>Ga0185317_100374_pt1 | contig 11480 bp, 9 predicted proteins | sample DevilsHole_FD_128020 | JGI IMG/M metagenome (GOLD analysis project Ga0185317, IMG submission 128020) | Groundwater microbial communities from Devils Hole, Nevada to study Microbial Dark Matter (Phase II) - Devils Hole (SPADES assembly)... | ecosystem: Environmental > Aquatic > Deep subsurface >...
TGCAAAGGCTATCGCAGAAACCCGGTTTCTAGTCTCCTCGCGTGGGGGGTTCAGAAACCGGGTTTCTAGCCCGAACTATCGGGAACGGATGCAAAGGCTATCGCAGAAACCCGGTTTCTAGTCTCCTCGCGTGGGGGGTTCAGAAACCGGGTTTCTATCCCGAACTATCGGGAACGGATGCAAAGGCTATCGCAGAAACCCGGTTTCTAGTCTCCTCGCGTGGGGGGTTCAGAAACCGGGTTTCTAGCCCGAACTATCGGGAACGGATGCAAAGGCTATCGCAGAAACCCGGTTTCTAGTCTCGGCGTGGGGGGTTCAGAAACCGGGTTCCTAGCCCACTCTACTAATTCCTGATCGCTCTCAGCCCCTTTCGTTAATTGTGACATAACTATAATTCAAGAATATGTTACAATTTTTGAAAGCCCTCACCGGCAGGGGTGCGGCACGCCGCCGCACCGGCAGCAAGAGGCGCTCGCTTTGGCTGCTGGCTGCTCTGTCCCTGACACCGGCACTGCTGGGAACTCCCGCCCGGGCGCAAAGCCGATTTACTGATATTCGAGGAAACTGGGCGCAACCTTGTATTGAACAACTCTCCAGCCAGCAGGTGATCGCCGGCTACCCGGATGGCCGGTTTCGCCCGAATTCGCCGGTGAAAAGAGCGGAATTTGCGGCGATGATTCGCAAAGCTTTCCCTTTTGCCACGACGGTGCGCCCAGCAATTTTATTTCGCGATTTTTCTCAGAGAAACTGGGCTTACTCTGCGATCCAGCAAGCCTATCAAACCGGCTTCCTTTCTGGCTATCCGGGGCGGGTTTTCAATCCCAATCAAAACATTTCCCGCGTGCAAGTTTTGGTGGCTTTGACGAGTGGGATGAATTACGGTTCGGGAGGGTTTTCCTCTCTTAATTTAAAGACACTTTTTGACGATGCGGCGCAGATTCCGGACTATGCTGTGAGTGCGGTGGCGGCTGCGGCGGAAAACCGCCTTGTCGTCAATTACCCGAATGTGGGGTTGCTCAGACCAAATCAGCCAGCTACGCGAGCTGAGGTGGCGACTTTTTTGTGTCAAGCTTTGCTGGGAGACAGTTCGCCGGTGCCGGAGGAGTATGTCGCTCAGTCGCAGGAAGAAGCGCCGGTGAATTCGTGGGAGAATTCCCAGTTGCTGCGCACCCTGCGGGTAGATCGCGAGCTTTATAATAGTGGCTACACCACAATTGAGGCTGTGGCGATTAGCCCCGACGGCACAACGCTGGCGATTAGCAGCCACAATTACGAGCGCTCAACGGGCGAGGGAAAAACTCACCTGACGCTGTGGAATTTGCAGACTGGGAAAATGCGGCGAACTCTGTTGCGGGGAACGGCTGCTGAGTCTTTTGGGGCGTCGGAACAAGAGCCACAAAATAGCCTCACCGGCACTTTCGCTCGCGCAATTGCCTTCAGTCCTGACGGTCAGATGGTAGCTGCCGGTTTTTCGGACAAAACTGTTAAAGTTTGGGAGGTGGAAACCGGCGCAGAAATATACAATTTATCCGGGCACCTCTACGGCGTTCACGCTGTTGCGTTCAGTCCAGATGGGCAAACTTTGGCGAGCGGAAGTTCCGACAGCACTGTTAAGGTGTGGGATCTGTATTCCGGTCGTCTCATCCGCACGCTTACGGGGCATTCAGGGAGAGTTGCAGCTTTGGCTTTCAGTCCGGACAGCACTACTTTAGCCAGCGGTTCGTCTGATAAGACGATTAACCTGTGGGATTTGGGAAATGGCAGGTTAATTCGCCGGCTGAATAATGGTGGGGGCGTGGGCTCTCTTACTTTTGCTGCCAATGGGCAACGGCTTGCTAGCACTTGCGATTATACCTGCTTTACGCAGTCATCTAATTCAGGGAATATCCAGGGTGTTAAATTGTGGGATTGGCGAACCGGCAGAACGATTTCCCTGAATGCCGGTGCTGCTTATCAGCGTGCTTGGGTGACATCTATAAGCCCTGATTTGCAGACTGTTGCCGGCTATGTTTATATTCAGCCACCGGGAGGTACGGGGAGGAATCAAGTCGTGCTCTGGGATGTGTCAGCGGGACGACCCCTTCGCACTATTGAGCCGGCTGCGTGGCCCATTACTTTCAGCCCTAATGGCCAGCTGTTTGTCAGCACTTTGACCGGCAGTGGCGTGCAGGTTTGGCGGTAAGCAGCCGGTGAGCATAAATAAACCGCATTTATCAGTGGGAGTCAAGAAACCAGGTTTCTCAAAGAAACCTGGTTTCTGGTGTTCCCCCAAGGGCTAACCCTGTTATATTGAATCATGTTCACCTAATTACTTCTAAGTTTCGATAACATGTTCTACCCGCGCAAATGGCAGCTAGGATTTGCTTTCTTGGCTGCCTTGACTGTAACGATTGTTTTGCTCCTATCTCTCGCCTTCGCGGTGGGTAAATTCCAGCCAGGAAAGCCGGTGCTGTCACAGGTGCCTGCCATTCAGTCAAAGGAGATCCGAGGGGTTTGGCTGACTAATATTGACAGTGACGCGCTGTTTTCCAGCCGGGGCGTCGCCCGGTCAATTCAGCGGCTGTCTCAGATGAATTTTAACACGGTATACCCTACAATTTGGAATTGGGGGCACACTCTTTATCCTAGCAAAGTGGCGGAACGAGTTACCGGGCGTGCGGTGCGTCTCGTAACGCCGGCAGACAGCTCTCTCGACCCAGATTTAGGGGTGCGCGGGCGAGATATGCTGAAAGAAGTGATTGAGCAGGGGCACAAACGAGGGATGGCTGTTATTCCTTGGTTTGAGTTTGGGTTTATGGCACCGGCAGATTCGGAATTAGCGCTGCGCCACCCGGATTGGCTGACGAGCCGGCGCGACGGTTCCAAGATTTGGAAGGAAGGCTCTGACGAGCGAGTTTGGCTGAATCCTTTTCACCCGGAAGTGCAGCAGTTTGTGCTAGATTTAATTGGGGAGGTTGTCAGCAAGTATGATGTGGATGGGATTCAGTTTGATGACCATTTCGCGCTGCCGGTGGAATTCGGCTATGACAAGCTGACGGTTGGGATGTACCAGGAAGAAATTAAACAGCCTCCGTCGGATAATTTCCAAGAAACCTTCTGGGTGCGCTGGCGAGCGGACAAGCTAAATGAGTTCATGGAGCGCATTTTTCGGGCGGTGAAGGCGCAAAAGCCTAACTGCATTATTTCTGTGTCTCCCAACCCGTTGCATTTCTCGCTACCGGCTCATTTGCAGGACTGGTTTACCTGGGAGAGACGGGGTTTTGCGGAAGAGATTGTTTTGCAGGTGTATCGCAATGACTTGAAGCGGTTTAGTGCGGAATTGGAGCGTGCGGAAGTGCAGCTGGCGAAGAGTCACATCCCTGTGGGTATTGGGATTTTGACGGGGCTGAAGGGCAGGTCTATATCTTTAGCACAGATTGAGGAGCAAGTCAAGGCTGTTCGGGAGCGGGGGTTGGCTGGGGTGTCGTTCTTTTTCTACGAAAGTTTGTCGAGTTGGGCGACAGAGACGCCGGCGGATCGGGAGGCTGCGTTTAAGGGAATGTTTTCGGTGCCGGTGGAACGACCTAATGTTTTGCAGGGGTGGAAACCGGCAAATAATTAAACCGCCTTTGTTGCATTTATATCCGTGGGGTGGGTTACGCAACGCTTACCCACCCTACTTTTCGTAAATTTCTAGGGGGGGTGGGTTACGCAACGCTTACCCACCCTACTTTTCGTAAATTTCTAGGGGGGGTGGGTTACGCAACGCTTACCCACCCTACTGTTCGTAGATTTCTAGGGGTAAGCCGTCTGGATCTTTAAAGAAGGTGAAGCGTTTGCCGGTGAGGTCGTCGATTCTGATATCTTCCACCGGCACGCCTTTGGATTGCAAGTCGGCGACAGCTTCGTCTATATCCTCGACTTCAAAAGCTAAATGCCTCAATCCGCACGCTTCGGGGCGATTAGGTCTTTCAGGGGGGTTGGGAAAGGAAAACAGCTCAATTTGGTCGCCGGTGCCGGCTCGCAAATCCAGTTTGTAGGAGTTCCTCGCTTCCCGAAAGGTTTCCTCGATGATGGAAAAGCCCAAGATGTCTGTATAGAATTTCTTGGATTTTTCGTAGTCAGAGCAGATGATGGCTACATGGTGGATGCCGGTGGTTTTCATAAGCTAAAATACAGCGTAGCTGACAAAAGGGGATGCAATGATTAGTGAGCATCCCGATTATGTAGGGGCGAAGCATTTGGGCGAATAATCTCTCGGTCAAAACCAGCAATTAATAATCCGAATGCTTCGCCCTCACCAGGGTAGTTTCAAAAATGGGATGCTCCCAATGATTATCTATTTTACAGCCCAAATTGCCGGAGGTATCTGCGCAATGGGTAATGGGAAGTTGTTCCCCCAACTGCGCCCCAAATTGCTCTTGTGATCTGGATCACTCACCAGCGTGTCTGCGATCGTGGGATCTCTTTGCGTGAAATCACGCAGGCAGATGATGATTATCACCTTTTTTACTGTTTAGTGTCACAGCACGCCACCGATAAATCACGGATATTGGTAATGAAGATTTGTGAGGCAGACTTTTTTCAGTCCGTATTTCAGTCCGTATGCAAGCTCAACTCTTGTTCCCCTTGGGGAGCGATTTCAGCAGGTCTGAGCACAGACCGGCATGAGTTTATGCGGGTTCAAGAAAGAAGTGAAATCAAATCTAGGCCCTGGGGATAGCTGAAAGTGGAATATTCAATCCATCCGCAGGCATTCCCTAGCTGAAAACTGTCTGTCTACTAAATTGCATGCCTTTTTATAGTAAAGCCCCTCTAGGGGAGGAAAGTGGAAGATGTTTAATGCTACTCAATTGCTGATTCGCCATTTCGCCAACCGACTGCGAACAAACTACTCTCTTGTTTACGGCAGACTCAACCCTAACTGCGCAGATATGATTGCTTGGGCGGGAAATATGGCTTTAGAATATATCGCCAACAGTGACGCCCTATACCACAATGCTGAACACACAATTTTGGTAACATTAGTTGGTCAGGAGATTTTACGCAGCAAGCATATCCGTGAGGGTGGGGTTTCTTGTGAGGATTGGTTGCATTTCACTATTTCTTTGTTGTGCCATGATATTGGATACGTCAAAGGGGTTTGCCGGCAAGACCGACCTCTGGAAAGGCTTTATGCCACGGGTATAGAAGAACAGATGGTTTTACTGCTTCCCGAAGCGACAGATGCCAGCCTCGCTCCTTATCATATAGACCGGGCTAAACTTTTTATTGAGGATCGCTTTGGCGGGGACAAGATAATTGACACGCAAGTCATTGGGCGAAACATTGAACTGACACGTTTTCCCATGCCGGCAGATGAGGCGAGTCAAGACACAGTAAACTATGCCGGTTTAGTTCGCGCTGCAGATTTTCTCGGGCAACTCAGTGACCCGCGCTACTTAAAAAAAATTAGTGCGCTGTTCTACGAGTTTGCAGAAACCGGCATCAATAAAACCTTGGGCTACCAAAAACCAGAAGACATGTGGGAGAAATACCCTAAGTTTTACTGGGACACCGCCTATCCCTACATTCAAAATGCGCTCACCTACTTAGAAGTGACGCAAGAAGGGAAACAAATTTTGGCGAACCTTTACGGGAATGTGTTTCGGATGAACCACGAGAATAAACGCTTTCTGCAAGTGATGGGGGCAGCTTTATGAATATTCTGCGCTGTGTTCTCTCGTTCCCAGCCTCAGGCTGGGAACGCAATCTGGAGGCTCTGCCTCCTGTCAACGGAAAAGCCGGTTAAAAGCCTAACAGCTTACCTTTAATTAGGAGCACCGGCAAATTCCACCCTAAAGGGAGTGGTGTCTCCCTGACACACCCAAGCGCCCCAGTAAAATGGGTGTGATAAAGGGGTATCATCCTCTAGACAATCCGGGCTGTTTTCTGCTAATAATTCATCCAGGACTTCCATGCCAAGGGGAAACTGCCGCAATTCTCCCACCGTAATGGTGCGAAGGTAATTCTGGACTTCGTGTAAGGCATCCGCACGCCCCAAACCGCGCTGCAAGTTGTCAAAGAAGCGCTGCATTAAGAGGGCAGTTGCCCTGTCGGGAACCGGCCACAAACTCATCAACAGGGTTTTGGCACCGGCAATCGCAAAGGCGCGGCGCAATCCAAACACGCCCTCGCCTATTTTAACATCTCCTATGGCGGTATTGCAAGCGGATAAAACCGTGAGTTCGTTGGCCCACAAGTCGAGTGCTGCCACGTCTTGCGCGAACAGCAATCCTTTCCCGGCATCTGGGGGGAGCTCCCCACCGGCTATCCAGGTATTCGCTCCCGCCAGGGCGATTCCAGAGCGCATCATCGGGTTGTTTGCTTTGGGGGCGGAAAAGCGATTGAAGATATCTCCCTCCCTTGAAAAGGGGGTAGTTAATAGCCCCCCCTTTTTAAGGGGGGGTTGGGGGGGATCTTGCGAGTCGGGCAAGAAAACGCCGTGAGTGGCGAGCAGCAAAATGTGCGGACACTGGCTGGTTGTCAGGCGGGTTTCTAGGGCGTGTTCCTCTAGATAGGGCTGTTGGTTCAGCTTTTTGGCAACGCTTTCTCCCAGATAGCGCGTACCGGGGGCGCGTTTAAAGAGTTTGCCGTCGAGAGTGCTGAGAATTTGACCCGCGTTTGTCTCTCGTTCCAAGGCTCCGCGTTGGAATGCTAATTTGTGAGGCTCTGCCTCACTTGAAAAACGAGCGCTTTCTGATAAAAGGGGAGGCAGAACCTCCCGATGTGCGTTCCCAGGCTGATCCTGGGAACGAGTATCGGCTGCAACCGCTAAATCAAAATCGGGATCTGCCATAATGAGAGGGACAGAAGCGGGGCGGTTTGGCTGAACTGTGGAGCGCAGAATATCGCGCCCGACGCTGAGGTAACTGATGCTGTATTCGTCCATCAGCAGGGTTTCTCCCGCGTCGTCGTTGGGGAGGATTTGAAAGGGCAATAGGTTCAAGTCGCCATCGGGAGAGACGATCAGGGATTTGCTGCCGGTGAGTGCGGGGAGGATTGGGTCGAAAATGGCTTGGCGCAGGGGGATAAAGCCGGCGGGATTGTATTGCGGGAAGGCGGGGGCGGGGGTGTCCCACGACATCTCCAGCCGGCTTCCGAGATTGTTGCCGCCGAGAGACGCTGACGCGCGAAACACCTTAATCAGCCGGTCGATGGGTTCCGCTTCGCCTAAGTCTATCATTTGCACGGCGTCGGGCTGTTGGGAAGGCAAGACAAACGCTACATAGCGAGCCGGTTGCACTTGCTTGGCGGAGAAATCAATGACGCGAAAACAGACAAATTCCAGTAGAATGCTGCCTTCGGGCAATTCCAGCGCCACGGCGCGGCGATCCGTTGGTTGCTCTTGCAGTTGGATTTCGGGAACTTGGGAGGCGAGCAGCTTTTCCAAATTGTCAGACTCTTTTTGCAATTCGGAGAGGCGCTGCCGGTGGGCGGCTTCTTGGGCTTTCCACTGTTCCAAAGTCAGGCTGGGATCGAGGAGGGGGGAAGGATAGGTGAGCTGAACAATCTCGGTATTTAAGGAGCGCCATTTCTGGAATTCTTCCGCTAGGTGGGGGTAGCGCCCGCTGTAAAGCGCCTCGGAGAGCGCCGCCCAAGCGGAGGCGGTGAGGGCTTTGCGTTTGAGCACCACATCTAGGGCAGTTTGCACCGCTGCGGGAGAGTTCTGGAAGTACCTCCAAATAAGGGAGAGCAGTGCTTCAAAATTACCTCTGATGGTTGCGAGATAGGCGAGCCGGTCGCTTTCCGAACTGAAGGAAAACACGCGGGGAATCATCTTATCTTCCACTTCATTGGCTTGTTTCATCAGTTCCAACGCTTGCGAGCGGCGATTTGTCGCCGCCAGTAATGTTGCCAAATTGTTGAGGATTCTGGCGACATAGGGGTGGTCGCCTTTAAACAGGCGCTTATACATCGCCAAAGCTTCCTCATAAAGCGGTTCCGCTTTCTCGTAGCGCCCCTGGGAATCGTAGAGTCCTGCCAAATTGTTGAGGCTAGTGGCGACATCGGGGTGGTCGCCTTTAAACAGGCGCTTTAACATCGCCAAAGCTTCCTCATACAGCGGTTCCGCTTTCTCGTAGCGCCCCTGGGAATCGTAGAGTGCTGCCAAATTGTTGAGGCTATTCGCGACATCGGGGTGGTCGCCTTTAAACAGGCGCTTTCTCATCGCCAAAGCTTCCTCATACAGCGGTTCCGCTTTCTCGTAGCCCCCCTGGGAACGGTAAAGTTCTGCCAAATTGTTGAGGCTAGAGGCGACATAGGGGTGGTCGCCTTTATACAGGCGTTTTATCATCCCCAAAGCTTCCTCATACAGCGGTTCCGCTTTCTCGTAGCGCCCCTGGGATTTGTAGAGTCCTGCCAAATTGTTGAGGCTAGAGGCGACATAGGGGTGGTCGCCTTTATACAGGCGTTTTCTCATCGCCAAGGCTTCCTCGTACAGCGGTTCCGCTTTCTCGTAGCCCCCCTGGGATTTGTAGAGTAATGCCAAATTGTTGAGGCTAGAGGCGACATGGGGGTGGTCGCCTTGAAACAGGCGCTTTATCATCGCCAAAGCTTCCTCATCCAGGGGTTCCGCTTTCTCGTAGCGCCCCTGGGATTTGTAGAGTAATGCCAAATTGTTGAGGCTAGTGGCGACATCGGGGTGGTCGCCTTGAAACAGGCGCTTTCTCATCCCTAAAGCTTCCTCATACAGCGGTTCCGCTTTCTCGTAGCGCCCCTGGGAATTGTAGAGTAATGCCAAATTGTTGAGGCTAGTGGCGACATCGGGGTGGTCGCCTTGAAACAGGAGCTTATACATCGCCAAAGCTTCCTCTAACAGCGGTTGCGCTTTCTCGTAGCGCCCCTGGGATTTGTAGAGTCCTGCCAAATTGTTGAGGCTAGTGGCGACATCGGGGTGGTCGCCTTGAAACAGGCGCTTTTTCATTGCCAAAGCTTCCTCATACAGCGGTTCCGCTTTCTCGTAGCGCCCCTGGGATTCGTAGAGTCCTGCCAAATTGTTGAGGCTTCTGGCGACATCGGGGTGATCGCCTTTAAACAGGCGCTTTATCATCGCCAAAGCTTCCTCATACAGCGGTTCCGCTTTCTCGTAGCGCCCCTGGGATTCGTAGAGTCCTGCCAAATTGTTGAGGCTTCTGGCGACATAGGGGTGGTCGCCCATGTAGAGCGATAATGCTAACTCTAAAGCTTGCTCGGCCAAAATAACTGCCTTTTCAAACTTTCCCTCGCCATACAGTTCAACAGCCTGTTGGCTTAGCTGTTGCCATTGCGCCATTCCTTCTGCCAAGTGCGCCGCCAAATTTCGCAATTCCCCAGCATTCGTTGCCCCCGCCTTTGCCATATCGGCGGCTACCAATTCCATCACCGCCACCAGTCCTTGATCTATTAGCTGCGAATTATCCCGCAAAATCTTTGGTTCCTCTCCCTGGCGGCAACTCAGCAGTTCTGCAATCAAATTTAGATAGGCTTTAATGCGCTGTTCGTCCATCTTTCAGTTCTCTCCTGCCTTTAGGGCTGCAATTATACCGTTACCGTGTATTCCGTGTAAAGGACTTGACAGTCTGGGCGGCGCTCCAGGTACGCCAGCAAGTCGTTCAGGTGGTCTTTCTTCAGTTGCAAAGGTGGCTGAGTCTCTTGTGGCAGCCAGTTGAGGGGTGGCGATTCCTTGGCGATCAGGGCAACAATCTCCTCCTTACCCGCCATACCGGATATTGTAAGCAATTTTTGCCCCGACTTCTCTTGCGGCAAAGTTGCCACTCCCGCCGGCAGGTGGGGCTGCGGGGCCAAAAAAGAGGGGCACAAACACCACAAGTTCCCCGACGTTCCTTTTTCCAGCAGCAGCAAGTAACCGCCACTTTCCAAATTCACCTCAAAGCGAATCTGGCTCCCCAGAGGGACGTATTGTGGGTACTGACTCGGCGTTGTCCACATATCCAGGGTTGGCCCCCGCTGAACCAGCACCGGCCCCATTTTGGCGTTGGGCGTGGCCTTGTCCTTTAATTGCTCCCAGAGTTGGTCGGGAGTGAGTGCCGGTGCCGGTTCGACTAGACCTTGCTCCTTCGCCCATTCGGGAAATTTGACCTCGCGCAGCCACCGCTTGGCATTTTTCCAGCGCTCTTTAGAGCTCTCGGTAGGCGGACATCCCGCCGCCTCAAGCTTGTCGCAAATCGCACTCAACTGCTGCCGGAAAATCCGTGAAGCATCTCCGTTTTTGGTTCCTTCTATCAACTTTGTCTCGAATTTAGTGGCCAACTGTTCGCCGAGCACACCGGCATTATCTTGGAGAAACCGTTTCTCAAATATAAGTAGGTTCTTTCCCGTGAAGCCAAAGCGCGTGGCCATTGCTTCCAGGAACTGTCCCTCATACTCGTCATAGCTGGGTAAAGTCATACTTTCTACTTTCGCTTGGCACTTTGACCTTATCATCGCCAACCTGAGTTCGTCAAGCCCCCATCTACGTTTATCTACATAATTCTACATCAATCTACTTTTGGACTTGGGACGCCTCGACATGTCTCGACTTCGCTCTACATTTTTCGCTTCTCATATCCAGGAAACTAAGGCAGAGTGGATTTAAGCACGGGAATCAAGCCCCTCTCATTCTAACCCAGGAGAAAAAAGATGACTGCCCATCTGCAAATCACAGCCCTAAGCACAGATGACCGGCTCTTTGCTAAGATTCAGCAAAACCTAGAATTGGCTCCACCGGCAATGCAGCAAGCCTGCGCCAATCCTGAAGTCTGCCAAATGGTCATGACCGAACTGCGGTTAGGCGAAGTAGATATTTACCACGCCATCTGGCGAGTTGTTAACCGGCACGCCCCAGAATCACTTGCCCCATCGGTTTGGTTTGGTTGATTGGGGTTTAAACGTAGAGGCGCGATCCGCGCCTCTGAAATCAGCCTGCTTCAGGCTTTTTGTCCGCTCTACATTCTTCTACATAATTCTCCTACAACCTCGCTCTCACTGCGCTATAAACGAGAAGAGTACCGCACAAACTCAAAAATCATGGTCAAAAAATTCGTCCTCTATGGAGCCACCGGCGATCTGAGCGCCCGCCAGATTATGCCCGGATTATATCAGCTCTGGTGCGCCGGCAAACTTCCCCTAGACTTCCAGATTATAGCCCTGGGACTTGAGGAGTGGTCAACAGAGACTTACCGCACCAAAATCCTCGATTCCATGAAAGCCAAAAAAACTGCCCCAGAAAGCAGCGCTCGTGATTGGGACAAATTTGCCCAGCACATTGTTTACATCCCGTTTAATTTGGAGGCTAATGATGAGTTACCGGCAGTTGCGTGATATAATTGGACAAGACCCGGCAGTTTTTTACCTGTCCCTTCCACCCAAATCATACCCCAGCGCACTCAAAAGGCTGGCAGCAGCCGGATTGCTGGAAAGCCCTAACAATATCGCAGTTATCGAGAAACCTCTCGCCCCGACACTGCCAGAAGGTCAAGCCT
>Ga0185317_100375_pt1 | contig 11441 bp, 12 predicted proteins | sample DevilsHole_FD_128020 | JGI IMG/M metagenome (GOLD analysis project Ga0185317, IMG submission 128020) | Groundwater microbial communities from Devils Hole, Nevada to study Microbial Dark Matter (Phase II) - Devils Hole (SPADES assembly)... | ecosystem: Environmental > Aquatic > Deep subsurface >...
CCTCCCGCCTGTCCCCCAAAAGGCGTAGGAATTGCGTCTCGCCTGTCCCCCTCTCTGTCCCCCTCTCTGTCCCCCTCTGACCGCCGGCTTTCGGGTTGCGGGAGAGATTTTATGTTTAATTTAGTCTGTAGATTTATAGCGTTTCTCATATTAATGAGGTACTGAGAAACCCGGTAACTTTGGCGAAACCGGGTTTCTGGGCCATAGTTTATCCAACTGAGAAACGCTATATTGCTTTTCTGAACTTGTCTAGCTCCCACTCACTATGAGCATTAAACGACGTCAGTTTCTGGCTTTATCTGGCTTCAGCTTCGGTTTCGCTTTGCTGGGAAATTCTCTCTTCGGGAAAAGTCTCTGGGGTGCCGGTGGCTTCGCAGTCGCTGCTACTCCGGAAGAAGAAGCCCTCATCGCCAATTTGCGGCTGGGCGAGCCAATTTTGCGCTTTGTTGCAGTGGCGGACACCGGCACCGGCGGGCGCGGACAATATGCCGTCGCCCGCGCCATGAGTCGCTACCGCCAGCAACACTCTTTTGATTTTTCTATTCTTGCCGGTGACAACATCTACAACAATGGCGAAATTGAGAAAATTGGCGAGGTTTTTGAGCGCCCCTATAAGCCGCTGCTGGACTCTGGGGTGAAATTTTACGCCTGTCTCGGCAATCACGACATCCGCACCGGCAATGGCGACGCCCAAGTGCAGTATGCCGGTTTCAACATGCAAGGGCGACACTACACATTCCGCCGCGAGCCGGTGCAGTTTTTTGCTTTGGACACCAATCCCAGCGCTGACTGGAAAACTCAGCTGGCGTGGTTAGACAAGGAACTCAGCCGCAGCGACGCCCCTTGGAAAATTGTATTTGGGCACCATCCCGCTTATTCTGCCGGTTTGCACGGCGGAAGCAAGCGCATCAGGGAAGCTCTGGCACCCCTTTTTCAAAAGTACGGCGTCCACCTGTATATCAATGGTCACGACCACAATTATGAACGCACGCGCTCTATTGATGGCACGACTTACCTGACTTGCGGTGCCGGTGCCGATATTAGGCCGGTGGGGCGTTCAGAGGTGACGGCGCGTTCCGCCAGCCGGTTGAGTTTTGCCGCCCTGGATGTGTATGCCGGTCATATTTTGATGAGTGCGATTGATGCGGACAATGAAATTTTTGATCAGGGGGTGGTTCAATTGCAGCCGGCATAACTAGGAAGCCGGTCTTTTATTAAAAATTCAGGGTAAGAAGCCCGGTTTCTCAGCCACAAGAAAGCCGGTTTCTCAGATTTCTTTACCGGCATAACCGCCACGCCGGCAACTTCCCTCAATAGCAGCCGTCGATGGCGGCAATGGCCACCCCCACCGCTGTGCTCAGTACACCCCTGAAACCCGGTTTCTTTAAGAAACCGGGTTTCTCAGCACTCAGTGAAAAACAAACCCTCTGAAAAAACACTTGCTTTCTGGAGCTGGCTGTGCTAGACTCAATATCAGATCGTCAATCTCCTGTATCTCGATAGAGTTACCGTAGATTAAGGAGGGCCAGAGGCGGATCTGAAAAACCGCAGGGAGGTATGGCGAACACGCCCTGGGTCAAGATCGGGCTTTGCCTAGACATGCGAATAGTTCCATTAAATGTGGGGGTGGTATTAGAAACAATGTCCGTAAACTCTTTAACCAACCAGCTCGGAATCGACGACTTCATTATCGAACTGATGCGCATCCCGCAGCGACATCTGCAACTCGATCAGCTCAAAGACTTAGTGGCGCAGCTGCAAATCAACAGCTTCCTGCTGACACCGCACATACACTTCTGCAACGCCGGCTATACGCGCAATCTCCTGTGCCGGACATCCCGGTTTGACATGCTGGTTTTGTGCTGGTTGCCAGGGCAAATGACAGCAATCCACGACCATGCCGGTTCGCTCAACGTCACCCGCGTTTGCAGCGGAACCCTCACCGCGCGGCTGTTCCAAGTGCGTGACCGACCGGTGCCTGGGCGAGCGTTCGTGGAACTGAAGATGGAACAGCAGCTGGGCGAAAACGAACTGTCCCTGGTTGAGCGCAACGATATCCACCAGCTAGCTAACATGACGGAGCAAAGACTCGTAACACTGCACGTGTACGCGCCGCCCCTGAGAAACATCACTGTTTACAATTCTTACTCCGGTCTGATCGAGCCGGTGGCGCTGCGCTACACCCTCGAAGATGACTTTGCTTGATTTTGCTTGACCCCACTCAAAAGGGTGGAAACTTTTTAACTGCGGAGGCTGACATGAACTGTGTCGATCCAACACCCTGGTTTCACCGGCGCTCTCGTTTTTTTATCGGCAAAGAAGCGTTTAGTCTCATTGATTGCGCCGGTCGGGAATCCCAAGCTCCCTTCAACCTGCATCCAGGCAATTATTTAGTTGTGTGGCGCTTTCGCCGAACCGGCTTAACTTTTAATTCAGAGGCGCAGGAAACCAAGCATTTTTTTAATAACTCACAGGTCTGATGCGGGCTGGGCGTTACCACTGGAGCTGTGCCGCCAGCGCTTCCCCAGTGGCTTCTCTGTCTAGTGGCTTAGAAAACAGATAACCCTGTCCGCAATCACATCCCAAAGTCCTGAGTGCGGCCAGCTGTTTGGACGTTTCTATCCCCTCAGCAATCACTTCTAGGCCCAGATGATGAGCCAATTTCACCATCATCTGGACAATTTCCCAGCCTCTGGCATCAGACTCCATCCGGCTGACAAAGGAACGGTCAATTTTCAGCACATCCACCGGCAAGCTATACAGACGGCTCAAAGAGGAATAGCCGGTGCCGAAGTCGTCAATGGCCAGCTCTACCCCCAAAGCTTTCAGGTGGTTGGCCCTGGCAGCCGACTGTTCAGTATCTGCTGCGATTGCAGTTTCCGTAATTTCCAGCTGCAACCGGCTGGCTTCTAAGCCATTTTCCTCTATCAATCCTGCAATCATGCCAATTAAATTGGCCTGCAAAAACTGCAGGCCCGAAACATTCACGCTCATAGTCAAAGTGGGAAATTGAGACTGCCAAAGGCCCAGCTGGCGGCAGGCTTCCCCAATCACCCATTCCTCAATCGGGATAATTAGACCCGTGCTTTCCGCCAGCGGTATAAATTCTACCGGCGCTACAAGACCGTGTTGCGGGTGCAGCCAGCGCACCAGCGCCTCGAACCCGTCAATGCGACCGCTGTCTAAAGACACAATCGGCTGGTAATATACCTGCAATTCCTGCTGTTCCAAAGCTCGGCGCAGCTGTTTCTCTGAATATCGGGATCTGCCCAAAGTCTGAGCGGGCTTCTTAGCCGCCCTTGCCTTATGCCGGCTGAGGTGCGACGCGCCCCGCTGATATCCCTCCTCACTTTCCGGGTGGGAGATGTGCCAAATTTTTAGATTCAGCGCTTGCAGGTAGACAAGGCCATTTAAAATTTGCTGGGGAGTGCCTCTCAGTTCCAGATCGAACCATCCCTGACCGCCCGTATTTGGGCCGAGCATAGCGCTGGTGATGTTGACGAGGATTCCATAATCGTAGGTTAACCGTGAAAGTACGGGTTCTTGATAATAATCCTGAGGAATGCAAACTCTCAGGCGCTTCGGAATCATGCGTTCCGCATTACTTTCAGTGAAAAAAGACTCCAAATTAATTCTCGTTCTGGGGGGATTACTATTATTTTTAATGGCTGCGGTCATAGCAACTCCTGCCTTGAAATTTCCTAGTGTCAGAACGGGTCGATCTCTTGCATAACAGTACAGCGGTGGGGGAGGTTCATAGCGGCTGTCACCGGCGCTTCCCCAAACCGGGGAGGCACTCTCGGTTGGGTGGACAGCCCCGGCAGGTGGTTGAGCAGTAAATTTATGGTAACTATAATCTACGGTTACTCGGTCAAATTACCGTATTTTTTAACAAAGTCAGCGAAAAAGCCGGTGACAGCCACCTTGGAAAACCCCGGTGGCGAGGTGGGAAATCCTGCCAAGTAGGGTGCGTGCCCAGAGCGCACGCACCGGGAGCATCCCGATGCATGCAAAGACTGTAACCCTCACCCCCCGTTCCCCCCCTCTCCCAGGGCGGGAGAGGGGCGAAAGAATCAAGAATTCTCCCCTCTCCCCTTGTGGGAGAGGGGTTGGGGGTGAGGGGGATTACAAAAATGGGATGCTCCCCACGCACCGCAACAGCCTATTTACATACATGCGGATGCTCTCATTCCACCGGCACGGCGCGGGCGGGTGTTCTGAAGCAACCCTGAGCCAAGTTTAAAAAAAGATAAATTTTCCGGCGGTTGCGGGCGGTCTGGCATATAATACCCGCCAACAGAAACCAGGTTTCTCCACAGGTAGGGGAGCCAGCGGCTGGTTTTGTGGCAACCGGCATTCTGGAGCGCCAGCTGCGGGAGCTTGACACCGGCAGTAGAGCTAAAATTCCTATAAAGCCAGCAGAGGGATCAATTAGTTAATATTCAATTAAGGAGAAAAAATGACTCAAGGCGGCAGGGCCAATACTTCTGGCAATGTTTTAGAAAAAACCGTAGAAGGTGCGTTGCTGGGACATAAATATGTCCAAATCGCTTCAAATTTACCGAAAAAGCAGCGCCTAGCCAACCTTTTAAACTCCACTAACCTGCCGAAGCGATATGCAAGGCAGGTTCATATTGGTTCCGGAATTTATGGAACGGAAATATATGTAGACTTTTATATTATAGGTTCTCCAGCAATTACTGCCGGTCTAATAATTGAGTGTAAATGGCAACAAGTCGGCGGCTCAGTTGACGAAAAACTTCCTTACGTTAACTTGAATATCCAGAATTGCTATCCCGCACCGGCAGTTGTATTGATAGACGGTGGCGGAATGAAGCCTGGAGCGATCTCCTGGTTAACGCAACAAGTTAACTCCAATCCAAATCTCCGAGCCGTCCACACCCTGTCCAGTTTTATTGTTTGGGCTAATAACAATCTCTAATATAGCATAAAATAAGTAGGGTGCGTTCCGCTTTGCAGAACTACTCTCTTGGCGCTCCTTCACGGCGGCGGTTAATTATAGCGGTTCTCAGTTGGATGAACGTGTTTGCCCAGAAACCCGGTTTCTTAAAGAAACCGGGTTTCTCAGTACCTCACCAATATTCTCTCTCAACAATCCCTAATAAGAAGTCACCAACACCTCAGGAATCTTACCCCGCTTCTTCCCATTAGAGTTAATCGCCCTCGCCGCTAAGATCGCGTGAATCTTGAAATCCCTGTAAATATCTCGAATAAAAGCACAATCCGAATTAGACAGCATCACCCTCACCCCCCTGTTCGCAAGAGACGCAAACACATCCCTCAGCTTAACTTGCTCAGCCTCCTTAAACTCATACCGGCTGTATCCCGTAAAATTGCTCGTAGCGCTTACCGGGTAATACGGCGGGTCAAAATAAACCCAATCTTCGCTCCCTTTAGCCCAATCCAGAACCGCCTCAAATGGCCTGACCTCAACAGTTGCCGGCTGGAGCGCCGCAGAAACAGAACGCAGCAAATCCGCATTGCAAATCGTCGGATTTTTATATCTCCCCACCGGCACATTAAACTGCCCCTTAGAATTCTCCCGGTAAAGCCCGTTAAAACACGTCTTATTCAGATAAATCAGGCGAGCCGCCCTCTCCACATCCTCTCCGCCGGCACGAGAGCGCACCTCATAGTAATACTCCTTACTGTGCCTCAGCTGGTGCTCCTCCAGCAAGCAAATCACCGGCTCCACCCTGTCCCGCACGCAGCGATAGGCATTAATCAGCTCCGGGTTAATATCTGTCAAGACAGCTTGCGCCGGCTTCACATGAAAAAACACAGCCCCCCCGCCCAAAAAAGGCTCGTAGTAATTTCTGCAATCTGTGCTAAAATAGCGCTGGTATTGCGGAATCAGCTGACTCTTGCCCCCCGCCCACTTCAGAAACGGACGGGGAGGGACTGTCTGTAAGGTGCCGGTGGACATTTATCTAAAAAAGTGCGTCTTGAGCCGATAATAGCAGTTTTCACGCTTAGGAGTGCGGTTATATAGCGGTTATAAATGATTTGCGCAAGCGCTGGGGGCCCAGAACCCCGGTTTCTTTAAGAAACCGGGGTTCTGAAATTTACGCGAAGGATTTAGACGCGCTATATCGTATTTATTCATTCTGAAAAATATCCTGGAAATTTCGATATCCACTCACAACGCGGAGAATTTCCACCTCATTTTCAAAACCTTGATAAAAAACGATATAACCCACCAGCAAAAGTCCTCGCAACCCAGGTCTAATTTGATCGTAGGACTTGCCGATATAAGGGAATTGAGCGAGTGTCCCCCACTTTTGGCTCGCTGCAACTCCCCTTCCCACTCGCTAGCCTAAAAATGCTAGGGTAGGAGGACGCTCCACATCTGTACCTGAGTCACTGGGAATCTGCTCTAAGGCTGCCGGTGAAACCGTCAAACTTATAATTATAAACCAATGGCATTACCGCGTCAAGAACAATTCACCGGCAGCCTGATTGGCCAGTGCCTCGCCGATGCTGTTGGCTGTCGCGTAGAGGGCTACCCCCCCTACGCCTGCCAAAATTACGTCAGCTACGAACTCAAAATCAAGCAGCCAAAAGACCGCGACCGCTTCCCCTTCCCCTTTGGCCAGTACACGGACGACTCCCAGCTGGCGCGAGAGCTCCTGGAAAGCTATCTCGCCTGTGGCCGGTTTGACCCCAGCGACTACGCCCGCCGCATCGCTGCCATTTTCGCAGAAAACCGCATTGTCGGGCGCGGCAGGGCCACAGAAGAAGCGGCACTGCGGCTGGCACAGGGCGTCCCCTGGCAGGAAGCCGGCACCCCTGCCCCAAAAGCTGGCAACGGCAGCGCCATGCGAGCCGGCCCAATTGGCTTACTCTTCTACGATAGCCCCGAGCAGCTGATTCAAGCCGCACACGACCAAGGTAGAATCACCCATCAAGACCCCCGCTGCTCCGCCGGCGCAGTCGCCATTGCCGGTGCCGTCGCCATCGCCCTTCGCGGCGAAACAGTCAGCCCCCAGCCCTTCCTCTCCCAGCGAGAGCGACTGGGCGCGACAGATTGAGCCCTCCTTCGCTGACTGCCTGCAAGAATTAATACAGTGGGTGCCTTTGCCGCCAGAAGAAGCTTTTGCCTTCATTTCCAGAGCCGGCGGCTTGCCTCCTGAGTATGAGTCGGAGTGGGACGGAATATCGCCCTTTGTCGTTGCCAGCGTCTTGTGGAGCTTGTATTCCTTCCTCCGCACACCGGCAGACTACTGGGAAACCATCTGCACCGCCATCGCCGCCGGTGGGGACACCGACACCACCGCCGCAATGGCCGGTGCCATCAGCGGAGCCTACCTGGGACTGGACGCCATTCCCTCGGAACTGGCCCACCGGCTCACCGACCGGGGCACCTGGGGATATGTCCAGCTTGTCGAACTGGCCGAGAAATGCTACCAGTTAAAATGCACTCACTTTTAGCTGCTCCCGTCAGGTGGTTTCTCTATGATGGTCGTGTTTGATGATTTTTGGAGTAACGTCTCTCGCTACCCCCGCTACTTTCTCACCATCATCCTGGGCATCTTCTTTTTTGCCTTCGAGTGGCTCAAACCCCTGTTCAAGAACCCCGTCACCGCCGTCGCCCTCGTTGCCCTCATGGTGTCAAGCTTAATTTTTATCGTTTTGACACTTCGGGCCATGCTGGGTTTGACGCCGGTGTAAACTATACATTAGCAGGTCAGCGGATTTTTGATTCCAGATTGGCGCAAGGGCGCTGCATCTAAAAACTAACTACCCTGCCCCTTAGCACAAAAATTCTTTCTTCTCTTCCCCCGAGGGGCAGATTGTGGGGCAGATATCCGGACAGATTGTGCCACAGCCGGCGGGCTGTCACATCCCCTGTAACCGTTGCCCCACTCGACAGCCGGCAGCCCTGTCCGAGGCGGGTAAGGGAGCATCGAAAGTCCAACATTCAAAAGCTGACCGCATTCCAAACATTGCCCATACTGTATTACTGGGGGCGAAATTATGGCTACTACTCGTCGCGTTTCCCGCGTTGCTTCCCTAATCAAACGCGAAATCAGCCAAATGTTGCTCAGCGACATTAAAGACGATCGCGTGGGTGCCGGCATGGTCAGCGTCACCGACGTGGACGTATCTGGCGACCTGCAGCACGCCAAAATATTTGTCAGCATCTACGGCACAGAAGCAGCTCGTGCCGAGACAATGGCCGGCTTGAAAGCCGCCACCGGCTTCGTCCGCAGCGAACTCGGCCAGCGCATCCGCCTGCGCCGCACGCCTGAAGTCGTCTTTCTCGAAGACCGCTCCTTAGAGCGCGGCGACAGGATTCTCTCCCTGATCAACCAGCTCAGTCAAAATCGCCACACCGGCAATCCCGACGGAGCTGACACCGCTGAGGAATGGTCAGAGGACATCTCTGCTGAAGAAGAGGATTGACAAAATTGAATTTATCTGATACAATGCCGGCGCTTCCGGAACTGGACAGCCTCTCCCTAGAGCAGCAGGTAGCTCAGATGTTCGTGATTCGGGCGTCAGGCTACCTCTTTGACCACCAAATTCGCTATCCCGCCTGGGAACCGCCGGCAGCCGAGCTGCGCCACTTGGTCGAAGACCTGGGCGTGGGCGGCGTCTTGCTGCCGGTGGGCAATGCCGGCGACCTCCTGCTGCGCACGCAGCAGGTGCAATCTTGGGCGAAAATCCCCCTGCTGCTGGCGTCGGATATCGAAGAAGGCGTGGGCCAGCGGTTTGACGGAGCCACCTGGTTTCCGCCGCCAATGGCCATCGGGGCCGTGGCGGCCAAAGACCCCGCCCTCGCGGAACAGTACGCCGAAAAAATGGGCTATTTCACGGCGCAGGAAGCCCTGGCCCTTGGGTTGAACTGGGTGCTCGGGCCGGTGGTGGATGTGAATAATAATCCCGACAATCCGGTGATTAATGTCCGCTCTTTCGGGGAGACACCGGCAGCCGTCAGCACGCTGGCCACCGCTTTCATTCGGGGCGCTCACCAGTGGCCGGTTTTGACCGTGGCCAAGCACTTTCCCGGACATGGGGATACGGCGGTGGATTCCCATTTGGAGCTGCCGGTGCTCCCCCACTCGCCAGAACGGTTGCAAGAAATAGAACTGCCGCCTTTTATAGCAGCGATTGCTGCCGGTGCTGACGCGGTAATGAGCGCCCACTTGCTAATTAAATGTTGGGACTCTGAAAAACCGGCAACCCTGTCGCACCGGATTTTGACCGGCAAGCTCAGGGAAGAGCTGGGGTTTCAGGGGTTGATTGTCACAGACGCTTTGGTGATGGGCGCGATTGCCAACAAGTACGGGCCGAATGAAGCGCCAATCTTGGCCCTGGAAGCCGGTGCTGACATCCTGCTCATGCCGGTCGATCCTGCCGGTGCCATCAAAGCAGTGTGCGATGCGGTGGGTGCCGGTCGCATCTCCCCGGAACGGATTCGCGCCTCGGTAGAGCGGATCTGGCAAGCCAAATGCAAAATCTTCCAGCCGGAAGTGTCTAATGTGGAGACGCGACATGTCTCGTCTCTAGAAGAAACCGCGAGTGCCACAAACACCCCATCCGTTAGATTCGCTAGCACATCTGCCGCCCTGGCCCAGATCGCCACACCGGCAGTTACGGACACCGCTGCCAGCATCTTGCGGGATTCGATGAAATTCGGGGGTGCTCTGCCTTTGCCACCGGCACGCCAATCAGCTGGTGCTTTGCGCAACCTGATTGTACTCGACGATCTGTTCAACTGCGAGTTTCTCGGCCACCACACGCCGGCTTTCGCTTTCCCCACACAGTTGGGCTATGAATTGCAGGTGGTTGACCGGCACAGTGCCGGTGCTTCCGCAGATAAGGACACCGACCGGTTCTCCGCCACTTTGCTGCAGGTGTTCATTCGCGGCAATCCCTTCCGCAGCAGTGCCGGTGTCTCCGCTGTTGCCCGCGATTGGTTTAAGAAACTATTAAGAACCGGCGAGCTGCAGGCACTAGCGGTTTATGGTAGTCCTTACACCCTAGAGCAGTTGTTACCTAATATACCGGCACAATTCCCGTATGTGTTTTCCTACGGACAGCTGCCCCAAGCCCAGGCACTAGCTCTAGAAACCTTATTTGGTCTTTCCTATTCTCTCTCGCGCCACCCCTGAAGCTCGGGTACGCCGGTTCTTGTCCAGGGCGCACTAAACTCCGCAGGGCAATAGCAGGCAGCTGTGGGACGCAAAAGTTCCTTGACAAGCGCCACTATAACTGCTATCGCGAAACTGACAGCAGCAGCGGCCATCCGGGCCGCCAGGGCTGCTGTCAAAATTTTAATATTTCTTTAACCCACTTCAGTCGCATTTAGCGCCAGAATAGGAAAGATTCAGTATATATAGATACAAAAAGTGGCCATACTTGACCTGGAGAGGTGGGACTGTTTCCCAGACCTTACCGGGTTGTTTATCTCACCTCAGTAGCTGTACTGTCGGGCACTGTACTGTCGAGCACTGTTAGTTTGTAAATCAAGCTTGAAAGGATAATTATGTCTTTGTCTACCGTTCTGTACTCCATCGATGTCATCCAAGAGGAAGCAAGGCAGCTGGTGCGCAAGGGCATGGTCAGCCGCCAGCAACCCATCTACACCCTCTGCCAGCACATACCGGCTCGCGAGTGGGCGCTAGTAGAGTACGAACTCGAGCAGTCCAACTATTTGCTTAGGGACAGGATTGGGGATTTGCTCGGGCGTGAAGAGTGGGACAATGATTGAGGCTTAACCGGGCGTTGCGGTGCCAGTCGCCCCGGCTGGCCCTCGCCAACCGCGTGCCGCCGGCACTCCCCTCCCCCAGGGCAGATAGCCACCTTTTTAAGGTTTTGCCAACACCGGCCCCGCCCCACACCCCACATATTCCCTCATTCCCCAAAAACCCTACAGGTCTGTTTCAGATTAATCAACCGGATTTTACCTATTTTTTGTTTTGACAACACTTACGCACGCTAAAAATAAATAATTGAACTTTGACAATTTACGGTTAATCACTTTCAATCACCCCTTCAGGGGGTGCCGGTCTGACACAGGTTTTCCCTGAGAGCCCGCACTATGGCTGAGCCTGATTGATGTCCCGCACCGGCAAGGCAGCCGCCCCACATATTCCCCTTAACCCAAAACCCCCGCTCAGGTCTGTTTCAGATTGATTAACCGTATTTCACCTAATTTTTACTTCTACAGCTCTCACCCAGTGTACCAATCAAGAATTGAAATTTCGTGATTTACGGTTAATCACTTTCAATCACACCTTCTGGGGGTGCCGGTTTAACTGACACAGGTTTTCCCTGAACTCCCGGTTTATGGCTGAGCCTGATTGTTGGGCCGCACCGGCAAGGCAGCCGCCCCACATATTCCCTCATTCCCCAAAACCCCTGCAGGTCTGTTTCAGATTGATTAACCGTATTTCACCTAATTTTTACTTCTA
>Ga0185317_100377_pt1 | contig 11408 bp, 11 predicted proteins | sample DevilsHole_FD_128020 | JGI IMG/M metagenome (GOLD analysis project Ga0185317, IMG submission 128020) | Groundwater microbial communities from Devils Hole, Nevada to study Microbial Dark Matter (Phase II) - Devils Hole (SPADES assembly)... | ecosystem: Environmental > Aquatic > Deep subsurface >...
GGAGAGGGCATGGGGCCTGGGGCCTGGGGCATGGGCCATAGGGCATGGGGCGAGGCGCATGGGCCATAGGGCGAGGCGCATGGGGCATGGGGCTGGCGCATGCGGTTGATTAACAGCAATGCCATGCATGCGTGATGCCCAATGCCCAATACCCAATACGATGATGCCCAATTCGATGATGCCCAGGAAACAGGGGTGCCGGTGAGAAAATCCAGGCCAGTGAGCGCCGGGAGGCTCCCTGGCGCGGGAATCCGCCAGCAATAGGGGCGCTGCCGGTGGGCTACAGTCGAGGGGCTGGATTACCCCTGGGAACCCAGCCCACTCATGGCCACAGAGCTGGATATTAGGGAAGATAATATATAAGTTACGCTTATATATATATATATATATGCTATAAGCAATTGATAACATCAAAACGGGCTGAAAACAAACCCAACCTTTCTAGAATAGGGATAGTTAAACTCTGCAACAATGGCCAGCTCAGTCCCGTACCCTCGCCAAGAACCTTGAGCTCCTGGCGTAATCTGACCTGCGCGCTTGTTATTCCTATAATTTTTACCGGCATCTGCTATGTCCCGCCGCTCCTGTCAATCCGAGACCGGCAAAAGCAACTCGCCAAAGGGCCAGCTGCTGACCCCATTCCAACGCAAGCTGCTGCAAAAAAGTCTGGAAGACGATTTGCCCGAGAAGTACCGCCAGCGCATCCAAATCATGCTGCTGGCAGATGAGGGGAAAACTCAGCTGAAAATCTGCAAAGCGCTAGGGTGCTCTCAAGAGACGGCGCGGCACTGGATTTTCACAGCCAAAGCAGGCTTGGCTCACACCTGGAATGATAACCCCATAGGCCGGCCAAAAACTGTTAGTGACCAACATTTAGAGCTGTTGAAAAAACTGGCTAGCAACAGTCCCCGCGATTTTGGCTATCCATTTCAGCGGTGGACAGCGCAATGGCTGAGCAAGCATCTGGCGAAAGAGTGTGGGGTTGAAATCAGCGCTCGCCACATCAACCGGCTGCTGAAAGAAATGGGACTGTCCACCCGCCCCAAACCCCCCGCAGCTGAGGATACCGCGCAGCAAACCGGCACCCGCCTGGCAATTCGCGACCTGACGGGAGACTGTGGGCCAGATACAGACCTGTGGCTATTCAATTCTATCAGTTAAGGTGGCAGCTATGGCTGAAAAGGCATCTACGCCCGCAGTTTCTCGGGAACTGCTAGAAACAATATTAGGACAGTCTGTTGGGGAGCGGGAAGTCTCAAGTGCGCTACAATATGTTAAAATATTAGAGCCACCGGCACTCAAACAGTTCTGGAGTTCGCAAGAGGCTGAACCGGGGATCTATATCATTATTGCCGGCAAGTGCAGGCTGCTCGACCGGCACAATAATTCACCGGCTTCCCTGAAAGCAGGGGAATGGTTTGGGGAACTGACGCTGTTTCCGGAAGAGTCGTTTGAGCCTTATGCGGTGAAAGCTGCCAAAGATGCGCCGGTGGTGGGCTACATTGCAAGTGAGCGCTTGCAAGACTTGCTGCGCAAATATCCCAAAATCCGAGAGCATCTTCACCGGCAAGCAGTTGAGAGAGATTCGCAGCTGAGAGGCGCTGATGGGGTGCCGGTGGAGAAACCCGGTTTCTTGGAGAAACCAGGTTTCTCGGAAGCGCCGGTGGAGAAAGCCGGTTTCTCCGAGGTGACGGAGGCAAAAAACCAGAAAAAGATTAGCAAGGCTTATTTTCCCAGCCCCACCTTGCAGATTGGCCATTTGTGGCAGCGAGTAAGCCGGCGCTATCCGTTTTTCGCCCAGCAAAGTGCGTCTGACTGCGGTGCGGCGTGCTTGGTAATGGTGGGGCGATACTGGGGGAAAAGCTTCAGTGTCAACCGGCTGCGAGATATGGCGAATGTTGACCGCAATGGCGCATCACTGCGGGGAATTTCAGCAGCTGCGGAAAGTATTGGGTTTTCCACAAAACCGGTGAAAGCTAGTCTTGACCAACTGGCGAAACAGAACTTGCCGGCAATTGCTCACTGGGAAGGGAAGCACTACATTGCTGTGTATGAAATCACCCGCAAACAGGTTATTGTATGCGATCCGGCGATCGGTCAGCTGGCTCTCAGCCACGCAAAATTCAAAGCCGGCTGGACGGGTTATGCGCTCCTATTGCAGCCCACAGCTTTGATAAAAGATGCGAAGGAGTCCACTACGCCATTCTGGCAGTTCTTTGAGCTAGCCAAACCGCACGGTTTGGTGCTGCTGGAAGTATTCATCGCCTCCCTATTCATCCAGATTTTTGGGCTGATTACGCCCCTATTTACCCAGTTGATTTTAGACCGGGTGGTTGTGCAGCGCAGCCAGCTGACATTGACAGCGGTAGGGTTAGGGTTGCTGATTTTTAGCTTATTTCGAGTCGCCATGACCGGCTTGCGGCAATACCTGATTGACCAGACAGCAAGTCGAGTCGATGTGGCGCTGATAGTCGGTTTTATCCGGCACACCTTCCGATTGCCCCTCAGCTACTTCGAGTCGCGCTATGTGGGGGACATCATCTCCCGCGTGCAGGAAAATCGCAAAATCCAGCGCTTTCTCACGGGCGAGGCGCTGTCGATATTGCTGGACTTAATAACGGTTTTTGTTTATGTGGGGTTGATGCTGTGGTATAGTTGGAAGATGGCGCTGCTGGCATTACTGATTGTGCCGCCGTTTGTCTTGCTGGCGCTGATTGCCACGCCTTTTTTGCAGCGGGTTTCGCGAAATATTTTTAATGGCGTGGCTGAGGAAAGCAGCTATCTGATAGAATCTCTCACCGGCATCCGCACGGTAAAATCAATGGCGGTTGAGCAGACAGTGCGATGGCACTGGGAGGAACTCCTGAATAAGGAGATTAAGAGCAGCTTTTCCGGACAAGTCATCAGCAACCGGCTGCAGATATTCAGCTCCACTATTGAAGCGCTGGCTACCACAGGGTTGCTGTGGTTTGGGGCGTGGCTGGTGATTCAAAACCAGCTGACGATTGGGCAATTAGTGGCGTTCAATATGTTGCTGGGGAATATTATCCATCCTTTCCAGCGGCTGGCGGTGCTGTGGAATCAGTTGCAGGAAGTGACAGTAGCGATTGAGCGCATTAATGATGTGATAGACTCGGAACCGGAGGAAGATTTGCAGCATCAAGCCCGACAGTCATTGCCCGGTCTTCGCGGTCACATTCGTTTTGATAAGGTGACTTTCCGCTATCACCCGGAAAGCGATATCAATGTGCTGGAAAATCTCAGTTTTGAGGTCAAGCCCGGGCAAACGGTGGCGCTGGTGGGGCGCAGCGGTTCGGGGAAGACGACGATTTCTAAGCTGGTTTTGGGGCTCTATCCTCCTACGGATGGGAAGGTGTTAATCGATGGGCAGGATATCACCAGTTTATCACTGCGGTCGCTGCGGCAGCAAGTCGGTGTGGTGGATCAGGATACGTTTCTGTTTGGGGGGACGATTCGGGAAAATATTGCTATCGGGCACCCATCTGCGAAACTGGAAGATATTATGGAAGCAGCGCGACAAGCTGGGGCGGATGGGTTTATTAAGAAATTGCCAATGGGCTATGAAACCCAAATTGGGGAAGGGGGTGGGATGTTATCGGGAGGACAGCGACAGCGCTTAGCAATTGCTCGCGCTCTGTTGGGGAATCCCCGCTTGCTGGTTTTGGATGAGGCTACCAGTCACCTGGATGCGGAATCGGAACGGATTATCCAGAATAATTTTAACACGATTCTGAAAGATCGAACTACGCTGATTATCGCCCACCGGCTCTCGACGGTGCGCAAGGCTGATTTGATTTTGGTGCTGGATAGGGGGGTTTTGATGGAAAGTGGGACTCACGAGGAGTTGATGGCGAAGCGGGGTCATTATTTTTATCTCAACCAGCAGCAGTTGGATGTTGCCGGTTGAATTGAATCCCCCCTCCCCTCGTTCCCAGGCGGAGCCTGGGAACGAGGGATAAGGTCTAAAATTGTGATATAATTCAGATAAAACTATGCCGAACAGTTTGAATGGACGCACCCCAACTCAGATAGAAGAAGAGCGGATCGCCGGCGAGGGGTTATCCCCAGCAGCACCGGCTGCATCCAGTGATGACTGGTCCTATGCCACTCAGGAACTGCTGGACACTTTACCGCGACCTTGGACGCGGGGGTTGCTGTATTTTTTGCTGGTGTTTGTTTCTATTGCTTTACCCTGGGCTATGCTGTATAAGGTGGAGGAAACTGGTACGGCGATGGGGCGAATGGAGCTGAAAGGGGGTACGGTTAAGCAGGAGGCGGATGTTGCCGGTGCGGCGATTGCGGTGCGCGTGAAAGAAGGGGACTCGGTAAAAGCTGGGGATGTTATAATGGAGCTGGAGTCTAAGTCAGTTCGCGACGATATCCAGCAGAGCCAGATTAAATTGGAAGGTCAGCAAAACCGGCTCAACCAGCTGAAGGTGAGTAAAAACCAATTGGTACTCTCGCTCAGTTCCCAGCAGCAACAGAACAAAGCTCAAGAATTGGAAAAACTCGCTCAAGTGAGTCAGGCGCGGCAGACTTTTGATTCTCTCAAGACTGCTTATAATTTGCAGAAAGAGGAAAAACTCGCTCAAGTGAAGCAGGCGGAGCAAAATTTGGAACACAGCCAGACGGCTTATAATTTAGCAGGAAATCGTTTGGCTGACGCGCGGGTGGAAGAGGAGCGCTACCGCAAACTATGGGAGGATAGTGTGGTTCCAGAAACCAAGGTTAAAGAAATGGAGGGGTTGGTAAAAGGACGCCAGCAGGAGGTGGAACAAGCGAATTCCGATTTGAAGCAAGCCAAGCTGCGTTTAGAAGAGCAGCAGGAGAGCTATCGGAGAACGGTGCATCAAGTTGAGTCGGATATTGAGCAAGCCAAGCTGCGCCAGGAGGAGCAGGAAAATAGCTATCAGAGTCTGATTCATGCGGGTGAATTGGCGGTGTCTAAGAGTGAGCAACAGCTGAACGATCTGGAAACGCAAATTGCAGCGCTGCAATCGGAAATCGCGGGGACGCAAACTCAGATTAAGTCGCTGAAAGAGCAGTTAGAGAAGTATGCGATTGTGGCGAAAAAGGATGGTATAATATTTCAGTTGCCAATCCAGCAGCCGGGAGCAATGGTGCAGCAAAAGCAGCTGATTGCTGAGATTGCGCCGCAGGGAACTCGCTTGCTGTTTAGGGGGCTGATTCCCACGTCGGAAACTGAGTCGTTACGGGATGGGAAGGGGGGAAAAGATGCTAAGATAAAGTTGGATGATTATCGGGTGGAGGACTATGGAGTTGTCGGGGGGCGACTGACTTGGATTTCGCCAGATTCTAAGGTGGCGGAGACTCCGCAAGGTAAGGTGGCTAGCTATGAGGTGGAAATTGAACTCAAGCAGGGGTGTATTCGGACGGCTAAGGAGTGTGTCCCTTTCCGAGCCGGTCAGACAGGAACTGCTGAGATCATTATACGTCAGCGCCGCATTATTGATTTTGTTCTTGACCCGTTCAAGAAGTTGCAAAAAGATGGGTTAAAATTGTAGTGGGGGGGTGTGCCGGTGCGCTGGGCGCAGGGGAGATGCCGGTGTGGGGGATTCCGGAGGCGTTGCACAATTTCGGGATAAACCCGGCACCCCCCAACCCCCTCTCCGCGTGCGGGGAGGGGGAGTAAGACGAGGGTTTCGCGCTCGTGGAAAAAAGTTGAAATCATCCTTCTACTGTGCGACGCCATTCCTGGCGAATTATAGCAATATTTACTTAGGTTAGGACAGTGCCACATCTGCGTTAATCTGCGTTCATCTGCGGTTCAATATTTAAACTAGCAGAGGCATTATAAATTCGCTGCTCGTCAAACAAAGCCTGCAGGTGCGGGCTGGCTGAACTGAATAAACACTAACATATTTAAGGAGTTGAACGTGTCACAACCTATCACGATTACCGGCGAGGATATCCTTCAGCAAGTCAAGCTGTCTGGCCAAATTCCTGAGTTCATCGAAGCGATTGTGACTCGCAAGGTTATTGCAGCAGCTGCAGCTGAGGCTGGGATTAACATAGAGATAGAAGAACTTCAGAAAGCAGCGGATCAATTGCGGTTTGCGAATAAACTTCTGAGTGCCGGTGATACCTGGGCGTGGCTGCAAAAGCACTATCTGTCTCTGGATGATTTTGAAGAAATCGCGAACATCAATCTCGTCTCTAGGAAGCTAGGGAAACATCTGTTTGCGGATAAAATCGAACCCTACTTTTTCGCACACCAGCTGGATTATGCCGGTGTGGTGATGTATGAAGTTGTCTTGGAGGATGAAGATTTGGCGATGGAGCTTTTCTATGCGCTGCGAGAAGGTGAGATGAGTTTTCCGGAAGTGGCGCATCAATATATACAGGATAAGGAGTTGCGCCGCTCTGGGGGATATCGGGGGATAGTGCGCCGCAAGGAGTTAAAACCGGAGATTTCGGCTGCTGTTTTTGCGGCTAACCCGCCGCAGGTTCTCAAACCGGCTGTGACGGCTAAGGGAGTTCACCTTATTTTTGTGGAGGAGGTGATTCAGCCGGTGTTGGATGAGAAGCTGCGCTTTAAGATTCTCTCGGATTTGTTCTCGGAATGGCTGAAGCAGCAAACGGAGGGAGTTGAAGTGGTGACAAACCTTGACGCCACAAGCTATCCAGCAGCTCCCACTAAGACTTCCTGACGGGTAAAATTAAAATAATCGTCTCTGGATTGCTCCAGAGACGATTATTTTTCATTTACGGCTATGATTGGGCTTTGAATTGCTCGTTAGCTTTACTTGTCTTACCACCCACATACGATAGAAAACCCAACGTGTTTATTAATACATATAAACGAAGCTCCGCCACCTTTAATCCCCAAAATTTCCATTTCTTGTTCGGTCAGATCGTGCAGAAAGCTTTCAGAATCCGCAAACAGATCAGAGCCGGCGGGGCGCAGGTCAGAAATTGTAATGTTAGCCATTGGTAAATGTCCTCTGAAGTGAAGTTATTGTTGCTACAGGATTAGACTTGCGATTGCCTCATCCCACTACCATCTTCATGTATTCATTCCTGAATTGCAAGGCTGCGACTGCTATATAATGGACAAAACTCATACAATTATGTCCCCGATTTGCCTCAACTCGCCAGCGCCCTTCACCCCAGACACCCAAAAAGCCCGCTACCTCGAAATTCCCGATTTCTCCGACGGGGACATAATTCCCACATTTTAGTCCTTTTTACTTCCCTTGTCACCTTCAGCGCTCCACCTGAGCAAACCCCAATAAAAAATCAACCCGATATCTATAGCAGCAATCATATTGGTTAGGACATCAGTGGCCTAAAAAAAAGACGTAGGACAGACGTCTCGCCTGTCCTAATGTCCTAATAAAAGGCGTAGGACAGGCGTCTCGCCTGTCCTACAGTCCTAACCTAAGTGAATATTGCTATATCTCAGGTTGAAGTAGAATAACTCCTCTGTCAAATTCCCTATAGGGAATTGGCAGTATCAGGTTAACCGACAGTGGGTGTCGCCACATGACGTATTAGTTCAGACGGATTGTAGTTATCCGTAATCATTTGCGGACAGCGCACACACGCTACCTTGCCTTCTTGCAACCACCACCGGCAATTTCGGCGAATAGCACAAGGCGGAAGTTCCTCTGCTACCGCCGGCATCTGCGCTACAATGCGCTTTGCCAGACGGCAATCTGTGCCATCAAAATGCTGGCAACCATTGCCGGCGCACGGTGCTGAAATCCGAAAAACTTCGGTAGGCGTCACAGGGTGAGACAGCGCCATCAGTTCATCAGTAACAGACTGAATCTCCTGCAGATAAATCACGCGGGGTTCTTCAACCGTCCCAGTCACTACCCCGAAAACAGCACTGTTCTCCAATTCCGGTCGAGCACTCGGGCAAAGTGGCTCAGTCTTATTGACAGGAATGTCTTTCATAATATCTTGTTAGATATTGGACTTTAGAAACCTATCACAATTTTCTTCAAGATACTTTTTGGGTTTTCTATATAACCGGATGGCACAAATGGCGGAAGCATACCCGCAGTTGCCACCGGCGGCGACGCACCACCCGTAACGCCTCCCGCCTGCTCATCAGACAGCATCGGTAACAGATCGTCTGAATCGAGAGCTTGGTTGCGTCGCGCCTCCGCATTATAAACCGCACCGGCAATCAGGTCGTTAATTTGAATTTTTCCTTGAAATTTACCTGGATTCTCGTTCATTTTCCCTTTCCTCTTAGATTCGGCATTTTGCTGCCGGTAAACAACCTGGCTTGCTGGTTAATAATAAAGTCCCGTTCGCCAAGAAATTGATTGCTGATAGATGTCATCGTAAACAATGTCCATCTAATTCTAGCCTTTTTCATATCAGTGCGAATCCAGTGGAGCGTAGACCTCCTCAGAATTAGCATTAAGGTAGGCACGCTGCAAGTCAATCCCCAAAAGAGAAAATTGCTCCTGAATCGCACTCATCCGCCCTTCTGGCGAGTCATCCCCAGAGTGCCAAGCTTCCAGCAAACCATTAGCCACAATTTGGCACCGGTTCATCCCAAAGCTCTCTCGCTCCCCAAACTTGCGGTTTGGTTCTTCCGCTAACCCCACCCCCGGTGCTAGCCACTTTGTAAAAAGCGGCACTTCCGCCTGAAAATGCCCTTGGTGTTCGCCATAGACACTCTCCAGCACCCGCCGGATAGCTTCATAATCCCTCTTCTCAAAGTACAGCACCCCTGAATCGTAACGCCCGTAGTCACCAGGATTGTACAAAACCTTAAAGCTGAAAGGAATACCCCTCTCGTTCAGCTTCTCCGTAACAGCACCCATCACCGCAACCGCACCTTCAGGAGTAAAATTGAAATAGATTCGCACAATCGCCGCAGCGCCCTCATGCTTGGGACTGTCTGAACCCGCATTGCCAACCGCCATGTAAAATCCATTTTGCATCAAATTCTTGGGCATTCGCACCGCTACCGAATCCCCAACAGCAGCACTCTGCTGAGATGGTTGCAGATCCCGTTCCCGTTTAACATGCAGCCTCAAACCACCCTTAGTCACCGCTAGACTGCCATCATTTTCCTCCCTGAGAACATCCCAGCCACCGTCAAAATAGCCGGTGCCCTTATTTCTTTCGTGCAAGCGGTCGAAAAAAGCCAAATCCACTCCCAGGATGCTACTATTATCTAAGTTCTCTAACTTGAGTGGCAGACGATTGGAATCCCCCTCAAGGGCGAGATCCTTTCGCCTAGAACCATTATAATATATACCGTAGATAAAATTGCAGAGGAGCAAGCTGAGATGTTTCCGCTGAAGCTCCGCCGGCATCTTCTGAAAGCGAGCCACCACCTCTGGGGGCAGATCGAAAGGTTTGTAATCTGGATGGCGAATGCAGAAGTCAGCCTGTATCTGAACCTTGCTAGCAATATCTTGCAGAGTCTCCCCCAATCCAGCCGAAACATTATCTTGCAGTATAATTCCAGAACGATCCACTAATTGCATAATTGCCCCGTCACTCAACACGCTTGATAGGAGAACAGTTGAACCCATATTAGGCTATCTCGCCCCAAGGTCAAATCGAGGCAAAGGCTCCATGCTCTCGTTCCCGCCTGCGCTCTCCAGTCTCATCTTTCAGGGGGGGAGACATTGCCTTGCCAAAAATCGTCGGCACAGATTGTTCCGGACGGCATAACAAACTTTTCGCCACCTGTAGCATCCCAATCCCCATGTTACCCAAAGCTCCTTGATACCTGATCATTGGCATCGTTTGCATAATCAAGCCAGCACCGGCAAATTGAACAGCTCGCCGCAGAAAATCAGGGCGAGCTTGCATAATTTCCGGGAATGTGTTAAAATAAGATTGGGTCAGAGCCGCAATCGAAGGCTGGATTTGTTCGAGGGGAACGGTAGCAAGGCGCAGAGATTCTTCAATGCTGAGCGCCCTGCTGATGATCATGCTATTCAGCCAGAGAATCAGGTAGCTGGCAATCAGCGTTCCCAAATCAGACTCCGGCTCTCCCCAATTCGAGCGCTCCCAGTCAATAAACCGCACCATACCCTCACCGCACTGTTCCCAATCAGCGTTCAGGAGGATATTATTCAGCTTCAGGTCATTGTGCATCAGACAGCAGGGAGCAAAAGTCCCAGCCAGCTCATCAACAGCCTGTCCTAAACTATCATAGCGCTGATAGAGCGCAAGTAATTTCAGCAATCCTGAAGTCAACCGGCCAAAAATTTCCGGCTCCACCCGTCCCAATTTATCAGCAAGGTATTGAGCCGCAGTCTGGGGCACACCCTCACACTTTTGAGAGAGAAAGTCCCGATAGTCATGCCGGTTGAAAGTGTCGCGATGCAGGGTGGCGATCTGGGTGCCGATTGCCTCGGCAATCGCTAGCGGAAAACTATTCTCCTTTTCGTATAAATCCCACAAATCGCGATACCCATCCTGATATTTTCCCACAATAATATAATTGTTGGCATCAAAATGGAGTACCGCCGGCAGCAAGGGGCGAATGTGGCCCACTTCCGGAAATTCCTGGAAAAATTCTTGAATTCGAGCTTCCCTGACAAACTCGCCAGCCGCTTTATTAGGCCCAGCGAACCGCTCTTGCTTAACCAGAAGCTTGCGCCCGTCAGGGAACTTCACCAACATGTTAAAATTCTTACCCGGCACCGGCTCAATCTGGAGCTGGATTCGCTCCGACTCGGTGCAAAGCCCCAGCCCCCCTAAATAATCACCAACATTTTGCGAGCTTAATAGAAATTTCATAAACTGCGTCCCTAAACCTTTTTCCCAGGCCGGTTCTCCACTATTCTATATGTCCTTGAATTTCTACCTGAGAACCTCTCCAGCATTTGAGGACATAATTCTAGGAGTTAAGTCTCCAAATGCTCAGGGAAGGGGAACTCCCGCCGGGGGGCAGAAACCAGGTGCCTTAGAGTTTCCTGGGTTCTGATTCGCCGGAGGGAGAAACCAGGTTTCTTCGAGGTTCCTGGTTTCTCATCCGGACATAATTCCGGGTATTTTGGATTTTTTTCTTTTTCCCCGCAGGGGTGAACCGCCGTTTGCCCCCGCCGGAAAAAGGCCATCAGGAATCGCCCCCAGGTGCCGGTCGGGCTGAAGCAGAGGGCGCAAGCGCGACACGGATAACACGGATGCACGGATAGATGATGCTGTTGGCGCTCTCCGTCAAGGGTGACACCCCACACCGGCTCCCTCGCACGCCCCCCATATCATCTCCGGTCAATTGCCCGTATCCAATTTTTCCATCCCTCATCCTCATTCTTCTTCCTTCTTGGCGTACTTGGCGTCTACCCTACGGGAAGCCGCCGCGTCCTGTGGCGGTTCATTATTAAACCCCATCTCAATTCGCCAACAGTCTCACAGATCCCAGGGGCGAAGCGCCTATC
>Ga0185317_100378_pt1 | contig 11384 bp, 9 predicted proteins | sample DevilsHole_FD_128020 | JGI IMG/M metagenome (GOLD analysis project Ga0185317, IMG submission 128020) | Groundwater microbial communities from Devils Hole, Nevada to study Microbial Dark Matter (Phase II) - Devils Hole (SPADES assembly)... | ecosystem: Environmental > Aquatic > Deep subsurface >...
GGCATGGGGCATGGCGGCGGGAGTGGGGCGTTGAAAATGGGTTGTGCAGTGGGGGTGTGGGTGCCGTTAGCCTTTTGGTGGAAGAAATATGTTTTGCTTATGACTTTAAGCCAGGGAGAGCCAGAAAAAGCTTGGTGCCGGTGCTGGTGGCTGGCGGGTTTTCAGTACAATACATGCTGCAATCACCGGATGAATGTGAGGGTTTGACAGATGGATTATCGGGAAGCGGGTGTGGATGTTGAGGCGGGGCGGGCTTTTGTGGGGCGGATTCGCAGCATGGTGCACAGCACTCACAGGCCTGAGGTTTTGGGCGGGCTGGGGGGTTTCAGCGGTTTCTTTGAAATGCCGGCGGGCTACCGGGAGCCGGTGCTGGTGTCGGGTACGGATGGGGTTGGTACGAAGTTGAAGTTGGCTCACCAGCTCAACCGGCACGATACGGTGGGGGTAGATTTGGTGGCGATGTGTGTGAATGATGTGCTGACATCTGGGGCGGAGCCGCTGTTCTTTTTGGATTATTTGGCGACGGGGAAGCTGAATCAGGAGCAGCTGGCTGAGGTGGTTGCGGGGATTGCCTCTGGCTGCAAGCAGGCGGGGTGTGCGCTGCTGGGGGGTGAGACGGCGGAGATGCCGGGTTTTTACCAGCCTGGGGAGTACGATTTAGCCGGCTTTTGCGTGGGGGTTGTGGAGAGGAGCCAGTTGCTGGATGGAACGCAGGTGCGCGTGGGGGATGTTGCGATCGGGCTGGCGAGTTCCGGGGTGCACAGCAATGGGTTCAGTTTGGTGCGGAAGATTGTTGCGGATGGGGGTTTTGATTGGGGCGACTCTCTGGAGAAGTTGGGGGGAAGTTTGGGGGATGTGCTGTTGACGCCGACGCGGATTTATGTTAAGGAGATTCTGGAGGCGCGGCGTGCCGGTGTGGGGATTGGCGGGATGGCGCACATTACGGGTGGGGGGCTGCCAGAGAATTTGCCCCGCTGTCTGGGAGAGGGGCAGTCGGTGCGGATTGAGCCTGGAAGTTGGCCCGTGCCGCCGGTGTTTGAGTGGCTGGCGGATGCCGGTGGGGTGAGTGTTGGGGAGATGTTTAATACGTTCAATATGGGGATTGGGTTTGTGGTGCTGGTGCCGGCAGTTGAGGCTGAGGCGGCGATGGGCTGGTTTGCATCTCGTGCGATCGCCTGTTATAGGATTGGGGAGGTGGTTGAGGGTGCCGGTGGTTTGATTGGGCTGCCTGGGTAGGTTTGACCTGGGCGCAGGCGAGTGCACAGGCGAGACGCCTGTGCTACGTCTTAATTCAGGCGTAGGGCAGGCGTCTCGCCTGCCCTTAATGCCCTGCCTACAGGTGAGATGCCGGTGCTACGCCATAATTCAGGTGAGAGCCGGTGGGGCGGGCAAGGTAGAGTGGTAAAAGTCCTCGCTTGGGTGGCGAGAACTTCGCAGGTGTGGTTAGAACAAGATAGAGTGAGCCTTGACGACAGCATCCACCGGGTCTAGGTCATCGGTATCGATGAATTTGATGGCCTTGTCTTCCAGCTGCATTACCTGGATTGCCTGCCGGATTGTGTACCCCTCCCGCAGTGCTGCGCTACTCTTGCACTGGTTCTGTTCCCGCAGCTTGCTGGCTTTCGCGCCAAACAGCAGCAGGTTAATTTTCTCTGAGGCGTTGACGTACATCCATTGCTTGCGGTTATCCGATAGCTCTGGATGACGCGCGATGTAATCCTTGATGGCGTCGGTGAACTCCCGGCGGATAATCTTGCCTTCGATCCTCAGCTGCAAGCGTTGATTACGTTCCTCCTCGCGGCGGTCAATGCCGAACTGGGCATCTGCGCGGCGCTCGATGGACTCAGCGGCACAAGCGCCAAGAAGGCGAGCTGCTATCGCATTCCCCGCAACGGCCTCCTTTGTCCAATAAGCTGCAGCTAGGTCAATAGGGATGGCGTTGACTTTGACATTATTGCCTTCAATGCAGGTTTTCTGAAAACGCAAACCTTTATAGGGTAAGGCTTCTGGAGACTTGGACTTCAAAAAATCTGATAACGACTGAGGGCCTTTTCCTACCGCTTCCGCTACCTGGGTCTGGCTCAGCCGGTACTGGCCATTCTCTAAGAGGAAGACTTCCAAGAGGATATTCCCCAGTTGGATAACTGTGCGCTTGGCTCGCGCTGTATTAGACTGACTCATGCTTTGTCTCCTTATTAGGCAGAGTCGGCAATCGCATCTGTTACTAGCAGTGCGATTGCACAAGATTTTGAATAATATATACTAGCACAAGCCTTAGGGAATGGCAACTATGGGCAAAAGAGGAAAACCTGACATCTGGGATGAGGTGAAGGGGAGGATCTGTATAACGGTGACGCCGACAGGAGTCCGAGGGCTGGATGCAGTGGCGGCTCAGATGAACCTGAGCCGCTCGGAGTTGATAGAGCAGATAGGGCGAGGGCTGCTGAAGGTGGTGCCCAGTGAGGAGGGGGCACCAGGGGAGGCGTTGCACATCAAAAGGATGAAACTGTAGGGGCAATTCTCGTGTGGTTGCCCCTTGCACGATGACTGGGCAGGCATCGTACAAGGGTGCAACAACCCGAAGAGACGCGAGAAATCGCGTCTCTCCAAGAAGAATCATGGGGAGGTGGGGGGTTTGAGTGAGGGTGGGGTTTGGCTCCCAGCCTTGAGAGCCGGTGGTTTAGATGGTGTGGGGGATGGGTGAGAGCCGGTGGTTTTCTGCTCAGGGCGAGCGCTCTTCAATCCACTTCTGGTTCTGGGTCAACCTCAGAGATTTGCAGGCTTTTGGCTAGAGGTGGTCGAGCAAACTTTTCCAAGACTTTCTGACGTGCATAACCTAGAATGTTTCTGACAACACTTGGATCGGACAGCGCCGCGTGGTACTGTGGCACATCATGTTCGCTGCCTTTTTCTGCTTTTTCTAACCCCAGTACAGTTTTGACAGCATAGCCAATAGATTGATAAGCAGCACGCTGTATTTTTTTTGAGTCTCCCTCAATGAAACTCCCTTCATTGCTGGTGCTATAAGGTTTGTAACGTAGCTGACTGTAGAGTTGATTTACTAGCTGTTTGCGAATTCTCTCAAAATCTGTAACTTTTGGAAGACCTGCAAAAGAATGAAACTTCGCCATATATTGCGCGTAGGTGAATTCCATATTAGAACGCAAGGCTGCCTTCGTTGTGTCATCAATGTCAGGTTTTGCCAGCATTTCTACCAGGGGTAGACTGCCAGAATTATGCACTTCGTAGAACCAACGCAAATCCGTCAGGCTAGGATGGGTTTTTGGCCTTTCATACTCAATAACGTGCAGTTTGCGAAGGGTTATATTCTGTTTCAGAACAGCCTTGGCACTCTCTGGAGATTTCTGAACCAAGTCTATCCAGTCCTTGGCCAGTTCTCTCTTCTTGGAATTTTGACCGCAACAATCGGTGATTATCTCCTCTTCGGGAATTTCCTTGTCCTTGAGTTGGTAAGCGCCTATATCTAACGCTATTTTTAACTTTTCCTCAGTCGTTAAGACGCCTTCGTCTGTTGTCTCAGTTTTCGGATCGAGCAGTTCTTTACCGTTTTCTATGAGGTCTTCTAACGTCGTTAGACCAGCCAACCACTCATCCATATATTCGCAGAAGTGAAGGCCGTCTCTTATACGCTGCGCAGTGGCGTTGTCCGGCGCATCTCCTGCTTTAGGGTAGTCCCAAGCGTCATGAGTCCATATCTTGATAGTATCAAGCTGCGCCGGTGGAACCCTGAGTTTACCGAGAAATGGTTCAATATATGACCGAATTTGTCGGCCAATCAAGCGTTGAATTACTTCAATGATGGATTGGGTTCTCCGACCCAATCCTACTACACCACAAAAAGGATTATTGATTCCCTCGCGTCCCATGTCAACAACAATGAGAAAACGAGCGCACTTGTCAGGAAGTTCCCAACCACGTCCAGTCATTTTGAACTTCTTGGTTCGCCAGCACTTCAACCAGGGGTGGTCAGTGTCTAGTTTGTACCCTTTGACTGGTTTGCCATCCTCATCCACTCCCGCACTGAAAACCACCTCGGCTCTGAAGCCTTGGTGAGGCGGATATTGCTCGGGGTCGCTTTGGAAAATTTTTTCGTTAAGATGTTTTGCTATAACTTCTGCATCATGCTTGCTCCTTACAGAAATCATAGCGTGCATGGGGTAAATTAGATCGGGTATAACCTCACTAGCATCTCTGTGTTGTGCGGGTTTGGGAGTGATTTCTCCAGAAAATACCTTTTCACACAAGCGGTCAGCATTTACCACATAAGACACAACCTTCTCAGCCACACTCTTAGCTGGTTCTATCTGGGTGTTGTAGTCAGGCGTGTCGGGACTTCCCTCTATTTCAGTACGCTTGCCACAAAAATGAGATCGCGCATTGATTTCATCCACAGAATCGACAATCTTTGACTGCTGGATTGCTTCTTCCGACGCCGACAGGTATTTGAGATTTTTCTGGCGCTCAGAAACTTCCCGCCAACCGCACTCGGAAAACAGTATATAGGATTCTAAGACATTACCTTTTGCATTGATAGGTGTGCTGGTCAGCCCAAAGCAAAGGCTTCTAGTTGCTTGCTCTGCCAAAGTTGCCACCTGAGCCACAGCATAATGAGGTTCGTCGAAGAAAATAAGAGCAAATTTGCCTAATATCTGCTCTATGTTATCGCGAGAGATCCCATTATCCCGCTCCCACACCTGCTGCAGGCAGGAAACCACGATGTCGTGCTGTTCAAGCCAATAGTCTTGGTCGAACTGGCCACTGTTCTCGACCACACCAACTTTTGGGGGAATCCGACAGATTCCATAGTTGACAACATCCTCTGTCAGTTCCTTAGCTAGTTGATCCCGAAGAGCCTGCTCCTTTACCAAAACAAGAATGCGGTCAACTCTGGGGTAAGCAACACCCTTCTCCTTTCGGAGAATTTGGTTTAGTGCAAAGCCAACCGCATGGATAGAGATTGTCTTACCAGCTCCAGTGATCCATGCCAGCAAGTACACTACCCGGTTGATTTGGGCCCAAGGACGTTGGAAGTGGTTTTCATGGGTGAGGATTTTGAGGTAAGCAAGGTCACGCTGAGCGTAACGGAACTTGGTAGGGTCGTAGTCCCTATCGTAGTATAACTCCTGGGCCCAATACTTATCCGGCTTCGCCCCCTTCCGGAGGTTTTCCTCCTCACACAAGAACTGATAATTGCTGACTTCGTTTTTGCCGCCTTTAGATCGAGGTACGATATGGTCAACAACCAGCTTGGCTTCATAGGCTGTTTTCTTTGTGTTAGCGCATTGCGGCACACCGTCATACCGCGCCAGTAGCTCTCGCCACTGTTCCATTGACATCCACGTTGGTTTCTCCACTCCTACTTTTTTCTTGCCTGGGTCTTTCACTGGTGCGACTCCCGGTAATTGCCTGAAGGTTTTCTCAATCAATTCACTGCGGCTGGTTGCCGTAGCTTCAGCCAGTTCGTCAATCTTTTGCACGACCTCTGGGGTCAAGGCCACGTTGACTCGTTCTTTCTTCTGCCCGTAGGCACGTTTAGCTGCCCTCCGCCTCTTTTCTCCCTGACTCATTATTATACACAACTCTGTATTGTAAGTGTGTAACTATCTTATCACATTTTTTTCAGGCGACAAGGCTCTTTGCTAGAAAAGCTCTTAAATTGTGTAATTACCAGAGGGGCGGGGGTGAGCCGAGGTACGCAGAGGGCCACCCTGCCGCCCGAGGGGCTGATATAAAGACTAATAACCCGGATAAAACTTCTTTGACTTCGCTGAGTAGACCCAGCTAATACCGTCTGGGTCTTTGCTGCGACTCCACTCGGCAAACTCTGACTCAGACTTTTTATCGCGATATCTGTAGAAGCTAGTTGTAGGGACTCCTAATCTCTGACTGAGCGCCTTACCTGATAGTGGCTGAATCTTGGTACTGTCTCCCTGATTGTCAGATGGATGAAGCAGGTTGGCTGAATCAGTAGCGCTCGTACTTCCTGACTCATCCACACTTTGTAATTTAGTCGCAGAGTGGGTATATGGCTCTGCTCTTACTTCCGCAGCTATCGGCTGGCTGGGCACGACACGCTGGTCTTTCGGAGCCTGCTCCGAACAGCCAAGGCCATTTCGAGCGGGGTAGGAATTGTTTCCTATATGTAGCAGTGCTTCTAGGATATCCGGACAGGTTTCCACAACAAACTGGTGGGAAATCTCAAGTTTCAACCACTTATCGAAAGGCAGTTTGAATCTGTGTTGAAAGTAGTCCTTGAATGAATCGTAGGTTTTGTTACCTTCCATCCAGTGTGGAAGTTTGTACATCTCCTTTCCTTTAATTACGTTCAGAAGCTGGTAACAGACAACCCAAGCTGTATCAAGGCTTTGGGCGCACAGACCTATCCACTTATCCGCAAAAGCAGCCCTTGCTTCATCCGTGTTCAGCGCGTAAAAGCGATTGAACACATAGGTGACATTGGCCGCCGGTTCCCAACCTGGATATATGGAGGCAGCTTCACCGCGCCCGTATGTGGCATTGTGCGGCTTTGTCGATGGTTGGATTGGTTTCAGCGACTTAACCCGTTTTGTTGTGGCATTAGAGGCAGTTTCTATTTGCTCCAGCCTCTGGCTAACTGCTGATAACTGATGATAAAGCGCAAATAACTGATCCGTATGATCACTAACAGTTTTTTCGAGTTCTCTTATCCTGGTGCTGTCGGCTTCAGGTCTGCCTGACGCTGGTTGCAACTGGAAATATTCCTCCAGTACAGCAGTCACAGCCTGGGAAACTGACTTAAGACCATGAGTGTCCTTAAACTCTATTAAACGCTCATAAACAGGCTGAGGTACATATCCTACAACCTGGGGATTCTCTGTAGCCATAGCTTTATCCTTGATAGTTTAGTGGTGTAATAATCTTAGTGTAACATTAGTGCCCTACTGGTGCCCCACTAAATGAACCAATAGTGGTTCACGGTCTAGAATGTCTGATTCACCGAGACTTCCGCTTGTAGATGCAGTCAATAAAATCCCGGCACTGGCGTGGTTCTACTTTGGCTGGCGCTAACTAGGGGAGGACTTACGCAGTCTGCCCACATACAGTCTACCTTGTGTTGAATTAAAAATCAACTAGGGTGCGACCACATACCTCCTCCCTTAAGCCAGCTGGCCACACTGGCGGGAGCGCAGCACGAGCGGGACAGCCCATCTCCTCCCCCCCACCGGCAACCGGCAGTTATGTCCTTGCGAGCGTGGGACGCCGGCTCTAATTCAGGTTTGAGGGCACCTTCCAGGGTGATATACCCATCCCTGATTGCCATACATATCCGCACTAGATGAAGCGCGTAGATCATGTCATCCTTGGGAAATTCCCATCGGGCAATTTGAGATAGGGACGCCAGATCAGCTTGGGAAAGGTGCACCTCTTAGGCAACCCTCTCATATTCAAAATAACGCATATAACCCGAAAGCGCTTAGACCAATAGCCCGCACCGGCGGGCGAAAGTTTGTCGCAATATCTAGCTCCCGGAAACTAACGCAACCTCTCTAATTGTGCTAGCACCCGCTCCATGTGCTGGCGAAGCTCAAGATTCTTTTCCTTTTTTATCGCCCTCTTTAAGTAAGGTATGGCGTGCGGATCGTCCAAAGAAGCCAAACCCAAAACCCCAGCATCCCGCACAGTCGCTGAGGAGCACTTGAGACTTCTCTCAAGCAACCACAACCGCTCGCGATAGATTTCTGGGTGGTCTGTACGACCCAACCAGCGTAAAATTTCAGCGGCCATTTCGGCCTTTATGTTCTCACAGGTGATCAAGAAAATCAGTAAATCTACGACATCAATGCCATATTTTTGCAAACTATAGGCAAGGTTATTCGACAACTCGCTCGCCGGCTTCAAAGTTCTCTGTCTGTGCTGCCTCCAAAAATTTACTCATTTCTGCGTAGAGGTCTGCAATTATTTGGCCAGTCAAAAAATCAATTGCTGTTCCGGCTGCACCGGCATCCTCCCACCTCGATGTGATTTTGCTAGTAGGAACAGCGGTATCCGTTCTTCTAAATAGGCTCATCGAATATCCCCCTCTGTTGCAATTTCCTTACCCATGTCAACTAATTCTTGGAATAGCTGAGCGAGTTGCTTCCCAGGAATCTCATCTTCAAAATCCAGGGCTGTGTTTATATCTAACTCCAACCGGCAAGCCCAATACGACAAAGACGGACGGATTTTACCCCGCCCCAACAGCTCCTCATCCTGTATGCGTAAGAACTTTTTCCAAGTAATAGCAGACCACTGAGAGAGCCGGTTTATCTTCATCCCGCTGATTCCTGACGCTGACTCGTTCGGGCGATTAATTTTATACAAAAAATCAGAGCCGTTCTCAATATCCAATTGTTGCGCCCAAGGAAGATAGGCGGAGATTTGTTGGCAAACAGCCTGTTTATTTTCCAGAGGCTGTACCAAACTGGTGCCAAAAGCCAGTCGCAGGATTGGCGGACTCGTCTCAAGCCAAGGAAGCATCAATTTAAGAAAAGAAGAGAGTGAGTCTGGAAAGGATTTTTTTGAAAACAGAGGAACAGTTAGCTCTCGCTCGCCAACAAGTGTGAATACCCAGTCAAGCCGAGTCGGCTGGACATTTAAAATTAAATTTCCTTCTTGGAACCCGCCTCTCTCCTGATATCCTGCCAGTGTCGGATACTGAATCTTACTATCTGGGGAAATCCCCACCAACTTCGCCCACACATTTCGTTGAGGAATCTGGGCAGCTGGACTGAGAAGAGCCGTTAATCTTAGGTTTTCAACCCGCCACGCTGTGATAGGCGGAAGATTCGCAACGCTTTCCTGAGACATGTATTTCCCTAACCCAACATAATAACAACTGGAAGGAATGGGATGATTTTTGGCTTGGCCAATACGCTCCGCCCACCCATGCCAGCTCCGTCTCGCTGACGGATGCAGCTATTGCAACTCAACACTCACCCCGATAGCAAGCAACAGGTGCGTTCTGCTTGCGAAACCCACCCTACTGCTGAATTTTGTCAGAGGGCGTTGCCGGTGGGGCTACAGAGGGAGCCGGTGAGCGACCCCTTTCGGGGGTAGGTATTTTAGAAGTTGTCTGTCGGTAGCATTACGGGAAGGGCGAAGCATGAGCGTGCTAGCTGCTTACGCAGCCGCTTCGCTAACGCAGCGGCTGCATGCGCTCTTGAGCACGGCTAACGCCTACAGCAGCTATGTCATCTTTTCACGCTCGTCGCACAAATAGTCGCGCTCATGCTTCGCCCCTACAAAGTCTTCTGTAGGGGCGTGCTTCGCAGCGGCTGCGTGACTCAGCTAGCATTGGCGCGAGGATATTTACGACTGCGCCCGATATAACGCTATCGCCAATGCGAAAGCCCGAACGATGCGGGAAAGAGAAAAAACCTACCCTTGTAAGGTGAGCTAACCTTTCCCACCGGCAACCGGCAGTTATGTCCTCGCGAGCGTGGGAAGCCGGCTCTAATTCAGGTTTGAGGGCACCTTCCAGGGTAATATAGCGGTTTTCAACTTGTAAGGGTAGAGTTCTGGTTTGAAAATGGTATGCCCGCCCTCTACTGGTGTGGAACGCCCAGTCGCGTCTCTACATTTTTCTTGTAGATCCGCGATAAATCGCGGCTCTCTAAAATAAATTTATAGCCATAATTACGGTGCGTTCCGCAAGCGGAACGCTACAAAGCTCAAAGCCGCGTCTCCCCCCGCTCCAACCTGTCCAGCAAATCCTCAGCAACCCGCATCCAATCCTCCCGCAAGCGAGCATCTTCTCGCTTATCACTCAAAGCACGCCCCTTTAATTCCGGGTGTTTAGCATAAAACAGCTTATCCACCTTCGGATAAAACACCGCCTTATCAATTTTCAACTTCTTGCGGCGCTCGCCAATTTTTTCCTGACGAGCCAACTCCGTCTTGTTCACGGATGTTCCCGCTGGCACCGGCGTATTTGGCAACTTTGGGATTTCCGGCAACTTCGGCAGTTCCGGCAACTTCGGCAGTTCCGGCAACTTGACCAGAGAAACAATTGATTGCAGCAAAAACGCAATAATAATTCCAGGCACCATAACTACCGCAATCCCTTTGGCAAACGATCCTCGCTGACGCCAAATCAGCTGGCTGTTGCCGATCCCGCTCGAATTAGGAACATTCCGCCCCAGTGCGCGAGCGACAATTTGCGTAGCTATCACCGAAATGCTGGGATTTGCCGGCTGGTTCGCCTGCTTGGGATTGACCGGCTGAGTGGGTTGAGGAGCCTGTGGGGTGTAGTACACTGGAGTCGGAGTGGGATTAACCGGCACAAAAGGTGAAGCAGCAGCGCTGTAATTTCCCCCCGGCAAAGCCTGCATAACTTCCCTAGCAGACTGGTAGCGATCGCGGGGGCGGTACGATAGCATTCTATCGAGCACCGCACCTAACTGGGAACTGACACTCACCTCCTTCCGCCAGCGCCAACTCGCATTAACACTGTCGTACAAATCCTTAGGCTGTTTCCCGCTGAGCAACACCAAAACCGTCACCGCCAGAGCGTACAAATCGCTGCTAGGAAAAGCCTTTCCCTGACGCATCTGCTCATCTGGGGCGTAGCCCTCCTTGCCCACCGAAGTGCCGGCGGGCTGCTGCGTGTACTGCGAAAGGGCGTTAGCCGCTATCTGCTTTACCGCACCAAAATCAATCAAAACCGGCAGCCCGTCTGCAGTCCGCAAAATCAAATTGTCCGGCGAAATATCTCGGTGGACGACATCCTGCGAGTGGACGTACTCCAACACCGGCAAAAGCTGGAACAGCAGCTGAATCACTTCTGTTTCGCTCAAGCGCTTGCGGGACTTGAGAAGCTGGTAGTAGGTTGGCCCCTCCACATAGTCCTGCACCAAGAACAGCGATTCCCGACTGGCATTTCTCACCCGGATCAGCTCGCGAAAGCGGGGCACTTGGGGGTGCTGCAGCTTGTAGAGCATGCCGGCTTCCCGCTCAAAAAGCTCTTGAGCTTTTCGCAACTCATTTCCCCCTTTAACCTGGGGGGCAAATTCCTTGAGCACACAAGACTCGTTGAACCGATTTTTATCTTCAGCCAGGTAAGTGCGCCCAAAACCGCCATGCCCCAATTCACGGACAATCCGATAGCGATTCTCTAAAATTGAGCCGGCAACAAGAGCAGAGTTGTTGGTCATATATAACCCAGCACTTTTCGATTCAGGGAGTGCGGTGCGGAACTGTAAAGTTAAGACTTATTTTATTGTAACCTACTTGTTTCAATCTATATCCGATCTGCTAGCCAGCTGTCAAATTGGCACCCTCCCCCCATCTCCGCCGGCTGCCCCACACGCCCGCCCGCAAGTTGCCCAGTCCGCTGCCGCCGGCAC
>Ga0185317_100379_pt1 | contig 11300 bp, 9 predicted proteins | sample DevilsHole_FD_128020 | JGI IMG/M metagenome (GOLD analysis project Ga0185317, IMG submission 128020) | Groundwater microbial communities from Devils Hole, Nevada to study Microbial Dark Matter (Phase II) - Devils Hole (SPADES assembly)... | ecosystem: Environmental > Aquatic > Deep subsurface >...
TCCGCGTGTACGTGCCGTCCATCATGTTCCGCACGAGCGTCGAGAAGTCGCCGGCCGGCGTGGTGTAATTCGGCCCGCTGCCGGCGAACCACAGGCTGTGGCCCGCGCCATGATTCAGGATCACGCCACCGGTGATCGGGTGCAGGCGGTCGAACAGATTCCCTACTCCCGACTGCCTACTGCCTACTCCCTGCTGCACCGTCCAGCCTTCGCCGAACGGACTGGCCTCTTCGTTGACGATCGTGACAGTGCCGGACGCTGTGGTCGTCGATGAGTAGCCGGTGTAGTTCGCCTTGGTCTCGACCGTGTAGTCGTATCGGCCGGTCGCCAGCGAACCGGCGTCGGCCTGTAGCGCGATCTGGAGCACGTCGCCGGGGTTATACAGTGCGCCGGCACCGGTTTGATAGTGGCTGCTCGGTCCCCACGTGCCGTCGAACTGCAGGCGCGAGCTGACGGTGTTCGGAATGCCGCCCGTGGTGGGAATCTCGTAGCGGTGCAGGAAGATCGGTCGGCGTTCGGCGGCGGTCGAGCTGTAGGAGAGCGACACCGAGCCGGTCAACCCCTCACCCCAACCCTCTCCCCAGAGGGGAGAGGGAGAAGCGGAGTGCGAGACGAACAGCGTGCCGCTCGCGTGCGACACCGCGTAGGGTCTCGTGGCCGAGTCGCTCGCGATCACCGCTGACCCCTGACTCCCGGTCCCTGACCCCTGACCCCCGACCCCTGAACCCTGCACCCTGTCCGGCGCGAGCACCGTCGGCCAGGCGGTCGTGTCGTTGCCCATGCCCATGCACATAGCCTGTGTCGTCTGAGCCACGACGAACGTGAGCATCTGAGTCAGCGTCGATCCGTCGATCATCGTGGCGGTGACGCTGATCGTGTTCAGCATCTCGCTCTGGCCCGCCATCGTGTTCCAACTGAACTGCAGCCGCTGCGAGTTTTGGCCAATGACGCACCCGGCGTTCGGCGCGCCGCTCAGGTTCCACGATCTGGACCTGCGAGCCGTATACCTGCGCCCGCAGGTCCTGCGTGCGGTTCATCGACCACACCGGCACGTCGAACTCCTTAACGCCGGGGAACATCGCCAGTCCGTCGTTCCAGGCACTGAGAATGACCGTGATGGGTCACATTCTGTCCGTCGGCCGGGTCGAGTCAAATGGAATCCTCAGATCTCCCGCCTTGAACCACGCCCGAAGCTGCGCTAGTTGCGTTCGACGTCAGGATCCGGCCAGTATGGCGGGCGGGGCTCGGTCCGCATCTGATCGAGCTGCCGCGCGAGCATGGCCTGACGATCCTCGTTGATCCGCTGTTGCTGTCGCCGCGCGAATCGACGAATCGCCACCAAGTCGACGCCTGCCAGAGCGACGATCGCCATCAATCCCACCATCACACCAATCCACAACCACGCATAGACGCGCGGCGTGGCGTGCCAATCAACAACTCCTTGACTGACGGCGATCACCAGTCCGATGACGGTCAGCAGGGCGGCCCCGACGCGACGACGATAGAACTGGCAACGGAAGTGCCGTCGATCGGCCGGCGGCAGATTCTCATAGCCGATTTCGCGCCGCCACTCGCCGCCCTCGCGCAGCCAGTAGTACACGCCCAGGCCCACCAGCACCAGCGCGATCACGCCCGACCAGAAAAGTTCGATTGGCGAATCTTGCACGTCGATCCCTGCTTTCTTGGGCAACCATCTTGCCTTGTTCGCCGGCCCTCAGGCAAGATTGGACGCCATGCTGCTGATGACGGCGACGGAACTGACGCGACAATTCGACGCGGAACCGGTCTTTTCGGGCCTGAGCTTTTCGCTCAACCTGGGCCAGCGCGTCGGACTGGTTGGCACGAACGGGGCCGGCAAGACCACGCTGCTCCGCGTGCTGGCGGGCCTCGACTCGCCCGAGACCGGCGAGGTCCGCCTGCACGGCGAATCGCGAGTCGGCCTGCTGGAACAGGAACCGAACTTCACGCCCGGCCGCACTCTGTTCGACGAGGCCCGCGTCGCGCTGGCGCCCTTGCAACAGATGCACGACGAAATGGTCGCCGCCGCGGAACTCGTGGCCCGTGCGACCGACGAGACGCAGCGGCGCTCGGCCCAACGCAGGTACGCTCATCACGAAGAGCGGCTGCAACAACTCGGCGCGTATCACCTCGACCACCGCATCGAACGAGTGCTGCACGGCGTCGGATTCACCGACGCGCAGTTCACGACGCCGGTCGAGCGACTCAGCGGCGGCGAACAACGCCGGCTGATGCTCGCCCGCCTGTTGCTTGCCTCGCCCGACGTGCTGCTCATGGACGAGCCGTCAAACCACCTCGACATCGACGGCGTACGTTGGCTCGAAGACTGGCTCACCACGCTGCCGCAGGGCATGATCATCGTCAGCCACGATCGTTATTTTCTCGACCGCGTTGCCACGAAAATATTCGAACTCGACCGCGCCAAGATCGATGAGTATCCCGGCAACTACTCGGCCTACCAGAAACAGCGGGCCGAGCGACAACTTGTGCAACAGCGGACGTTTGAACAACAGCAGGAGTACATCGCCGATCAGCAGGAGTTCATCCGGCGCTACCACTACGGCCAGCGCGCCAAGCAAGCCAAGGACCGCGAGAAAAAGCTGGCCCGCATCGAGCGCGAACTCGTCGATCGACCGATCGCAACGAGCGGCCCGGCGATGGGTTTTGCCGAGGCGTCGCGCAGCGGCGACATCGTCATCGAAGCATGCGAGCTGGGCAAATCGTTCGATCGGCCGCTGTTCCGCGATCTGACCGTTCGCATCGAACGTGGCGATCGAGTCGGGATCATCGGTCCGAACGGATGCGGCAAGAGCACGCTGGTGAAGGTGCTGTTGGGTCATGAGCCGGCCAGTTTCGGCGCCGCGCGGCTGGGTCACGGAGTCGTGGTCGGATACTACGACCAGAAGATGCAGGGCCTGCCGCTCGACCAGACCGCGATCCGCGCCGCGTGGCCCGTCGACGATCCGAGCGCGACCGAGCAGTCCGTGCGAAACCTGCTCGGCCGATTCGGCATTCGCGGCGATCGCGCGTTTCAGACTCTGTCGAGCATGAGCGGCGGCGAGCGCAGCCGCGTCGCGCTCGTGCGGCTCGTCCAGTCGCACCCCAACTTGCTCGTGCTCGACGAACCGACGAACCACCTCGACGTCTGGGCATGCGAGGCGCTGGAGCGATCGATCCAGGAGTTCGACGGCACGGTGATCATCGTCAGCCACGATCGCTACTTCCTGAATCAGGTGGTTGACGCCCTGATCGTCTTGGGCGGCGAACGGCCGCGCGTTGTGCTCGGCAACTACGACCGCTACGCCGAGATCGAGGCCCACCAAGCCGCCGCAGTCGCCGCCCCCGCAGCATCCGCCGCGCCTGAATCTCGGTCTCAGCCCAAGCCCCGCACCACGCGCAAACGCAAGTTCCCCTATCGCAAGGCACACGCGATCGAACAGGATATCGCCGAAATCGAGCGCGACCTTGCTCACGCAGAAGCTGCGCTGGCTGACCCCGAAATCTACCGCAACGGCGAGCAAGTCCGCACGCTGCGGGCCAAGTACGAACAGTTGAAAGCACGCCTGACGGAAATGTACGAGCACTGGGAAGAAGCTGTGGAATTGAACGGCTGACAACATGGAATCCCACATCGCGCATGCCTGACCCGCAAAAACTGATGAACACCGTGCGGCGCGCCGCACAGCTCTTTCGGTCAACTCCGGGACGGAAGGGGATGATCGTCGAAACCGGCTCGAACGCCGACGATGTGCTCGTGGCCGGCGACCTGCACGGCAACATCGCCCACTTTCAGGTGCTGCTCGACCGCGCGCGGCTCGATCGGAACCCGCGGCGACATCTCGTGCTGCAGGAACTCGTCCACGGCGCGTCGCTCTATCCCAACGGCGGGTGCAAGTCGCATCAACTCGTAGACCTCGTCTCGGCACTGAAGTGCCAATACCCCGATCGCGTTCACGTCATCCTCGGCAACCATGAGCTGGCCGAGCTGCTGGACAAACCGATATTGAAGGCGGGCACGCGCACCGACCAGATTTTTCGTCTCGGCATCCAGACGGCCTACGGCGAAATGAGCGATCAAGTCTACGCCGCCTATCTCGAACTGTTCCGCGCGATGCCGCTCGCCGTGCGGACCGGCAACCGCGTGTTCATGAGCCACAGCGCGCCCGAAGCGTCCGATCTCGACGAAGGGTTCGACACGAACCTGTTTGCCGCCGCGTCCATGGACGATGCGATTCGGAACTGCCGCCGCGCCCTGCATGACCTCGTTTGGGGACGCGACTCGTCCGAGTCGACCGCTCGCCGATTCGCGAGCCTTGTCGAAGTCGATTATCTCATCACCGGCCACATGCCATGCCCCGAAGGGCATCGCGTGCCAAACCCCGTTCAACTGATCCTCGATTGCAGCCACTTCCCCGCGTGCTACTGCCTCTTCTCCGCTCGCGAGGCGCTGGCGATCCAAGACCTCATCGATGCCGTACGGACGCTCTGAAACTGCGGCATCCCGAAGCAAGTCGTGATCACTTGTTCACCGGTCGCCGATAGCGTCAGATTCTCGGCAGGGATTTTGTGGAAAATGGTACTTGAAAACCGGACCGCCGTTCGGTACCTTTCGCCCCAGTCTGTGGGGAAACATCCCGCATAGTGGCCAATCCACTGGAGAATGGTGGGGAAATATCCCGCAAATGGAATTCGCCTGGCCCCCCGCTTGTGAGTCGGATCGATGGCGATCGAAGGCAGCTTGATTCTCGGCGAACATGTGCGGGCCATGGACGAACGGTATCGATTGGCGTTGCCGCCCGACTTGGCCGAGGCCCTGTCGGTTCCGCGAGAAGAGTCGTTCAAGCTGGCGAAGGAACGGAACGGGGCGCTGAGCCTGTGGAACCTAGGTACGTGGCGCGAGCGGATTGACTCGGGCATCTCGCTTGTGAAGCAGAAGCTTGAGGCGGGACGGTTGAGCAACCGAATCGCCGACGTGCAGCAGTTTGGTCGGCTGCTTTCGGCGCGGTATCGCGATGTGAATCTGTCGGACCGAGGCCGGTTGGTGATCCCCGAGGGGTTTCGCGAGTTTCTCGGCGTGAAGCCGAAAGGAGATTGCGTGGTTGTGGGGGCCGGTGTGTGTGTTGAGTTATGGCACCCCGACGCTTGGCGCGATTACCTGAAGGAGGAACTGACGGGGTTCGCCCCGCTCTTCGAACAGCTATCCAGTTAGATCCCAGCGCAGACGCCCGTCTGGTGGGTGGCCATCATCCGAATCGCTTGTCCCAGGATGGGGGCCCCGGGCACGGAAGCCTCCTAAAACAACCCCCAGGCGGGCGTCAATTTTTTGGGCGGCCATCGAGACGCCGAGAAACAGGACGAGCACGATGCTCCTGCCGCTGCGCAACGCCGTTATCTCCCGTCCATTTGCACAGCACTTCGTCTGCGTGGTGTTCTTGTCTTGCCTGAACGGCGTGCTGTTTTTCTACGGTATGGAGCGGCGAGCCTTGTGGTCCAGTCACGAAGGTCGTGCCGGCCAGCATGCCCAACTGATGCTTGATCGGGGCGAATGGGGCCTGCCGCGGTTGTACTCGGTCGGGGCCGACTATCAGAAACCTCCGCTGTACTACTGGATGGTCGCAGCGACGGCATGGTTGCGCGGTGGCGATGTGGATGCGTGGTCGATCCGATTTCCTGCCGCGGCCTCGGCAATTGCATGTGTGCTGGTCGTGTACACGCTCGCTGCGCGGACGGGCGGCGCGGCTGCCGGACTTGTGGCGGCCCTGATATTGGCGTGCAACCTGAGGTTCAGTTGGCTCGCGCGGGTCGGGCGCATCGACATGCCGCTCGCGCTGGCGGTGACGGTCGTGATGATTGCGTTTTGGTGCGCACGCAGCCATCGCGGTTGGCTCGGCGTGAGCTACCTCGCGGCCGCAGCCGCAGTCATGTTGAAGGGGCCGGTAGGGCTTGTCCTGCCGGCCGTGGCTGTTGGACTTTTCCTGGTGATCGAGCGCGAGCCGATCTGGCCGTGGCGGTCGGGCTTTGGCCCGCTGTGCCGGCAATTGGGCGTGGGGTGGGGATCGGCGTTGGTCTTGTTGCTGGCCGCGCCCTGGTTCGTGTGGGCGGCGGTCGCCACGCGCGGCGAATTCTTGCGCACGTTCTTCTTGCACCACAACTGGAACCGCGCGCTCGGCGCAGACGGTTTGAAGCCTGGACCGGTGTGGTACTATGTTCCGCAGTTGATGTTCGATTTCTTACCGTGGAGCGTCGCCGCGATACCGGTGCTTGCGACTGGAGTCCGCCGATCGTGGGCGCACTGGCGGCGGGCGGCGGCGGGTGAAGATTCGGCGGGGCCGTATGAGCGGTTCCTGACCTGCTGGTGCGCAGGCATGTTCGTGTTCCTGTCGCTCGTCCGGTTCAAGCGCCATGACTACCTTCTGCCGGTGCTGCCCGGCCTGGCCCTGTTACTGGCCCTGCGCTGGCAACGACTCTGTGAATCAGCACAACTCTCACGGGTCTGGCATCGACTGTTGGGATGGTCTGCAATCGGATGTGCAGCCACAGTTGGTTTTGGAGTGTGTGTGCTGGGCCGCCTGAGTGTTGATGACATCGCGAGTTCGGCTGTCGGCGAGCGATGGGTGGGGGCCGCCGATCGAATCTTGCTCGGGCGAATCGCTCAGCGGATTCAGGAGACGTCGTGGGCGTCGTTGGCGGCCGCAGCCGTTATGCTTGGCGCCGCGGTCGTTGGTCTCTGCGTCATGCGGCGCGGACGGGTGAGTCTGGCTGCAGTGATGATCGGTCTGGCGTGGTCGGTGCTGTTCATGGCATACGTCACCGTGGTCGTTCCGGCCGTCGAACCGCTGCACGACCAGCGGCCGATCGCGACCGCGGCCCGGCGGTTGCGGCTGACGACAGCGCCGGTCTACTACTACGGACGTGAAGACCAACAACTCATGTTCTACTTGGGCGGCGACGCCAAGTGGCTTCACAACCGGACCATGTTGCGGCCGGTGATCGCCGGCGCCGAGCCGGTGTTGGTGATTATGGACGCCGATCGTTTCGCGCAGCGACAGCGGGACTGGCCCGAGGTGGTGATGCGACCGATCGCTCGAAATACGGATAACGCGTTCGGGACGCACGAGAACTCGCTTGTGCTCGTCGCCAACGAAGCCGGCTGGCGACTCGTGCAGCAACGGCCTGTAGTACGTGCGATCGTGGCGAACTAGCAGCACTGGGAACGAACATGGATATCGACGCCTACTTGCGGCGTGATCCGATTGCCGATCGCGGGATCAGCATCGTGATGCCGGCGTGGAACGAGGCCGAGAATCTGGAACTCGCCGTGACCAACGCGAGCGAGGCCATGGAACGACTCGGCCGCGGCCACGAGATCATCGTCGTGGACGATGGTTCGACCGATGCGACGGCCGAGGTGGCCGCTCGAGTAGCGGCGTCGAACCGGCGATTCCGACTGGTGCGGCACGACAGCCGACGCGGCTATGGGGCGGCGCTGCGCAGCGGATTCCATGAGGCCAAGTATCCTCTCGTGATGCAGATCGACGCCGACGGCCAGTACGACGCGAGCGACGTGACTCGGTTGCTCGCGGCGATCGACCAGGTGGACATCGTTTGCGGCGTGCGCGAGCGGTCGCTCCGGTCGCTCGGCGGCCGGTTGGGCTATTGGCTCTATCGCCGATTCGTCCGAGCCGTGTTCGGCGGCCACGTTCACGACGTGGACTGCGGGTTTCGGCTTTATCGTCGCGCGGCTCTGCGGCGGATTCCGATCCAATCCACCGGTCGGTTCGCCAATGCCGAGATTCTGGCCAAGGCCACGTTCATCAGCCTGCTTGTCGGCGAGGCGCCGGTGAGCGTCCGGGCCCGCCGATTCGGCTGCGGCAGTCGGCCGCGCGAATCGCTGGCCCACGTGCTGCGCGAGGCGGGCGTCGTTTTTCGTCGACCCCAGTGGCACGACGTAATGGCGTTGTCGGCGCGCAGCGGTGAAACAGCCAACACAGAGAAACTCGAAATCCGAAATCCGAAATCCGAAGGAAATCCAAAATGCGAATGATCAAACGCCAAACACAGCGCGATCCTCGCACGTTGCGGTTTGGGATTTGGATTTCGGGTTTTGAACTTCCTTCGGATTTCGTGCTTCGGATTTCGGATTTGATTTACTTCTTGACTCCGTAGTCCAACTCATACGGCGGCGGACTGCCGCCGGGACCGCAGAGATAGTGCTCCATGCACTGACCGGCGTTTGGCCCGGACCTTGACCTGTCGAACAGTTCCAGCGACTGCGACGGATGTACGCTCGGGTCGTCTTTGCCGTGCAGGATCAGCAGCGGAGCGCATCGGATGCCTGGAGTCTACTGCGATCCTGCTTCGGTCGTCTCGCCGCCGGCGATGGTCCCCAGCGCCTTCCAAACGGATTCATCAATGGCATCGCCGATGAACCGCACCGAGCCGTCGGCGCGCAGGAGGTTCACGCCGCCGGGATGCCGGCTGGTCGCTGTCACGACCACTTGCGCATCGTAGTCTTCAATGCCGAAGTTACAACTCGGTCGCTGCGGCGGAAAGACATGTTGATAGCGTGTGTAGAACACATTGCCGTCGGCCCAGCGCTGACCGGACCACTCCACGGGACTGGAGTGCCGCGAATGGGTTGCCGGACTGGCCTGGGCACACGCGGCAACGGACGGAGCAGTCAGGTAGTAGTCGCTCTTAGCGTCGGGCTGAGCCGAGTTGCCCATGCAGCGCTCGCTGAATAGCGCCGTGTGGCTGGTTCCGTCGAGGATGTCGGCGGGCGCCAGGGCGCTTTGATACCAGAACATGCCGTTGTTGTGGCCCGTCCCGTCAGGCGAATCTTCCTTGAGGTTGTAGGGCATCGTGCCCGCACACGCGCGGAAGCTGTTGTGCGCGAGGCCATAGGTCTCCTCGATCCTGTCGCTGTCCGAGGGGCAAAGAAACGTTGCGATGCGTGCGGCGTGTCGAGGAAACGATTCCCTCGGCGCATGGGTCGGCCCGTATCGCTCGCGGCGTCTTCGATCGGCCGAGTCAACAGTTTGCTGTGAAACTTGAACGAACCCAAGGGCTTGCCGGTGCCCTCGAACAGGTACACATCGTTCAGCACCAAGAGCGACACGACACCTACGAGCGAAGCGTGACTCAGCGCACGCCGCAGGCTCAACCGGCCCGGAACACCGCCGATGACTCGGTCATGCCACAACATTTTCACAACGGCCAGTGTAACCCATATTCCCGGTAGCACGATGTGCGAGAACTTGCTCGCCTCGGCCAGCCCGAGCAGCACGCCGCTGAGCACTGCTCGCTCCAGGGACGGCGATTGGAGATAGTGCCAAAAAGCGTAGGTCGCCAGAAAACCGACGACGGTGGCGCCGATATCGACGGTGGCCAACCCGCCGTGCGCGAGAATCTCGGGGTGTACCACCCAGAGCGCCAGGCTGACAAGCCCGCCGGTCGAGCCGAACAGCTCGCGAGACCCGCCGCTGATTCGATTGCTGTTCAGTCTGCCCGCTCCACTCAGCGATGTGCCGATTGATTTGAGCAAGTACGGACATGTTCCTCATTCGCGAGGGCCCGACTGCGAACTGGGCAAGGACTTCATGCTGCGGAACCAGCCGCGCTACATGGCTATCTACGTGTGTTGCCGCGCGGTGGTGGTGGCGTTGTCGGTTCTCGGCGGCTACTTGGTCTATCGCTTGCCGCGCCCACTGGAAGCAACAATACCCCCCTATCACGCTCAACAGGATGCACGCCCACCGGGCAAGAGTGAAAAACAAGAACGCCCGGTCGCCATTTGCTTCGATGAATCGGCGGCCGACTTGCCATTCGGGGCGCATGCCGCTCGAGTCGTCCAAGTCAGCCCAATCGGTACGAGGGTCCAGGAGAACCACGGGCAATGCGGCCAGCATTTTGACGAGCGGCGGGTTGACGCAGTAGAGGTCGAACGCCTGCTGTTGCCAGCACCGAACCCCTGCGGGCAGATGGCCGACCTCGTCCAGCGTGGGACTGTGCCGATATGCAGACCAGCCAAGCAACAGTGCGTGGATCGTGAGCAGTACCCAAGTGAGCGTGCGGCTACGAATCGTCACTGGAGCTTCCCACCCGTCTGCCGGCGCTCTTGCGCCAAACCAACCACATCGCTATCACGGCAAACGCCACACCGTTCACGAGCAGGATAATACGGCGAGTAGCCGCCGAGTCTCGCGGAACCTCAGGGACGGGCTCGCTCGTCTCCTCAACGAGCCCATTGGTTGTCAGCCTCATGGTCTTCGCCGTCTCTCCCGAGAAGTCGTAGACTTCTCGGCCAACGGGCACTGCCATTCCCACAAACTCAAACACATCTTCCGGGATCGGCCAGTTGAACTGCTCGACTTCGACTGTGAGCGTCTCCTGCGTCTTGAGGACCTCGTTCGTGTAACTTTGATACTCGACATTCGACGGAAACCATCCGTACGATAATGGACGAGGTTCTCGTATGTGGCACCGACCATACCGATCAACCTGGGGTCTGGTCTCGTCAGAAGACGCTTGGCCCTCTCGTCGGTTGCTGGCCACATTGTAGTGATGATCTCTCCACCTGCAGCGGGAACCCTGTTGGAGTAATTTCGGAACACCCCCTTGTGTAAGGACACCGACTCTCGGTAAGTCGGTTTATCCCCTGCAGCTTCCTTGTCCAGGTAAGGCGTCAGGTAGTCCGTTCGGAGGCTTAGACCATCGAACCAAAGTGCGACGTTCTTTTTCCTCGTTGTCGAGGAGGTCGGGTCATGGCGTGTCACGATCGAGGTCAGTCGAACAACGCCACTGCGTAGGCCTTCTCGGTGGGCCAGACATTGACGTTCGATTTCCCGCACCGGCGGATTATCTTCCGTCTGGAACAGGATGCTGGCGCATACACCGAGCGTGGCAACACACGAGTTCATTCGTCCGATTCCTTCAACCGCGGCCAATGTGACTGGTGTTGGTTCTACTTGCAGTCCCGATCGACCTTGATCGGACTGTAATGGTCGTCCGCCGTAGTGATATCCGTCAGGCACTCGGGTGTCGAGTTCCAGTCCCAGTAGCAAAGGTATTCCACGAAACACACGGCTTGCGCGCTATTGGAAGTGATGCACTCGCACTTTCCATCCACATTCCCACATTCGAAATACCCTGCTACTAAATAGCCTTGCACGATTCTGGGACAGTAGCCCGACGCGCCAGCGAGGGAGCACATGGCGAAATCACAAGAAATCAGGCCCGGTCCCTCGCTGGCGCGTCGGGCTACTGTCCCTGCGGACTCCCAG
>Ga0185317_100381_pt1 | contig 11231 bp, 9 predicted proteins | sample DevilsHole_FD_128020 | JGI IMG/M metagenome (GOLD analysis project Ga0185317, IMG submission 128020) | Groundwater microbial communities from Devils Hole, Nevada to study Microbial Dark Matter (Phase II) - Devils Hole (SPADES assembly)... | ecosystem: Environmental > Aquatic > Deep subsurface >...
GCCCCATGCCATCCCCAGTCCCCAGTGCTGCGATTTGGGGAATCTTTCTAGCATATTTCGATCCTGCGCCGTAATTTTATCGTAAAATCTTTAAATATTGTAAAACTTTGCTGCGCCTGCTAAAGTTTAACATCAACCCACGCTCCTGGAATCATTATGGCTCTTGGCTACCTGGCTCTAGTTCTGCACGCCCACCTGCCGTTTGTCCGCCACCCCGAAAGCGACTACGTTCTAGAAGAAGAGTGGCTCTACGAAGCGATTACAGAAACATATATCCCTTTAATAAAAGTATTTGAAGGGCTGAAGCAGGACGGCATCGATTTCAAAATCACCATGACCATCACACCGCCCCTGGTGTCGATGCTGCGCGATCCGCTGCTGCAAGAGCGCTACGACGCCCACCTGGCCAAACTGCAAGAACTGGCGGAGCGAGAAATGGAGCACAACGCCCACAATGGGCACATCCGCTACCTGGCAGAACACTACGCCACAGAATTTCACCAGGCGCGGCAGGTGTGGGAGCGCTATAACGGGAATCTGATAGCCGCATTCAAGCAATTCGCAGATAGTAACAACCTGGAAATCATCACCTGCGGTGCCACCCACGGTTACCTGCCGCTGATGAGGATGTATCCAGAAGCGGTGTGGGCGCAAATCAAAGTGGCCTGCGAGGATTACGAAGACAACTTTGGGCGTCCTGCCAAGGGGATTTGGTTGCCGGAGTGCGCCTACTTTGAGGGGTTAGAGCTGGTACTGCGGGAAGCCGGTTTGCGCTACTTCCTCACCGATGGCCACGGCCTGCTCTACTCCCGCCCCCGCGCCCGCTGTGGCAGCTACGCGCCGATTTATACCGAATCCGGGGTAGCCGCTTTCGGTCGGGATCAGGAATCCTCGCAACAGGTGTGGTCAACTCAGCTGGGATATCCCAGCGATCCAGTGTACCGGGAGTTCTACAAAGACTTGGGCTGGGAAGCGGAATATGAATACATCAAGCCCTACATCATGCCCAATGGCCAGCGGAAAAACGTGGGCATCAAGTACCACAAGATTACCGGTCGGGGGCTGAGCTTGGCAGACAAGCAGCTGTACGATCCTTACTGGGCGAGGGAAAAAGCCGCTGAGCACGCCGGCAACTTCATGCTCAACCGGGAGCGCCAAATTTACCACCTCCACAGTATTATGCAGCGCCCCCCGATTGTCGTTTCCCCCTACGACGCCGAGCTATTTGGCCACTGGTGGTATGAGGGCCCGTGGTTCATCGATTTTTGCATTCGCAAGACTTGGTACGACCAAAAAACCTATGAGATGACGCACTTGGCGGATTATTTGCAAAACCACCCCAAACAGCAAGTTGCCCGCCCGGCGCAGTCCAGCTGGGGGTGGAAAGGGTTCCACGAATACTGGCTCAATGACACTAATTCCTGGATTTACCCCCACTTGCACCAAGCCACAGAGCGGATGATTGAGCTGGCTAGGCGGCAGCCGGCAGACGAGCTGGAGTGGCGGGCGCTCAACCAAGCGGCGCGGGAACTGCTGCTGGCCCAATCTTCTGACTGGGCGTTTATTATGCGCACCGGCACGATGGTGCCCTATGCGGTGCGGCGCACCCGCTCCCACTTAATGCGGTTCAACAAAATCTACGACGATATCAGCATCGGCAAAATCGACGCCGGCTGGCTGGAAAAAGTCGAGGAGCTCGACAATATCTTCCCCAATATCGACTATCGCGTCTACCAGCCCCTGCCGGTGTCGTCAGTGAGCGGCTGAGCATTGGGACAGGCAAGATGCCTGTCCTACGGGGGGGCGGCCACGGGGGGCCTCCCACAGGGGGCGGCCACTATGCAGCCGCCCCTACAGCTGCCCAACCCTAACGGGCGGCCACCGGGAGCCGCCCTGACATCCCCTGTGGGGGACTGACAGCGGGGAACGCACGCCGCCGCAGTGGCCATCCCGAAATCCCGATTAAGATTTATGTAAATTTTTGTAAAAACCAGGCATTTTGTATTTTTAGATACAGAATTACCTGATATAGTGAATACAGAAGGGCAAACAAGCCAGCCTAACCAGCCAGAAAACCAGGAGGAATCCACCATGTCCGCTCAAGAACAAGCTCGCTCTCTGATGATCCGCCACCATCACTTCGTCAAGAACCGGCAGCAGTCCATGCTGTGCCGCGCCGCTGCGGAAGTTGGCCTTCCCGCAGAAGCCGCGAACTACTGGGGCCACATTCAAGGCAAGCCCCACTCGGAAAACCAGATCAGCTATGACCGTTCACAGGCAACGATGAGCTAAGTGCCATCCAGCGATAGAACATCCAGCGATAGAAATTGAAATTATTAAACCGGAGGAATTTGACATGTCCGCTCAAGAGCAAGCTCGCGTCCTGATGATGCGCCACCATCACCTGATCAAGAACCGCCAGCAATCCCTGCTGACTCGTGCGGCGGCTGAAGTGGGACTTGAGGCTACTGATTACTGGAACCCCATCCAAGGAAAACCATCTGCCGCCAACAGCGTGACTTACGACCGCAGCCATGCAACGATGAGCTAAAGTGCAACGATTCCAGGATCGGTTTGTGGTTTGCCTCCTAGGACTCAAGCGCAGTGGTTGCAGCCGTTCGGTTCGCCGATTGATGCAATCCACCGGAACAAGCAACTCCATCTAACTCACTCAATTGAAGAAAAAACTGGCAGGGCGCTCATAAGAAAGAGCGCCCTTAGGTTTTTGGCGCAGCCCCATGCTCCCATTGCCCCCTGCCCAATGCCCATATATGGTAGCTTGGGATATCAGGTAGGTCCCTACGACACGAAAATTGGCAATGCAAGCACCTCTGACCTCAAAACCCCAGCCAAACTGCCTGTTAATGGAATTGACCGGCATCCCCGCCCGCACCGGCGCAGCGGGAAGCGAGCTGATTGACCTGTATTTGACGCTGCACTTTGACGAAGCTTGGCAGCCGCTGATGGGGGGGCGCTTCAAATTTGGCCTCACCGGCGGGCAGCTGAAACTGACGCTAGAAAATGGCCAAATGCCGGAACAGTCCCGCCAGCTCAACGGTAACGTCCAGCTTTTCGACGAAAACTCTACCGCCTGTCAGGTGACAGCGAGCGGTACAGAGGTGGAACCTTGCTGGGTTTTTGCGCTCAAGCCTTTGGCCAGCCCGCCGGTTTTAAAAGCGGAAATCAAAAATTTTAAGCTGGGAACGCTGCAAGTCACGGGGATGCCTTGCCAAGTGCGGGGCGTGTTTGAAGTGCCACCGGCTTGCGTGCGCCTCACCGGTGTGGAAGGACTTTGGCCGCACGACATCAGCCCCAACAAACATGCGGTGTTGGAAAGAAAGCTGGCAATATCTATCGAGGAGCTGCAACTGAAGCCGAATCTCAGTCGCGCTGTTGTGCTGCAATACAATTCGCTCTCAGTTTCGCCCCACTGGAGCAGTTACCATACTGAGGAGTCGGCTGTCAGCTCCCCTGAGCTGGAAGCGCTGATCCAGCAGGTTTTAAGAGCAAAAACTGATGACTTTGTGGAGCTGGCAAACATTGCGGGACTGAATCCACTCTCGGATTTCGCCGCTGCCAATTTGCAGGGCACAAACCTCAATGGCGCTAACCTTGCCGGTGCCAATCTTGCCGGTGCTAACCTGCGCGGCGCTCTGCTCAACGATGCAGATTTGAGTGAGGCTAATTTGAGTGAGGCAAAGTGTGCCGGCGCTGATTTGAGCGGTGCGCTGCTCAGTGATGCCAACCTGGAGGGGGCTGACTTGCACCGCTGCGCTCTGGCGCTGGTTTCTTTGAGCGGCGCTAACCTCAAGGGTGCCAATTTCCGGGAGGCGAATCTCAGCAATGCCAATCTCAGCGATGCTGATTTGACTGACGCCAACCTGGAGGGTGCTGACTTGCACCACGCTGGGCTGGTTTTAACTAATCTCACCGGCGCTATCCTGGCTGGTGCTTTGGTGAAAGAAGCGCGATTCAAAAAGGATTCCGGGCTGTCTGAGAAGATGGAAGCCGATTTGAAAGGGCGAGGCGCGATTTTTGAGGAGTTGTGAGCAGTTGTGAGCAGTTGTGAGCAGTTGTGAGCTGCTGCGCTCTGCCGGTGCGGATAGCTTTGGTATCCTTTTGCCGGCATTTCTCACTGCAGCCTGTTTAAGGTTGCTGCGCCTTGCTGATATTATGTCTGGTTGATTAATTGCAACTCGGAGACAGGCGTTGGGGATTAGCAATGTTCAGTTACTATTGCCCATTGCCAACAGTTGTGACAGCCAGGAGCGCAATATTAACTTTACTATTAAAGCGGAATTTAGATGATGTCTGAAGCGACTCGGCTGCTGAAACAAGGAATTGAGCAATATCAGACGGGTGAGTTTGAGGCGGCGCTGGAGTCCTGGCAAAAAGCGCTAGCGAGCTACCGGGAAATTCAAGACCGGCGGCGGGAGGGAGCGGCGCTGGGAAATGTGGGAGCCGCTTACCAGGCGCTAGGAAACTTGACAAAAGCGATTGAATGCTATAGAGAGCATTTGGCGATAGCGCGGGAAATTTCCGATCGGCGCGGCGAGGGGAATGCGCTGCTGAATTTGGGAAATGCTTTCCTGGAGTTGGGGGATGCCGGTGAGGCGATAGAATACCTGCAGCTGCGTCTGGCAATCGCGCGGGAAATGTCCGACCGGCAAGTTGAGGCACAGGCGCTGGGAAATCTGAGATTGGCTTACAAGTCGCTGGGAAATGCGGCGCAAGCGATTTCGTGCTTGCAGCAGCAGCGAGCGAGCGTCAGGCAACTTTTTGGCAATAGCGAAACCTCTGATTTTCTGGCGCTGGCGAGGAGTTTGGGGCTGAATCCAGAGGTGGATTTTGCGGGTGCGGATTTGAGCGATATTGATTTGCATTATGCGGATTTGAGCCGTGCAGATTTGCGGTCTGTTTTTCTTGTCGGATCTAATCTGAATTTGGCGGATCTCGCAGGCGCGAATCTTGCCGGCGCTAATCTCAGCCGCGCGGTGCTGACTAATGCGAATCTAGCCGGCGCTAATCTCAGCGGCGCTAATTTGAGGCGTGCGGATCTGCGCACTAACCTCAGCGGCGCTAATCTTGCCGGTGCGCTGCTGATTGAGGCGAATTTGAGCAGTGCGTATTTATCTCGCGCCAATCTTGCCGGTGCGCTGCTCAGGGGGGCATATTTGAAAAATGCTGATTTGACTAGCGTTAATTTAGTGGGTGCTAATCTTGCCGGTGCGGACTTGACTCGTGCGGATTTGACGGGTGCGAATGTGGAAAGTGCTCGCTTTGCTGGCAATTCAGGAATTTCTGAGGCGTTCAAGCAAGCTCTGACGGAGCGGGGGGCAATTTTTGAGGAGTGAGCCGTGTCAAGTAAGTGTGTGAAAATAAGCTATAGCGGTTCTCAGTTGGATGAACTACGCCTCAGAAACCCGGTTTCTTAAAGAAACCGGGTTTCTCAGTACCTCACTCATACGAAAACCGCTATAATTTAGGAAGGCGACCGTATCAACCTGAACCAACCGCCCTATGACCACTAGCACCCTCACCCAACCCGCAGAACGAATCCAGCTCACCGGTATCAGCTGGCAAACTTATGAAGCCTTGCTGGCTGAACTGAGCAATCGCAGGCTGCGCCTTACTTACAATCGTGGCACACTTGAAATTATTGTTCCATCACCTGAACACGAACTTTACAAAGAAATCGTGGGTCGATTTGTCGAAACCTTGGCTGAAGAATTAGCCATTAGAATTTATCCTCTAGGCTCCACTACCTTCAAACGTTCGGAACTTAGCGGAGCCGAGCCAGATAAATGCTTCTACATTCAGAACCTGAACGCAGTTAAAGGCAAAAAGAGAATCGACCTCAATCAGAATCCGCCCCCTGATTTAGTGGTTGAGATTGATATCACCAGCAGTTCCAAAATTCGCTTTCCAGTTTATGCAGAGCTGGGCGTTCCGGAAGTCTGGGTTTACGATGGGGAATCCTTCAGTATTAATGTACTGCGGGATAAGGAGTATGTGCTCAGTGAGCGCAGTCTGGCATTTCCCAATGTGCCGGTGCTGGAAATTTCTCGGTTTTTACAGCAAGCGGGTACTGAGGATTATTTAGAGTTGGTTAGGGCATTTCGCAGTTGGGTTAAGAGCCAAATTCAGCCAAATCCCTGATGGCTGGTTTAGGGGGGGTGCCGGCAGACAAATTCCGTGCGATTCCCCTTCACCCCTACCAGACTTAAATTGCCCTCACACACATTCTAACTTGCGCATGGCTTGGTCTGTGCTTAAGAAAATGCGCTCGCTCCCCAGCGCCGCCACAAACCCGACTTTTTCTAATTTGTCCAGCACCGGCCCTTTCACTTCTGACATGTAAAACTCAACCCCAATTGTCTTTAAATCAGCTATCAAACTTTGCAAAGTTTCCAAAGCGCTGCCATCAATAATATTGACGGCACTGCACACCAAAACCAAATGTTTTACCTGGGGGAACTTTGCGGCGGCTTTCAGCACATAATCTTGCAGGTATTTTGCATTCACAAAATAGAGGCTTTCGTCAACCCGAATCGCTAAAACGTGCGGGCAAGTTTTCACCTCGTGACGCAGCACGTTGCGGAAATGCTCGGTTTCGCCCACGCGCCCCACAATGGCGATATGAGGTTTGCTGGTGCGCCACAGGTGCAGCCCCAGAGAAATCGCCGCACCGATAACAATCCCTTTTTCCACGCTGGTTGCTAGCACCGCCACAAATGCCGCGCACCAGGCAACCGCATCGGCTCGCTCGTAAGCCCACAGGCGTTTAAGCGTGGCAAAATCCAGTAAATTCGCCACCGCTACTAAGATAACAGCCGCTAAACTGGTTTGGGGGAGAAAATAAAAGAGCGGCGTCAGAAACATGACGGTGACGGCAATAGCGGAAGCGGTTATAATAGACGCTAGCCCCGTATTTGCGCCGGCAGAAAAATTGACCACCGACCGGCTCAACCCGCCTGTAATGGGATAGCCCCCTGTAAAGGCGGCGCTGGCATTCGCCGCACCCAAGGCAATTAGTTCTTGATTGGCATCTATTTTTTGCCGTTTCTTGCTCGCCAAAAACTGGCCAACGGCAAAGGCTTCCATAAACCCGACAAAGCTAATAGCTAAGGCTGCCGGCAGTAAAGATTGAACGGTATTGAGGTCAAACAGGGGAAAGGTTAGCGCCGGCAGTCCTTGCGGGATTTCTCCCACTACTTTAACCCCCGCTATTTTATCGAGCTGAAACAGCCAGACAATCAGGGTGCTGCCGGTGACAGCAATTAAAGGAGCGCTTTTGGTAATCGGAACAGTGGCGGCATCCGGCAATCCAAAGTTTTTCAGCTGCCGGCTCAAGCCTTTGTTAAAATAGACCAATAGGGCAAGATTGGCAACTCCCAAGATCAGGGTTATCCAGTTGGCTGTTCCGATTTTTTCTGCCAGGTAACTGACCAGCTGTAAAAAGGATTCCGTTTGGGGGATTTTGATCCCGAACAGGTGTTTGACTTGGCTGAACCCGATGAGAATGGCAGCGGCGCTGATAAATCCGGAAATAACGGACTGACTGAGAAAGTTTACCAAAAATCCCAGCCGACACACTCCCATTATAAGCTCTAAAGCACCGACGAGGAATGCTAAAGTCAGTGCCAGCCCTAAATATTCTGGGGTGTTTTCTTTGGCTAGAGCGCTGACTGCTGCCGCAACCATCAGGGAATCAACGGCAACCGGCGCAACGGAAAGCATGCGGCTGGTTCCCAAAAAGGCGTAGACAATTTGAGGTAGAATACTGGCGTACAGCCCCACTTGCGGGGGCAAACCGGCCAGCATGGCGTAGGCCATTCCCTGCGGAATTAACAAGCTGGCAACGATAATGCCGGCGGTGACATCTCCGAGCAAATATTCGCGCCGGTAATGCAGCCCCCATGTTAAAATTGGGAAGGAACGGCTCAATTTGGAGAGAAAAGGGTAACGGTCTATAGAGGGACTTTTCGCCATTTGTCTGCGGGGGCTATACTTTGGAATGTCTTTCTTTCGAATTGCTCCCACAATTTTACCACACCCGGGGAGAGGGGGGGGAGAAAACCGGCTCAAACAGTGCTTAAAAGTGGGGAAATGCCTTGACACTTTTAGAGCGTGTTTATAAAGAAACCGGGGGCGGCCACGGGGGGCCGCCCCTACAGGCCCTGTGCCATTATATATGTAGGGGCGGGTTCCCCCGAGATATTTGCTGGTAGCGAAGGATGTCTGTAAACCCGCCCCTACCAGCAACAGAAATCCGGTGAACTGCCGTCACGGCCTTAACAATTACTTTATAAACAGCCTCTTCCGGTCAGCGCCTGCTGGCTGTTTCTCCCATTTTTTGATCGCCCCTATGCCGGCACGTTACCGCAGCGCTGGTTGGCGGGAACTGCTTCGGCAATTTTCTTGGGATCTGGCAGGTTGAGGCTGTTCATCAGTTGGATAAAGCTGGCCCGATCAATGCCTGCAAAGCGGGGGTTGTATTTCTTTTCTTCGCCAATCGTTGAAACGGTTTGTCCTCTGTAGTCGTGACCGGGATACACGAGGGTTTCGTCTGGCCGGGTGAATATTTTTTGGGTGACGCCATCGTACATTAAACCCGGATCGCCGCTTTGAAAATCTGTGCGCCCGCACCCCCGAATAAATAGGGAATCGCCTGTTAAAATATGAGATACATTCACCAGATATGACATGTGGCTGTCGGTGTGGCCTAAAGTGGCTATGGCTTTAATTTCGATGTCTCCCAGGCGCAAGGTTTCCCCATCTTTAATGAAGCTATCGGCACAGGCGGCGCTGGCATTTTCCGGGACGATTCCCTGACAGCCGGTTAAGGTGCGCAGTTTGCCGGTGCCGGTGATGTGATCCGCGTGAATGTGGGTTTCTAGGCAGTACCGCAATGTTAGTCCCAATTCTTGCAGCAGTTTCAAATCTCGCTCGACTTGCTCGATCACCGGATCGACTAAAACCGCTTCTTTGGTTGTTTCGTCGGCAATTAAATAAGTGTAGGTGCTGGTTTCGTTGTCGTAGAGTTGGCGGAACAGCATGGTTTTCTCTCCTTTTGGTCAATCTCTTGTTTTGTCACAAACCCTGTCTGGATGGCTGTTTGGCCCTGTCCGCAGCGGCGGGTGCCGGTGGCCAATCCCAAACAGCACCGATCTGTCACCGGCATGGCAATGGCCCAGAGCGGGCGTCTCGAACCAGGGCTTTTCGCCCTCTGCGGCCCGAAGCTTTACTTTCGCTTCTTGTCGCTATATTCCTATACAATAATATGACAAGCCTGATTTGGCAAGAGAGGCAAAAAAATTTTTTGCAGCTCGGTTAAGTACATTCACCCAGCCGGCGGGGTGAGGCGTGCCTCCTCGCCGGCGCAGAGCGGGCCCGGTAAAAATGCTCACCAGGCCAAGGTAAGGCCAGCGCGAGTGCCGGAATCACCGCTGCCTGGGCTTTTCGCGCCCTGCGGCTGATGCGATAAGCTTTACTTTTTGTTGTATGTGTTATATTACTATACAATAGTATAAGGAGCGTGGCTTGAGAAGGGACGCAACCCCGCAGCTGGATTGAGTACATGTACTCAGGCGGCTGGGTGAGGCGTCCCTCGCAGAGCGGGCTCAGTAAAAATGCTCACCAGGGAAAACAGACAATGCCAACGCTAGCACAAGGACAGTCCCAGACTGCTGTTCCACAAACCCAACCGGAAGTCCGCAAAACGGTTCACTACCAGATCGTTATTATCGGTGGCGGTGCTGCTGGGATTACGACCACTTCACTGCTGCTGGCGAAAAACCGCTCGCTGGATATCGCCATCATTGAACCGTCGGACAAACACTATTACCAGCCGGGCTGGACGCTGACGGGGGGTGGGGTTTTTCAGATCCAAGATACCGTCAAACATCAAAAAGATTTAATTCCCAAAGGGGCGACTTGGATTAAAGATCGGGCGGTAACGCTAGACCCAGATAAGAATGCCGTCTGCACCTCTGAAGGCATCCGGGTTGAGTATGATTGCTTAATTGTTTGCCCGGGCATTCAAGTTGACTGGCATTTAATAAAAGGTCTTAAAGAAGCGATCGGGAAAGATGGCGTGACTAGCAATTATTCGCCCCGTTACGCCCCTTACACTTGGGAATTAATTAAGAATTTTCAAGGCGGAAATGCGCTGTTTACTTTTCCCAATACGCCGATTAAGTGCGGCGGTGCGCCCCAGAAAGTAATGTACATGGCGGACGATGTTTTCCGCAGTAAGTGGGGAGTGCGCCAGCGAACGAAGGTGATGTTTCTCACGCCCGCGACTAGAATGTTTGCGGTGCCGGTTTATTCCAGGATTTTGGAAGGCGTCGTGAAAGAGCGGGAGATTGAAGTGAAATTCCACCACAATCTCAAGGAGATTAAAGCCGGCACGAAAGAGGCGATTTTTGATGTTTTGGGTGAGAGCGGTATCGTTGGCGAAGTCAGCTTCAAGTACGACATAATTCACGTTGCACCGCCCCAAAGCGCTCCAGATTTTATTAAAAACAGCCCGCTGGCGATGCCGAATAGCCCTTATGGCTGGGTGGATGTGGACAAAGACACGCTCCAGCACAACCGCTACCCAAATGTGTTTGGGCTTGGGGATGCTTCTTCGGCACCAACGTCGAAAACGGCGGCGGCGGTTCGCAAGCAAGCGCCGGTTGTGGCAGAAAATTTACTGGCGTTTATGGCCTCGCAACCTTTGCGGGCAAAGTATGACGGTTACACCTGCTGCCCTTTAATTACCGGCTATGACAAAACTGTGATGTCGGAGTTTGACGGTTACAGTGGCCGCCCGATGTCGAGTTTTCCTCTAAATCCGGCTAAAGAGCGCTGGGTGATGTGGTTGATGAAAAAGCACGTTCTGCCTTGGGTTTACTGGAACCGGATGTTAAAAGGAGCGCGGTTTGAGGGGGATTATATCAAGTTTCTGCAGTGGCGGGAAAAATAATAAGTAGGCGGGCATAAGTCTAGAAACCAATCTGGAAACCCGGTTTCTTTAAGAAACCGGGTTTCTGGCTCCCAGGGTTTCTGGCTTCCAGGGTTTCTGGCTCCCATCCGATCGCGTTTATTCATGTCCACTCGCCTGCCCCCCCGATTTTGACCGGCTCGCGCCCCGAAATCCCCAGAAGCGCCCCGAAGTCCCCAGAAGCGCCCCAAAAAGTTTTGTCCGCCCCTTGACAGAAGGGGCGTTTTGTGTTATTAGGGCG
>Ga0185317_100382_pt1 | contig 11228 bp, 6 predicted proteins | sample DevilsHole_FD_128020 | JGI IMG/M metagenome (GOLD analysis project Ga0185317, IMG submission 128020) | Groundwater microbial communities from Devils Hole, Nevada to study Microbial Dark Matter (Phase II) - Devils Hole (SPADES assembly)... | ecosystem: Environmental > Aquatic > Deep subsurface >...
CGCAGCTGATGTGGGCCATATTTTGCACAAGGCAGATGACGATGGCATTAGCCGTCAGGGGACTCTATTTGTGGAATCCCTGCCGGCACTCGGTATGGCTGTGCTGAATGTGGGGAGTGCCGGCAGTCAGCTGGGTTGGCCCACTCCGGCTGCCGGTCAGAAATTGCAAAATGTCTGGATTAACTGGCCCGGAAAAACGGAAGCCTTGCCCACTTATTCGTTTGCGGAAGTTGCAGAAGGTCGGGTTGACAGCAGCGTCTTTGCCGGCAAGTTGGTTTTGGTGGGAGCTACCGCCACCGGCATGGACCCGCTGAGGACGCCCCTCAATCAAAATCCTCCCACGGCTGGGGTCTTTCTCCACGCGGCTTTGATCGATAACATCCTGAATAACCGGCTGCTGCAACGACTTCCCGACTGGGCGAACACGCTCTTGTTGCTGGCCATTGGCCCTGCTACCAGCTGGCTGCTGTTCGACCGGCAGCTGAGGGGACGAATTGCCCTGGCGCTGCTATTGCCACCGGCTTATTTTGCTATGGCGCTGGCGGCTTTCAGCTGGGGTTCCCTGTGGGTGCCGGTGGCGGCACCGATTGGCACTATGCTGTTCTCCGTCCTCGGTGTCCAACTGCGGGAGCAGTACGAGAAGCAGCAGCTGATGAATCTCTTTGCCCAGCACGTCGCCCCGGAAATGGCCCAGGTGATCTGGGAGCGCAAGGAAGAAATCTTTGAAAACGGTGAGCTTGAGGCGATGGAACTGACAGCCACTGTGCTGTTTATGGATATTCGGGGCTTTACCACTATCTCAGAATCCCTGCCCCCCCGCGAGTTGCTCAGCTGGCTCAACCTGTACCTGGATGCGATGGCTAGCTGCATCATGGAGCATGGGGGCGTGATTGACAAATATATCGGGGATGCGATTATGGCGGTGTTTGGGATTCCTTTCCCCCAGAATCAAGATAAAGACATTAAACGGAGCGCCCAAGCTGCAATTGCCGCCAGTCTGGCTATGCACGAACGCCTGAAGCTGCTCAACGAGCGCTTTAAAACGGAAGGCAGACCGCTGGTAATGTTTGGAATTGGCATCCATACCGGCACGGTTGTTGCCGGCACTGTGGGGGGAGCGGGCCGGCTGAGCTATTCGGTACTCGGCGATACGGTGAATGTGGCGGCGCGACTGGAGTCGATGACTAAGACTTTGACTGCGGACAAGCCTTATAAAATTTTGCTGACGGATAGGACGTTGGCCTGTGTGAGCGACCTCTATCGTGCTGAGGAAGTCGGTGCTATCCAACTGCGGGGCAAGCTAACCGATACGCTGGTTTACACTATCTTGGGGGAGCTGCTGGGAAATTAGGTGCAATGAACCGCCCCCGTGAAGGGACGCCAAGAAGGAACAGGGATAACATCCGCAACCGCCCAAATGCCACCGGCCACCCCACCCTCTGATAAGTAAAACTTATCTATCCCATCAGAAAAAATGTTGGTTCACCCCCTTTACAAACCTTAACAGGCTGCTTAAGATACAAACATCATACGAACCTCGAAAATTCAATAGCACTCATAAACACATGACCACTACCTTACAGCGCCGTGAGAGCGCCAACGTCTGGGAACGGTTCTGCAGCTGGGTAACATCGACCGAAAACCGCATCTATGTCGGTTGGTTCGGCGTCCTGATGATCCCCACCCTGCTCACCGCCACCATCTGCTACATCATCGCCTTCGTTGCAGCTCCCCCAGTGGACATCGATGGCATCCGCGAGCCGGTCGCAGGTTCTCTGCTCTATGGCAACAACATCATCAGCGGTGCGGTTGTCCCAAGCTCCAATGCTATCGGTCTGCACTTCTACCCGATTTGGGAAGCTGCAAGCCTCGACGAGTGGCTGTACAATGGTGGCCCGTACCAGTTGGTGATTTTCCACTTCCTGATCGGCGTCTTCTGCTACATGGGTCGTGAGTGGGAACTGTCCTACCGGCTCGGTATGCGTCCTTGGATCTGTGTTGCTTACAGCGCTCCTGTTGCTGCTGCAACTGCAGTGTTCCTGATCTACCCGATCGGCCAAGGTTCTTTCTCGGATGGTATGCCTCTGGGTATCAGCGGAACCTTCAACTTCATGTTGGTGTTCCAAGCTGAGCACAATATCCTGATGCACCCCTTCCACATGCTCGGTGTTGCCGGTGTGTTCGGCGGTAGCTTGTTCTCTGCCATGCACGGTTCTCTGGTAACATCTTCTCTGGTTCGCGAAACCACCGAAACCGAAAGCCAAAACTACGGTTACAAGTTCGGTCAAGAAGAAGAAACCTACAACATCGTTGCAGCTCACGGCTACTTCGGTCGTTTGATCTTCCAATACGCTTCCTTCAACAACAGCCGTTCCCTGCACTTCTTCTTGGGTGCTTGGCCGGTGGTCGGTATCTGGTTCACCGCTCTGGGTGTCTCCACGATGGCTTTCAACCTGAACGGTTTCAACTTCAACCAGTCTGTGATTGACTCGCAAGGTCGGGTTATCAATACTTGGGCTGATGTGATCAACCGCGCCAACTTGGGTATGGAAGTTATGCACGAGCGCAACGCTCACAACTTCCCGCTCGACTTGGCTAGCGTTGAAGCTCCCGCTATCAAAGGCTAAGTTTTACCTCGGTATGAGACGCGATTTATCGCGTCTCTACAAGAGGGCGCAAGGAGATATTCTTGTTGTTGATAATCAGGCTGTAGCTCAGACTCAATACAAAACCACCTTGAAAAGTCATGACAGCTTTTGGCAATATGTATAAGATTCGCGATTAGCCAGTGACAATCAATAAAAATTAAGAAAAATTAATCTTTCAGCCTCAAACAATATGAATAAATCAATATCTACTCTACCATCGCTTTCAACCTCCCACATACAGCAAGCAAGTTGGTTTCTGTATAAGCTTAACCCAACAGGTCTATCAGACAAAATTTCTATAGCGGTTCGGATTAAATCTACTGTAGATATTGAAGCCCTAAAAGATACACTACAAGCCTTAACTGAACGTCACTCTATTCTGCGCAGTATCTATTCCCAACAAGATGAAAAAATAATTCAAAAAATTCGGGAAACTGTTGAGATAGGGGTTGAAATAATAGATGCTTCATCCTGGAGCGATGAGGAATTAAATCGGCAGTTATTAGACAGTCAAAAGCGCCCTTTTAATCTTGAAAGTGGGGTGGTATTTCGTGCTTGTTTATTTAGTCGTTTAGCTTCGCGACATGAAACGGTAACAGAAAATATTTTATTGTTAACCGTTCATCAAATAGCAGGAGATTGGGAGTCATTATTAATATTAGTGGATGAGCTTGTTACCATCTATGAGTCAAAAATAAATGGCTATCTCCCAAATTTACTGCCGCTAAATATATCTCACACAGACTATATTCAAAAAGAATTAGACTTTCTCAATAGTTCGGAAGGAATAGAAGTTGGTAATTATTGGCAGCACAAGTTAGCTGATGAATTACCAGTGTTGGAGTTCCCGACAAATTATACCCGTTCGACCATTATAACCTATAATGGGGCTTCAATAAGCATTTCCATAAATCCGCAATTAAGTCAACAAATTAAACAGCTAGCAAAAGCACAAGCAGCAACACTGGAAGAGATACTATTAGCAGCATTTAAAATCCTGCTTTACCGATATACAGGAGAAGAAGATATCCTTGTGGGTTTATTACAAAACCGAGAGAATCAACCCTTATTTAAACGAGTTATTGGCAATTTGACGAATGTTACGGTTGCCAGAGATTCAATTTCAGGGAATCTCAATTTTCCAGAATTTCTGACTAAAGTTAGTCAAACAGTATTTGAAATAGGAAACTATAAAGATTATCCATTTGCCCTACTTGTGCGACAACTCAAATCCTCTGACTTGAGTCATTATCCTATCTGCCAAGCTGCTTTTGGTTATTACAAATTGGAGAAGTTATTCAATGCCAAAGAACTAGAATTAGAATATTACGACCTCCCACAACAAAAAGTCGATTTTGAACTCAGCTTAGAAGTAATAGAGTTCCCGGAATCTTTCTCGGGTTACTTTAAGTACAACAGCGATGTATTAGAAGCTGCAACTGTTGCTAAAATAGCCGAACATTTCCAGAATTTACTAACGGCAATTGTAGAAAATCCTGAAACACCAGTGGGTAAGTTACCGATGCTGAGTGAGAGGGAAAAACAGCAAATATTAGGGGAATGGAACAAGACAAAAACAGATGAGGATTTATCTCGCTGTCTGCCTCAATTATTTGAGGCCCAGGTAGAGAAAATACCAGAATATATCGCCCTCATATTTGAAAATCAACAACTCACATACCGAGAACTAAATCACCGCGCCAATCAACTCGCCCACTACCTGCAAAAACTAGGTGTTAAACCTGAAACATTAGTGGGTATTTGTGTCGAACGTTCCCTAGAAATGGTGGTAGGGATATTAGGAATTCTGAAAGCAGGAGGAGCTTATGTGCCACTCGACCCAAACTATCCGTCAGAACGTTTAGCTTATATGCTTTATGATGCAACAGTGTCAGTGTTGCTGACTCAGCAATCATTAGTGACATCGTTGCCAGAGCATCAAGCTCAGGTGGTGTGTTTGGATAGTGATTGGGGCGAGATTGCTAAATTTTCCAAAGAGGAATTGAGCAGTGGAGTCAAACCAGAGAACCTTGGCTACATCATCTATACCTCCGGATCCACAGGTAAACCCAAGGGAGTTGCCATGAGCCAACGCGCTCTGGTTAACCTAATTATGTGGCAGCTGCAGGAAGCGAGTGTTGGTCAAGGTGCGAGAACATTGCAATTTGCTCCCATTAGTTTCGACGTATCCTTCCAAGAAATTTTCTCAACCTGGTGTTCAGGTGGCACTCTGGTTTTAGTTTCTGAAGAAGTCAGGCGCGATCCCTGGGCTTTGATGCAATTCCTGGCTCAGAACAAGGTCAATAGGTTATTTCTACCTTTTGTAGCCTTGCAGCAGTTGGCAGCAGTTGCTCCTCAATGCCAAACTCTGCCCGAACTGTGCGAGATTGTGACAGCAGGCGAACAGTTGCAGGTGACTCCAGATCTAGTTGAGTTAATGAACCGACTCCCCAACTGCAGACTGCAAAATCAATACGGACCCTCAGAAAGCCATGTCGTTTCCGCTTACACTTTACAAGGCGCTGCCGCAAGTTGGCCGTCACTTCCCCCTATCGGTCGTCCCATTGCTAACAGTCAACTCTACATCCTCAGCCGCGACCTACAACCAGTTCCGATATGTGTTCCCGGAGAACTATATATCGGTGGAGTTGCTGTAGCAAATGGCTATCTCAACCGTCCGGAACTGACTGCGGAAAAATTCATACCCGATCCGTTTAGCGACCAACGAGAAAGCCGACTCTATAAAACTGGTGACATGGCTCGCTATCTCCCTGATGGCAACATTGAATTTATTGGTCGCATTGATAACCAAGTCAAAATCCGGGGTTTCCGCATCGAAATCGGAGAAATCGAAGCCACCCTCAGTCAACATCCCACCGTCAAAGAAACGGTAGTAGTGGCAAGGGAAGACAACCTTGGTAATAAACGTCTGGTAGCATACATAGTGCCCGAAACCGAAACCACTACCACCTCAAAAGAGGTATCAGACAGTCAACTCAGTTCTGAAATAGCTCGACAGATTTTACCGCAACTCAAACAACATCTAAAGGAAAAATTGGCAGAGTATATGGTGCCCTCAGCTTTTGTGGTTTTGCCACAACTGCCATTAACGCCCACCGGGAAGGTCAACCGTCGATCGTTGCCTGCACCTGATGTTTCTAGTAGGGACGTTGCATGTAACGTCCCTGCAGGAAGTGATAATTTTGTTGCCCCGCGCGATCTCATCGAACAACAACTCGCAGAAATTTGGTCAGAAATTCTCCAGATTAAACCAGTGGGAGTTAAAGATAATTTCTTTGAGTTGGGCGGGCATTCTTTATTAGCTGTTAATTTAATGGCGAAAATTCAGCAGCGCTTTGGCAAACAATTACCTTTATCAACTCTTTTTACCAGTCGCACTGTAGAAGATTTAGCCAATCTAGTGCGGCAGGAAAAGAAAGGTAGTTATTCTTCTCTAGTTCCGCTTCAAACTCAGGGTAATAAGCCACCATTTTTCTGTGTACATCCAGCAGGTGGTCATGTGTTTTATTATCTAGATTTATCACGTTATTTAGGGAATAATCAACCTTTTTATGGTTTACAAGCACAAGGGTTTAATCAAGGAGAAAAAGTCTTCACGAAAGTCGAAGCTATGGCTCAGTTTTATGTCAAAACTATTCAAGAATTTCAGCCTGAAGGACCTTATCAAATTGGGGGTTGGTCTTTTGGAGGAGTTGTTGCTTTTGAAATGGCCCAGCAGTTACTTCAGCAGGGGCAAGAAGTTAGTTTGTTGGCTCTATTAGACCCTTGGGTTCCCATTTTACTAGACCCCAATAAGAAGATTGATAATTTGTACATGAGAGGTGTGTTAAGTCGTTATTTTGGGGGGATGTTTGGCAGAACTAATTTAGTTAGTGAGGAGGAATTAATCGGCTTTAGTACAGAGGAGCAAATAGAGTATATTATTGATAAAGCAGAAAAATTAGAGTTATTCCCACAGGAAGCAACTCGCGAACAGAATCGACGCTTTGTCGATGTAATTATAGGTACTTTGAAGGCAACTTATACTTATAAACGCCGGCCTTATCCCGGGAAAGTAACAGTTTTTCGGGCACAAGAAAAGCACCCTCATGGGATTGACCCTCAGTTAGTTTGGGTAGAAATGTATGCGATTTTAGACGTGGCTGAGATCGAGATAGTTATGGTTCCTGGAAATCATTTTACATTCATACAAGAGCCTAATATCCAGGTATTAGCGGAACGTTTGAGTGAGAGTTTACAGTAGGGAGTAATCAGGAGATTAATATGTTAAGAAGTGCTTCGGAATCTCAGAAGAAAATTTACAGAATGATCTGCGGGTATTGGCAAAGTCAGTGCCTTTATGTGGCCACAAGTTTAGGCATCTCAAACTTGTTGCACGAGGGGCCTCAACCTGTTGATACGATAGCAGTAAAAACGGGAACAAAAGTAGAAAAGCTTTATGTTGTGCTGCGGGCTTTATCTCATTTAGGCGTGTTTATTGAAAAACCAGGGCGTGTTTTTGCCCCTACAGAATTATCAGAACTTCTGATGACTGATGGTTCGCCATCTATAGGTCACTTTTTAATGCACATTACAGAACCTAATATGTGGGATGCTTGGAGGGAATTGGAAACCAGTTTAAAAACTGGAGAAGTTCCTTTTGAGTTGGCTAAAGGTCAGGATTTTTACAGTTCCTATATGACAGAAAATCCTGAGAGTAAAAACCTCTTCAACAAGGCCATGAGTTTTTTGACTTATGAAGCTGTCGAATCCTTGTTTGAAGTTTATGATTTTGGCCGGTTTAAGACAGTGATGGATGTGGGAGGAAATCAGGGTACGTTAATTGCAAATATTGTCAAACGATTCGGCTGTAAAGGAATTTTGTTTGACTTACCCCATGAAGTAGAAACAGCTCACACTAATCTTTTAGAAGCCGGAGTTTATGAGGCAGTCCGAGTTGTTGGTGGGAATGCTTTAGAGTCGCTGCCAAAAGGTGCGGATGCGATCGTAATGAAGTATTTTCTATCTGTGTTTAGTAAAGAGGATTCAATCAAGGTACTGACTAACTGTCGGGAAGCTCTCCCACCAGAGGGTAAAGTCATACTTCTACAAACTCTAGTTCCTGGTCTTGGTGCTCCTGTAGAATATCCGGATGGAACTATACCTGCTTTGGCTGCAGTTCAGATGATGATTACAAATCCTGGAGGTCACTGGCGCACGCAACAAGAATATCAGGATTTGTTTGCTGCTAGTGGTTTTCAACTAGAACAAGTCGTTCATACTGGCACGAGTCTGACAGTTATGGAGTTTAGCCCCCGTTAGACAATAAGCACTACCCTGCGCCCCCTCTCCTGTCCGGGGTTGGGGCTGAGATTACTTCGCTATTCTGATACTTGGCAGTCAGGATCGCCTTTGATGTCGGCAACAGCCGAAAAGGCAACGCTATCGCTAGGGTTGACTTTTGAATTTTGAATGCCTGACTTAAGGGAACCAGTTCGCATATAATGACTGCGATTATCAATGTAATTTACTCCCATTCCAATTTAAACCTCGCTCGTATAACTCTGCAGCTATGTTGAACTATAAACTGAAATTATCACTGCTACATTCCCTCTCATCATTACCGATAGACTCCTTAGCTGCATTAATGGGCGGCATAGTCTGTATGTCTTTCTCACCAATTTTCATCCGTTTAAGCGAACGTGAAATCGGTCCAAATGCTACAATATTTAATCGGTTCTGGATTGCTGCTGTTGCTTTTGGGTTACTGAGTACATTCTTGAGTATGCACCACCGAGAAAAAGACACCCAACCCGCTCAACAAAAACCCGACCTAGCAGAGACGTCGCCAGCAACATCCCCACTACTGACGTTGCCTACAACGTCTCTACTGCTGATAGCAGATGGGATTCTTCTATCATTGGGTTTGATATGTTGGGCTTGGTCTTTAACTCAGACGAGCATTTCCAATGCTAGCCTCATGCATAATCTGGTTCCTATATTTACTGTCTTAGGAGGGTGGCTAGCTTTGGGTCAAACCTTTGACCGTCGATTTCTGCTTGGTATGTTGGTTGCGATCGCCGGAGCAATTTTGCTAGAATTGAATGACCTTGCAATTTTGTATAGGGGTTTTGTGCCCAAATCACTACTAGGAGATTTGGCAGCTTTACTCTCAGCAGTATTTTTTGGCGTCCACCCACTAATCGTTGAAAAACTCCGCACTAACTTAAGCCCAGTCACGATTATGACTTGGTCTTCGATAACGAGTGCTCTCTTGCTATTGCCTCTAGCTCTGATTGCCGAAGAACAACTTTTTCCGAGTTCGGTAAATGGGTGGTTTTCAGTCCTAGCCCTAGCTCTGTTTGGTCAAATGCTTGGTGTAGGACTTTGGGCTTATTGCCTCAAAAAGTTATCGGCTGGGTTTGCTAGCCTGGTCGCCTTGTTTATTCCTGCTCTCAGTGCTGTCGAAGGTAAGGCCATTTTCTCAGAAGAACTTAGCTTTTTGACTACGGTAAGTTTCTTTGTCATTTTATTCGGAACGTATTTGGCTATCTCTAGCACATCTGCTATCAAGCCAGGAGTTGAGTCTTCTAATTAATAGAGCGTATTGCCGATGAGAGAATATTTAGTCACCGAGGAACATTAGTCAAGGATTGCGAGCTGGCAGTGTCTATGTTGACATTACCACCAACTCTCCGGAAACAGTTCTCAGACTTCATAAAGCTATGGATCAACTGGGGGTTGAGATTTTAGATGCCCCTTTTAATAATTGTCTTGTAGGTGATCAAAGCCAGGGAGGCATCGCCCCTACAAAGAGGGGGAACATTCTCAAAGCCCCCCTTTGTAGGCGGGGACCGCACACTGCCCTTTGGGGGGATATAACTGTACTCCACGGAAGTGAAAACCGCTATAATTTGCCCTGAATGTATTGTTGAAATACAGGATTGAGCTGAAACATCGCTCGCGCTCCAACTTGGACTTTTTCCACTAAGCCGCGTCGCGCTAAAGATTGTATGGCTTGCCAAATGTCTGATTGGGACAAGTCACTGTCAGCCGGTTGCTGTGAAATATCTACAGCTTCATCTTGACTTGCTAACCAGTATATCACCTTTGTTTCTAATTCCGATAAGCGCTCTAAGTGAGATTCTAAAAGGAGTTCTAAGTCCCCTAAAAAGATATGAGTGCGATCGGCTAAAAACAGAGACCCGCTGCCGTTAAATAGTTCCACAATGGTTGAAGCTATGATGTTTAGCCAGGAAGGATGGCCCTGATACAGGGTTATTAATTCAGACCACTTGTCCTCATCTGTTAATCCTTTTTCTCTCAAGATTTCACCGGCATGTTCGCCTAACCCTTGCAGGTGTAATGTCCGCGTGGGCCGGTTGTCACCTTCTAAAGTAGTGATGTCTCTGGGTTTTTCCCAGCTGAGGAGGATTAAACAGCTGTTATGAGAGGATGTGGCAACTTGTTTAAAGAATTTGCTATAATCTTCATAGCCTGGTAAATATTGACCGGCTAGTTCGCCGGTACGGAAAATATTCTGCAGGTCGTCAAGGATGACTAAACAGCGAGAGGAGCGAAAATAATCGAGGAATGTGGGTAATGGGGGTTGTTGCGACTGTGAGAAAAATTGGTTGAGAGCGGTTTGGAGGTTTGAAAGCGAGGGGGCGTGACTGAGACTTCCCCAGATAATATAATCAAATTCGGTTTTAATTTATTCGATGAGTTTGACCGCGAGTGCGCTTTTGCCAATTTCACTTAAGCCGTAGATCGCAATCAAGTGCGTGCGTGCTTGTAGAATCCACTGTTTGAGGGTGGAGAGTTCTGCGGTGCGGTTGTAGAAGATAGCCGGTGCCGGTGCGTGTGTTAAATCGATTCTTGGCGATAGGTTTTTGTTTTGGGGCGAGTCAGGAGGAGAGGGCGAGTGAGTTTGTGGGTCTTTAAAAGTTATGAATTTGCTGCCAAAATTAACAGCATTATCCCCATACCCTTCTATTTGTAAACAGTTGCCAGACCCAAAAGGTAAAAACAGATAAACGCTGTGTTTTTTCTCTAACTTGGAACGAAAATTAAATTTTTTGAGGTCTTCTCCTAAGTCTTTACCCAGCTTTTCCCATAACTGAGCGGCTTCTTTCTTGACGTGAGATTCGCTGCAATGAAAATCTTTAGCGATTTGAGGGTATTTTTGGCGCTGCCAAACACCCGTTAGTATGGCTTCCTGTATGGGGGTGAGATGTTTGCCGGTATTCTCAAAAATAGAATTATCAGCCCATTGTAGAACATCTTCAACGTTCATAGGTGAGCGCTGCTCAAGATATAGTTTTACTGTTCCTTAACAATTTGCACTTCTGAGGACAGGCGAGACGCCTGTCCTACGTCTCGATGGCGTGGGCGCAGGCGTCTAGCGTGCGCCGGTGGGGGTGGGCGTCAGGAGTGTTTCCTGTGGACACCTTTGAGGACAGGCGAGACGCCTGTCCTACGTCTCGATGGCGTGGGCGCAGGCGTCTAGCGTGCGCCGGTGGGGGTGGGCGTCAGGAGTGTTTCCTGTGGACACCTTTGAGGACAGGCGAGACGCCTGTC
>Ga0185317_100383_pt1 | contig 11201 bp, 8 predicted proteins | sample DevilsHole_FD_128020 | JGI IMG/M metagenome (GOLD analysis project Ga0185317, IMG submission 128020) | Groundwater microbial communities from Devils Hole, Nevada to study Microbial Dark Matter (Phase II) - Devils Hole (SPADES assembly)... | ecosystem: Environmental > Aquatic > Deep subsurface >...
AGAGCATTCAGGATGAGGAGTATCGCGCAGATGCCCTGAGGGCTTTGGCGGATAAACTGCCTGAAGTGTTGCCCGACGCCCTCTCTGCGGCACAGAGCATTCAGAATCAGTGGTATCGCGCACAAGCCCTGAGGGCTTTGGCGGATAAACTGCCTTCAGATTTGTTGCCCGACGCCCTCTCTGCGGCACTGAGCATTCAGGATGAGCGGTATCGCGCAGATGCCCTGACGGCTTTGGCGGATAAACTGCCTGAAGTGTTGCCCGACGCCCTCTCTGCGGCACTGAGCATTCAGGATGAGGAGTATCGCGCACAAATCCTGAAGGCTTTGGCACCCCGCCTGTCACAGATAGCACCGGCTCGCCTTTTTCCCCTCTGGCAAAATGCGCTCCACTCCCTCTCCCGCCGAACTCGCCCCGTCTTGCTGCAAGAGTTAGCGATACTGGTTCCTGTTCTGTTTGCCTTGGGGGGTGAGAAAGCTCTGGCAGAGATTGCCGGTGCTGTTCAAGATGTGGCGCGGTGGTGGCGCTGAGGGGTGCCGGGCGCTTTCTCTTTTCCTGGCACAGTTGCGGAACGATTCCACTTTGACTCGCTCTGCCGGTTTATCTGGTTTGATCTGGTTCCCAGGCTCCGCCTGGGAACCCACAGTTAGAGGCTCTGCCTCGTTTTTTCCCTCGTCTTGTGCAGCAGCCGGTGGGGGCATAGCCTCCAATTAGGCATTCCCAGACAGAGCCCCGGAACGAGAAATTCACGCTACAATAAACCCGCGCCGGCGGGCTTTGTCTGTATAGCGGCAGAATTCATTCTGCCGGCAATGCCGGCAATGCTGGTGGGCTGAAGCCCAACTACGAACCTTTTTGGGCTGAAGCCCAACTACGAACCTTTTTGGGCTGAAGCCCAACTACAAACCTTTTTGGGCTGAAGCCCAACTACGAACCTTTTTGGGCTGAAGCCCAACTACGAACCTTTTTGGGCTAAAGCCCAACTACGAACTTTTTTGGGCTAAAGCCCAACTACGAACCTTTTTGGGCTAAAGCCCAACTACGAACCTTTTTGGGCTAAAGCCCAACTACAAACTGTGGGGCTGAAGCCCAACTACAAACCTATAAATAAAGCCCGCGCAGGCGGGCTTTGTCTGTATAGCGGCAGAATTCATTCTGCCGATAATGCCGAGCATGCCGATAATGCCGGGAATGCCGAGAATACCGGCTCCCTTAATTCTTTACATTGCTTATCCCTCAACCCAGAGGAGCCCTTCCTGAAGCGGTACTCGATGTTTGCGGTTCAGCCACTTCACATTTCTCTCCCGTGTTTTTTCAAATTGATAAGATTTAAACCCAGCCGCAACAGCCAGCTCGCCAAGCCACCTGTCCACCGGCACATATATTCCATAAGGTGCGGAATCCCCCACCACAAAGCATACCAGAGCGCCGGCAGCTGTGACGCGCCGCAAAGCGAGCCAAACTTTTGCCATATCGCTGAAATACGCCGCAATCATTGTGTGATAAGGCTTTTTGCCCCCGTGATTCTCTCGCTCAGCCGCCAGCCGGCTGCAAATTTCAGCAATTTCCGGGCGAATCGGCTCAAGCACCGGCTCGCTAAGAATGCTCTCAATCTCTTTATTCAATTTAGCGACGTGCTGGGTGCAAGAGCGGATAAGATACCGGCGCACTGCGTTTTGCAAATCCCCCCAGCTGCGAACTTGCCCAAAGAAACTCATCTCCAGTCGCGTCGCGTCAGCATAATCATAATTATTGGCATAAGGCGGTGAGGTGATGACCAAATCCGCCCAACCGGCAGGAATTGCAGCGCATTCTCTGGCGTCTTCCCGATACAGGATCGCCCTCGCCCCGCCGACAAGCCGGTGCCGTTTTTCTATGTCCTCGCTCATCAGCCTAACTTTTGCGGCAAAGGCTTCATAAGGCTCAACTATCTTGGCTTTTGTCTTGTTGGGCAGAACGTATTGCCACTGAGCGGTTCCCACCGGCGAACACTCCCGCAAAATCGATACTAGCACAAGCCAAGTCAGTTCGGAAACCGGGGAATTGTCAGCAGCTTCTTCCCACGCTTTTCGCAAGGCATCCAGCTGGGAGAGCGCTGCCGGTGGGAAGCACTTCTGAATCAGCGGCGGATATTCACTCCCATCTCCCCCTTGCATTTTCGCTCGCTCTGTGATAATATTAGCATAGTCGCGAAATTCTTTGGGATTTTCCCGCCAGCAAAGCTTTGCCTGAGCGATGCGAGCGACAAAGGGATGGGCTTCAATTCCCATAGCATCCATGTCGCAACATTCAGCAGCTAAAAGCGACGTGCCCGAACCGGCAAAGAGGTCAAGAACCCTACGCCTGCCTCTGGCTTTTTCTCGCTCGATGAGCTGTTCTACCCAAGGCGCGGAAAAGCCGGCTGAGTAGCGAAACCACCGGTGCACCGGCAGTGACAGATTGTCGGCAAAGGTTGAGGCTCGGTCGCTCTCAGCCGCACCTTCATCTGTGGGGAATAATTCTAGCTGTTTTGCCAATCGGTGTTGCCTCGGAAAGTCACGCCACTGGCAATTGTAATAGTTCGGGCTGCCGGTGGGGGAGTGTACAATGTCGGGATGGGGCAGTCTCCGTGCCGGTAGCCGCCCAGCAAATCTATCATCCCACGAATGTGCAAAGCCGCCGACTCTGGAGTGCCGGTGACAGGCGGAGTGGACAGTTTGCCACCGGCACCCCAGAGCGAACCTTTACGCGCCGGATTGCGTCATCACCAAAAATGTCCCCTGCGGCAATCGCTGGCGCTAAAACATCCCGTCCATTAGCACTCCCCCGATGCTGCTAAATTCCGCAAATATCAGTATTATTACTGATGTAGTTCGGCGCTATCAATGCTATAGGCGAGGGGATAATAGGGGAATCTACAGATTTGTCTGGTGACGGAACTGCAGTAGCGATTAAAGTTCATGTTTGGAGGATTCTGATTATGTCCGCACAGTCGTTAAAATCCCGTAACAGTGCTGCCTTCTCAGCGGTTAGAGGGATTGGTTTGTCCCTGGGTGTGGCGGTGCTGCTGGTTGGCGGGAGTGCCGGTGCGGCGACAGACTCAACTGATTCTGAGGTGCTAGTCGCGCAGTACGCGCCGATACGCTCCAATGTGCGAGTCCCCCCGAGCGATTCCCCGCAGTCCGCTGACGATCCCTACGGTGGCAATGGTGGCACGCAAACTGCTGAAGGCGCTCGGTTTACCTGCGAGTACATCAGCGGTCAGTACACTGTAATGTACCACCCGCAAAGCCAGGAAGGTCTGGTTTATCCGTGGGCGACGCCTACTGCCCTGGGGGGTGGCTGGACGCCGGAAGCTCGCTGCAACGAAATAAGCCGCCGGTTGGAAGCTTACCGCCCCGACGGTTTGCAAGAACTGCGCACTGCAGTGGAAAATAACTACAATACTATCTGCGTCACGACTCAGGAAAACCCCGCTTGCCGGATTGTGCTGACGGTGCCTCCCGGACAAGATCCCAGGGCAATCCGCGATCGCGTTTTCCAGAATTTGACTGTCGCGGATAGTGGCGGACAAACGGATGCGGTGACAACATTTACCGGCAGCGGTCAAGATGGCAAATTGCTGGAGCAGATTTTGGGCACAGTTGTACCGGGTCAGGGGAGCCGGCCCAGCCGGCAGTCTGCGTCTGGCGGTATCAATTTGCGTCCTTTCCTGGATCGCGCGGATGGCGGCACCGGCGCGAAGCTGCGGGGAGGTGGGGGAGGTGCTCGCAATGACTCCAGCCCCCGGCTGAACCCGGATATTTTCCGGTAAAGCCGGTACTGACGCCAATCTTACCACCGGCAGCGCCCCGCGCACGTCTGTATCAAGGGCTGCCGGTGGTTTAATTTTTTTTCCTTCCACCGAACCTCCGTCCGGTTTGGCAATGCGGGCATCCAAAATCTAAAATCCAAAATTCCTCCCCCCGGCTCAGGTTGATGGATTGCCTTTCTGTCGCAAAGAATACTGTCCGACAATCCGCACGTCTAGCTCATAGGTGTCAGCCAGCCGGCGGCGTTTGAGCGCCCGATTTATCGCTTCGGCTCCCCAGCGAATCATTTCCAGCTGCCGGTTGGTTGTGCTGTCTGGGTGAGTGCGGTAGAAGTAGAGCGGCTTGGGAAGGTGCTTAATTTGGGTTACTTCTGAGAACCGCAGGCATAAATCGTAGTCTTCTGCAAGCTCGAATGACTCGTCAACACCTCCTATTTGCTCGTAGATATTGCGGCGATAAAGCCGGAAGTGAAAGGTCATGAAGTCCATGAGCAGCCGGTGTTTGGAGTAGGGGATGCGACAGCGCTGTCCGTAGCTCCTTACTTTGCCCTGTGCGTCCATTACCAAGTAGTCAGTATAGACGAGTCCCACCTCTGGGTGAGTGTCCAAAAGGGCGGCGGTTTCTTGCAGTGCTGTTGGGGCGAGCAAGTCATCGCTGTCCACCCAGCCAATATAAGTTCCCTCGCACATAGCGTGAGCGGCTTTGAGGGAGGGGGCTCGCCCTTGATGAGGGGCGGCGATCGCTTTGACTCGCTGATCGAGATTGGCGAAGTTGCGGGCGATGTTTAGAGAGTTATCGGTGGAGCCGTCGTCCCAAATTATAAGTTCAAAGTCGCGCTTTATTTGCGCTAGGACGCTTTCAATGGCGGCGCTGAGGTAGCGTTCTCGGTTGTAGGTGGTGGTGATGATGGAGATTGATGGGTTCACAGTGAGAGCCTTGCGTAAGGGAAGAGAAACTCCGGGTGAATAAACTGCTGTGATTGCGTCTATAGCGTTTTTCATATTAGTGAGGTACTGAGAAACCCGGTTTCTTTAAGAAACCGGGTTTCTGGGCCACAGTTCATCGAACTGAGAACCGCTATATATTACCGCAGAGAGTGCTAGGCTGTCAAACTTCGGGGAGCGGAGCGGAAACATCTGCGATTTGTAACATCGCGCTTGAAATCCGGGGGCTGCAAAGGGTGCAAAAGTATTCAAATGCCGGTGGGGAAAGCGTGGTTGCTGGGACGGCGGGCAAGCGTTACCCTGCATTTTGTGGGTGCAGTGGATTATTCATTCACCGGCTCGCTTCCCCCGTCACTGCCACCGTCGCTCCCGCTCTCATCTGGGGTGGGATAGTCGAACACTGAGGGAATGTCCGAACAGGGCGGTTCAACTCGCAAATACTTGTCTCCCCGCAGTCTCTCCGGCTTGGGTAAAGGCTTCATCGCTTCCGCTTGAGCCAGCGCCCATGCCATCACCTCGGCTCGCTCTGTGTCATTTACTTGTGAGGCAATCGTTTGCAAAGCTTTAATCGTCAAGGCTTGCTCAGCTGCCCTACTAATCAGGAGGGATTCATAACACTTTTCCATCTTTTCGTAGGGAATTTGTTCGTAAGGTGGCGGTGGGGCGACGCGCTTCAACGTCTCATTAATCTCTGCAATTCGCTCAAAACTCACCAGATTGGCAATCTCTGGCAGAATCGGAACCAGTACGGCGGGTGGGGGAACCCAGAACGAGAAAAAGGAGGACGACAGGCATTTCGCAAAACCAGCTGCCACGCAAACATGGCTGATTCGACTTCGTGGCAAAGGAAGTGTCGCCGCACCCAGCGCTCGAAATCAACGGCAACATCCTGTCCTAGCTGTTCCGCCAGCTCAAATAGTGCCTTGGTGACGACCTGTCGCATCAGTTCGCCGCGCTCCCCGGGCATTGCCACTGCCCAATTCTTTGCTTGCCGGCGTGTCTTATGATCGGCCACAGCCCGTTCGTAAATTGGTTTCCAGATGTCAGGCCGCTCCACTAGGGGGCTTGGCAATTCCAGCACAGGAAGAAAATCTCTTGCCCAGGGTAGCACTGGCAGGGATAATGCTGGGAGCCAGTTTAAAGTGTCGGATTCTTTCCAAAGGGATTCTAGATTCATACCGTTTTCTTATGTTATGTGTGTCCGACTCTTATACTTCCTCAAAAGCGCTGATCTATCAGCTACAGTCGGGGAACGGCAAACGACGCGCTCCAGCATTTCCAGTATAGGGTACAGGACTGCTTGTACCTCCAGAAGAAGGTTTACTGCTTCCCCCAGAGCTACTTGGTGGAGGAGAACTGATGCCCCCACTGCCCCCAATGTTGAAAATATAACTGGTTTCCAAGGTGGCTTAGGCGTCTGGTGGTTTGCCGCCTCTACTTGTTATAAATCTGGTCTTGCGCCACTTTTATATCTCCCAAGATTGCTACAGCAGCAAGTTCAAAAGCTGTAATACAAATGTATTCAAAAGGTTGGCCAACCCTCCCTGCTGAGTGTTTGCCGGCACTCAGCTTTATCAATAGCGACCGTCTGCTGACTTAAGAACTCTGGGAATCTTGAGTGCTTGATTCCATTTCGTCAAGCAAGGTTTGAACTGCCATTAAAAGTCTTTTAGCTTCTTCTTTACTCACTCCAATTTTCAGTTCAAAATTTGGGACTCTAAGGCCGTGACATATTTCATTCAAAGCTTGGTTTAAATTTAATAAATCATCCAGCGTAAATTTTATTGTTGCCTTTTCGGCATCAATTTTTATGACTTCCATTTTTCCTCCTTACTGGTATTTAAAATTTACGTTTCGGACTGTGTGCTGTCCGACTTAAGACGCTCCAGCCCTTTTAAAAGGGAATTTGAAAGGGCCATGTATTCTTCACAAGAGCCTCCCATTCTCGTTTTAAACTCAGCTTTTGGAATGGCCTCACACACTTCATTGATTGCGTTAACAAAAGTCTTTATCTCTTGAAGAGATAGCTCTACATCAGCTGTTTTAGCGGTGATTTTAATACTTTTCATGGTCGGGATTACCGTAAACTATCAAAATATTGTTTTCCGGCATCTGGCCTAAAGGCTGTGCCTAAATCTGCATCACCTGGAGCTAAAATTACAAGTGTTTCTGTTCTCTCATCCCAGTAAGCAGTTCTCCGCATGCTAAGATTTTTTACTTCTGAGGGATTCTTTATGATGGAATCAATCAATTCTGCAAACTCTTCCCGATTTTTGATTTCAGGAAATTCCAATTGGTGATTTGTATAGGCATGACCGTTTGCAATTGCTATCGCTTCTTCGCTAAGACCGTAACGTGGATTATTGAATTCTTCCCAATCTTCATCTGGAACCTCATCCAAAGGACTGCCGTCAGCTCTAATCTGAAGAACCTGACCTATCAGGTTAATCAAATCCTGAGCGCTAACTCCTACGGTTGTGAGTCCATGCGCTGCTGTCGCCACTCCGGCTGCAATCAGTGGAGGATTAACGCTTAAACCTCCTGCAATAGTCCCACCACCTCCTGACGTAATTTCCACTATTCCCTGTAAAATTGCTGCTAGATCAGCAACACCTCTTCCTGCCTGAAAAGCCAAATTACTCTGCATAAGTTTTTCTAGTTTGGCTCGTGCTTGAACTCCCTCTGGGTTCAACAAGTCAGCGGCAGGCTGAAGCAAAGCGGCGTTATTTTTTAGATATTGATAAAGTAGTCCTTTGAGAAAACCTAGGACAGCATCTCGACCCCGCTCGCTCGCTTTAATAAGCCCGTTGATAAAGTTCTGCTGGGGGCTGCCATCACTGCTAGATACAATCAGAGTTCCATCAATGAAGTGGCTGCCATCACTGCTCGTGCTTGACGTATAGCTGCTGTCGCTATTTTCCCCACCATAGCCCCAGCCATAGTCATAATCCCCACCATAACCCCAGCCATAGTTGTAGTCCCCACCATAACCCGAGCCATAGCCGTAGTCCCCACCATAACCCGAGCCATAGCCGTAGTCCCCACCATAACCCGAGCCATAGCCGTAGTCCCCACCATAACCCGAGCCATAGCCGTAGTCCCCACCATAGCCCGAGCCATAGCCGTAGTCCCCACCATAGCCCGAGCCATAGTCGTAATCCCCACCATAGCCCCAGCCATAGTTGGAGCTATCTCCGTAACCTGTGTCGTAGGAGTTGCCATCTATATAGCCGGAGTCTTGTGAGCCATCATCCCCGCTCTCACTCGACCAATCCCCCTCCCAAGTATTTGACCAATCCCCCGCACTGCTAGTCTCATATGTAGAGCTAACGCTGGAGGTGTTATCGCTGTAGCTGACGCTGGTGTAGGTGGCGCTTGGTGTGCCACCGGCAAAGCTGGTGCTGACGTTGCTGGTGATTGTCTGCGAGACGCTGGGGGTGTTATCACTGTAGCTGACGCTGGTGTAGGTGGCGCTTGGTGTGCTACCGGCAACCGCAAAGCTGGTGCTGACGTTGCTGGTGATTGTCTGCGAAACGCTGGGGGTGTTATCGCTGTAGCTGACGCTGGTGTAGGTGGCGCTTGGTGTGCTACCGGCAACCGCAAAGCTGGTGCTGACGTTGCTGGTGATTGTCTGCGAGACGCTAGGGACTTCATAGCTGTAAGAAACGCTGGGGACTTCATAGCTATAGCTGACGCTGGGGACTTCATAGCTGTACGAGATGCTGGGGACTTCATAGCTATAGCTGACGCTGGGAACTTCATAGCTGTACGAGATGCTGGGGACTTCATAGCTATAGCTGACGCTGGGGACTTCATAGCTATAGCTGACGCTGGGAACTTCATAGCTGTACGAGATGCTGGGGACTTCATAGCTGTAGCTGACGGCTGTCTGCGAAACGCTAGGAATGACAGAGCTGTAGCTGATGGCTGTCTGCGAGACGCTGGGGATGTAATCGCTGTGTTCGACGGCTGTGTGACCGGCACTCTCGCTGTCATCGCTTCGAGAAATGACAATCGGGATGTCATTCGTGGAGATGAACCGAGGGGGCTCATTGATTAACCCGGCACTCTCGCTGTCATCGCTTCGAGAAATGACAGTCGGGATGTCATTCGTGGAAATGAACCGAGGGGGCTCATTGATTAACCCGGCACTCTCGCTGTCATCGCTTCGAGAAATGACAATCGGGATGTCATTCGTGGAGATGAACCGAGGGGGCTCATTGATTAACCCGGCGCTCTCGCTGTCATCGCTTCGAGAAATGACAATCGGGATGTCACTCGTGGGGCTGAAGCTGGGGACTTCCGAGGTGTACGAGAGACTGGGGCCATCAAAAAGCAAGCTGGCGCTGGGGATAACTGAAGTATAGCTGATATTATCTGAATTGCTGTCACTGACAATCCGATAATCGTCACCCCTATCAAAAGCCGGACGCTCAGAAGGCTTTGCACCCTCAACCGCTTCCCCAGTAGCAGTCAAATCAAAACTCAACAGTGGCTCTGGCACCGGCTCCATCACCGGCTCTCTCAACAGCGGTTCCGGCACAGTTCCCCTAGCCGTCTCCACCGCCGCCTGCAAGTTAAGCAACCCAAAGCCAGTCAGAGCATCCCAACCGGGCTCGTTCAAATCCGCAGCCGTCTGCAAGAGAATCTCTTTTACTTGTTGGTAGCTCAACTCAGGATTAGCAGCCCACACCAAAGAAGCCGCACCTGTTACAGCCGCTGCGGCTATGGAAGTTCCCGCAGCAGCGCCCACTCCTTCTCCTGCTGTAGAAATTGCCGGACGCTCTGGCGTTCCTCCAAACGCTAAAATATCCAGACCTTCTCCCGCTCCAGAATATGCAGCCCGGTTCATCCCATCTGCCGCACCGACTGTTATAATATTGTCAAACTCTTTCGACGCTTGACCCAGAGCGGACATTTGACCTGCCTGATTTCCCGCCGCCGCCACAATCAGCACCTGATGCAGCTGGGCGTTCTTCAAAGCTGCCCGTTCTTTCCCAGTCAGCTCGTAGCGCGTCGTCACGCTACCGTCTGTGCCGGTCGCTGTCAAATCGAAACTCAAGTTTACCACCGCATTCGGTTGCGCCGAACCCTGAGCCGCACTGACAAATTCCACCAGGGAATCCGCCCAATTCCCTGAACCTACGGCACGTCCCAGCCACACCGGTGCCCGATCATTAATCCCATCTATGCCAGTGCCATTATTTTGTTTGGCCGCAATAACCCCCAAAACGTAGGTGCCGTGCTCGTTGCCTTCCCCGGGCTGCAGCAACGGATTGGCATCCGACCCCACATAATCCCGCCCTAAAATAATTTTGCTGTAGTCAATATCGGGGTTATTGGCAGCAAAGCCGGTATCAATAATGCCCACCAGCGGCTGATTCTCTAGGGGAAAATTCAACAAGGCTGCAGGAGTTCCCACCGCAGATAGAACAGCCGGCGCAACAGTTGCCGGTGCCGGCTCAACTGGCGAACCCACTGTCTGGCTCTCTGCTCCCAGAGGGGGCTTATCCCCCGTTATGATATCTGTGAGAACAGCATCTGGCTCCCCAACTGCCGGCAAGCCGGTTGTATCAGCCTCATCTGGAGCTACTGTCGGAACTGCACGGAGTGCGGGTGACTTCTCATCGGGCTTGTCACCGGCAATCGGGCGAGTTAACTCAACCGCCGGTTCAACAGGGTGAGTCACTAGGTGTGCATCTGTTGTGCCAACAGGCGGTTGAGACTCAAGGGCAGCAATTGTCTCAGTCAGCTCAACCGCCGGAAAGGCTGGCATGAGTCCAGGCTGTACGTCTGTTGGGCCAATAGGCTGTTGAGGTGACTCACCGGCAATTGTCTCAGCTCGCTCAGTTGCCGGTGCAACTGGCTCTGGCTCTGCCTGTACATCTGTTGGGCCAACAGGCGCTTGTGACTCAAGGGCGGCAATTGTCTCAGGAGCGCGAGAGTGCCGGTGCAACTGGCTCTGGCTCTGCCTGTACATCTGTTGGGCCAACAGGCGCTTGTGACTCAACGCCGGCAATTGTCTCAGGAGCGCGAGAGTGCCGATTCAACTGGCTGTTGCGCTAGCTGCACATCTGTTGGGCCAACAGGCGCTTGTGACTCAAAGCCCGCAATTACTTCAGGAGCGCGAGAGTGCCGGTGCAACTGGCACTGGTTCTGCCTGTACATCTGTTGAGCCAACAGGCGGTTGAGACTCCTCGCCCGCAATTGCCGAAGCTTGCGAGAGTGCCGGTTCAACTGGCTCTGGCTCTGGCTGTACATCTGTTGGGCCAACAGGCGGTTGAGACTCAACGCCGGCAATTACCTCAGGAGCGCGAGAGTGCCGGTGCAACTGGCTCTGGCTCTGCCTGTACATCTGTTGGGCCAACAGGCGCTTGTGACTCAAGGGCGGCAATTGTCTCACTCAGCTCAGCTGCCGGTGCAACTGGCTGTTGCTCTGCCTGTACTTCTGTTGGGCCAACAGGCG
>Ga0185317_100384_pt1 | contig 11181 bp, 3 predicted proteins | sample DevilsHole_FD_128020 | JGI IMG/M metagenome (GOLD analysis project Ga0185317, IMG submission 128020) | Groundwater microbial communities from Devils Hole, Nevada to study Microbial Dark Matter (Phase II) - Devils Hole (SPADES assembly)... | ecosystem: Environmental > Aquatic > Deep subsurface >...
GTATTGATTTGAACAAATTTTAAAGGGCGCTCGGCATGGGGAATGGGGCATGGCGCATGGCGCATGGCGCATGGGGAATGGCGCGTGGAGAATGGCGCATTAGGGATTGTTCAGTTCGTCACTCCCGCCGCAATGCCCAATGCCAGCGTGCCCAATACCCAATGCCCAAACCCCTCACCCCTCACACAGCTGGCGCTCAATTTCCAAAGCAGCCCTCACCCGCTCAAACTCCCCTACAATCTGGGAAACCAGCGCCGGCGCTTCTGCAGTGGTGCCGGCACGCCCCATAGCTTCTAGCTGCTTGCACAGCTCAAACATCCCAGAAGCGCCGAGAGTGCCGCTAGTTGACTTCATCGAGTGCGCCGCCGAGCGCAGCGCCACAGCATCCTCACTGCTAACAGCCGCACTAACAGATTGCAGCATTTGGGGAAAATTTTCCAAATAGAGATCGATTACCTCAGCCAAGGCATCTATTTCACGCAAAGATTGCAGCATTTTGGCATCAAGCACCGGCAACTCTGCCGGTTCTGGCGATTCAGGCGGCGTTTCCCCCCCGATTTCCGAGCTTGACTTTTCTGACACATCCGCTGCCCGTAATCCGCCGGCACTGCCATTTTGCAGGGAACCCGCCCCGTCGCGGGTTCCCGAATCGGAACTTCTAGAAACCGGCTGGCACAAACTCAAAGCTCGCACCAGCTCATCGACCCGTATAGGCTTGCTGATGTAGTCATCCATCCCCGCCTTGATGCACTCTTCGCGATCGCCCTGCATAGCATTTGCCGTCATCGCTACAATCCTGGGACGCCGGTCAACCGGCCACTCCTGACAAATCTGGCTCGCCGCTGCCAAGCCATCCATTTCAGGCATCTGGACGTCCATTAGCACCACATCATAGGGCTGCCTATGCAAAGCGTCAAGCACCTCCAACCCATTACCCGCCACATCCGCTCGATACCCCATCCGTTGCAAAGTCAGCAGCGCCACCTTTTGGTTAACCGGATGGTCTTCCGCCAGCAGAATCCGCAGGGGCAACAGTTCCCCCATAGTCCCATCCAACTGCCCTATTTGCAGCGACCGGTATCTTTCCTGGCGCTCCCCGCCAAATAACTCAACCAAGACATTATAGAAGTGGGACTGCTTCACCGGCTTGCTGAGCACCCCCGCCAACTGCTCACCGGCAGCCATCTGCCGAGTTTCCTGCGTGCCGAGCGAAGTCAGCATCACCACCGGCAGCCCCCCACCCGAGGGCAAAGCGTGAATTTTCCCCGCCAGAGCCACACCGTCCCAGTCCGGCAGGTGCCTGTCCACAATCGCCAAATCAAACCGCTCCCCACCTTCCAGCCAGTTTAACGCTTGATTACCATATTTTGCCACTTTTGTCAACATCCCCCAAGACTGGGCTTGCAGAGTCAAAACCTGGCCGGTGGCAGCCCGATCGCCGACAATCAGCAGCCGCTTGCCGGCGAGCAAAGGGTGAGAATCGGCTGTCTCCGTCAGGGATGAATTATTAACCGCAAACGCCACCACCGTGAAGTAAAAAGTTGAGCCGGGAAATTGTGAGGTTTTAATTTGAGATTTGAGATTATTAAAACCATCCCGATCCGCAACAGTTGCGGTTTCCTCAACAGCCTCCCCCAAGTCAAAATCTAACATCGAAAATCTAAAATCATCAGGAGGATTGCCTCCCAGCCGCCCCCTGCTTTCCACCCACATCCGGCCCCCCATCATTTCGCTCAAGCGCTTGCTAATCGCCAAACCCAGCCCCGTGCCCCCATACTGGCGAGTGGTAGAAGAATCAACCTGGCTGAACGACTTAAACAGGCGATCCATACGCTCAGCAGGAATCCCAATGCCGGTATCTCTGACCGCGAATTGGATTTCCCAAACAGGGTAAAGAGCATCAGGATCCAGGCACTGATTGTCTGCCCGATGTCCGGCGACCGGCACCCAATTCCCAGTCCCCTGCCCGAGCTGACGTGCCGTCACCGAAACCATCACCTCACCCTCTAGCGTGAATTTCACCGCATTGCTGAGCAAATTCACCAAAATTTGGCGCAGCCTGGTGACATCCCCCACAATCGCAGTCGGGGTTTGCCGGTCAATCAAATAGGCTATTTCCACACCTTTCTCCGCCGCCTTAGAAGCGAGCAGATCCAGAGATTCCTCAACACAAGAGCGCAGATTGAACGGTTGCACCTCCAGGTCCAGCTTGCCCGACTCAATTTTAGAAAAGTCCAGAATGTCATTAATAATAGCCAGCAACGCATCCCCACTGCTGCGCACAGTTTCCACAAAGTCTCGCTGCTGGGGCGTCAAGCCGGTGTCCAGCAGCAAGCCGGTCATGCCAATTACCGCATTCATCGGCGTCCGGATCTCGTGGCTCATCGTAGCCAGAAATTCGCTTTTCGCCCGCGTTGCTTCCAGCGCCTGGTCGCGGGCAGTGGCCAAAGCGGACGCATCTTGCTGGCGCTCCAGTTCCCGCCCAATCCACTGAGCCATCAGCCTTAAGAGTTCCTTGTCCACCGCTCTGAACGGTTTGTTGAGCGGGGTATCGCTCCAAAAGCTGAGAGTGCCGCACACAATGTCTGCAATGACAATCGGCGTGCCAATATAAGCTTCTTGCCTAAAAGGCTTACCAGCGGTAAGGCGCGGTAAACCAGACACCATCACCGACTCAAAATAGAGAGGCTCTTTGCGCCGCACCGTTTCCCGGCAGTAGGTTTGCTGCAAATCGAATACCTCCCCTTTTAAAATAGATTGGTGTGGGGATTTCGCGGCAATCACCTGAGAAGAATTGCCTTCAATGCGAGACAAAATACCGTATTTCAAACCAAACCGGCGGCATCCCATCGCCAGCAGACCTTGGAGGCGCTTTTCCAAACTGAGTTTGCCAGCCGAAGTTATTTTATACAGCCCCCGAATCGAAGCCTCACTATCGCGCAGTTCTTGCTCGGCAAGCACGCGGTGGGTGATGTCGCGGGAAACCGACACCACTTCTTGGACTTGCTTGGAAATCGGGTCGCGGACAGTGCGGCTGGTGGTTTCAAACCAAATGTACTCCCCATCTTTGCGGCGGATGCGGTAGCTGATCGTGTAAGTAACCGGCACCTCGAACATCGCAGCGCGGGTTTTTTTCAGCGCTGCCAAATCTTGCGGGTGGAACAGCTTGCAGGAGAAGTGTCCGGTGAGTTCTTCTGGCTCATATCCCAGCAGCGCCCGACAAGCCGGCGAGACATACAGAAAAATCCCATCCGGGCTTTGTCGGGCAATCATATCCGTAGAGTTCTCAGCCATCAGCCGGTAGCGCTGTTCGCTAGCTTGGCGCTCTTCGAGGGATTTTTCCAAAGCTTCCAGCATGGCGTTGATCGTGTCAGCCAGACTGGAGAGTTCATCTTTGCCGGCGAGCGACACGCGCAGCGAGAGATCCAGGCGATCCGCAATGCTGCTGACACTGGTGCTCAGACGAGTCAGCCTGGAGAGCACCAATTTTTCCACCAGCACCAGAGTGATAGCGCTAAACGCCAGACCCACAGACAAGACGGACAGGGTAAAATACCGCAAGCTAACTTTACCCTGCTGGTAGATAACTCTCAGCAAGTCCACTCGCAACAGCAGCGCCGGCTTGCCGTAGATATCTTTAAACAGTGCGTAGCCGGCGATTCGCTCCTCCCCACCGGGGGAATTAGACTCACTGACAACAGGCTTGATCACAATATCCCCAGCCGTCAGCCCTTGATTGGGCTGAGCTGGCTGGCTAGCGAGTTCCTTTGGCGCAACGGGTTGCCCTGCAGGGCCAAAGGCGTCCAGCACCGCTTGCAGTTCGGGCCTCAGCGGACCGGCTCCCAGGGGGTACAAAGTGACAGACAAATCGGTCAGTGCCTTCAAGCGCTCAATTTCGTCAGCGTCCAGGTAACGCCCGACAATCATCGTCCCCCGAATGGGGCCGGTGCCCTCACTGGTGAGTACCGGGCGCGAGACAGCCAGCATCGGGCCTTCCGGCAGTAGAATGATTCCCGATAGGCTGCTCTCTGGGGTGGCGTGAGCCACCAGAGGGCTACCAGATCCCAGGTATTGCTGCAAGCTGGAAGGAATGGGGGTTCGGGTTTGCCGCGCCCAATCGAAACCTTTGCTGAAGACTGTCCCACCGGCTTTGTCAATCAGCAGCACCAGGTTAAGTCTCCATTGAGCCAAAGTGGCGTCGCCGAAATTTGACTTAATATAGTCCGACCCCGCGTTGTCGCTGGAAGCGTAGGAGTTGTCCCACTTGGCTTGATCTTGAGCGATGGTGTCCAAATTGGAGAGGTCATCCCTGAGCGCGTCTTTGGCGCGTTCCATATCCTTGCGGACACTCTGTTCCTCTAATTTTCGGAAGTCCCTCAGCAAGATACTCGAGGCTGTGGCGGACACAACCAGATTTAAGGTGACGAGCGCTGCGCCAACGATAAACAGTGTCTTGTTACGAAGTTTCATGGAGTCGCTCCTTCCTGGTGCGCTTCAGACACTGGCTGTAACATTTCTATCCTCCGATTGTGCCCGGGAATGGGACGCCAGGAGACTGAGATGGGATGTTTCCGGAGCGCGAGGTGCTGAAAAGGGCCAATAGTGCATCTTGTCTGAGAATGGGGTAGAGGAGGGATTTCGTTTCCAGCGCCAGCTAGGGTGTCCTGGTAGATGTCGCCCCCTCAGCTCACCAAACCCCCGGTGGGGGTTTCTTGTGGTGCCAACAGCAGATTTCTCCTGCTTTCGCCCCCACTTCACCCGCCTTGGAGGTGTTTTTCTTTTCATTCCCTTGTTGCCGGCGCTTTCCCTCTGACTGTCCAATTCCACTATAGCCTTCACAGCTGGCTAGCCGCGATTCCTCACCTCCCGACTGCCCACACTCGCTGCTGCTTCCAGCCGTTGGAGCGTTCCTCACCCCCTGTGGGGCACTCCGAGGGCCCGATCGTGCCGGGGCCTGGCCGACTGTGACAATTAGATGATTGAATCCCCGGACATTCCCCGACTTTTCTCCCTTCAGCCTAACATAACAGCTGCCAAAAACCTGGTTTCTTTAAGGCCCCACTGCAATCGCAGAAACCAGTTTTCTGTGGGGGGTCGCAACGCTATTCTGGCCTGATTTTCCAAATAAACACGGTTTATTCCCGCTTCGGAAGAATCCCACAAACAGGGCTTCTGTGGGAAGGAATACCATTAATTTTGCCTTCTCCTATAGCGGCTCTCAGTTGGATGAAGTGCGCATAAGAAACCCGGTTTCTTTAAGAAACCGGGTTTCTCAGTCCCTCACTAATATGAGAGACGCTATAATTTTCCCAACTCCAGAACCTTACTGCTTCTCAAGAATACAACACCGGCTCTCTAGAAACTCCCGCACGCGCTCCCACACCCGCTCCAGCAAATCCGGCATTTCGGCATCAAACCACTCAATCTCAGGATAGGCTCTAAACCAAGTGCGCTGCCGTTTGGCAAACTGGCGGGTGCGCAAAACGGTAAGTTTTTTCGCTTCATCGAGGGAAATATCACCGGCAAGATATTGGCGCATTTCCCGATATCCGAGGGTGTCCAGCAATGGCATTGAAGACCCGTATTTCTGGCAGAGATATTCCACCTCATCCAACCAGCCGACATCCAGCATTTCCGAAGTGCGCCGCGCAATGCGCTTGTCGAGAACCCCCGGCGAGCAATCCAAACCAATCTGCAAAATCGGATAGTCTGGTGGGATCTCTCCCTGCTGCTGCGAAATCGGACGCCCGGTAGCGTAGAATACTTCTAATGCCCGCAAAGTGCGCACTGAGTCATTCGGGTGAATCTTGCCGCCGGCATCTGGATCGACCTGTTGCAGCATAGCGTAACACTGAGATTGGCCCAAGGAGGCCAGTTGGGCTCGCAACGCCGGCTGCGGTGGCACCCGGGGGATCTTCATCCCGCGCACCACTGCTTTAATATATAAGCCGGTGCCCCCGACTAACAGGGGGGGCTTGGGAGTGCCAGATTGATGGCAACAGGCCACCGCGACTTGGGCCTGCTGCTGGTAATCCGCAACCGTGAGGGTGTCCGCAGGATGGCAGATATCAATTAAATAGTGGGGGGCACGCTGCCGGTCCGCTACAGAGGGCTTAGCCGTGCCAATGTCAAACTCGCAGTACACTTGCCGGGAGTCAGCGCTGAGGATGGCCGTGGCCAAGCGCTCCGCGATCGCCAGCGCTAAACCCGACTTGCCGGTGGCCGTGGCCCCGCAAATCGCAATCAGTGCCGGTGGGTGAGAGGTGGCTGGGTGCATCCCCTATAAAAATTTTACTGGAGAAAGGTTTCTTTTCGGCGGCAACACTGTTGTGCTATACTTTGATTGTGATTTTTCATTGAGAAGTCCACAAGGCTTCAAATCCAGGTATAGGAGCTATTTTGGTATGACGGGCAGTTATAGCGCCGATCAGATTCAGGTTTTGGAAGGGTTGGAAGCCGTCCGCAAACGACCGGGGATGTACATTGGCACCACGGGCCCGCGAGGGCTGCACCATCTAGTGTACGAGGTCGTGGACAACTCGATCGACGAGGCGCTGGCGGGCTACTGCACCCACATCGAAGTCGAGCTGAATGCGGACGGTTCAGTGAGCGTCACCGACGACGGGCGGGGGATTCCCACAGACACGCACTCGAAAACAGGCAAATCGGCACTGGAAACCGTGATGACCGTCTTGCATGCCGGCGGGAAATTTGGCGGTGGCGGCTACAAAGTGTCCGGGGGGCTGCACGGAGTCGGGATTTCAGTGGTCAACGCCCTGTCCGAGTGGGTGGAAGTCACCGTCTGGCGGGACAAGAAAGTCCACAGCCAGCGCTACGAGCGCGGCGTGCCGGTCAGCGAGCTAAAATCCAAGTCTAGCAAAGAAAACCGCACCGGCACCTCTGTCAGCTTCAAACCGGACGCCCAGATATTCACCACCGACACAGAATTTGACTACACCACCCTGGCCGGTCGCCTGCGGGAGCTGGCGTACCTGAATGCCGGTGTGAAAATTACCTTTACCGACAGCCGGCTGGAACTGCTCAAAAGCAGCGAACCGCGAGTCGAAACCTACTGCTATCAAGGCGGCATCCGCGAGTACATCGCCTACATGAACGCCGACAAGCAGCCCCTGCATGAAGAAATCATCTACATCCAGGGAGAGCGCAACAGCATACAGATAGAAGTGGCGCTGCAGTGGTGCGTTGACGCCTATACGGACAACTTGCTCGGCTTTGCCAACAACATCCGCACCATCGACGGCGGCACCCACATGGAAGGGCTGAAAGCCGTGCTGACGCGCACCCTGAACACCACCGCCCGCAAGCGCAACAAACTCAAAGACAACGAAGCCAACCTGGCCGGTGAAAACATCCGCGAAGGCTTGACCGGCGTGATTTCCGTCAAAGTGCCAGATCCGGAATTTGAAGGCCAAACCAAAACCAAACTCGGCAACACCGAAGTGCGGGGAATTGTGGACTCCCTAGTCGGCGAAGCGCTCAGCGAGTATCTGGAATTCCGGCCCAACATAGCGGACGCGATTTTAGAAAAAGCTATCCAAGCATTCAAAGCCGCAGAAGCCGCGCGTCACGCCCGGGAATTAGTGCGGCGCAAATCCGTGCTGGAATCCTCACCTCTGCCCGGTAAATTAGCGGATTGCAGCTCAAGAGATCCGGCTGAATCTGAGATTTACATCGTGGAAGGCGATAGCGCATCCGGCTGTTTCTCCGGAGACACACTTGTTGCTTTGGCTGACGGGCGATCGCTCAGCTTCAAAGAAATTGTAGCTGAACAAGCGCAGGGCAAAGAGCATTTTTGCTACACCATTCGCCAGGACGGGAACATTGGGATAGAGCGCATCATCAACCCCCGGATGACTAAGGCCAGTGCTGAAGTCATCAAGGTGACATTAGATAGCGGTTCAGCGCTTGTCTGCACGCCCGATCACCTTTTCATGTTGCGGGATGGCACTTATAAGCCAGCGGCATCGCTAACCCCTGATGATTCCCTGATGCCGCTCTACCGGAAGCTGTCTGACAAGAGCGAATCGGGGATAACCATTGATGGTTACGAGATGGTTTGGAACCCGCGTTCAGATTCTTGGCTGTTCACCCACCTTGTAGCGGACTGGGACAACCGCTGGCAAGGTGTTTATACGCTTGCAAACGGCGATCGCTGCCACCATATTGATTTCAACAAACTCAATAACGCGCAGCAAGAATATTGGAGGGACGCCGCGAACTGTCAAGCGCAGGCTGAGCGTGTTCGCAATCATTTTGCCAACAATCCTGAAGCGCGGGAGACTCACTCGCACCGCGCCAAAGAGCAATGGCAAAATGAGAATCTGTTAGAGTGGCGGCGAGAAAAGACTCAACAACAGTGGACGCCGGAATTTCGCGCCAAGCGCTCTGCGGCGCTGCACCAAACCTACTATCGCAAAACTCTTGCCGCTCTCAAGCAAATTGAAGTTGAGCTAGGCACACTCGACCCCGATGCCTATCGGGCCTACCGCCTCACAACAAAAGACAAGTCCATCTTGCGCTTTGATACCTTTTGCCGGCGGTACTTTGAAGGGGACGAATCGCGAGCCCGTGAAGCCGTTCGGAACTACAACCACCGCGTTGTGTCTGTCGAACGCCTGGAGGAACGGATCGACGTTTACGATATCGAAGTTCCAAATACCCATAACTTTGCGCTGGCCAGTGGCGTGTTCGTCCACAACAGCGCCAAGCAAGGACGAGATCGCCGCTTCCAAGCCATCCTGCCCCTGCGCGGGAAAATCCTGAACATCGAGAAAACCGATGACTCCAAAATCTACAAGAATACCGAAATCCAAGCACTTATTACCGCCCTCGGACTGGGGGTAAAAGGTGAAGAGTTCGACGCCTCCCAACTGCGATATCACCGGATCGTGATCATGAGCGTCGCCGGAGACGAACCCACCCTGGTGATGGACGATACAGGGCAGACAGAATTTGTCGAAATTGGCAAATTTATTGATGACTGTATTGAAGGTCGCCGCACAACCGAACGCTACCGCGTTATCTCCTTCGATCCTGTCACTCACGCGACCCGGTTTCGGCCCCTGAAAGCGGTGATCCGTCACGGCCATGAGGAGCCGATGTACAAAATCACCACCCGCTACAACCGCTCCATCAAAGTAACCTCATCCCACAGCGTTTTTGTCTTTGAGAAGGGTGAAGTCATTCTCAAGAAAGGCAACGAAATCCGCCCGGGCGACCTCCTCGTTGCGACTCGGCGCATCCCGCGCCCAACGGAGAGCCCAACCCGGATTGATTTGCTGAAAACGCTCTACCGTGCCGGTTTAACTGACGGACTCTACCTGCAAGGTGAGGACGTGCGGCGGGTTGCGAGCCAGCGCGTTTTGGCCAAAGTAAAACAGCCCGAGGGGTGGAGCGAGGCGCGAATTTACCTGAACTCAGAAGGGTGGGAGCGGCTGGTCGCCCAGCGTCAGGAAGCTGGACTGAGCCAGATGCAAATTGCAGCCTCAGTTGGTGTGAGACAGCCGATTACCGTCAGTGACTGGGAGCGGGGCGTCAACCGGCCCACTTTGCCCGAATTCTTGCGCTACCTTGATGCGATTGGCGGGAACGACAGCATCGTTTACCAAACGCTGCCATCGAAGATTGACGAGCTGCTTTCCCAAGACGATACCAGCAAAAATGCCCGCTGGCGGGAAGTCAGCTGCTACAAGCCTGTTTCGTATTTCACCCCCAGCGAACTGGCTTCACTTGGCGAGGACGTGCGGATTGCGCCCCGGGCGCACAGCAACAAGGCATTTGCCCGCTATTTACCGGTCACTCGTGAGTTGATGTGGTTTTTGGGCTGGTATGTTGCTGAAGGCAGCTTGAGCCAGCATCAAGTCAGTCTCAACTTGGGCAAGAAGGATGAGGGATTCTTCCCGGAACTCAAGGCTGTTATTGAGGCTGTTTTCGGTGAAACGCCACGCTGCTATAACGACCCTGAAAGCGACGGCATCAAACTCTATTTCCACAGTGTGGCAGCAGCGCGATTGCTGAAAGCCTGGGGTTTGGGCAAGCTGGCTCACGAAAAGCAGCTGCCAGATATTTTATTCAGCCTCTCGGAGGAGCTTCAACTTGCCTTTTTAGAGGGCTATTTCCTGGGTGACGGCACAACAGCGGGCCATAATCTGTCGTTTACAACCAACTCGGCAACCCTTAAGGATGGCTTGCTCTATGTCTTCGGACAGCTGGGCTTAATTGCAAGTACCGCTCACCACCAGCCTCCCTCGGCTCCTGACGCCCCGATTCAAACGCGGCATCCCTATTACACGATCGCGATTTGTGGTAAAGAGCAGATTGAGGAATGCCGGCAGATTTGGCAGCGCCATTCTAATGCCGGCAAACTGGAAGCGCTTTTGGCACGCCCCAGTCGCAAAGCGCAAGACTTTGTGCCGGTCAGCGATGATTTGATGGGTCTGAAAGTGGTTTCTGCTGAGGAAGTTGAACTGGTCGGTGATTTTGTTTACGATTTCTCAGTAGAAGGGGATGAAAACTTCGTCTGCGGCACTGGCGGAGTTTGCGCGAAAAATACGGACGCGGATGTTGATGGGGCCCACATCCGCACGCTGCTGCTGACGTTCTTCTACCGCTACCAGCGCTCGCTCGTAGATCAGGGCTACATCTATATTGCCTGCCCTCCCCTCTATAAAGTCGAGCGGGGGCGCAGCCATCACTACTGCTATAGCGACCGCGAACTGCAAGAGCACATCAGCCAGCTGCCGGCGAATGCCAACTACACTATCCAGCGGTTCAAAGGTTTGGGTGAAATGATGCCGGTTCAGCTGTGGGAAACGACCATGAACCCGGAAACCCGCACCTTCAAGCGGGTGGAAATTGAGGATGCGGCGGAAGCCGACCGGATCTTTACCATCCTGATGGGCGACCGGGTTGGCCCTCGCCGCGAGTTCATCGAAACCTACGGGCCCAAACTCAACCTCACCGACTTGGATATCTAACCTTCCCGACTGAGAAACCCGAGAAACCCGGTTTCTTCTAGAAACCGGGTTTCTGACTCCGACTGAGAAACCCGGTTTCTTCTAGAAACCGGGTTTCTGACTCCGACTGAGAAACCCGGTTTCTTCTAGAAACCGGGTTTCTGGCTTTATGCGGGAGGATGAGCAATGCCCGACGCCCCATGCC
>Ga0185317_100385_pt1 | contig 11173 bp, 7 predicted proteins | sample DevilsHole_FD_128020 | JGI IMG/M metagenome (GOLD analysis project Ga0185317, IMG submission 128020) | Groundwater microbial communities from Devils Hole, Nevada to study Microbial Dark Matter (Phase II) - Devils Hole (SPADES assembly)... | ecosystem: Environmental > Aquatic > Deep subsurface >...
GTGTATTTCCGTAGCTGCGCCTCGCTCGTTTAACCCGCAGCCGCAGGCGAGGTCGTGTTTGATCCGTGCAATTCGCACGATGCCGACCTCGCCTGCGGCTGCGGGTTAAGCGAGCGACGAATGCAATTACGGGCATGTACCCGTAACTCGGCCTTACCTTGACACAATGCGACTCACCGCTATAATCCGCCCGCTTTATTGGGACAGAACGTCCTCTCGCTGCGCCCACGGAACGGCGCGGATACGGCGGCAACGCCGCGTTCTGGCTCGACGGAAACAGAATCGTGCAGGGAGGCATAGTGAATCACCCGCGCGCGGGACAGGGGCTCTCGTTGCCAGGCCGCCGTGGTCGTCGCCGCGCGGGCGCTGCGCGAGGAGCGGTTTCGCCCGGCGCGCGGCGCCTTGCTTCCCCGAGCAACCTGGTCGTCTGCCTGGTCGCGGCGCTTCTTCCGGCGCTGGCGTGGGCTCAAATACCCGTCCAAGAGCCGCGGCCTTCGCCGACCGAACCCATCACCATTGCCGCCGATTCGATCCGCAACTGGACGGAGAACGATGAACGTGTGCTCATCCTGAAGGGTAATGTGTTCGTGTCGCAGGGCATCCGATCGATTCGAGCCCCGCAGGCGGTCGTGTGGGTGAAGGACGGTCAAGGCCGGGCCGCGCTCAAGAAGATTGAGCTGTACGCCGACGGCGGCGTGCGTGTGGACGGCGCCCGGAAGCGATCGGAAACGAAGGATCTGCTTGAGACGCTTGAGACGCGAACGGCGATTGCCGTCGAGATGAAGGAGCGGCTGGCCGGCTCGGCCGTCGATGACGCGGTCTATCAGCGAGCGCTCGCTCGGCGCGGCGGCTCGCCGTTGGGCGGCGCGGTGCACCAGGCCGCGTTTCAGGCCGGGCCAGACGGCGGGGCGGGCGACGAGCCGCTGCGACGGATTCGGCTCGGCACGCGCACCTTTAAGCCGTGGGACCTCGAGACCGTGGACATCTCGGCCGACGAGCGCGCGTGGGTGATCACGGGCGGGCTCAACCTGATCGTCTACAACGTCGCGGGCATCGGCACAGTGGACATCCTGACCGACCGCGCCGTTATCTGGTGGCCGCGCGGGGCGGGCAACCAGGGCATGGCCGGCGCTGAGATCACTCAGTCGCAGCGCGAGCCGCTTGAGGTTTACCTGGAAGGCAACGTCGTCGTGCGTCAAGGCCCGCGCACCATCGAGTGCAAGTACATGTACTACGACGTCGCCCGCAGCGTCGCCGTAGCCAGCGACGCCGAGCTGGAGGCGGACAGCGAACAGATCGGCAGCCCGGTCTATTTTCGCGCCCGCCAACTACGTCAGGTCGCCGAGCAGAAATTCATCGCCGATCGCACTCAGGTGACGCTCAGTCGGTTCCCCACCCCCGGCTACGATCTGCAGACAGAGCAGGCCGTGCTCGAGGGTGTGCCGAAGGCGGCCGTCGACCCCAAAACCGGCCAGCCGACAACCAGAACCGGTTATCACATCAGCGCGACGAACAACTTCTTTCACATCGAAGGTCTGCCGGTGTTGTTCCTGCCGTCGGTCGAGAAGGACCTCGAGGAGCTGAGCACGCCGCTACGCCGCGTCGCGGTGCGTCAGAGCCGCACCTACGGCACCGAGCTGCACACGACGTGGGACATGTTCCAACTGCTCGGCCGTGAGCAGCCCGACTCGATTCGCAAGTGGGACCTTGATCTCGACTACATGAGCGAGCGCGGCCCCGGCGCCGGCACGCTGCTCGATTATCGCGGCGACAGCTTCCTGGGCATCGAGGGCAAGAACTGGGGCCTGATCGACACGTGGTGGCTGTACGACGAAGGCGAAGATCGGCTCGGCGAGGGCCGCAAGGACATCCAACCCGAGGAACACACGCGAGGCCGGTTCCTGTATCGCCATCGCCAGCATCTGCCCAGCGACTTTTCGCTCAATGTCGAGATCGCCTGGATCACCGACATCAACTTCCTCGAACAGTTCTTTGAACGCGAGTGGGAGGAAGACAAGGACCACGAAACCGCTCTGTACCTGAAACAGCAGCGCGACAACTGGGCCTGGTCGGTCACGGCCCGCGCCCGACTCATGGACTTCCTGACCACGACGAACCAGATGCCGCAGCTCGATTTCTACCTGCTCGGTGAGCCGCTGCTGTGGGACCGACTGACCTACTTCCAGCACTCGTCGATCGGTTACCTGGAGCTGCTCGACGCCGACCGGACCAACGGCGACATCTATCCGGGCACGCTGGGCAACGACGGCCCGACGTTCGTCGGCGGCCGAGCCGACACGCTGCACGAAATCGACTTGCCGTTCAGTGCCGGGCCGTTTCGCATCGTCCCCTACGCCGTCGGTCGAGCGTCGTGGTGGAGCCGAGCGATCGAGCATGACGACGAAGATCGGCTCTGGGGCGCGGCCGGTGCGCGGGCAAGCCTGCCGCTGTGGCGAGTGTATCCGTGCGTCGAGAACGACCTGTTCAACGTCCACGGACTCGCGCACAAGATCGTGTTCAGCGTCGACTACTCCTGGGCCGAAAGCGATCTGGACCACGACCTGTTGCCGCAGTACGACGAGCTGGAAGACGACTCGGAGCAGACCTTCAGAAAACGATTCCTGTTCCGCGACTACGGCCTGACGACGTTCGGCTCGCTGATTCCTCCGACCGGGCCCGCGGGCATCGACCCGCGGCTCTACGCGATTCGCCGCGGCCTCATGACCGCGCCCGAGTCCGTCGACGATCTGCACGTGCTTCGCTTCGGCGCCCGCCAGCGGCTGCAAACCAAGCGCGGCGTGCCGGGCGAGCGACGCGTCATCGACTGGATGACGCTCGACACGCAGTTCGCCTGGTTCCCGAATGAGGACGAAGATAACTTCGGCGAAGACTTCGGCCTGATCACCTACGATTACGCCTGGCATATCGGCGATCGCACCAGCATTCTGTCGCACGGCTGGTTCGAGACGTACGAAGACGCGCCAATGATATGGAACGTCGGCGTGTTCATGGAACGTCCGCCGCGCGGCAGCTTCTACATCGGCTACAACATTCTCGACCCGATCGACAGCCGGGTGCTCAAGACGAGCTACAACTATTGGATGAGTCCCAAGTGGATCTCGTCGTTCACCACGAGCTACGACTTTGGCGAGACCGAAAACCTCGGCCAGTCGATCGTGCTGACGCGAATCGGCGCTGACCTGGTGTTTCGCGTAGGGTTCTCGTTCAACCCGCTGCGTGACAACTACGGCATCGGCGTTGAGATCATGCCCCGCGTCGCTCCGGACCTGCACCTTGGCTCGATCGGCGGTCCGCGCGTGCCCATCGAGTTCGCCCCGCAAGAGTAGTCGAGTGCGCGATCCGGGTAGATTCAATTCGACCTCTTGCCTAGAATCCGCCGCCTCATGTTCCTCGCTTGTGCATCAGCCTGGATGTTTGAGACGCCTCGCGGATGAAACCACGGCGGCATGCTACACGGATGTTGTCGACCCTCGCGGGCGCGCTGGCGGTCGCGACGGCCGGCTGCGGCTTCACGCGTCCACCGGCCGTGGCGATTGGGGCGCCCGCGGCCCATCAGCTTGCCGTTCCCCCGTTTCTGATCACGAGCGACCTCGCGCTCGACCGTGGCGATGCGATAGTTCGCGAGTTGTTGCAGCTTCGCACGCTGGTCCAAGCGACACTTGACCTGCCGCCAATTGATCGCCAGATCGAGATATACATCTTCGAGGACCGACCGAGGTACGACGACTTCATGCGAACCAATTACCCCGAGTTGCCCGACCGGCGGGCGTTCTTCATCGCGCAAGACGGCCGTGAAGTGGTCTACACGTCTTGGGGCGGTCACGTCCATGAGGACGTTCGGCACGAGGCGTGTCATGCGCTGGTGCATGCAGCGCTGGGCAGCCTGCCACTCTGGCTGGATGAGGGACTCGCGGAATACTTCGAGACGCCAGGCCGGTCCGACGGCTTGCACGCGCGCCATGTGGCCGAACTAAACTCGTCGATCGCGGCAGGCTGGCGGCCGGGCCTGACTCGGTTGGAATCGCTCAATGATGTCGGCGAAATGCAGTCGGCCGACTATCGCGAGGCTTGGGCCTGGGTCCACTTCTTGTTGCACGGCACGCGCGAAGGCCGCCGCGAACTGTTGACCTATCTGGAACCCACCGGTGTACGTGATACGGGCCAGCCGCTGAGCAGCCAGATCTTCCGCCGCGTTTCGCAGACCGACTCGCGCCTGATCAACCACGTGGCGCGACTCGGGCCAATTCGACAAGCGGACTCTGGCCGGGGCGACTGACGCCAAGACAGTGGAAACCGCGGCGTCGCGCGGCCACAATGTTCGCATGCTTCCCGACCAGATCACCGCCGGCGCCCGCACAGTCGCTCACCTTGCTGTGCACTTCGAGGAGTTGAAAGAGGCCGCCCGCTCATTGCGCCAGCGCGCGATGGCGCGCGACCGTGGGTACTTCACGCCGAGCGAGGACGAAGAGGTGCGGCACCTACTCGTCTCGTACTGGCAGTCGCGCAACGCGCTGTTGGACCTGGTGATCTCGATGCGCGACGACACGGCCGCCCCGGCGGATCGGCGACCGATGTCGTTTCTGGTGGGCTATGCCGGCGCCGTGCTACTGGTGGACGCAGCGCGGTTTCTGCGTGAGGTGTACGAAGACAGCCCGGTGGTGCGAGCCAAGTTGAATGAACCAGACCCGCACTTCGGCATCCCGCCGGGCACGTACGACACGGTACAACGTTCGCTCGTCGGCGTCAGGCATGCGTGGCACCTCTACCACGCGATGAGGTACTACGGCGAGCATCGTGCGGAACTCCGGGCGATGGCGTCCGACCCGCCCATGGCCAAGATGCTCGAGATCATCGACCGGCTTGGATCGCGGCTCGACGTGGCCACGGAGCAGTTTGCCAAGGCGCGGCTGCGCGTGCGACTGCGTCAGGCCGTCACGGCGGTCAGCGCCGACCTGTTTGGTCAGGCGCTCTACGGGATACAGAAGGCGCTGTCGCGCCTTGCGTCGGAGCTGTCAGTGCGCCCGGGTCACCGCCACGAGATGCCGTCCGCCGTGACCAGTGAGCTGCGTGGCCTGCTGCGCCCGGGCGATGTTTTCATAACGCGCAAAGAATACGCCATCACGAACTACTTCCTGCCGGGCTATTGGCCCCACGCGGCCTTGTACATCGGCGACTCGCCGACGCTGGAGCGGTTCGGCATCCACGAGCATCCCAACGTCAAGCCGCGGTGGCGGCGGCTGCTGGAACTTGACCCGCAGGAACCGCACCGTGTGCTCGAGGCGCTGAAAGACGGCGTGTGGCTGCGGTCGGTCCACTCGCCGCTCTCGTCCGATTCCGTCGTGATCATACGCCCGCGGCTTGGCGAACCCGACGTGGCGGCCGCCATCGCGCGCGGGATGTTCCACGAGGGCAAGCCGTACGACTTTGACTTCGACTTCACTCGGTCGGACCGGATGGTCTGCACCGAAGTCGTCTATCGTTCCTATGAAGGGGTCGGTGGCATGCGTTTCGACCTGACTCGCCGCGCCGGTCGGCTCACGCTCTCGGCCGATGACCTGGTGCGCATGGCGGTCGCCGGAACCCACTTCGATGCGGTCGCCGTCTACGCACCCGCGTGCGCGCCGTGCGTACTGCGAGAGCACAACGCGGCGGCGTTGATGCGAGCGAAAACGGCCGTGCCGAAAGTGTGACGGTGCGGCGGCCTCAACTACGGCTTCGCTTGCTCGTCGGGCTTCTCCTCTTGGACGGTCTCCAATTGGTAGTTGGGGCCGACCTCCTTGGTGAGCTTGTCGACATCCTCTTTCGACGCGCCGGTTTGCCCACAACCCAGCGCTGTGGCCACTGCAAGACACAGACAAAACCATCGCCAGTTCACGTGAAATACTCCTGGTAAAGTTGAGATCGATCGCCACGGACATTCCAGGCAAACCAAAGCGGTGTCCAGCCACCGCACTCCAAAGTTCGCTTGTTTGAGGACTAGAAGTCTGCGTTGCCGACCTGTTCCTGCCCGTTCCTTGAGCCAATCGCGCGCCAGATGGTCTCGTTTACGGCGTCGGAAACGCTGCGAACGGCCCCGTCGGCCATGAGCACATTGACCGACGCCGGATGGTAGCTTCGTGGCGCCACAATAGCTCGAGAGACGTTGTTGGTGCAGGCCCGCGTGTTTGAGTCTTGGAAGTTGCAGTTGTTTCCACAGTCAACCGTAGTTGAATTGGGCGTGAGGATGTGATTGTAGAACGTGTGTTGATACGAGGCCTCGGGCCAGAGGTCTCGCCCCATATTGCTGAAACCACGGTTCCCACCTCCCGGTGGTGTGGTGGAGCTATTAGCAACACAGATTTGCAGATGCTGAGCGGTCGTCATCGTCACAGAGCCGCCCCCTACGTTCACCAACATGTCCGTGCGCCTATTCAAGATGCCTGAGTTGTTGATAAGCCCATTGATGTCACCCCGGCAACGTTCACTTGCCACAGCGGTATGGGCCAGGCCGTCAGCGAAATCTCTGGCTGCCAGCGGTCCGTTGTCGGAAAACGCGCCGTTCATCTCTTGGGCGCAAACTGGATTGGTCGGGCCGGTGACGGTGCCATTGGCCGTCAACCTGGTTTGGCAGCTACTGGTGCCCCCGTAGTTGACCCTGTAGTTTAGATCACCCCAATCACCGAACGCCGGAACAAGCGCGGCAACGAAGCCTCCCGGCAGTGCAGCGTCCGACGGGCAAAGGAAAGTCTCCAACTGCTGCCGAAAGGCCGTAGTGTTCACCGGAAAGACGTTTCCCATCACGAAGTTCCCGGAGTTGAAGATATTGGCATCATCAAGATACGGAACGAGATGACAGAAGGGCCCGACGCGACCACTGAATGTTCCCAACGATTCCGGGTGCATGCGCCCCGGTGGAAACGCGCCGAAGCTGTCGTGATAGTTGTGCATCGCCAGTCCAATCTGTTTCAGGTTGTTCCGGCACTGCGTCCGCCGCGCCGCCTCGCGGGCCATTTGGACGGCCGGCAAAAGCAACGCGATCAGAACGGCGATGATCGCAATCACTACCAACAACTCAATCAGCGTAAACCCTCGATCTGCGCGCGTCATGATTACTCTCCTTTGAAAGAAGATGAAGAAAGAACCCGACCGATCGGATTTCGAATGCGTGAGGATCTGCAAGCATGGGCAACCCCTTTTTGCCCCTGCCCTGGCCGAACTGAGAATAGCGAAAGTGGCTTGATGGTAATCATCGTGCGCGCCAAAGGCAAGAGAAAACTCGGCGGGCCTCGGACCACCGCGACTGTCTGCCGGCAACCAGTTCGCTCGTTCCGGCGCACGGTTACTTGGGTCGATTTGACTCGATGAGGTACGCAGGGTCCCGCTCGGCTTCACTGGACCAGACCGTTACCGCAGGGAATCGCTGCGACAGGCGAGTCGCAAGGTTCCCGACGCCCAGGTGCTCGGTGGCGAAGTGCCCGGCGAGCACCAACGCGAGGCCGGCCGCCTCGGCTTCGAGTTGGCGATGGAACGTGGCTTCGCCGGTGAGCAACACGTCGCAGCCTCTAGCCGCCGCATCGCCAATGAACTCGGCCGCCGAACCGCATCCGATCGCTACCCTGCCGACGACACGCTCGCGTGGACCAACCACCAGAATAGGCCCAATGCCGAGGGCCGACTGGACGCGGCGAGCAAACTGTTCGAGCGGTTCGGGCACGGCTAGGTTGCCGACCCGGCCGGTTCCGACACGGGCCGGTTGCGGCGCGAGCGGGTACACGTCGTAGGCAGGCTCTTCGTACCGATGAGCCGCTCGCATCGCGGCGAGTACTGGGGCGGTGGCTGATTGCGGGCAGATCATTTCCAATCGGAACTCGTCCACTTCCTCACGTCGTCCGGCCTGGCCGACAGTCGGGTTCGACGCCTCGGAGCCGAAGAAGGTCCCACGTCCGCCGACGCGGAAACTGCACTCGCGGTATTCACCGATCACTCCCGCGCCCGCGTCGAACATCGCACGGCTGACTTTTTCGAGATCGCCGTGCGGCACGAACACGACGATCTTGCACTCGGCCGGCCGCGCCGCGGGCCGCAACGGCCGACATCCGGCCAGCCCCAGCCGCGCGGCGAGTTGGTCATTGATGCCGCCGGCCGCGCCGTCGTACGCAGTGTGTGGGCTGTAGACGGCGACACCGGCGCGAATCAGTTCCAGCAGCATCCGCCCCTGCGGCTCGTCCGTCGTCAGTCGCTGAACCGGGCGAAACAGCACGGGGTGATGAGTGACGATCAAGTGCGCGCCGCGGTCGATCGCCTCGCGCGCGGTCGTCGGCGTCACGGTCAGGCAGGTCATCACCCGCGTCACAGACGCCTGCCGGTCGCCGACAATGAGGCCAACGTTGTCCCACGACTCGGCGAGCGATCGCGGTGCGATCTCGTCCAGGCACTCGGCGACTTGAGCCACAGTGAGCATGTGCGGCATGATAGCCGCCCGCGTTCCAAACGTACACCGCGGCCGCGTCCCAGCCGTTTCGCATCGCGCCGTGCAAGGTCTCCCGAGCCGCACCGCGACGCTCACGTTGGCCTGCGTTCGCGGGACATGAGCCCGGCGCACACGGGGAGGGCCCGGGAATGCCCCTCACTTGCGCATCGGGCCTGTGTGAATCGGGTTCGGCCGGGTCAAGCCGGAAGAATCGAGCACGCTCACATTGATGGGAATGCCGGCCGCGGACTTCCCTTTGCCGCGCGTTGCGGTTAGCTTGCGACCCAGGCGGACGCCGATGCGGTGGCGATCGCCTTGAGGCACTCGTTGGCTGCGCGACGCAGTTTGCGGAGTCGCGATTCGCAATCGATGGACCGGCAGTTTGGCCCGGCTGCGCTGCCGGCGCTGTTCGACGCGGTCGTCTACATTCAAGAGACCTCGGCGGCCAAGCCGTTGCGCTGATCGCTTGTGCGAACCTGGAGGCTTCCCATGATTCGCCCGTCCACGTTGTTGCGTTGTCTTCGTGTTGGACTTGGTGCGCTGTTCGCACTCGCGGCGGTCGACCGCGCGTCGGCGGCAGACCAGGAACGGGTCGAGTGGAAGGCGGGCGCGGCCTCGGTCGTGATCACGCCGCAGGAGTCGATGTGGATGGCGGGCTATGCGTCACGGACGAAGCCGTCGGAGGGCGCGGCGCAGGATCTGTTCGCCAAGGCGCTGGCGATTGAGGATGCGGCGGGGGCCCGGCTGGTCATCGTTACGACCGACTTGATCGGGATTCCGCGGTCGCTGCGCGACTCGGTGGCGCGCGAGGTTCAGGACAAGCACGGCCTGCCGCCGCAATCGCTACTGCTAAACGCATCGCACACCCACTGCGGGCCGGAGTTGCGAGCGAGCAAGGCGTCGCTCTACGGATTGGAACAGGACCGAGTCGCACAGGCGACCGCGTATCTCGATTCGGTTACACAGAAGCTCGTCGCACTCGTCGGTCAGGCGCTCGGTCGGCTCGAACCAGCGCGGTTGAGCTACGCGCATGCGCGTTGCGGGTTCGCGATGAATCGGCGACTGCCGACCGAGCGGGGTTATCAGAACAGTCCGAATCCCGAAGGTCCGGTCGACCACGACGTGCCGGTGCTGCGCGTCGAAGGGACCGACGACAAGTTGCGCGCACTCGTCTTCGGCTATGCGTGTCACAACACGACCCTGAGCTTCTACCAGTTCTGCGGCGACTATGCCGGCTACGCGCAGCAGTACATCGAGGCCGAGCACCCCGGCGTCACGGCCCTGTTCCTGACCGGCTGCGGCGCCGATCAGAATCCGTATCCGCGCGGCAAGCTCGAGCAGGCTCAAGCGCACGGCCGATCGCTGGCAAACGCCGTCGAGGCCGCGCTGTTGCCCAAGCCGCGGACCCTAGCCGGCCCGCTACGCACAGTGCTGGAAGAGGTCGAGCTGCAGTTTGCCCCGCCGCCGTCGCGCGACGAGCTTGCCAAACTGCGCGAGTCGCAAGACAAGACCGACGTCCGCCGGGCAAGCCTGCTGCTCGATGAACTCGACCGCACGGGCAAGATTCGCGACACATACTCGTACCCCGTCCAAGCGGTTCAGTTCGGCGGCGACCTGACGCTCGTCGCGCTGGCCGGCGAGGTTGTTGTCGATTACTCGCTGCGGCTGAAGCGCGAATTGGCAGGGCCGCCCGCCGTCTGGATTGCGGGCTACTCGAACGACGTGTTTGGCTACGTGCCGAGCCGTCGCGTGCTCGCCGAGGGAGGCTACGAAGGCGGCGGAGCGATGCGGTTCACATCGCTGCCCGGCCCGTTCGCCGAGTCGGTTGAGGATCGCATCACCACCAAGGTTCACGAGTTGGTCGGACGTGTGCGCGGCGGCGACGGACGGGTGCAGCGGGCCGAGCCGGTGCGCGTGGCCGGCATCGTGCTCAAGTGGATTCGGGCCGACAAGGCCGCCAACATGCGCCGCATCGAGCCGATGATTCGCGAGGCTGCGGCCGCCGGCGCCCAGATCGTCGTGACGACCGAGTGCTTTCTCGACGGCTACGCCATCGCCGACAAGTCGATTCCGCTCGATGAGTACCGCTCGCTCGGCGAGCCGATCCCCGCCGGCCCGCATTTCCGCCGCCTGGCCGCGCTGGCCGATGAACTGGATATTCACCTGGTCGCCGGCATGATGGAGGCCGACGGCGACGCGCGATTCAACACGGCCGTGCTGATCAACCCGTACGGCGAACTGGTCGGCAAGTATCGCAAGCAAAAGCTCGGCCACGAGCTGGATCGCAACACGCCCGGAACCGCCTCGCCGGTGTTCGCGACCCCGTTCGCCCGCGCGGGCCTGATGATCTGCGCCGACCGGACGGAGCGGGCGCTGGTCGAGCGGCTCTGTGTGAACGGCGCCGACCTCGTGATCTGTCCGTCGGGCGGAATGTTCGGACCCAAGTCGAACGACCCGATCGTGCAGGCCCGATCCCAAGAGAACAAGGTCCCGATCGTGTTCGTTCACCCGGCCGAGTTCCTGGTCACCGGCCCGGACGGTTCGATCCTGTCGCGCACGATCCTCGGCGATCGGCTCAATGGCCTTGCGTGATCCTGGGAGTCCGCAGGGACAGTAGCCCGACGCGCCAGCGAGGGACCGGGCCTGATTTCTTGTGATTTCGCCATGTGCCCCCTCGCTGGCGCGTCGGGCTACTGTCCCAGA
>Ga0185317_100387_pt1 | contig 11154 bp, 8 predicted proteins | sample DevilsHole_FD_128020 | JGI IMG/M metagenome (GOLD analysis project Ga0185317, IMG submission 128020) | Groundwater microbial communities from Devils Hole, Nevada to study Microbial Dark Matter (Phase II) - Devils Hole (SPADES assembly)... | ecosystem: Environmental > Aquatic > Deep subsurface >...
GCAGTGGAGTTGTTTTTGAAGAATTATTTTTTGATGTCATATCTCAGGTTTCGGCAGCAGATCCCAAGTTTACATTCGTCTATCTTACAGATGAGTTAGATGCCCTTCAAAAGTTTCCCAATGAAATTCAAGAAACTAGAGCGCTCTTTAAAGCTCTGCTAAAGAGAGCTTCTCAGAGATTTAAATCAAGGCTTAAACTGCTTATCTATTTGGTAGGGACATCAGACAATGTAGGAACTTTTATGGCAGGAGATTCTGTTTTAGAAAGCCTCGTGGGAGATTCAGTCATCAATTTAAATACTGGCTATTCAAATGAATTTGAACTGATTAGGCGCAAGATTAACGCTCGGATACAAGGGGCTTACAAGGGATATAAGAAATTCCCTCAAGCGTGGCAAGAAATCCAGGATATATCACGGAACCCTGCTAATAATCTAAGGAAGTTCTGCCAGGAGTATGCCGGTGCCGTGCTTAAAATACACGAAACATATTTTGAGGAAGCGCCCGAGCAGGTCTTTGAAGGCAATGCCCGTGAGTTAGTGGAAGCGAAGTGCAAACAGAAGTGGGAGAGTTTTCTCCATAAAAGTGCATATACTTTAGATGTAAAACAAACTACAACGGTGCTTGAAGGTCATGCCTTTGACTGCTATGTGGAATTACGCCACAACGGCAACTGCGTCGCTAGAGCATTTGGCGAGGCGAAAAACTATGAACTTCTGAGCGGACACTTGGAAACCTTTAAGCAATGGTTAGAGGATGTCAAATTCAAACCATCTAACTCTGATGGAAACCCGCCCGATCTAGCTTTTATGATTGGCCCTTCATGCCCACCTCTTTTGCAACGAAAGCTAGAGCTTACAAAGATTGAATTTATAAAAGCTGATAAAGTTATTGCGCTAACACCAACGGCAACTACCACACAAACGCCTGCGCCAACACCGGCACTACCGCCAAGGCCAATACCGGCACTACCGCCAACTGCTGTCAATATCAATACAGCCAGCAAGGATGAACTTATTAAGGCTTTTAGGGGGACATTTATCAAGGAAGCGACTGTGGACAAGCTGATAAATTACAGACAGCACAAACAGTATGGGAATCTAGATGATCTGGCATCTGACCTAAAATCAACCCCAAGCGTTCAAGCAAAAATTAAGAAAAAGCTAGATGAGGGTGAGATTTGCTTTTAATAAGAGTGGCAAGTATCCCTAGGAAGCGGATGTAGCCGAGCGCCTTTTCACCCATACCGGCGCTCGCTCCTCTTTTTCTCAAGCCGAAACCTCACTGATATGATGCACCCAGAGAACACTGGCTTGTGACGCAGAATCAGCCAGCCGGCGATCGGCTGTCCTGAATTCTGGCCCATTTGACACTGGAGGGGCGGGTTTATCAATTCTATGGGCTTATCGGCAGATATCCTAAATAAAAGTCAGGTTCCTGTGATATAATGTCTGGCTGCCTCAATTTTTTATATATAAAGGTGTGGTAGGGGCGGGTTTATATAAGATATTCTTGGGAGGCAAAGGTTTTTGGTGAACCCGCCCCTACTTTACAGCAACGATGCCAACGGACTCGATATGACGCTAAACTGTAGAGTGTTGCCAACAGTACCGCACGATGACGTATCCTGAAAAACCCCTGACTTACCCGCAAACCCGCAAAGCTGAGCAAGTTGATGATTACCACGGCACATCTGTAAGCGACCCCTATCGCTGGCTCGAAGATCCCGACTCTGACGAAACGAAGGTTTGGGTCGAGGCTGAAAACCAGGTGACATTTAGCTACCTCAACGAAATCGCCGCACGGGAAAAAATCAAGCAGCGCCTCACCCAACTTTGGGATTACGAGAAATACAGCATCCCATACAAAAAAGGAAATCGCTACTTTTATTACAAAAATGATGGACTTCAGAACCAAAGTGTGCTGTACACTTTGACTTCTCTGGACGGGGAGCCGCGAGTGCTGCTCGACCCGAATACGCTTTCAGAAGATGGCACGGTTGCCCTGTCGGGTGTGGCGATTACTGAAGATGGGAAACTGATGGCTTATGGCTTGTCCACTTCCGGTTCTGACTGGCAGGAGTGGAAAGTTCGCGATGTGGAAACCGGCACAGACCTCTCCGACCACCTGAAGTGGATTAAATTCTCTGGCGCTTCTTGGACTCTGGACGGTGAGGGCTTTTTCTATAGCCGGTATGACGAGCCGAACGAGAAAACTAAACTGGAAGACGTTAACTATTACCAGAAACTATTCTACCACCGGCTGGGAACGCCCCAATCGGAAGATGTGCTCATCTATCACCGGTCTGACGAAAAAGAATGGGGCTTTTCCGGCGATGTCACGGAGGATGGCAAGTATTTGATTATTACGGTTTGGCGGGGAACTGAACCCAAAAACTTGGTGTTTTACAAAGACTTGACAGACCCTACCGCTCCTGTGATAGAATTAATTAGCGAGTTTGAGGCTAAATACAGCGTCATCGACAATGATGGCTCTCTGTTCTGGTTTCAAACTGACCTGGATGCCCCTCGCGGTCGGGTTATTGCTATTGATACCAAAAACCCATCCCGCGAGCAATGGCAAGAAATTATCCCTGAGGCGGATGAAGTTCTGGAAGGTGCCGGTGTCCTCAATAACCAATTTGTGGCGGACTACCTGAAAGATGCCCGCAGTCAAATTAAGATTTTTAACTTGGATGGCTCGTTTGTGCGGGAAGTCGAATTGCCCGGAATTGGTTCTGCTGGCGGATTCGGCGGGAAGCGCTACGACACGGAAACGTTCTACAGCTTCACCGGCTTCACCACACCGGCTACTATCTACCGCTACGATATGGTGACTGGTGAGAGCACCCTTTACCGGCAGCCGGAAGTCGATTTCAACCCAGCTGATTACGAAACTGAGCAAGTCTTTTACAGCAGCAAAGACGGCACCCGAGTGCCGATGTTCATCACCCACAAAAAGGGAATTGAGCTGGATGGGAATAACGCAACTTATCTTTACGCCTACGGCGGATTTAATATCTCCCTGACGCCTAGCTTCTCAGTTGGGCAGCTGGTTTGGATGGAACTCGGGGGGGTGTTGGCGATTCCTAATCTGCGCGGCGGCGGCGAGTACGGGGAGGAGTGGCACCAAGCGGGGATGAAGCTGAAAAAGCAGAATGTTTTTGATGATTTTATTGCCGCTGCGGAGTGGCTGATTGCTAATGGCTATACCTCACCGGCAAAACTGGGGATTGGGGGCGGAAGCAATGGGGGATTGCTGGTGGGTGCTTGCATGACTCAGCGCCCGGATTTGTTTGGGGCGGCGCTGCCGGCTGTCGGGGTTATGGATATGCTGCGCTTCCACAAGTTTACCATTGGTTGGGCGTGGTGTTCGGAATACGGTTCGCCTGAGAATCGGGAGGAGTTTGAAACTCTTTACGCCTATTCGCCGCTGCACAATCTGAAGGCGGGCACTGCTTACCCCGCGACGATGATTACGACTGCGGATCACGATGATCGGGTGGTGCCGGCGCACAGTTTCAAGTTTGCGGCTGCTTTGCAAGAAGCGCACGCGGGTGAGAAGCCGGTGCTGATCCGAATTGAAACGAAGGCGGGACACGGTGCCGGTAAGCCGACTGGTAAGATTATTGAGGAAATTGCAGACAAGTGGGCGTTTTTGGTGCGGGTTCTGGAGATGCCGGTGAGCGGTTCGTAGTAGGGCTTTAGCCCCAAAAGGTTCGTAGTAGGGCTTTAGCCCAAAGTTCGTAGTTGGGCTTTAGCCCAAAAAGGTTCGTAGTTGGGCTTTAGCCCAAAAAGGTTCGTAGTTGGGCTTTAGCCCAAAGTTCGTAGTTGGGCTTTAGCCCAAAGTTCGTAGTTGGGCTTTAGCCCAAAGTTCGTAGTTGGACTTTAGCCCAAAAAGGTTCGTAGTTGGGCTTTAGCCCAAAAGTTCGTAGTTGGGCTTTAGCCCAAAGTTCGTAGTTGGGCTTGAGGGTGCGGAGGGAACGCCTGCCCTACGCCTATATTTTGTAGGACAGGTGTTCCTTTTGATCGAGCGTGTCCTAAACTGATTGTCTATTGCTATATGAGATGTGTTTCGGTGGGTGACGCGAAGCGCGTCACCCACCCTACTGAGAAAGCTACAAGAAGACTGCGGGTTATTGGATACCGGCTTGGCTGTAAAGTTCAGTGACTGTCTGGTGGAGTTTCAACTGCACGAGATAAATCGAGACAATGCCCAGCAAGGAAAACCAGTTAAACCATCTGAGAACATCCGGTTCTAAGATGCGCAGCAGCAAGGTGACTCCCAACAAAAGTATCACTCGCCATAAGCGGCGGGGTTTCCCGGCAGATTTGGCAGATATATTCATGCTTTTAGAGACTAAAGGTTTTTTGAGGTTATTAATATTTTGCAATATTCAGGAGCCGGTGCAAAAACACTGCGGCTGAATTATAGCGGTTCTCAGTTGGATGAACGTGTTTGCCCAGAAACCCGGTTTCTTAAAGAAACCGGGTTTCTCAGTACTTCAGTAATATGATAAACGCTATAGACCCGCCGGCAGTGCTGGGGCTGCAGCGAGAGGGAAGAGACGAAAGGGGTTAAAGGTAGAGGGGGCGAGAGGTACAGGGGGAGAAGCCCTCTATGGCCTCAACCGTCCCGGCTTTACACAGAAGAAACCCGGTTTCTTAAAGAAACCGGGTTTCTCAGCACCGGCAGTATATCACGAATTGGCCCCCACCACCGATGATTAAATTTTTTTATATTGCCGCGATCTGATGTTTTTTCAGACACATATTGGGGAATAATTACGTCATAAAGGGGATAATTTTTTACTTTTTCAGAGGACACCGTGATTACTCTGACCTTGGTGCATCGAATCTCACATCTTCCGGCCCAAAGCTGGACTTTTAAGAATGAACCCGTTATTCGCATTGGGCGCTCAACAGATAATGACGTGATTCTCCACAGCGCCGTTGTCTCGCGCCACCACCTGGAATTGCAGTGCCAGGGGTGCCGGTGGAAGATCGTCAGTTTAGGCAGTAATGGCACATATTTGGCTGATCAGCCCATTACCGAAGCTTCTGTGGAAGATGGGATGATCTTACAGCTGGCTCGTTCTGGCCCTCAGTTGCAAATTCACATACAAGGCACGGTTTTCAAGAATGTGGCTTTCACCGCTGCGGATCAGACCCTGCTGGTTATTTAGGCTGCGTTGGGGGCGAACGACTGACAAATGCCTACAGCAGTGGCCAGTGTTTATACGGATGGTGTTTCTACGGATGGGTTTGGGGAGGCCGCAGGATATGGCGTAGGACAGGCGTCTCGCCTGTCCCCTCTATTTACCGGCATCCCAAACGCTCGCGAAAATATTGACAGTACAAATCGCACCGGGGAGTGCAATCATTTCCTTGCAGTTTAACTAACCCCATACTGTTTAATTTAAAAGCTTGTTCTGCCGGTAATCGCACCTCACCGGCAGCTGTTACAACCTCTCGCATAGCAGATTTTATCTGGGGATACTTTTCCAGATTCCACAAGTGGCGTCGCAGGTGGTCGCTGTAAAGTCCAGCCTCTGTGGCAGCTTCTCGCACGAGCCGGTTAAGGGCCATTTCCTGGCGGGCAATTGCGTACATCGCCAACCGCACTAAATAGGGATGCCCTCCCACAAGAGCTACCAGTTGCTCTGCTTCACCGGCATTCCAATCGAGTCCGTGCCGGTTTGCGAGCTCTCGCACTTGTTCTATTGTAAACTCTGGCAATTCCACCGGCAGCCCGACATTAAACGGCGATTTATTCACATCCAAAGGAATATAAACCTCTGTGGAGTGAACGACGACCAAGCGAAGTTTTTTCCAGATTTCCCGCCGCTTTGCCTCTTCATGCAGCGAGCGCAACAGCCCAAAAAAGTCATCGGCGATTTCAGGAGATTCAAACACACGATCGACTTCATCTAGCGCCAAAGTCAGCGGTGCCGGCAGGTTTGGCAGCAGGTACTGCTCGAAGTAAGCCTTGCAGCTTTGGTTGCTGCCAATCATATCAGCAAGTTGGGAATACTTCGCCATTTGCTCGGAATCCAGCATGCCGAGTTCTAGACTAATGCTAGCACAAAACCACTGCAAAAAGGTATCCGAGCTGTGGAAAATTCTCTGATTTGCGAGTTGAAAGTTAACAGATACAGTTTGAGAGCCTTGCTGTTCGGCGCGATGGAGAATCCGGGCTAGCAGGGAGGTTTTGCCCATTTGCCGGGAAGCCTTGATGCGAATCAGGGCACCGGGTTGTATAATAGTATCATAGCAGCGGGATTCGATAGGGGGGCGATCGATATAAAAGCGCGAAGCTAGCTCAACTTGCCCTTCTGGCAATTCTGGGGTTGCTGCGGGCAAGGGGGGGAAATTGAAGACAGATTTTTCATTTTGCCACGCCCGATTTTTGCTGCCGGTTATGTCGCTCCACCGCACTGCAAATTTATGGTCAGCCGGCAGGGAGGTGCGGCTTTCTTCGATCAGGCTGAGCAAGGAGCCATTCTCGCCGGCGAGGGTTGAAATGTCCCAGGAAGAGCGCCACTCCCACGGCTGAATTCCCTCCAAAAGCCGGTGCAAGTCAAACGAGAGGGGGAGATCCCAGGGCAAGTCCAGGCAGATGGGTAAAATTGCCGGCTTTTGGGGCGCGGTGTCGCGCAATTCCTTGGCGGCGCGGACTTCTTCGAGGAGCATTTCGCTGGCGGCGGATTGCTCGGAAAGCAGCAGCAGGAGGTAATCGCACTGTTTGAGGTGTGTGGCGGTGAGTGCCGGTGCGGTGCGGACTTGGTGCCCTGCGGCGCTCAGGGCTTGCTGCAATTGCCCCGCGAGGCTGGGGTGGGGGCAGCGGTCGGCGATTAAAATGCAAGCTTTAACGTCCTGCGCCGGCTCGCGGTCAGCTTTGCCCTCCAAATCGGCTATATCTCGCCACTCCTGCCCCAAAACCCGGCAAATCTCTACGAAATTGGCAAAATCGACGGGTTTGCCATTGAGGAAGTTGCTGACGGTGGACTGGGCGACGCCCAGATTCTCCGAGAGGATTTTTTGGCTGGGGAAGCCATTGCGCAGGAGGGAGGACTTGACTTTTGGCACGCATTCGTGACGCACCCGCAGGGATCTGGGCATGGGGGCTGGGAGGGGAAGACACCACATTTATATTATCTGCCGGTCTCCCGCAAAGTCGATGAGAAGTCGATACTCAGTCGATGAATTCTGGAATTTCTCAGTGCGGAACTCGTATAGCTGCCGGTATTAATAGGAAAAGAAAGGCGGAGAGCCGGCGCTCTCACAGGTATTAGGAAGGTCGAAAAATGGTAATTTTGGAGACAAGCCCAACTCAACTCACACTCCAGCACCGCCCCTATTCGGTTTGGATAATCACGAGCTGTTTGGCGATAGGAGTTCCTTTTAGCGTCATCCTGCTGGGGCTGGCGCTCACCTGGATACTCTATTTTTGGTGGCTGCCACTCTTTTTATTTGTAGCGATACTTCTGGGAAGTGGAGCGCTGATCGCCTTTGGGGGAACCGCTACCTATTTTTTTGACAAAGCTCACAATAAGTTCACGGTTAAGCGGCGCGGCTTGTTCCACACTGAAGTGAGCGAATACAGTCTGGCTGACATTGAAGATGTTTATGTCGTGCAGCCTAACTGGAGTGTTAAAAAGACTGAAAAGGGCGAGTTTCAGATCATAATCGCTTTTCGATACGAGAAGCCGGTGCCTCTCAATGGGACAAGCTCGAATGGCGAAGAAAAGATGGAAATGGCCAATATGATTCGAGCTTTTCTAGGGATGCGGCGTCAGACAGTAGGGTGCGTTACCCGTTGAAAGAACTCGCTGCGGTGAACATGCCTGACTGGGGGTAACGCACCCTCCTATTTACGAACCGACCTATTTTATTTATAAGGGAGGCGGAGCCTCCAGAGTATCGTTCCCAGGCGGAGCCTAGGAACGAGGGGATGAGGGGTAACACGAGACAATCTATTATGTTATTAGGAGAATCAGCTGTGAGTGTAATTGACGTAAATATAAATGCGATACTGCACTATGCTAACCCCATGTGGTTTGTGGCGCAAGCAGCGGTTAAATCAGCACTTTCATACAGTCATGTCGCCTTCTGGGCTGGAAGCGGAGTGGTTTTTTGCCTGATAGAGATGTTGCTGCCAAAATCTCTGGCAAAAAGATACAGATTTGTCGCCCTTATTTTGGGAATTACTGCCTTGATAGTGGCGGTGCTGGTGTGGAGAGCGCAGCGCATGGCGGGGTTTAATTGGCAGATTGTCTACTGGATGGGGCTGTCAACAGCTTGCGTGATTTGGGTGCGCCCTATGTTGCTGAAAGGCAAAGGTTCTAGCACTGTTGTGCCAGATGCAATGGAGGCGAAAACTTTAACGGAGATTTTGCCGGGGCAAATCGGACGAGTTGTTTATGAAGGAACTTCCTGGCAAGCGACTTGTGAGGGGAGTGCCGGTGCGATACCACCGTACCAGAAAGTTTACGTTTTGCGCCGGGAAGGTAATACGCTGATTGTGGTGCCAGAAAATCTGTTTCATCCTTAGGCGCAGTTTACGGGTTTGTTAATTAAGACTGAAAATTCAGGAGAATTGCTGTGGAAGTTTATCTTTATCAAATTTTTTTGCTGCTCATGTTAGCTGCTAGTGGCACGGTTGCCAGCGGCGTCAAGATTGTCAGGCAAGGCGACCAAGCGATAGTGGAAACTCTGGGGAAATATGACGGCAAGAAACTTGAACCAGGTCTGACGTTTATCACTCCATTTATAGACCAGGTAGCTTATCAAGCTAGCCTGCGGGAGCAAATCTTAAATATTCCCCCCAAACAGTGCATCACTCGCGACCGGGTTGGGATTTCAGTTGACATTGTAGTTTACTGGCGAATTATGGACATCGAGAAAGCCTTTTACAAGGTGCAAAATTTGAAGGAAGCGCTATTGAATTTGCTGGAGACGATGATTCGGTGTGAGATAGCTAAACTGGATCTGGAGGAGATTTTTACGGCTCGGTCTGAAATCAATCAAGTGCTGGTAGGAGAGCTGGATATTGCGACTGAACCTTGGGGTGTGAAGGTGACGCGAGTGGAACTGCGGGATTTTATTCTTGGCAGTAAGGTTGTGCATGAAGCGTTCTTAAATCGCACCGTTCCTAAGCAGTTGCCGGTGAAGTAATTGGGGGGTTGAAGAACCCCACCCCCCAACCCCCTCCCCGCGTGCGGGGAGGGGGAGTAAGAGGAGAGTTTCCTAACTTTCCCTCCTTGAGAATGCGGAGCTGAGTTTTCCCTCCGCCTCGTTTGCGCCTCAGAATTGAAAAGATGCCGGCTCACCGCCGGCATCGGTACATAACCTTTGTTCAACACATCTCTGATTAACGTTATGAAACAGCATCAAAATTCCGACCGTTCGATTTGGCTACCGAACCCATCGGATCAAACTCATAGTCCGGCACTGATTAAGGTGTTCCTCCTAGTGATTGTCACTGGAATATTGGCTGCTATTTTTTTGCCAAATCCAGAAAGTTTAAGCCATAGTTACCCCAGGGCAAAGCAGGTGGAAGGCAGGAACACTGTAGGCGCAATGAACCGCGCCCAGCAAGCCTATTTTACAGAAAAAAATGCCTTTGTGTATTGCATTAAAAGAATGGGAATTGGCATTAAGTCGGATACGGCTAGCTACAGGTATTTGATTCGCCCGACTTACCGGGCTGCATTTAACTATGCGATTGCCAAGGAGCCAAAACTTAAAAGTTATGCCGGCGCTGTCTGGAAAGTAACCGATACGGATGGGAAAACTACGACGCAAGCCATCCTGTGTGAAGCGAAAAACCCAGCCGCAACAAAGCCGGCAGATCCAGTCTATAAAGATGGCCAGTTACTCTGCGGCGAGGGCACAGTAAAGCTGGGTGACTAGCGCCTCTGACAACCCACCGGCTCACCGCCGGCATCCCCCCTTCCAGCCTCAGGCTGGGAATCCCGAAAGCCGGCGGTGCCGGCTTTCCCTTCCCCCCTCGTTCGCGACTCGCAATTGAAAACATGCCGGCTCTCACCGCCGCCATCGGAACGTGACATTTGTTTAACTCATCTCGGAGTAACGTTATGAAACTGCATCAAAATTCCGCTCTATCGATTTGGCTAATGTGCCGGTTTAATAAAACTGAAGGCTTGACATTAATTGAGTTTCTTGCTGTCCTCTTGGCTATTGGAGTATTAGTTGCTGTTGCTTTGCCACCTTTGTTGAGTTCAACTGATCGGGCAATGAAGGTGGAAGGGAAAAACTATGTTGGCGCAATGAACCGCGCCCAGCAAGCCTACTTTGAAGAAAATAAAGGTGCCTTGGCCGATTACATGGAGAAGCTGGGCCTTGGAATTAAACCTGAGGAAGCCGACTACAGGTTTTTAATTCGGAGGACTGAACGGGCTGCATTTCACTATGCAATTTCAAAGAAGCCGAATCTTAAAAGCTATGCCGGCGCTGTCTGGAAAGCAACCACCGATATCAATGGAATAAAGGAGGAGACGACGCGAACAATCGTGTGTGAAGCGAACAAACCTGCCACAACCAAACCGGTAGATCCAGTTTATACAAATGGCGGTTATGTCTGCGGTGAGGGCACAGTACAGCTAGGTGTATAAGACTTTTGCCACCAGCGCAGCTGGGTTTCGTCTGTATAGACGCGGTTTCAACCGGCCCAGGATTTTTCAACCCGCACCGGCGGGTTTCGTCTATATAGGCGAGGGTTTCAACCAGCCCAAATTTGGGAACCCGCACCGGCGGGTTTCGTCTATATAGGCGCGGGTTTCAACCGGCCCGAATTTTGCAACCCCCACCGGCAGCTTCCGTCTGTACCGGCTTCACCCGATCCAGACTGTGGAAATTTCACCCAACCGCCAACACTGACTCAATCTATGATACCATAAACTCAAACCTAAAGCCACTCACGAGCCGGCCCTAAAATCCTTTTATAGATGTCCAAATTATGACAAACTCCTGTCCCTATCAAGTCGGGGGCAGCCTTCCCGAAGATGCGCCCACTTATGCGGTGCGTCAGGCAGACTCCCAACTCTATGATAAACTAAAAGCCGGCGAATTTTGTTACGTCCTCAACTGCCGGCAGATGGGCAAATCTTCCCTGCTCGTGCGCACCATGCAC
>Ga0185317_100388_pt1 | contig 11148 bp, 4 predicted proteins | sample DevilsHole_FD_128020 | JGI IMG/M metagenome (GOLD analysis project Ga0185317, IMG submission 128020) | Groundwater microbial communities from Devils Hole, Nevada to study Microbial Dark Matter (Phase II) - Devils Hole (SPADES assembly)... | ecosystem: Environmental > Aquatic > Deep subsurface >...
TCCCACACGCCTTGCGCGACATCGCGAATGTGGGCGACTACCGGCAAATTCGGGTTGAGACTGAGAGCTTGGTTGTAGTCAGCGATAGCCCGCTCGTACTCGCCCAACTTGTAATAGGCATTGGCGCGGTTGTGATAGGCGCTGGCATTTTCCGGAGCCAGACGCAACACTTGGGTGCAATCTTCAATCGCCGCTTGATATTGCCCCAATTTCACATAAGCCAGCCCCCGGTTGTAATAAGCTTTGGCCAAATCAGGCTTGAGCTGAATAACTTGCGTGAAGTCAACAATCGCCGCTGAGTATTTTTCCTCTTTGCAGCGCTGAATGCCCCGATTGTAGCAGGAGTCAATCGCGCTGAACTGGCGACTTTTCCCAACAGCCGCCAGACAGCGATTCAGCCGGTCGGCATATTCCAGATCGCCCGCAGTCAAAGCTGATTCTACCGCATCCAGCAACTCCTTATTTCCTTGCAGCGCAGATAGCCCGCGCAATTGCAGCCAAGCTTTCACCGATTCAAAGATTTGCGCCTCCGCCCAAGACTTTTTGGGCAAACTGAGGAGACTTTCTGCCAAATCCAACCGCAGTTCCGGAATCCAGCCCGACTCGTCTCGCCCGACTGCATTATACAGCATTGTGCAGAAACTGACCACAATTTCCACTAACTTTTCCTGCTCCTCTGCGGGCATATCTTCCAGCAAGTCAGGCAAGAGTTGCGGGAGGAGGGGCGATTTGCGGACTTCAGGAGAGACGTGAGCCAAAAAGTATTCATCCGCCAGCAACCCCGCAATGATGCAGTGACAAATTCCGACAAACTGGCGCAATTGGTTGTAGTCATTTTGATGGATGCTATAGGGGCGTTCGATTTCGCTGGGATCGTCCCCATCTTCCAAGCACAGCCGCTCATTCTCGATAATTTGCAGATTCCTCAGGTAGCGCTTTACCGTTTCCACCCCATAGCGACTGTCAAATTCTTCAGCTTTTTTCCCCGCCGCCACATGCGCGTCTCGCTTCTCTTTCCACCGCAAGGCGCGGGTTTTGGCAAAGTCGAACAGCACTTCTCGCCAAGGGAGCATAGTAATGGCTGACTTGCATCGATAAGTTGCCCAATTCAAGCCCCAGTAACCGAAGCGGAGATTGAAAAAATCGCCCTCAGCGGCGGATTCTAAAATTAGAGTTGTTTCGGGTTTCAAACCGCGAAACATTGATTTTTCTGCAGCTTGGCTGTGGAAAAACTTACTCGTCCAAGCCCCCGCCAGAAATTCAATCGGGCGTCCGTGTGCGCTATACTTTTCACAGAACTGCTGCAGGTAAGCGCCCAGGGTTTCTTTCATATCGGGAAAGCCTTTAGCTGCATCGCTCCCATCGCCCGATCGGTCGAAACGCAGGGTGGGAGGGGAGAGAAAAACTCGCAGGGGGATGGGATTTTGATGGGGGTTGGAGTGGACAATATCCTCGGCAATTAACCAAATGGGAGAATTGTTCTGCCGTTTTTGCTCGTGGATGACTTCCAAAGCGGTTTGCCGGTCATAAATCCTCAGTTCGCGGGCGAGTTCAGCATTGAGGGCTTTCAGTTGCAGTTGCAGTTCTTTTTGCTGTTCGAGGCACCATTTTTGCAAGTTGGAGCGGAAGACTTCTAACTGAACTTGGTGTTCGCGGTTCAATTTGCCTTCACTGGCTTGAAATTCGCGGGTGAGCCTTGCCAGTTCCGCTTGCAACTCCATATTGAGGCGGGCGAGTTTTCCTTGATGTTCGCGGGTTTTACTGCCTTCATATGCTTGGAATTGCCGGGTTAGCAATCCTTCTTTCGCTTGCAATTCGCGAGTCAGCCTTGCCAGTTCGGATTGCAACCCCCGGTTCAAATCCCATTGTTCGGCTTGGAAGTCCAAGTTAGCTTGGCGCTGGAATTCTTGCAAAGCAAGTTCTTGTTGGCGCAGGTGTTGCCTTCTCGCTGCGATTTGCTTGTTAGCTTTGATGGTTAAGTCCGTGTTGCGGGCTAGGGTTTCTGCCTGTCTGTCAGCTTGATAAACTGGGTGAGCAAATACGGCTTTTACCTCGTCCCACACTGTCGCCAAAAATCCTTTTTTTCCTGGTAAGGTGCGTGTCATTAGTCTGCGTTTAGTTATGGAAGGTTATTAATGAGGATAGCACAGGCGGGCACAGGCCGGCACAGGTGTCCCGCCTGTGCTACGTCAGGAAAGGCGTCTGTCCAAAAAAGGCGTAGGACAGGCGTCTAGCCTGTCCATCCCAATCCAGGCGTAGGACAGGCGTCTAGCCTGTCCATCCCAATCCAGGCGTAGGACAGGCGTTCCCTCCGATCCATCCCAATCCAGGCGTAGGACAGGCGTTCGCTCCGATCCCTAAATAAGCTGTTACGCTTTTAATATGCTTATTGTACAAACTCGGCGGAGCCGAGAGAACGGCATTCCCAGCCAACGAGGAAAAGAAACCGGGTTTCTTCAAGAAACCCGGTTTCTGGCTGCCACTTAAGCGTCACAATTACTTGATAAATCAGCTCTCAAGAAGTACCGCCCTGCACGACAAAAAGCATGTGAGCAGCGCCTTCCAAATCAGTATCAGCCCGACCTGTTTATTGGCCGTTTTCGCGGTAAATGTGCCCGCCTTCCACTCGCCCGACAGAACTGTCATCCCTCCACCGATAAACGTGTCCGTCTTTGCCAAGATAGCCGATATGTTCATGGGCATAATTGTAAAATTCTCGCCCGTATACATGACCAACTACTTGTGTTGTCCCGTCGAGTTTGTGCAGGTGAACGTCGCCAGAGCGGTCGATGTGGATATACGGGCCATCTTGCGCACTGGAATAGGAATAATTTAGCACTTGAGGCTTTTCAATGCTATCATGGTAGTGATGTGTAGCGGAGGCAAAACTGTTTTCTGTCTCGTGCCACTGACTGACTGGTTCGTGGTGGGTATGACTCCAGTCGGTTGGGGATTGATGCTCAGAGAAACCGTGAGAGTTATCCGTCCAACTCGTGTGGGTAAAGTCTGGTGGTGTGGTGAAGGGTGTCGGGAAAGGAATTGTGGGATAAGCCGGTGTCGTGGGGAGTAGTGTGGAAATTGTTGTGTAAATTATCAGTGCTGTTCAGCTGGTGAAGGTCAAGATTAAGGGAGTGCATCCAGTCATCAAACTGAGAATCCCCACTATTAGGGGTATTGCTGTCAGGATAGTTGTTCATAGTTTTAGATGAAACAGAATTAATGCCGGCTGTCAGAAACCCGGTTTCTTTAAGAAACCGGGTTTCTTAGGGGGTAGGGTGCGTTCTCTACGAATCTATCGCAGATTTCAACCGAATGAGGTACAGATATTAGATCCCCCCCTAGCCCCCCAAAAAAAAGGGGGGGACATTTCAAAGCCCCCCTTTTTTTGGGGGGGGAAAGGGGGGATCTGGATGCTTAGGGGTAGGGTGCGTTCCCTCTTAGAGAACGCACCCTACGAATCTATATTTTATTATAGAACAGGCTTTCCCTCCGATAGCGAAGCGGGACGCGACAGCGTCCTTCCCAAAAAAGCGTAGGACAGGCGTTCCCTCCGATCCATCAAAACAAAGACGCCGGACCGGCGTCTCCCCTGTCCATCATAGGTGGGCACAGGCGTCCCGCCTGTGCTACGCCAGGAAAGACGTTCCCTCCAATCCCAAAAAGGCGTAGGACAGGCGTTCCCTCCCATCCTTATTTCTGCATTCAACCACCGTCAATTATAACCATACTTCTTAATAAACCAGTTCTTGACCACCTGCGTCAATATGCAGTAACTCGACAGAATCACAGCCAACCATAAGAAGTAGCTTTCTGGCAACGGGACAAATCCCAAACTATTGCCAATCGGAGAGAAAGGAAGATACATTCCCACCCCCATAATCGTCAGCGTTACTAGCAGCATCGGCAAAGCAGGCATGCTTTGGAGCAAGGGAATCTTTGACGTGCGAATAATATGGACAATCAGCGTTTGAGTCATCAGGCTCTCCACAAACCAACCGGTTTGAAACAAAGCTTGCTGTTGTTCAGTCTGCGCCCCAAAAACAAACCACATCAGCCCATAAGTAGCATAGTCAAAAATAGAACTTATCGGGCCAATGTATATCATAAACCGCTGGATATTTCCAATATCCCATTTGCGCGGGTGGGCCAGGTATTCTTTATCCACATTGTCAAAAGGAATACCCGTTTGGGAGAAATCGTAGAGCAGATTATTCACCAGAATCTGCAACGGAGCCATTGGCAGAAATGGTAATAGCGCACTCGCCCCTAAGACGCTTAACATATTGCCAAAGTTGGAGCTAGTCCCCATCTTGATATATTTGATAATGTTGGCGAAAGTCTTGCGCCCTTCCAGCACACCGGCTTCCAACACTAGCAAGCTTTTTTCCAGCAATATAATATCTGCCGATTCCTTAGCAATATCCACCGCCGTATCCACAGAAATACCTACATCAGCTTGCCGCAAAGCTGCCGAATCATTGATTCCATCCCCCATATACCCGACAATGTGACCCTTGCTGCGCAGCACTTGGATGACCCGAGCTTTTTGCGTGGGAGACAGTTTAGCAAAAATTGTCGTTGTTTCAGCTAGCTCGCTTAATTCATCATCCGATAAGCCTTCGATTTCATCTCCCAATACAGTGTGGTGAACGTACAAGCCAACATCTTTGCAGATTTTCTTGGCAATGATCTCATTGTCACCGGTTAAAATTTTCACACGCACGCCATTGACATTGAGCGCGGCGATTGCTTGGGCTGCTGATTCTTTGGGCGGGTCGAGAAAAGCGATATAACCTAGCAAGATTAAATCATTTTCATCCGCCACCGAGTAATTGAGTTTATCCACAGACATTTCCTTGTAGCAAACTGCAATCACCCGCAACCCATCTTCGTTTAATTCCTGCTTCAAATGAGTGATTTGTGTGCGGAGTTGATCGTCAATGGGCAAAATTTCTCCATTGGCTTCAGCCAGCGTGCATATCCGGAGAATTTCTTCAACTGCGCCCTTGCAAATCAGCACATGCCGATTTCCCTCTTCTTCAACCACAACCGACATGCGACGGCGCAGGAAGTCAAAGGGAATTTCATCTATTTTGCGGTAATTTTTATCAACCTTCAAAGATTCATGAACTTCGATGTGATCGAGTACCGCTAAGTCCAGCAGATTCTTTAATCCCGTCTGATAGAAGCTGTTGAGATAGGCGTACTTGAGCACCTCCTCATTTTCTTCACCATAAATATCCAGATGCAGCTCTAAAATGATTTTGTCCTGGGTGAGCGTGCCGGTTTTGTCAGTACAGAGAATATTCATCGCCCCCAAGTTTTGGATGGCATCGATGTTTTTGACAATCACCTTTTTGTCTGCCATCGCCAGAGCGCCTCGCCCCAGATTCGCTGTCACAATCATGGGCAACATTTCAGGCGTTAAACCCACGGCTACTGAGAGGGCAAAAAAGAAAGCTTCAGTCCAATCTTTTTTGATTAAGCCATTGATCAGAAAAACCACTGGTGCCATCACTAACATGAAGCGCAGCAGCAGGAAGCTGACTCCATTCACCCCTTTGTCAAAACTCGTCATCGCTTTCTGACCGACAACTGTTTTGGCGAGAGATCCCAGGTAAGTATTGCTACTAGTCTCCACAACAACTGCCGTCCCAGAACCGCTGACGACAGTGGTGCCCATAAAACAGAGATTGGCCATTTCCAGGGGATTTTTTACTCGCGCTTCCCGGTCGGGTAGTGCTGCATATTTTTCGACCGGCAGAGATTCCCCGGTCAGCGAACCCTGACTTATAAATAAATCTTTGGCTGCCATTAATCTGACATCCGCCGGAATTATGTCTCCAGCAGAAAGGTAAATCACATCTCCCGGCACCAGTAACTTGATGGGAATTTCTTGTTTCTGTGGGTCGCGGGGATGCAGAGTTATTCCATACTCTTTCAAAACGTCAGGAGAAATGCTTTTGCGCTTATCTTTACGGCTGACTGTGCAGGTCGTACTCACCATTTCTCGGAGCTTTTCTGCGGCTTGGCTAGATCGATACTCTTGAGAAAAACGCAGAATCACGCTGAAAACAACCATTGTTATAATAATGATGGCTGCTTTCTTGTCATCCGTCAGCCAAGCAATTATCGCTAGCGCTATCAACAGAATAGCCAGAGGATTTTGAAAAGTTTTAAGCAGCTGGATGTACCACGGTAGCGGTTTTTCACGGGCAATTTCATTGAATCCATATTTCTGCAACCTGCTGTACGACTGAAGTTCGTTCAAACCTTCTATGTCCGTATCGAGCGAGCGCAGTACCGTTCCCACATCACTCTCAGCTATATCTATGAGTCTGTCCGATAAACCTATAGCTATACTGGGTATAGTTTCCGCATTGCGTCTTAAATTTGCTAACCGTTCCAGCACTCCCTTAAATCCTGCCCTTTTTCTCCAAGTGAGTCTCATAGCTTCCTCCCTGGTAAATTTTATTATTTTGCCTTTCTTTGAGTGGTATCCTTTCCACACTTTCATCATATACCTGTTTCCTTATATCTAGGCTTAAAAAAATATTAAAAATGAGATAGGGACTATAATTCGCAATAGTTTGTTATACAGGCAATACAGAGCCAATATTAAAACCCTCCAGAACGACGCCCGAAAGTTGCCAGTATAGCAGTAGATAGTCAGTTTAGAACACTCGGACAAAAGGCGTAGGACAGGCGTTCCCTCCTGTCCCCCCCACCGGCACCAAAAAAACGGTCGGCACTTGCCGACCGAGGGGGCGTTCCCAGGCGTAACCCTAGGAACGAGAGGGAAACTTTTACCTACAGCTGTTTCACCTCAGATACCAGCTTGGCAACCGCATCCTTGGCGCTGCCAAACAGCATCATCGTCTTATTCTTGTAAAACAGCTCATTATCCACACCGGCAAACCCGGTATTCATGCTCCGCTTGATCACAATCGTGTGCTTCGCCTTATCCACATCCAGGATCGGCATCCCGTAAATCGGGCTAGCTTGATCGTGACGCGCCGCCGGATTCACCACATCATTCGCGCCAATCACCAGCGCCACATCCGTCTCATCAAACTGCGGATTAATATCCTCCATATCGTACAGCTGCGGATAGGGCACATTCGCTTCCGCCAGCAGCACGTTCATGTGTCCAGGCATCCGACCGGCAACCGGGTGAATCGCATATTTCACCTCAACACCGAGCCGGTCGAGCTGGTCAGCCAATTCCCGCACCGTATGCTGCGCTTGAGCCACCGCCATCCCGTATCCGGGCACAATCACCACAGATCGAGCGTAACCCAGCATCATCGCCGCTTCATCCGGTGCAACCGTGCGCACAGTCTTGTCGATATCCGCAGTGCTACCGGCAACAGCCGCCCCGCCGCCGGCACCAAAGGCACCAAACAGCACATTTGTCAAGGAGCGGTTCATCGCCTTGCACATGATCTGGGTGAGGATAATCCCAGACGCGCCCACCAAAGCGCCGGCAATAATCAACATATTGTTCATCAAAATGAACCCCGCCACACTCGCCGCTATCCCAGAATACGAGTTCAATAGCGAGATCACCACCGGCATGTCACCGCCGCCAATTGGCAGCACAAACATCACGCCCAGGATATTGGAAACCGCCACCAGCGCCAAGAATACCGGCACATTTTCTGGGTTCACCACCACCATATAGGCACTGCCTCCGAAAAGCACAGCCGCCAGGAAGGCATTAAAAGGTTGCTGCAAAGGAAAGGTAATCGGTGCGCCGGGGAGAAGTTCCTGCAGTTTGGCAAACGCCAGCACACTGCCGGTGAACGTCACGCCGCCAATCAGCACGCCCAGAATGATGATAATCAAGGAATCGGTGCGCGGCGTTTCCGTAATGCTCAGGTAGCGCCAGAACTCACCCACCGCCACCAAAGCCGAGGCTGCGCCCCCAAAACCGTTGAGCAAACCCACCATCTGCGGCATAGCAGTCATGGCCACTTTTTTCGCCATGATGGTTCCCGCAATCGAACCGATGATGATTCCAAGCGCAATCATCTGGTAACTCACCACTTGCCGCTCCAGCAGCGTGCCAACTATAGCAATCAGCATCCCCACGGCGGCGATGACATTGCCTTGGCGAGCCGTTGCCGGCGAACTCAGCTGCTTCAGGCCCACTATGAACAAAGATGCAGCAACTAAATAGCTCAGCTGAATACCTGAGGGGAGAAAATCGCTCATATCAATTCTTCGCTCTCTGTTATTAGAACCGGGGTGCGCTCCCGGTTGAGAGAACCTCCTATAAGGAGTGCGCACCCTACACTACCACTTATCAGGCTTTAGCCTCTTTCTTCTTGAACATTTGCAACATGCGGTCTGTGACCAAAAACCCGCCCACCACGTTAATCGTAGCCAGCGCCACCGCAATCACGCCCAAAATCACAGTAACACTCAAATTGCGCTGACCGGCAATCAAGATAGCGCCCAGCACCGCAATACCTGAAATTGCGTTAGAGCCGGACATCAGGGGCGTGTGCAGCGTCGGGGGAACTTTATTAATCACTTCAAATCCCACAAACGACGCTAACACAAATACAACTAAACCGGCAATTAATCCTTCTGCCATTGTTCTACCACTTCCTTTTTTTTGACTGTTAGAAACCGGGTTTCGCCGAAGTTACCCGGTTTCTGGCACCCCCGGGGAGGTCTGACAATCCCTACACCGGCTGAGTGCTGGCGGCTAAAGCTTCCCGCACCCGCTGATTGCGAATCTCACCTGCGTGAGTCAAGCAAGTGCCGCCCGTGATATCGTCTTCAAATTTCAGCTGCAGCGTCCCATCTTTTTGGATCAGGTGTTGCAGCAACGCCAAAAGATTCTTGGCATACATCTGAGAAGCGTGCGCCGGCATGGAAGCGGCCAAATTCAGCGGGCCCATAATTGTCACGCCATTGCGCACCACATCTTTGCCCGGTTGGGTGCAGGCGCAGTTACCGCCCTGATCCGCTGCCATATCCACGACCACAGACCCGGGCTTCATCTGGCCGATCATTTCTTCGGTCACCATCACGGGGGCCTTTTTGCCGGGAACCAGGGCGGTGGTAATCACCACATCGGCCTGCTTGACATACTCAGCAATGGCGTCCTGAGCTCGCTGCTTGGATGTGTCGGAAATTTCCTTAGCGTAGCCGCCCGCCGCCGCTGTTTCCTCGTTGAGCTGGACTTCGACGAACTTAGCGCCCAAGCTGAGCACTTCTTCTTTGGCTGCCGGTCGGATATCGAAAGCGTCCACCACGGCCCCGAGGCGGCGGGCCGTAGCAATGGCTTGCAGCCCCGCAACAGCGGCACCAATCACAAACACCTTGGCGGGGCGGATCGTGCCGGCTGCCGTTGTCAGCATTGGGAAGAACTTGGGCAGCGCTGCAGCTGCCAGCAGGACTGCCTTGTAGCCGGCCAGTGAGCGCTGGGACGACAGGGCGTCCATGCTCTGAGCCCGGGTCGTGCGCGGGATCAGTTCCATCGCCATCGCTGTCACCTGCCGGTCGGCTAGCTGCTGCGCCAGCACGGGATCTCCGAGGGGGTTGAGGAAGCTGACCAGCACCGCGCCTTCGCGGATCTGGTTAATTTCGTGCGGCTTTGGAGGGGCCACCTTGAGCACCACATCCGCCTCCCGCCACAGGGCACCTGTGTCTGAGATAATGGTGGCACCGGCAGCCGCGTAAGCCTCATTGGCGAAGAACGCCCCCTCACCGGCACCGGCTTCCACCCACACTTCTTGGCCCGATTTCACCAACTTGGCGACCACTTCGGGAATCAAGGCGACACGGCGTTCGCCCACTTCTATTTCTTTTGCAACCGCTATTTTCATAAATTCTCCTACTGATACATTTACGCGACATTTTTCCGGGTATTACCGGACAATGCAACGATGGCACTATCGCAATCATTGACGTGCTTAGGCGGTATCCCGCAAAGCTTTCAGGAAGATCCCGTGCATCGCCATTCCAGTCCCGATATGGCGTAAACCCGCAACTGGGACAGTGGAAAACTTTGGAACCATCGATGTTGTAGCGGTGCTGTCCTGATCGGGTTCTGATGGCTTCAATCCGTCCATCTTCTTCCCACCGGCGGAGTGTCCGCTCATTGACTCCTTGGGCTTCTGCCGCTTCTTTGGGCTTGACATATTTAGGCAACGGGGCTCCCTCAAATCTCTGTCCGTATTTTTGCCCATTATCCGGTTTTGTCCAGGTAATACAGTATTAAATTTCGCCTGCTCTGGTTCGGCGCACTGATCGCCACAGACACTGGACTTTATGGGACTAAAGGGTTTTCACGCTCCAGATCGCAAGTGGCTGTCTGGCAGCCAGCCTGGAGCTGAGCCAACGCTGTTTTCTTTGACAGCAGGACGGCACGATCGCCACTCTAATTGCGGTTTCCCTATACCGCTCCCCCCGCCCATCCCTCAGGAATCTCAGCCGGCTTTTCCGCCAGCCACTTGCTGAAAGCTGCCCCCGGGGGTGGGCCGGTCTTGCCTGACACAGAAGCACTAGCAGCGGGCAATTGTCCGAGCTTTGGCGTTTCCGCCGCCACCTTGGCTCTGGGGCGCGTTCCACTTGGGCCACGTCTCCCGCTCCAGTCCAGGCTCTTCAACAGCCGGGGAGCTGTCACGGGCTGCTCCCGGCTGCTGCCGGTGCCCCCAGAACTTCCGCCCTTGGTACGGGCTGGAGAGCAACTGTCTCTGTTGGCCAGCACTTTTCCCTAGCTTCTTCTCTGATCAGAGTGACTTTTTGTATAGTATTAACAGGAACCGGCACTTGCGGGTATTTTAAACTTTTTTTAATCAACCCCCTGTAGAAAAGCTGGGCTTTTGTTATCTGTAATACCAAATACCCCCCACTGAAATCAAACCGCCCCAAGCCCCTGCCCCATCCCTCAAAGGCTTACATTTCAAGGATTTGAGATAATTTCTCAGTAGAATATCCCGCGTCCAAGATTGCTGCCTGTTCCTTGGCAACGCCTGAGCCTGCACCTCGTAACTTCGCTTTTAGTTACAATTTATTTCAATTTGTTTTTAAGTATTAAAATAATTAATATTTGGGGGCGGCGCAGAGCGGCTGCCTGCTGTTGAATTGCATCTATAGCGCAAGTCAAAGGCCGATGCGGGCGATTTTGAG
>Ga0185317_100389_pt1 | contig 11142 bp, 8 predicted proteins | sample DevilsHole_FD_128020 | JGI IMG/M metagenome (GOLD analysis project Ga0185317, IMG submission 128020) | Groundwater microbial communities from Devils Hole, Nevada to study Microbial Dark Matter (Phase II) - Devils Hole (SPADES assembly)... | ecosystem: Environmental > Aquatic > Deep subsurface >...
ATTTAGGTTAGGACAGTATAATCGGAGGGAACGCCTGTCCTACGCCTTATATTCCTAGTGTAATTATGTCCTAACCTATGTGGCAATTACTCGATGGCCACACCGGCACTCCCGCCACACCGGCCCAAGAACAATATTCATTTAGGTTAAGACAGTATAATCGGAGGGAACGCCTGTCCTACGCCTTATATTCCTAGTGTAATTATGTCCTAACCTATGTGGCAATTACACTATGGCCACACCGGCACTATGGCCACACCGGCACTATGGCCACACCGGCACTATGGCCACACCGGCACTATGGCCACACCGGCACTATGGCCACACCGGCACTCTCGCCACACCGGCACTCCCGCCACACCGGCACTCCCTGAAAAAATTTTTCCCCAGGGGTATTGCATCTTGGCAGAGGTAGATGTAGTATTAGCTATATGCGAAAGGGAGTAGCTGCTAGCCAACAATCAAGCTAGCCCATCTGGATCAACATACTGGCGATAAGCCTGGTTCAGGTGACAAGTTTTTTTGACATCAGAGCGGGGAATCCGGGCTGATAGGAAAGTAGAAAAACTTGGGAGCGAGACTTTCACTGAGTTCACATATGATGTGAGCTTGGTGAAGTCTTGCGACCGAAATCAAGCTCACTCAGAGGGGTAGATTGTTCTGAGGAGATTGAGAAAATGTTGACAGCTTTTACTGCCGGTTTATTGCTGATTACCGTTTCGGAATTAGGCGATAAAACTTTTTTTATAGCAGCTATATTGGCAATGCGCCACCCCCGGCGTCTGGTGTTTGCCGGCGTAATAGCAGCCTTGGCAGCGATGACGGTACTGTCTGTTATAATTGGACAAGCAGCGGCGTCCCTGTTGCCCAAGGTTTATATTCATTACGCAGCAGTTGCTTTATTTTTAGGATTTGGGGTAAAGCTGCTGTATGAAGCGAGCAAAATGCCCGCAAAAGCTGACGTTTGCGAGGAAGCGGAAGAAGCTGCAGCGGCGGTTAAGGAAGCTGAGTTGAAGATGCCGCCGGCAGGTGGGAAGGCAACCAGAGCAGCGATTTCTTTGCAGTCCACTCAGATAGCAATTTTACTGCAATCATTTGTGCTGACATTTCTTGCGGAGTGGGGCGACCGCACCCAAATTGCCACAATTAATCTAGCTGCTGCGAATAACCCTGTGGGAGTGACTGTAGGTGCGGTTATGGGACACACCATCTGTGCCATAATTGCAGTCGTAGCGGGACGCACGATCTCCGGTCGAATTTCAGAGCGAACAGTCACAGGCATCGGCGGCTGCCTGTTTCTGATTTTTGGCGCAGTCGCCTTGTTGGAAGGTGTTGGGAATTAGGGGTTAGGGGCCATGCCCCATTGCCGGCTGCGCCATTGCCGGCTGCCCCATGCGCCATTGCCGGCTGCCCCATGCGCCATTGCCGGCTGCCCCATGCGCCATGCCCGAACTAATTTGGTTTGTCACTTCCAGTTGGGGAAGCCGGTGCCGGTGCGGGATTCGGTGAGGCCAGCTGCTGGATTTTATCTTTGTAAGTCGCGGGAGCCAAGGTAACAGCCTTTGAGAAAAGAGACTTAGCATCAGCATCTTTACCCTGGGTTTTCAGCAGCAGCGCCTTACCGAGGACGGGGCGAAAATCATCTGGCTTGCTTTTAATCAGTTGATCGTAGATGGCGGTGGCTTCGTCAAAGCGTTTCTGCTGGGCGTAGACATCTCCAAGGAGCAGCTGCACAGAGGGGACATCCACACTGCCCAGCTGAACCTGATTAGCACCGGCTGCCGTTTTGAGAGTGTCTTGCAGCAGCCCAATAGCGGCTTCAGGGCGGTTTTGCGCCAGAAGCAGGTTAACCAGCCCTTGCAAAGCTTCCAGAGTTCCGGGTTTAGAGGTGAGAATGGCCCGATAGATTTGAGCGGCTCCCTCGACATCGCCCAGGTACTGCTTGGCCTGGGCGAGCAAGACACCGTAACGCGGCTCGTCGGGATTGAGCTTGGCCAGTTTTTCCAGGGACGGGATCGTCCCCTTGATGTCGCGCAGTTCCAGACGAGTCCGCAGCAGCCCCTGAAGCGCCGTTTGATTGTCCGGCTCCCGCTGCAAAACCAGTTCATAGCCCCGCGCCTGGGCTTCCAGATCGGACTGCTTTGTCGGCTGGCTGGGTGCGGGTGCCGGTGTCGGCCCGGCTGGTGCGGGCGCGGTTTCGCTGCGCACTTGATTGTCCTTGAAAATATTGCTTAACAGGGGAAAGAGGGAAAATCCCACAAAGGCGATGAGTGCTAGCACCATCACCACTTGAATTATCCAGCGACTGGGCTTTTGGGACACACAACTGCTTTGAACTCTATTAAGATTATCGATCGCTTTGCAACCGTGGAGCGCCCGGAGCGCTGACTTTAGATGGTTTGGCTCCTTCAAAATTCTGGCGCGTTGCCTGTGGGGGCGGGGAGTGTGTCAAGCTAGAAGATGGAGAAATCTTGCTGATTGTCTCAAGGCTTTCTTGCATTCAGTAAAATAAGCTGACTGATGCCATCTACTCCCTGCCTGAAAACAGGAGTCTGCCGCAGGCACGTTTTTTGATGGTGCTGCTAGTCGCTCATCGCTCAAAGCTGTCAGCGTGCGGGCATCTCAAACCAGACAAGGTACAGAACCCGACTGATCGGAGCCGAAGAAGTCTCCGGCGCAAGGACGTTTTATGAGTATCTCTCCTGAGCAGTTACCCCAACCACCTGATTCAACCGCATCTGACTCTGGCCACCCTAACGATGTGCCGACTGTCAATCCACCGGCTGCCCGATCACCAGCCACTCCCTCCGTCAGCGGCGATGCCGAAAACACTGGCAGTTCAGCTGAAGCCAGCAGTGCCCCCAGTGGGGAGAGTCCCTCTCCCGCACCGGCAGCACCCCGACTTGAACCGATTCCACCGCCCTCTGAGCCAATGCAGTATCGGGCTATTGGCTTGGTGCTGGGCCGCTACATGCCCTCGGCCAATCAATTCACTCAGGGCATCGTGCTGAGTTCAGACGGTACGGTGATTGATGCCGTGCTGCTGGGCCGGATCATGAGTTTGGTGAAGAACCACCTGAGTTTGGAACAAGAGCACCTGTGGGTGGTCTATCCCCGCACCCGCCAGAAAGACGGCCACTTGCACACCCAAATTGTGGGGGTGTGGGAGCCGGAAACTCTCAAGCCAGATGAGGCTGCCGGCTCTGGAGATTTTTCCACCCCGATTGCCGATGGCTATTTTTCGGTTCGCGGCGAGGTGGTGTACCAGTCCCAAGAGCAGGAATATATCGTCGTCAAGATTCGCCAGGCTGCCCGCAAGCCGACCGATACGCCCAAGTTCTTCAAGTTGAAGCTCAAGGGAACTTTACCGGGCAAAGCGGTGGGGAACTTCTGGGATTTCCAAGTGCAGCGCCAAACGGAGAATCTCCTGATTCAGGAGGCGAAAGATATTGGCCCCGTTCCAGGCAGCAAGCCGAAGCGGAAGCCGGGCAAAGGTAAGCCCCGCAAAGGCGGGTATCCGCCCGGTGGGAAACCGCCTCGGGGTGGCAAGCCCTACCCGCGCAAAGGCCCGCCTGTCGGAGCTGGGGCACCAGGGGCAGCTGGGGCACCAGGGGCAGCTGGGGCTCCTGCGGCTCCTGCGGGACCGCCGGCTCCACCCAAACGCAAGGAACCGCTCGCCAAGCCGGTGATCAAGCGTCGTCCCCCGAATCCAGAATCGGAAGAAGGAGGAAAGGGAAAGGGGGAAGGATGAGCGCTGTTGCCGGTGAGTTCCCTACCGGCTTTCAGCAGATATTACATCTGGTTCGCCCGCCGGCTGACCGGCGGGCGAACACTTGACAAGTCTGCTATTCCAGGGTAAAATTAGCACCCCACAAGTCTTGAGGCAAAAAGGATCGATCCATAGGAATTGGGGCAACCGGCTCGGTGAGCGTAAATTGGCCTGCTTCAATCCACTGCTTCAATTCCAATGCCACTTGACCTGAGAGAAAAATGCTGGCCAGGGGTGCGACTCGCACCGGCTTGCCGTCAATGGCGATCCGACCTGTCTTGAGCTGGGCGTAGCTAACCAAACCAAAGGTGGGGCGGACGCGGCGGGGGATGGAAAAATCCACCACCGGTGCCACGAGATCCTCGTCTCGCACGGCGCATTTGGCGACAGCGTCTTCGTCGAGCACCGGCAGGGGAAGGCCAACGCCCAGCATCAAGGAAGGACCGTAATTTTTGAAGTAGCAACCGCGAACCCAGCGAGGGTGCATCTGCTTGGCATCGCCAATCAAAGCTAGGGTGGCAGCTGGGCCAATGGGAGTGCGATTGGGCAAGCGTTTTTGCATTGGGAAGTGCTGGGTGCCTTCCCAGGCGACGTAGCCAATCCCCCCACCCAGAAAAATCCGGCTGCCAATACCAATTAGCTGCAAGTCAGGATCGTTGAGCAAGGGGGAAAGGGCACCGGTGTTGGAGTAAACAGCATTCCCCAATCCGGGTTGCAGCGGACCGAGGTAGGTAAACAGGGGGCGATCGCCGCCATTGACGCCGACAATGAAGTTTTGATACAAGTTGCGGGGATTGTACAGGTAAAATTGGTTAACTGTCTCGCGGGTGATAGTGGTTTCAAAGGATGAGCGAGGGTAACAGTCTGTTACTTGGCCAACGGCTCGCAAGTGTACCGGTTTGCCGGCAATTAAATTTTCGATGACGTGACCGCCGCCTTTGTTGTCGCGCAATTCTTCCCCGTCTGGGGATTCGCTAACTTGGGTGGCTCCGATATACAGGTCTACCGCCCCAAAGCCAGAGTAAGCACTGACGCCATCTAACCAGCAGCGGCGAATTTTAATTGGCGGGTCGGTGTGGCCAAGGTTGATAATCGCTCCAGAAGATTCCATCGGCTCAAAGGTGCCGGTGGTAATTACATCAATTTCCTTGGCTGTTTGGCTGACGCCCACTTCCGCAACGCGGGCTTTCAATTCCTCGGCGGTTAAAACTGCGGCACGTTTTTGGACGATTTTGTCGTTAATTTCGGCAATGGTTCGCATGGGAAACTCTTGAGTGTTGAGTTGGGAGTAGACTGCTTACCGCTCAGTTTGTAATGGGGACTGAAGTCCCCAAACCCCTGCAGGCATTCTTGCGCCAGATCCTGGCTACAAACTAGTATTCAGGACTTGTGCAAGAGGTCTAGTGTTGAGTTTTGAGCTAATAGCGGTTTGCAGGGACTGAGAAACCCGGTTTCTTTAAGAAACCGGGTTTCTGGCATGTACTTAATCCAAATGAAACCCGCTATTAGCTGGCAAAATTTATACACATACCTTAACATATACTTTGCTTAATAATAGTTAATTGCCGAGGTTTATCATGCGCTTTTGCATAAACTTAACCGTCGATTACCAAACTGACAGAATAGCAAATTAGACGCGCATCCGCTTAAAATAACTCAAGTTGCTATTTACAAGTATAAGCATCTAGAACCACCCAAACTCCCCTTAAAAAGGGGGGCTTTGAGAAGGCTTTGAGAATGTCCCTTCCTGTGGGACAGGGGGGATGCCGGTGAAAACCGGGAGGGGTGCCAGAAGCACAGCAGTGATACCCCACTCCCGCTGCAATCCCCAATGCTCCCATTTAGAGAGGACATTGGGCATGACGCTGGCATTGGCATCTGATTGCGGTAGTTCAGGGACATGATATTACTGCGCCAGAACGGGTTGATTTATGTTTGCTTTATAAACAGTTTATCAAGGCTGGGGGGTGGGAAAGCGCTCTCGAAACTGTCCGATATTTTATCAAGAAAGCGCTCGGCAGGCAACCTATCAACCCTTCAATTACTGAGCGCCGGCGGCGTCATCAACTGCAGGGCGTTCGTGATGTGGCGGACTCGGTGCCGGCGGGCAGTCAGTTTTGGGTGCCGGCTCATCAACTTCAGCATCGGAAACTTCAGCAGCAACAGCCGGCTGGACAGCTGTTTCAGGCTCCTGACCCCGCCATTTATCCAGAACATCTTTAACCAGCACTTCCTGCACCCAAACTTGACCGACAACAGTCAGGGGGAGCGCCAGTAAAAACCCCAAAAATCCGAAGAAAGTGGCGAAAAATACTTGGGATAGTAAGGTCAGCGCCGGCAGCAGCGACACTTGTTGCGCCATGACGTAGGGCGTCAGTAAGTTACTCTCAAATTGCTGAATTAGGAAGTAGAGAAAGAGCACCGCACCGGCTTTCCAAGGCGCGTCCAAAAGCGCGATGGACATGGGCAGGACAACACTCAAAGTCGGGCCAATATTGGGAATAAAGTTGAGCAATCCGGCTAAGACGCCTTGCGCCAGTGCCGGCTGAACCCCCAAAATCGACAAGCCAATCACGCTTAAAACCGCCACCACACTCATGCTAATCAGAGCGCCGACGATCCACCGGCCCAGCGCCACCTCACACTGGTCAAGAATCCCCTCCACCCGCCGCCGGTAGAAGGAGGGAAACACCCGCACAAATGCCCTGCGGTAAGATAGAGGCTGGGCGATCAGCATCAGCATCAAAACCAGCACCAGCAGAAAATTGAGCAGAGCTCCTAGGGAACTGGAGAAAAAGGCAAACGAGCTGTTCAAAAGCTGCTTGCCCAGAGACTGGAGTTCAGGCTGCAGTTCTCTGTTCAGGTTTCTGAAATCCGGGAGATACTGCATCGCCTGGGCTGGGATAATGGTTTTCAGCTGATTGCGCCAGTGGTTGAACAGTTCTAATACCTGAGGCAGCTTTGTTGTGGTCAGTTCTTGATACTGAGCCGCAAACGGGGGCACAATCACCAAGAAAAAGCCCACCAGTACGGCAGCGAAAATGCTAACCGACAGCAGGACGGCCCAGGAGCGCTGTAGCCCAGACTTTCGCAGCCGTCGAGCCAGCATATTTAATGCCGTAGCCAGGATAACGGCGGAAAATACTAGCAAAAGTACTTGACGGATCTGCCATAGTATGTATAGGGAAAGGGTTAAGGCTAATAAGCCGATCCACTGACCGAGTTCCACGGTGCTGACTCCTTTTTATCTGGGGGCTGGGGGGAGGGAAAGTAAAAAGTAGTTGCGTCAAGTTGTTTATTGGTGTGCCTTTTAGCGTTGCACATTGGTGGGATTCTCAACCCCACCCCACAACCCCCTGGTGCGGGGAGGGGGAGCTTGAGGGGTTTGGCGAGGGCGTGGAAAAAGTTTCAATCATCCTGGTGCAACGCCTGCCTTTTTGCTGATTGGGCGTCACCCTTGGGCTGCAGCAGCCCGCCAGCAAAGGGCGGCTGCCAGGAGCACCGGCAAAAGGAACACCCCGATCAGGGCGCTGGCGGAAGTGGGGGGAATGGACAGGGTTGGGCCTCCGTACTTGAGCAAAACAGAAACAGCGGTGGAGGCGATCAGCACTTTGAGAACGAATTGGGCATTGCTATTCATAACACCGGGTTGATGGCGAGAAAGTAGGCACAGCAGCATGGCATCACCGATCGGACGCAGGAGAGTCTCAGGGACATGCCAATTTTTCATTTGGCAATCACTGCTCCCAGGGCTGCTGTTAAATTCCATACAATCAGCATAGGGCTGTAACTCTCAACTCCTATCACGAGTTTAAACGGGGAAAGCCTAAGAAGCTGCTCAATGTCAAGCCCTGTAAAAGGTGGCGGTTCACACCGGCAACGCTCGCCCGCACGCCTTTTGCTAATGTTGTGTGCGGTTTCACTGCCCCAGCGCCTAAAGTTTGACAGCTACTGAGGAGGATCTATCTATTATGCCTGTTGATACCAATAATAGCCGCCGCCTCAAACAGCCCGAACCGAGGCAGTTTGGGGGCAGTATACTGATTTTGCTGGCAACGCTGCTGATGCTGAACCTGCTGCTTCCAGGGGTGAGCCCCCGGTATCGCGAGGTTCCCTACAGCGAATTTATCAATCAGGTGGAAGCGGGTAAGGTGGCGCGGGCGCTTGTGGGTCAAGAGCTGATTCAGTACGAGCTTAAATCTGACCCCGCTCAAGTTACCCGCCAGCAGTCAGACCGGTCGGCTCAGGTGTTCACCACCAGGCCGGTGGCCATTGATTTGGAACTGCCGAAGATTTTGCGAGCGCACGATGTGGAGTTTCGGGCGGCGTCTCCAGACAGTCTTGCCTGGTTGTGGACTTTACTCAGCTGGGTCGCGCCGCCGCTGATTTTCTTTGGCATCTGGGGCTGGCTGCTCAGCCGCTCTCAGGGGGGTGGGCCGGCGGCTCTGACGGTGGGCAAGTCCAGGGCTCGCATCTATTCGCAAGGCAGTACGGGAGTCCGCTTTGACGATGTTGCCGGTGTGGATGAGGCGAAGGTTGAACTGCAAGAAATTGTGGATTTTTTGAAAAATGCGGCTAAATACACCCGTTTGGGCGCGAAAATCCCCAAGGGGGTGGTGTTGGTTGGGCCACCGGGCACCGGCAAGACGATGCTGGCAAAAGCAATTGCCGGTGAGGCGGGGGTTCCTTTCTTCAGCATTTCTGGGTCGGAGTTTATTGAGCTATTTGTGGGTGTTGGGGCGTCGCGGGTGCGGGACTTGTTCGTGCAAGCGAAGCAGCAGGCTCCCTGTATTGTGTTTATTGACGAGTTGGACGCTTTGGGTAAATCTAGAGGTGCTGGCCCTCTGCTGGGCGGGAATGATGAGCGGGAGCAAACTCTCAACCAGCTGCTGACGGAGATGGATGGGTTTGAGGGCAATACCGGCGTGATTATTATCGCGGCGACGAATCGGCCAGAGGTGCTCGACCCGGCGCTGCTGCGTCCGGGGCGGTTTGACCGGCGGGTGTTGGTGGACCGCCCGGACAAGATTGGGCGAGAGGCGATTCTGAATGTGCACGCTAGAAGTGTTAAGCTGGCGGCAGATGTGGATTTGGGGGCGCTCGCGGCTCGCACTCCCGGGTTTGCCGGTGCGGATTTGGCGAACTTGGTGAATGAGGCGGCGCTGCTGGCGGCGCGAAAGAATCAAGACGCGGTGAGGATGGCTGATTTTAATGAGGCGATTGAGCGGGTTGTGGCGGGTTTGGAGAAGAAATCCCGCGTGCTCAATGAGGTTGAGAAAAAGACGGTCGCCTATCATGAAGTGGGGCACGCCATTGTGGCGGCGCTGATGCCGGGTGCCGGCAGGGTGGAGAAGATTTCTATCGTGCCTCGGGGGGTAGGGGCGCTGGGTTACACGCTGCAGCTGCCGGAGGAAGACCGGTTTTTGATGGTGGAGGATGAGATTCGGGGCAGGATTGCTACGCTGCTAGGTGGCCGGTCGGCTGAGGAGTTGGTGTTCGGCAAGGTGTCTACCGGCGCGAGTGATGATATCCAGAAGGCGACTGATTTGGCTGAGCGTTCTGTTACTCTTTATGGAATGAGCGATGAACTCGGGCCGGTGGCGTTTGAGAAGATTGAGCAGCAGTTTCTGGAGGGGTTGACGAATCCCCGCAGGCCAGTTAGTCCTAAGATAGCCGAGGAGATTGACCGGGAGGTGAAGCAGATTGTGGATGGGGCGCACCACATAGCGCTGTCTGTGCTGGTTGAAAACCGGCAGCTGTTGGAGGAGACGGCTGAAATCCTGTTGCAGCAGGAGGTTTTGGAAGGGGAGGACTTGCGGGAGTTCCTGAAGCGGGCGTCGGTGCCGGTGGATATGGAGCAATGGTTGCGCACCGGCAAGTTGCCCGAAGGGATAATATTGATGCAGACAACTTTGACTTGATGAGCGACTTTTCTGCGAGATGGGATAAATCGGGCGTCCCACATTTGTGGGATGAAGAACCCCACCCCCCACCCCCTCCCCGCGTGCGGCTACAGTTTATACATATCTTGGGTATATGACTCCAGCAAAAGCCCCTCACCCCCCCAGCCCCCCTCTCCCACAGGGGGGAGAGGGGGGAGAAAGAGGTTCTTCCAACTTCATGGAAAATTGGCATCACAGGGATTTGTGTATAAACCGAAGCCGCGTGCGGGGAGGGGGAGCGAGAGGGAGTTTTCGAGAGCGCCGAAAAAATTGCAATCATCCCTGTACCGTGCAGCGCGATAAGGTAAGCTGTTAGGCTTTTAACCTGCTTTTCCGTTCAAAGGAGGCAGAGCCTCCAGATTGCGTTACGGGGCTCTGCCCCGTAACGAGAGAATGGCTAGTTGAGATAGATAGTATTTTTTCCGCCCGACGAAACACTCTTAATGCCTGTCGTTCAATCCAAAATCCAAAATCTAAAATCCAAAATTGGTATAAGTAAGATGACTAGCCCTACTGCAACACTGCTTGTTTCTTGCCCAGACCAGCGGGGACTTGTGGCAAAACTTGCTAATTTCATCTATTCCCACAATGGGAATATTATTCACGCGGATCACCACACAGATTTTGCGGCTGGGCTGTTTCTCAGCCGGCTGGAGTGGCAGCTGGAGGGTTTTGATTTGGCGCGTCAGGAGATCGCACCGGCATTTGCGGAGATTGCGGAACCGCTGCAAGCGACTTGGGAGTTGCACTTTTCGGATGCGGTGCCGCGCATTGCCATTTGGGTGAGCCGGCAGGACCACTGCCTGCTGGATTTGATTTGGCGTCAGCGAGCTAAAGAGTTCTCGGCTGAGATTCCGCTGATTGTTAGCAATCATAGGAATCTTAAGGGTGTGGCGGAGCAATTTGGTGCCGATTTTTACCACATTCCGATTACCAAGGAGAATAAAGTGGCGCAGGAGGGGAAACAGTTAGAGCTGTTGCGCCAGTACAAGATTGATTTGGTGGTGCTGGCGAAATACATGCAGATTGTTACGGCTGATTTTATAGCACATTTTCCGCGAATTGTCAATATTCACCATTCGTTTTTGCCGGCTTTTGCGGGGGCTAATCCTTACGAGAGGGCGTATGAGCGGGGGGTGAAGATTATTGGGGCGACGGCGCATTATGCGACGCCGGAATTGGATGCCGGTCCGATTATTGAGCAGGATGTGGTGCGGGTGAGTCACCGGGATGAGGTGGGGGATTTGATTCGGAAGGGGAAGGATTTGGAGCGGGTGGTTTTGGCGAGGGCGGTGCGGTTGCACTTGCAGAATCGCGTGTTGGTTTATGGGAATAAGACGGTGGTGTTTGGGTGAGGTTGTCTGGGTGGCACAGGCGAGGTGGCACAGGCGAGACGCCTGTGCTACGGGGTTTTGGGGGGAGGGTGCCGGG
>Ga0185317_100391_pt1 | contig 11128 bp, 10 predicted proteins | sample DevilsHole_FD_128020 | JGI IMG/M metagenome (GOLD analysis project Ga0185317, IMG submission 128020) | Groundwater microbial communities from Devils Hole, Nevada to study Microbial Dark Matter (Phase II) - Devils Hole (SPADES assembly)... | ecosystem: Environmental > Aquatic > Deep subsurface >...
GAATTGTGGGAGGCCATTGAGAAAGAGGCCAAGCGCTACACGGAGGACGGGATTGCCCAACTTGAAGAAATTTGGTACGAGCAAAAAATCCGCTTGTCCAACTCCTGAACTTGTCCAACTCCTGAACTTGTCCAACTCCTGAACCGGCAAGGGCCGCAAGGGCCACCAATTCCCCCCGACTAGCGGGCGGGGCAGTTATGGCGGCGTTCCCCTCCTGGAGGCAGCCGGTGGAAAGGAAATCTGTTGCGCTCTGCAGACACTGCGGAGTAGATTGGCGCGACTCCCTACCGGGGATTGAAATAAGATGCTTCTAGCAGCAGATGTCTTCTTTGCAGGCATTTAGGTTAACTAGCAAGAAAGCGGAGGTCAAAGCCCCCGACAGGCGATGACGCAGCTGCGCAATCCACCAAAAGCACTGCGGGAATAGCACGCCGATGACTTTACCCAGCCAACCGGCATCCTTCTGGCGGGTCACAACTGTCACAACTGCCCTTACCCACTTTCCCCAGCTGATCGCAGATATCGCCGCCGATGTGGCAGTCGTCGGAGGCGGCATCACCGGCATGACAGCCGCCCTGCTCCTGGCGCGTGCCGGTGTGAGAGTTGCCGTCATCGAAGCGGGCAAAATCGGCACCGGCACCACCGGCCACAGCAGCGGTCACTTGAGAGAGGTTCCAAAAGCCGGCGCAGCTGATCTCTAGAGCCGGTGCGGAAAACGCCTCCCTCGCCGTGCAGTCGTGCCGCGCCGCCCCCCACGCTTCTCGCAGCTTTTATCCAAGAAGAGGGGATTTCCTGCCACTTCCAGCGAGTCCCCGCCTATCTCTACACCGAGTCGCGCGAAGACCTCCCCTATCTCCAAGACGAAATGGAAGCAGCACGCGGGCTGGGGACTGACGCCACCCTGACAGCAAACGCGCCCCTGCCTTTCCCAGGTTTCGCCGGCATCCTCTTCCCCAGTCAGGCGCAGTTCCACCCCGCACAGTACCTGCTAAGGATGAGCCTTTGCGTTTGCCGGTGCGGGAGGTCTGATTTTTGAGAGAACCCGCGTTCTAGAGATCAGCGACAGCCAGCCATGCCGAATTTACACGCCCGCGAGGCTCCGCCAAAGCTCACAGCGTCATCCTCGCCACCGGCACCCCGATCCACGACTGCTTCCGCCTCCCCGACTTGCTGGGAGTCGCCGCCAAAATTACCCCCTACCGCTCTTATTTGCTCGCCGTGCGGCTGGTAGAAAAGCGCTTTGCCCCAACTGCGCCCCTGCCTGCCGGGCTGTTTTGGGACACAGCAAACCCCTCTGACTGGACGCGCAGCTACCAGCAGCGGTCAAATCCTGTTTGCCGGCGGCCAAAACCACAAAACCGGCCACGAGACAGACACTGAAGCCTGTTACCAGCGCTGGGAGGAGTACCTGCGAGCTCGCTACGAGGTCGAGTCTTTCACCTGCAAGTGGTTGGCGCAGTTCTACGAACCTCGGTCCGCCTTTGATTGGCAAGCCGCGCTCTGACTCGCACCTGTACATCGCCACCGGCTAATCTGGCAACCTCAGCTTCGGCACCGCTGCCGCTGTGCTGCTTGCTGACCTGATTCAGGGCCAGCCCAATCCCTGGAGAGAACTTTATGACCCGAATCCGGTGCCAATCGCCGGCGCAACTCGGCAGGTGGCGGAAAATCTCAATGTCGCCGCCCGGTTTATTGCTGACAGGTTCCTGTCAGAAGCCAGCAGTTTGTCTGAGGTGGGGGCCGGTGAGGGGAAAATTGTCGATATTAATGGGGAAAAAGTCGCGGTTTACCGCCACAGGACCGGCGCGACTCACGCCCTGGACTGTGGCCATTCTGGCTGCATCGTGCATTGGAACAGTGCCGAAAAAAGCTGGGACTTTCCCTGGGGGGCGTTACAGCCTCACCGGCAGGGCGATCTACGGTCCGCCGATTAACGGTTTGCAGCCCAAAAAAAATTTCCCCGCCTTAGCTGAAATACGCCGGCACAGAGGGCGCTGCGCCGGTTTGTAATTGTAGAGGGATATTTTTTTTATAAACCGCCATAGACGCGCGGCACCCTACGGGAATGCCTTGCGCTAAGATGGCAACAGGTAAAGACGGCAACCAAAGCCAGCCGCTGGTAGCGGCTGGTATCCTGCAGGGCGTGGGGTTGGCGGGATTCTTCGATGGAATTTTGTTCCACCAGCTCCTGCAATGGCATTATGTACGCGCTCACCTGCACCGGCATTTGGTTTTTGTGGCGTTCCGGTTAGCGCACAGAAGTGCCGCGAGCGTCAAATCTCTTCGGTGGGGCTTTGCTCCAGGGTGCCGGGCTGTTCAACCTGATTGAAGGTGTTATCTACTACCAAATACTGGGCATCCATCACCTGAAATCGGGTGCGAATCAGCTGGCATGGGATCTGGGATTTCTCGCCTGCAGGCTCTGCTGCGTTGTGTCTTTGGGTTGTTCTTTAACACCGTACTCAAAGAGCGAGCCTGTAGGCTCAGCCCCCCCACAGAGACTGCCCCGGTTTTTCACTCCTTGACGTTTTCTTTACATTTAGGTGCGTGACGCGCCCCTTGCAAGGCACCCCACTTCTGCCCGTGTGATCTCGGTGCCGGCATCCCCTACGTCCCCGGCGCGTATCCGTAAACTTACTGGTGTGGATTATACCATACTTATGAGATAATCCAGTGCGGATAAATAATTTAACTGGCATTGGGGAGTGGGCACGAGTATGAAAGTCCAGTTATTGGGCCAACGGCTTCTGGTTGCGGCGGCGTTAGGCGCAACAGCCCCCATTACGGTAGAGCCTGGATTCATCGCGTCTGTAGCGGCTCAGCAGCGCAATACGTTCTACTGCGACGACAAGAAAAGTCCACCGGCAACCCTCATCCGCACCTCACGGGGAAACGTGCCGGTGATTCGCTGGACTTCCGATGTTTTCCCGCCGCCTTTGACTCCTGAGGAACGCTGCAAGATAGTTTCTCAGCGATTCCAGGAATTCTATAACCAAAATAAGCTCAAATATATCATAACTGGCAAAATGAACGGTCAGCCCGTGGTTTGCGTTGCCAATGAAAAGCAAGGTAACTGCACCGGCTTGCTATTTACCCTCAAACCGGGGAGCGATCCGCAGCTCACTCTCAAAAGACTTTTAAGTGACAGGGCTCTTGCTACCAGTAATGTCCTCAATGAAAGTACAGGGGAACAGCTTTACATCAATATGGAAGAATTTATGAATACAGAGCTAACTGATGGAAATAGCGCCCCCAGCGCTCAGCCGGCAGAATCCGGCGACACTCCCTAGTTTGCTAACAAGAGAGATGAATTGGCGCTTTCTCGGGTTGCAACCTGTGACTCTCTGGCGGATTGCCGGTGCCTTCAGTTTAGCAGTGGCGCTGACAGCGGCGACACCGGCGGGTGTGTCTGTCCCCAACGCCTCACCGGCACCCCCTCAACTCTCTGCAACCGAGGCGCACCAGCTTGCCAAATCCATCACCGTCAAGGTACTCTCATCAGAATCCGGCTGGGGTTCAGGAACCCTAATCCAGCAGCAAGGGGACGTTTACACCGCAGTGACAAACGAGCACGTACTCGTCGCGGGAGATCCGCCCTATCGCATTCAAACCCCGGATGGGAAGATACACCCAGCTACAGTAAAATTGCGGGGGGCGTCTTTCCAGGGAAACGATCTGGCTTTGCTAGAGTTTCGCAGCACCGGCACGGTTTATCCGGTGGCGAAACTGGGGGCGACACCGGCACCGGGGGATGAAGTCTTTGCCGGTGGGTTTCCCTTTTCCTATGAGGCGTCGCTTCCCCCCAACACTACCGGGAGGATAGAGGGGTTCAAATTCACCGCCGGCAAAGTCTCCTTAGTCCTGGACAAAGCTTTGGAAGGGGGATACCAGCTTGGATACACCAATGATATCGAAAAAGGCATGAGTGGGGGGCCGGTGCTCAATCGTGCCGGTCAGCTGGTGGGGATTAATGGCATGCACGCCTATCCCCTGTGGGGAGATCCGTACATATTTCAGGATGGATCTGAGCCAACCCCACAGATGCGCGAGCAAATGATCCCCCTAGCTTTCGCCATCCCGGTGGGGACATTTACCAGAAATCTTCAGCCGGACATGGGAAAGCCCGCACGCAAAGAAAGCCGGTTTGACAAAAGCGTCAAAAACAGGTAAATAGTAATTAGATTTAGAGTTGAGAGTGGAGGAGACGGAGAGATGAGGTTTTCTTACGGACTGCCGGTGGCGCTAGCCGGTGCAGTGGCGACTGTAACGCTGGTGCAGCCTTATATTGCCTTGGCAAAGACATCACGCCAGGTTTTCGGTATTGCCAACGCTATCACGGTGTTAATTGAGGGGCATCCATCTTCCGGCCCTTCCTCTTTCGGTTCCGGGGTGATTGTCGCCAAACAAGGGAAGACCTATACTGTACTTACTGCCAAGCATGTGGTAGAAAATAAAAATAAAAAATATAAAGTTGTCACCTTTGACAGCAAGGGAAATCCAGATACCAAGGACGGAAATCCAGTCAACTCGAACACCGTCAAACCAATGGACGGTGTGGATTTAGCTGTATTGCAGTTCACCAGCGATAAAACATACGGTGTCGCCAATCTTGGCAATTCCGAACAAGCAACACCGGGGACACAAGTTTATGTTGCTGGGTTCCCCAAACCAGGAATAGAAATCAAAAAACGCGACTTAGCTTTCAAAGATGGAATAATTTCAAGGCGCTCAAATACGCGAGATGGTTACGATTTAATCTACGACATCCGCACACGGGAGGGGATGAGTGGAGGGCCGGTTCTGGATGAGGATGGAAAGTTGGTTGGCATTCACGGACGCGCCGATGGAGATAAGCTTGACTCAGGAGAAGTGGTTAAGAATGGCGATAATTTGGGTATTCCCATCAATACCTTTTTGACCTGGGCATCGAAAAACGGGCTGACTTTGGGTTCTGCAGCACCTGTCGCTCAGCAACCCAGCTCAACCCCTGCGCCTCGCCCCTCAGCAGCAACCGCTCCTCCCGCCTTGCGCTGGGGGTATCAAAATGTTAATACCGGCATTTATGACTGTTTAGACCAAGCCTATAGCATCATGCAGAAGGACAGCTTCAAGAACTTAACTTACAATAAAGAAGATTTATTTGTCTCAGGGATAGCTGGCAGTTACGCCGTTGATATTAGCTGCAATTCAGGATATTCGGCGATAATCGTTGCCGGGCCTGATAAAAATACAGCTGGGCTGTGGTTAGATAGATTCTGGAAGGCTATGGCACCCTATCGTGTAACTCTGCCACCGCGTCCCGCTAATGCACCGGCATCACCCGCAACCCCTCCTGCTTTGCGGTGGACATTTGAGGATAACAATATGAGCGATGATGAGTGTGTGAATAAAGCCTACCGCATCATGCAGCGAGAGGGACTCAAAAACATCACTAAAAAGGGTGAGAGTACAAAGCAATTCGTTTCAGGGTTTGCTGGCAATTACGCTGCTGATATTAGCTGCAACACAGAAGATTGGATGGTGGTGGTTACGGGAGCGGATAAAGCTACGGCTAAGCGATGGCGCGATAAATTGCGAGATGGGATGAAACAGTGAAAGCCCTCAGATTGGGGCACCGGCAGCCCATCAGACCCCTCTGGGACAGAGGCAGGCGATATCGCCTTAGGGGGGAAGAGGGGCGAACATTTCCACTCCCCGGAGTGCGTCCCGATTTGCCAGCGGAAGATGGGGCGAGGGAGAGGATAAATTTTTAGCCCTTGCCCGCCACGCTCCCCCCTGACTGACTGTATAATATAAACGTCAGCCTTTCTCTGGGCGGGAGGAAAACAAGATGAGTTTGCAACTTAATATTCCTGATTCTATCCTGCAGGCCATCCCGCTGCCAGAAAAACGGATGGAACAGGAACTTTTGAAAGAATTGGCGATTGCCTTATATTCGGAAGAGCTTCTCTCTTTTGGCAAAGCCCGAGAATTAGCTCGGATGAGCCATTATGAATTCGCGCAGTTACTGGGAGAGCGAGGCGTGCGCCGGCACTACGGCGAGGAAGAACTTAAGGACGACCTAAATTATGCCAATCGTGAGTAATACCTCGCCACTCTTAAACCTGGCAATTATTGACCGGCTCTCCCTCCTGCGCCAGCAATTCGGAGAAATCCAGATACCTGCAGCGGTGTTAGAAGAGTTGCGAGTTGACCAACCCCTACCGGGTTCTCAAGCGCTACGAGAGGCTATTGCAGCAGGATGGCTTCAAGTTCAGGAGGTAACAGATAGCCCTATGGTGCAGCTGTTACGGCGAGATTTAGATCGGGGTGAAGCTGAAACCATTGCGCTCGCTTTGCAGCGCTCAGCAGACTGGACGCTCTTAGATGAGCGGGAAGGACGGAGAATTGCTCTATCACTGGGGCTAAATGTTACAGGAATACTCGGTGTCCTGCTGCGTGCGTGGCGTGCTGGCGAGCTGGGATCTTTGCGAGAGGTAATCGACGACTTGCCCTCGCGAGCTGGTTTTCGCATTGCGCCGGCGTTGCTAGCAGAGATTTTGACGGCTACAGGAGAATTACCGCCTTAAGAGTGTCACAATGCTGCACTGCGATTTTCCACCGGCTCGCAAAAGAGTCACTTGATCTCAAATGAATCAATCATCTTTTGCGCCACCGGCAGAAACTGTAGGTATTTCTGTTCCTCGGCTTCATAGGTGAGCACATAAGCCTTATTATTTCTCACCGCCCACATCTGCATCCGCTTTAAGTTCTGTTTCCCATCCCTGCCGGTGTAAACCACTTGATACCCTGAACTGTTCCCGATATTCTGGTCTTTCAACTCTATTATAATATTGGCATTCGGCACAAACTGGTAGATTTGCTTGAGAGCCTCTTTTGTGAATTGCTGATCTGTCACGGGCTCTGCCGACAAATCATGAATTTCCACACTCAGGTTTTCCTGAAAGGGATCTCGATCTCCCTGTTTGGGTGAGGAGAATCTCACCACGGTGCCGGTGATGGGATTTGTCGTTTCCTCCTTTGTCCAAGTTTTCGGATACTTTATCTTTATCCCAGAATTCGGGGCGGCATAGGTCAAGCGTGACAAATCCAGCACCGAATCCAGCCACTCCTGAATCTGTGGCTGAAACAGCTGAATGAGCAGCACTAGGAAACCGCCGATCCCAGACAATCCAAGGCTAATTAGAAGAATTGTAATTTGACGGTTTAGTTTCCAGTTCTTCATGGGTGAGGGTGATGTGAATGGTTCACTTCCAGACTGGGGTGCCGGGGGTGCCGGTGGTGGCGCAGGAGGATTCACCGGCACCCGCCGGGACAAACCCTCCACCGCTTCCAGCGCTTCTGCTGCTGTGGGGTAGCGCTGCCGGCAGTCTTTGCGCACCATTTGGTCTATAACATCTGCAAGGGCGTCGCTCACTTGCGCCCGGTTGCGCCAGACGATCTCACCGGTCGCCGGCTCTTCGGCCAATCCGCCAGATTTCGGATCTGGATTTACGCCGGTGAGAGCTTGAATGGCAATCACGCCCACGGCATAGACATCGCTGCTGAATCTGGGTTTGCCGTTGGCTTGCTCGTCTGGCATATAGCCCCGTGTGCCAATGGCAACGGTGCTGGTGACTTCCCCCTCAGAGGTAACTGACAGGTTTCTGATTTCCTTGACAGCGCCAAAGTCAATCAGGACTATTTTGCCGTCAGACTGTCGCCGGATCAGGTTTGCCGGCTTGATGTCCCGGTGGATCACCCCCTGCCGGTGGACAAAGGCCAGCACCTCCAGGATGTCCCGCAACAGGGCGATCGTCTCAGCCTCGCGCAGGGGCGCTGCGGCACCACCCTTACCGCCGGTGGCGAGCTCTCGGCTCAAGTCATTTCCGGGGATGAACTCTTCTACTAGATAGAACTGCTGGTTTTCCTCAAAGTGGGCCATCAGTCGGGGGATCTGTTCGTGAGTGCCCAGCCGGTGCAGGATTTCCGCTTCTTGGTCAAATAGCCGTTTCGCCGTCTGCAACACAAATGGATCGCTCGACTGGGGCTGCAGTCGCTTGACGGCGCACTGGGGATGGCCAGGTAAATCCCAGTCTTCTGCCAAATAGGTCTGGCCAAATCCCCCGCTGCTGAGTTCTTTAATAATGCGGTAGCGCCCGCGCAGTATCGTGCCTCGCACCGGCTTCCCCCTGCATCACCGAGTTGTCGATCCTGATTCTGCCACAGATGCCGGTGCTCTCCAACACCACCGGCGCACCTCAAAGGCAGCGCATCTATATATATAAGTGTATAGCTCAGGTTGCTACTTGCAAGTGAGTCAGGCGAGATCCCCCCCTAGCCGCGGCACCCGACCTGTGCCGCACCGCCCCTATCCCCCCCTTGGGGGGGAAGAAGTGAGCCCCCCTTTTTAAGGGGGGGTTTGGGGGGATCTGGATGCAATGACTTGTAGGTTGCAACTTGGGTTATATATAAGTGTCAGGCTGGCATTGGACAGCGCCGGGGATGAACCCGCCTCTTTTTTCGCCGCCTCCTCCTGACTGGGTGGGGGGTTGGGGGTGGGGTTACTAGCACCGGCTCCCCCCCGCATCACCGAATTGTCCATCCTGATTCTGCCACAGATGCCGGTGCTCTCCAACAAGACCGGCTCACCTCAAAGGCAGCGCATCTATATATAGCGGTTCTCAGTGCGATCGGGTGCGCCGGTTCAAAACGAAACCGTTTAACGAAACCGTTTGCTGCAGGGGCGGGTTCACCCAAGATGTCTATCCTCAGCCCCGGATATGACTAAACACGCTACAACACAGCTGAACGTCTCAAGAAAAATGTACCGCACTGATATGAGAACCGCTATATATAAGTGTCAGACTCGCCAGCGCCAGGGATGAGCCCTTTTTTCCCCGCCTCCCCGCGCACGGGGTTGGGGGTGGGGTTGCCAGGTTTCAGTTGTGGCCCAAAGATTTCGGGTCAGCCCTATTCTTAGTATTCTAGTATCATCAAGCAATCTTGAGTTCCGCGCAGCCAGCACCTGGGGCGCTTGCTGTCGCCCTCAGGGATAGCCACCCACACTCGGTCACGCGAATCGGTAGTCCAAGCCACAAGGTAAGTCTCCTGATTCTTGGGAACGATGTCGCGAACGGCATATTCGCTCCCCCGTCCAACTCGGCAGTTGAGCCCACGCATATTGCCCAGCGAGTCTTCGGCGGCGATCGCTCTCCAGCGGAAGGAAATCTGAGCGAAAGAGGGAGTGATCTCGCCGTTGCTTTCGTAAGGAGATTTGTGCTGAGGCTCTATGTAGCGGGTGTCGGCACGCACATAGCAGAAATCGATGGTGCCAAGCCACGGGTTGCCGTTTTCGTCCTCGGCAATTTTGTCGAAGTTGCGATCGTCCCAGGGTATGATGATGTCATTTGTCCGGTAGACGCGCTTGATTTCAAATTTGATTCCCGGGTCGCTACGGCAATTCAGCTCACCATCCGCAGAAACCACTTTGAAATTATCGGTGTGCTGCAGGACGTTCTTTGGGATATTTGCTGCCAAAGCTGTCGCCGAAAGGAATAGGGGAAAAACCGCTGCAGCCATCACACTTTTCCGCACAAGCATTAAATAATTCACTTCCTTACCTCCAAGTAATCAATCATCTTTTGCGCCACCGGCAGAAAGTTTAGGGATTTCTGTTCCTCCGCTTCATAGGTGAGTACATAAGCCTTATTATTTTTCACCGCCCACATCTGCATCCGCTTTAACTTATGCCCCCATCCCTGCCGGTGTAAACCACTTCATCCCCTGAAATGTTCTCAAGATTATGGGTTTTCAATTATATCATAATATTGGCTTTCGGCACAAACTGGTAGATTGGCTTTAGAGCCTCTTTTGTGTATTGCTGCTCTGTCACCGGCTCTGCCGAAAAATCCTGAATTTCCACACTCAGATTTTCCTGAAAAGGATCTCGCTCCCCCTCTTTGGGTGAGGAGAATCTCACCACTGTGCCGGTGATGGGATTTGTCGTTTCCTCCTTTGTCCAAGTTTTCGGATACTTTATCTTTATCCCAGAGTTTGGGGCGTCATAGGTCAAGCGTGACAAATCCAGCACCGAATCCAGCCAATCCTTAATCTGTTGCTGAAATAGCCCCATTACACCGGCTAGGATAGCAGCGAGGACAGTCAGCAGACCGACAATATGTTTTGGTTTCCACTTCTTCATGGGTAAGGGTGATGTGAAATGCCAAATAGGTCTGGCCAAATCCCCCGCTGCTCAGTTCTTTAATAATACGGTAGCGCCCGCGCAGTGTCCTGCCTAGCACCGGCTTCCCCCTGGATCGCCGAGTTGTCCATCCTGATTCTGCCACAGATGCCGGTGCTCTCCAACAACACCGGCTCACCTGAAAGGCGGCGCATCGTGATTTGGCCACAGATGCCGGTACTCTCCAGCAACACCGGCTCACCTCAAAGGCGGCGCATCTATATATATAAGTGTTAGACTGGCGTGCGCCTGGGATGAACCCGCCTCTTTTTTCACGGTGGCTGTGGGGGGCATTGGTGTTAAGTTAAAATTAATAATTAACCGCATTGACGTAGAGAGCGCCAAGAAAGAAGAGGAAGTTGTCCACGGAAAAACGCCATTTCAGCCAAGGTGTGTAAAATACCTACACCTGTGAGGGGGTTGGGGGTGGGGTTATTAGCACCGGCTTCCCCCTGGATCGCCGCGCTGTCCATCCTGATTCTGCCACAGATGCCGGTGCTCTCCAGCAACACCGGCTCACCTCAAAGGCGGCGCATCTATATATATAAATGTCAAACCGGGGTGCGCCTGGGATCAACCGGCCTGTTTTTTCGCCGCCTCCCCCTGACTAAGTGGGAGGTTGGGGGTGGGGTTACTAGCACCGGCTTCCCCCCGCATCGCCGCGCTGTCCATCCTGATTTGGCCCATGAGAAATTACCGGAAACCGAAGCATCTATAATCCGGGCGTGCAGACAACCGTCACCCCTGTCGCGAAATGCCAGCAGAAGGGGGATTTCACCATTCCGACTCAGCTACCATTAGCTGTATGTTCGGTTTACCGCATGAGAAATTACGGGAAACCGAAGCATCTGTAATCCGGGCGTGCAGACAACCGTCACCCCTGTCGCGAAATGCCAGCAGAAGGGG
>Ga0185317_100392_pt1 | contig 11123 bp, 7 predicted proteins | sample DevilsHole_FD_128020 | JGI IMG/M metagenome (GOLD analysis project Ga0185317, IMG submission 128020) | Groundwater microbial communities from Devils Hole, Nevada to study Microbial Dark Matter (Phase II) - Devils Hole (SPADES assembly)... | ecosystem: Environmental > Aquatic > Deep subsurface >...
GTCTTTGACAAAAATCGGGTCAGGAATGGTGTTGATTACCGTAGATAAAAATTCTTTAGATTTTTTCAATTCCTGTTCCAGGTGGGCGAAATAGCCGTTTACCGCCACTGCAGAGCCGAACAGCGCTAGCACCGGCGGCACGAAGGGCAGCCACCAGCCGCCGGCGGCAAACGCCAGGGAACAAATGCCGGTCAGCGTCACAGCCGCCAGCAGCATACTCAGGGCTAGCCATCTAGGAGAGCGCACCCTCCAGCTGAGCGCCGCACCAGTCCAAGCCCAGACAAAAACCCACAAACCTTCCAGTGGATCGGGCCAGACATTGATAAAAGTTCGCCCATCCAGGGCAGCGCTCAGCAGCTGACTGACGAAATGGGCGTGCACTTCTACCCCATAGGTGCGAGAAGAATCGCTGTAGGGGGTGTAGAATAAATCTTTAAGGCTTTCTGCAGTTGAACCAATCAGCACCACCCGGTCGCGAAAAACTGCAGGTGGCACCCGATTGTCAAGCACATCGGAAATTGAAACCGTGCGAAAGCTGCCAGCCGGCCCGCGAAAGTTCACCAAAACTTGGTAGCCGCCATCATCCTGCCGCACATAAGCGCCGTCATGGCCTTCAAAGATGTGAAATGCTCCCCGCCCCAGCCGCCACAAACTGGAATTTTCTGTGCCATATTTAAGGGTAATGCCTTCTGGATCGAGATACATTAAAGCCAGTTGCAGCGCCAAACTTTTGTGAGCTTTGCCGTCAACATGCCAGTAGAGAACGCTGCGGCGAACTTTGCCATCCGAGTCAGCGAGCAGGTTGCTGAAACCAACTTTATTAATCGGGCTCAAAGCTGGCAGCGGTGGAATGCCGGTGTCATCTTGAGAGGGAATTTTTTCAATGGCCACCACATGGGGCATCGCTGCCAGCGTCTTCTTTAATTCGGCAGCTCCAGGCTCAACTGGGCGAAATCGGTAGATGTCCAAACCGATGGCGCGTGGCTGGAGCGCTTGCAACTTCTGCAGCAGCTGAGCCAAGACGGCATCCGGCACCGGCAGCCCCAGCTTCTGCAAGTCGGCGTCATTAATGCCGACAATCACCACGCGCTCGTCGCGGGGTTCTAGGGGGCGCAAGCGAAAGCACTGATCGAGGGCGGCTAGCTCAACCGGCTGTAACAGACCGGCAAAACGCAGGATCAGGACGCCGCCGGCAATACTGGCGGATGTGAGCAGGACTCTGCGCCCCAGCCATATTTGTCGTTTCAGGGAAGCCCAGATGGTTTTTTGGGGGTGTCTGTCAGGCTGGGCGATCATGGTTGAGATTCTCCTGCACTGCTTGAGATGACACCCCAGCTGTCAGGCGGGTTGCCTGTCGCTTTTGTGCACTGGGTGAACTCCCGCACGGTAGTGCGGAGCGCGAAAACCACCCGCCAACCCGCCGGCACTCAAAGTTTCGAGTCAGGGAGACAAACCGGGGTTGTGGTTTTGGAAAACTAGAGCGGACTCTTTCCCATACATTCCCGGTTTTTTTAGCTCCTCTGGTATTTTTCTGACAGAGTTTGACGAGTGGCTGATTGCCGTCAGCGCCGTGGGGAGGGGGTTGGCGAATCCTCAGGATCTCTTGATTGCGACGTCTGCTCGGAATAGTCGGCGATCGCAAAAATGTAAATTGCGTGAGCTAGCAACAGCAGCGCCCAACTGCCTGTTACCCAAGGAGTCCAGAGCCAGGGAGAGGGCTGTAAAATCCTGAAAAACCACAGGCTGGAATTGCTGGCGGCAAAAATGGCCACATGCAGGGCAAAATTCATCCGGTCGTCCAAGCGGCGATAGTCTGGGTCGCGGCGGTCGGGTTGGCGGGGCCAACGAGGGGGCATAGAGAACCTCTGGGTAGGGTGGGCTAGGATTGTGTGGTGACTTCAATTGTAGAACTCTTGCCGGTGTGGGCAGATCTGCGGGGCAACCTGATGGCAGCGATAAGATTAACTTGTTCTGAAATCCCCCCATGCCGGGATGGACTAACGTTAGAATTCAAGAAGACCCTAAAAATCTGCGTTTACAGACGAGTTTTGTGACTGCCGAGCAATTCCTGGGCACAGCGACCCCAAAGCGCCACAATTATCTGGCCATCATCGCACTTCCCGATGAAGCCTCCGCCTTCCAAGCCTATCGCCTGCTGCAATATCACGGGATTTCCCCGGAGCATTTGGCGATTGTCGGTCAGGGCTACAGCTCTCCTGAAGGGGTTGGGCTGTTGCAGCCGGTGCAAATTGCACTCCGCAACGCCCGCCACTTGGCCTGGGGGGCCGGCACGTTGGGGCTGGCGATGGGAGTGGTTTCTTTTGCGGTCTTGAATTTGGCATTCAAGGTGCCAGTCACTCCCAGCTTGCTGCTCTTGATTCCAGCCGCCGGCACCGTTGGCGGCTTCTGTGGGGCTGTCGTGGGAGCCCTATTCGGCTTTTTGGGAGAGGGCAGCACCGCTGGAATCTACCGGCATCACCTGCGTCAGGGCCATTACTTGCTGATGATCGAAGGGCCAGAAAAGATCGTCCGCTTGGGGCAGCAAGTCCTCAAACAGTATTGCTCGCCTAAAGCCCGCTGAACTCTGGCTGGGATTTGACAGTGCCGGTCAATTCAGGGCATGTGGGAGAATTGCTGGACAGTTCGGTAACTTCCACCAAGGCCGGCCCAATGTGAAAGGCCCAACACGGTCACTCGTCCTGTGATCGCCAACATGGCGAAAGCAATCCGGCTCAAGTTCCGCGACCTGGCCCTCAGCCGCAACTTTCAAGTGTGCGCCCAAGTGTGCGCCGACCGGCTGACTGAAGCTCGAAGTACAGGCACTTCCGCCGCAAGGAGAACCGGCCAATAATTTGCACGGATAATCGGTGTAGACGAGTCCGGCGGTTGGGTTGGCATCCAGGAAACCGGCAGTTTCTTCGAGTGCTGTTGGCGAAGCGTAAATCATCGCTATCTACCCAGCCGGTGTGAGTTCCAGAACACATGGCGTGAGCCGCTTTGAGAGCCGGCGCTCGCCCTTGATGGGGGGCAGCAATTACTTTTACTCGTTCGTCTAGTTTAGCATAATTGCCGGCGATATCTAAAGAGCTGTCCGTTGAGCCGTCATCCCACACCAGAAGCTCGAAGTCCTTTCTCGTCTGCGCCAAGACGCTTTCTATCGCAGCGCCCAAATAGCGCTCTCGATTGTAGACGGTCATAATTAGGGAAATTGTGGCTGTCATGGCGGGTGAGAGAGGTGGGGATTTGAAAAAGGTTTGTAGTAGGGCTTTAGCCCAACCGGCACCCCTGCTAAAAGCGCAGAATTATCATGCATCTAAAAAGGTTTGTAGTAGGGCTTTAGCCCAACCGGCACCCCTGCTAAAAGCGCAGAATTATCATCAATGACGGCAGTTACAAAAAGGTTTGTAGTTGGGATGCACGCCCAACCGGCACCCCTCCTAAAAGCGCAGAATTATCCTAGGTTTGTAGTTGGGATGCACGCCCCACCGGCACTCTCCTAAAAGCGCCGACTTCTCATAGGTTTGTAGTTGGGATGCACGCCCCACCGGCACTCCTCCTAAGAGCGCATAATTATATTCTAACACAATAACAACCCACCGGCAGCCCCAGCGGCTCTAAACGAGGGAGTCGGGAACATTGGGAGTTAAAAAATTATCAACAACGTAATGTCCCAAAGCCCTGCCGGCGGCTAAGCCATCTTCATTAGCAGACAGGAAGTGAATCCCGCCATAAATCCGGCTCATACCTGCTTCCGAAGCAGCATCATAAAAGCTGCCAAATTGGCGCTAGACACCGGGCAATCCAATCGAAGTTGTGGTAAAATTGAAATTGTCGCAAAAGAGTTCAGTTAGAACTGCATCTGCAGCGCCGCGCTCAGGTACTGTGTCCAGAAACGTATGAGGGAAAGGGCGGGGTTCCTATCAAAGGGTCCCAAGTTATATCGGCGGCTGTCTGGGGGTTGCCATCGGTATCGGCTTGGCGGATAGCGGTGACCGGTCGCCACAAATCGTAGGCGTATTTAGCGTCCCAAGCGACAATGCCGGCGTCTGCTAGGGCGATATTTAGCAGTGCGAACATGCGGGTGTCTTCTACTAGGGTGCTGCCACTTTTTAAGGAGGCTTCTTGGGCGATTTTGTTCCAATGTCCGGGCGGGGTGTAGGCGCCGGCACCATCCGCCCAGAAGAGAGCGATTTCTGTCCCTTCTGGGGTGCGGGCGCTGCTGTTTTTTTTGCCCAATTCTTTGACTTGATTGAGTTCTCTGGTATAATCAGAACTGGTGAGGGAAGGGGGTCCGCTTTGGCGAAATTGGGAGTCGCTTGTCATGGCAAAGGGGGCGAGATTCGCCCACTGGGGGAGGAGTGCCGGTTGAAACCCGGGAGGGGTGGGAATCCAATTGCCGGCACTGGTTTGTGGGGTGTAGGGCACTTTGGTGGCGCTCCCGTCCGCACTTCTGGCGGCTAAAATTTTGTTGGCTGCGATTTGCCCTATGGTGACGCCATCTGTTTCGGATTGGCTGTCGGGAATTGCTGCGAGAGAGTCGGTGAGTGCGGTGTCGAAGGTGGCGGATTGGTTGGGGTATAAATAGGTGAGAGTGCGGTGCGCTGCTGCGGCTGCGGCGGCTTCTGGGTCGGCGTTTGGCGGCGCTTCTAGGTTGGCTTTGTATAGAGTGCCGGTTTTGGCGATTGTCGTGACGGCATCGTATATTGCTGTGTGGAGTATAGCGATATTTCGGGCGGCTAAGGGGGGTGCTGTTTTGTCTGTTTGGATGGCGTTTAATGCTGTCTGGTTCCAGTCGATGATGGGGTTGGTGGGATCTGCGGAAAGGAAGCGGTTGAGTTGCCGGTCGAATTTGAAGGCGGGGGAACAGCTGCGTCCTTCTGCGATGCCGTGGATTTCGAGGTGCTGTAATGCTAGATTTCGGTTGGCGGTGCAAGCTTGATTGACATCGGGGTTGTTGGATAAATAATAGTCTAAGCTGACATAAGGCGAGAAAGCGCGTCCTTCTGCTATGCCGAATGTTTGCAGGTGTTTGAGGAGTTGATCGCTGTCGAGTCCGGCGCTTGTCTGGGTGGCTGGCGCGATAGAAGTTGAGGTCTATTAAGGGGGAGAATTGCCGGTTTTCGGCCACACCAAATTGTTCTAGGTGGTTGAAGAGTTGCTCGTTTGTTAAGCCGGCGCTTGTCTGGGTTTTTGGCGCGGTAGAAGTTGAGGTCGGCGAAGGGGGAGAATTGCCGGTTTTCGGATAAGCCTTTTGTTTGGAAGTGCTGGAGTAATTGTTGGGGGGTGCGTATGAGGATGGCGGCTAAGTCGGGGTTGCCGGTGGCGTAGAAATCGGGGTCAAATAGTTGGATGGACATAGTGTTACTAATTTACAATTTATCAAAAAGATCGCTAATTCTTCAATGTTTAATAACCGCTGTGGCTGTTAATGCTTCTGCTAATTATTCCTGCCATAAAACGTCAGAGCTATTTGCTCCCGTAACAGACAAAATCCTCCACTGATGGAGCAGCCGCCCCCTCCATCCGAATTTATCTTCTTAGCGATATTAGCAGGCTGTGCCAAAATCTGGAATTTAGCTAACAACCGTTCTGGAATAGCGTTTTTTTACCTCATTAAATACCGAAATGTAAAATAAAATAATCTCCAGCTGCAGCCTGTTTAGCGTAGCTCGCTAAAATCCGCAAAGTTTCTACTACCACATCTCGATCAATTTCTATTTTATAAAATTCCATTGGATCTGTCAGCCTTCTATCACTTTGTACCATCACTCCCCCCGTGAGTTCAAATTTACTAGGGGCTTTTGAAAATAAATTGGCCCAGGACTCAATCACATGACCAAGAATTTCAGCTCCTTCTTGCTTAATAATAGTATTTCCGTAGAGCATTAATCCGTAAGTCATCTTTTTTTTGCGACCAGAAAGGTGAGTGCACGGCACCCACAATAATGTATCGTTGATGTACCGGATTAAATCATCGTGAATTTCTACATCGGGAGTGGCGTCAAAAATTTCAGTAAATTTTTCATAGCGCCTTTCTCCTTTTCGCAAACAAAAAAATCTGTGATTGGGCCCTTTTTTAGGCACGGACATAGCTGTTACTCGTTTTACATTAAAATATAGCAAGTCTAAATGATTGGCGCAACCGCGCTTGGGCCCATAACCCCGGAAGAGGGCGGAAGGGCCAGCCCCTCCCGGGTTATAAAATTTACACGAATGATTTAGACGCGCTATATAAGACGGTCTAAGAGTATTGAGCCAACTCGAAATATCGATTTTTTCTAAACTTTACGCGCTCCTTTTGCTAAAAGTGACAGCTTGAATCAAACGGTTTATCAATGGCAAGTGCCCAGCATCAATAGTAAGAAATATTTTCCAGTCAAGCCACCTGTCTAAAAATTAGACCCTCTAACCCATTCCTGTCAACACAATCCTTAAAAGCTTGCGACAACCGTATTGAGTTCGGGCAATTTTTAAATAGCCCGTTCTCCTATACAGTTTTCTTTAAAAGCATAAGAATCTATAGCCATTACACGACCGCTACTGCGATATCTTCTAACTCCTGCCCGCGTATAGTCTAGACAATCTACTACATCAACTATTTGGATTATAGTATAATTGCCAGAAGAGCAATTTAGTGGTAAGAGTTGAACGCTGTTCCCAATAAGGAGCTGTAAAATTTTCCAGGCTTCTTCACTTACTACAAGAGTATGCCCTGATAGCGAAGGAAAATGACCGGATTTCTTCCTTGGCTCAATCTCAACAGAAATCGGTTTCCAAGAGCTGGGCATTCCTTCAAAATGTTGAGCCGCTGGATACCCAAGAAAATACATTAAATTTTTAGGATCTCCGGGATTAACAACATTAAGGCAATCGTAGGTATCGGAATCTGGTAGCGGATAATACACGTTCATAAAGTTTACCTCCTTATCTTAACGTGGGGGAAATGTTCCGGCTCCTATTTCGTCGGATATGTCGTTTAATATTTCTATTCCCCGCTCTATGCTGGTGGCTGCGCTAAGTCTTATTGCTACTTTCTCAATCTCTATATGAGAGTGTAATCCGCGACCGTGATGGAGATGATTAGGTAGTGCAATTTCCTTGTTAGCATCCAAAATTTTATTCAAGCTACCTGTCTGAAAATTAGACCTTCTAAGCCATTAGCATCCACACAATCTTTAAACCTTTGTGACACAAGAACCGTATTAAGCTCTGGCAATTGAAAGATTGCCCGGTCTCCTATACAGCCCTCTTTAAAAGCATAAGATTTTATGCTCATTACACGACCGCTACTGCGGAATCTGCTGACTACTGCGCGAGTATAGTCTAAACAATCTACAACATCAACTACTTTTAGTACAGCATAATTACCCGACGAGCAAATTAGTGGCAAGAATTGCACGCTTCCCCCAATAAGTGGTTGTAAAATTTTCCGGGCTTCTTCACTTACTACAAGAGGATGTCCTGATAGCGAAGGAAAATGCCCGGATTTTTCCCTTCGCTCAATCTCAACAGGAATCGGTTTCCAAGAGCTAGGCATTCCTTCATAATGTTGATACGCTGGATAGCCCATAAAATACATTAAAAGTTTAAAGTCTTCGGAATTAACTGCATTAAGGCAATCGTAGGTATCGGAATCTGGTAGAGGATAATACAGGTTCATGAAGCTTAATATTTTAAGGTTGGGTAGGAAATGTTCCGGATCTTATTTCATCGGAGATTTGGGTCAATACTTCTATTGCCTCATCCCTGCTGGTGGCGGCGCGAAGTCTGATTCTTACTTCATCAATCCCTCTATAAGAGTGTAATCTGCGACCGTGATGGAGATGATTAGGTAGTGGGATTCCATTATTAGCATTATTAATGTCGATTCCATACCTGTTGAGAATATCGCGAGCCTCCTGCGCTCTCGGATGCGTACTAGCAACGATATGATGAGCTTCATCGCCGGGATTAAATATCACTCCTGCAGTCACCATATTTGCACGGAGTTCTTTGGCATTTTTTCCTGTGTCCCCATGCTGTGCCAGGAAAATCGAATCCCAAGGCGAAGGTTGTTCGAGACCTTCGCCAAAACCAGGAAGGCGATCTGGTACAGAACAAATTTCACCCTTTGGAGAATTGATATTATTTGGATCGATCTCCGGATCTGGAGTTACCGGAAATCCTGGCATAGGATCAGGAATTAAAACTGGCCCGCTCTCTTTATTGATATTATTCGGATCTAAATCAGGCTTGGGCCCAATCTCAATTGGCGGTTGCTCATTTGTGTCATCCTGATTTATATAAAGACCTATAACTCCTCCAATTACAGCACTACCTACTATAGCAGCTATCGCTATCGGTGCGGAAACAGGAGCGGTCAGGACGGCTCCAACGCCTGCCGTTAAAGCTCCTAACCCAACTAAGGATTGCCCTGCAAGACCTAAGCCTACTGCAACATTTCCAGAAGGATCTGTATAGTTAGTAGGACTATTCCCCACATACCGGTACAGATTGACATCCCCACCGGCAAACCCAATCGGGTCTTCACTAATAAATCTTCCTACCCCAGCATCATAATAGCGCGCCCGGTAGAAAGAAAGCCCCGTCTCCTCATCCAACTCCCGCCCCGTATAACCAAAGCGGAAGTCCAAATTCGGATTAGTCTCACCCGTTACCTTCCCAAAGCTATCATACTTGAGGTGATTTTGTAAAGCCCCCGCCTCACTCACCAAATCCCGCACCGTACCCTGGTTATCTGTCAGCGCCCACAGCACCTGACCCGAAGCACTTTCATCCGCCAAAATCTGGTCAAGCACCGGCCCGTGCAAATAGCGGTGAGTCTGATTCCCACTCCCATCAAACGTCAGAGCAATGTGCTCCCCATCATAGACCAAACGCTCCACTGATAGCAGGCCCGGCCCCGCTCCATCCGCATCTACCTCCTTCCCAATGCGCCGGTCAAAAACATCGTAAACACACTCAACTGACTTAATTATATCACCACTGCTGTTTTTAGTCACAGCTGCAATCAACCGATTGCGGTAATCCCAGCTGTACTCAGTTACCTCACCCGTAGCAATCTTAACCCGCTTAGTCCGGTTCCCTTCAGCATCATACTCGTAATTGTAAACTCCATCTGACTTCAGCTGGTTATTCGCCAGAGTCTGGTATCCCGTATTGGTGCGGTTGCCATTTCCATCATAACTATAAACCTCATCATTTTGGTAACTGTGGTCTGTCCCCGTCACCTGGTTGCGGTCGTCGTAGCTGTAGTTGCTGCTGCCATCGCCAGAAGTAAACTGAGTAATTCGGGTAGCGGCATCGTAACTCCAATTATAATTCGCAAAAGTCGCCGTCCCTTTGCCATGAGTTAATTGAGTCAGCCGGCCCGCACTGTCATAAGTAGAGCCGGTAGTCGCCACCTGTTGCGTCCCCGCCAAATCGCTATAGCGAGAGACACCCGTCATCTGGCCGGCAGCATCATAGGCCATGTCCACTCGCTTGTTCGCAACCCCATTCCCGCTTTGAGTCATTCGAGTAACGCGGTTGAGGGCATCGTAAGTGAAAAATTCACTCCCCTTTACCTGACCCTTAATTGTATCACTAACCGACAGCAAATTGTTGGCACTATCATAAGTGTAGTTCAGCAGAACATTCGGCGCAAACGGCGTCCCCGCATTACTCACCGCAGTCACGCGACCATCATCATCGTAAGTGTAGTCATAAGTAGAGTCAAGGTCGCTGACAGTATCGAGCTGGTCCGCCGCATCATAAGTATAAGTAATTGTGCGGGCGGGATTCCCACCGGCATCCAGCCACTGTTCAGAAGAAAGCCGGTTGAGCTCATCATAGACAAACTTGCGGACGCGGTTATTGCGGTCAGAAGCTGTCAGCTGGTTGCCGGCGGCATCGTAAGTGTACGCACGCTTTAGCCCCAGCTGATTAGTTTCCTCAACTAGCCGGTCTAACTCATCGTAAATAAACGCCGTAGTGTTCAGTCCTGGGTCAGTGACAGAAAGGACATTGCCGACAGCATCATAAGTTGTGGCCGTTGTTTGGTTGAGCGCGTCCGTAAACGCAATTTGGCGATTTAGAGGGTCGTAGTTATAGCGAGTGACGTGCCCCAAAGCATCCGTAACCGCAATCGTATTGCCATTGGCATCATATTCTGTCCCAATCGTCTGACCCAGAGGATCTCTAACAGAAGAAAGCCAGTTGCGACTGTTATAACTGTACTCAGTAGTGCGCCCCAGCTCATCAGTGACAGCAATCAGATTGCCTATAGCATCATACTTCGCAGCCGTTGTTTTCAAAAGCGCATCAATCGTGCCGGTGCGCCGGTTTAACCCATCATAGACATACTGAGTTTTCCGTCCCAGCGCATCAGTCACTGACAGCTGGTTGCCGGCGGCATCATACGTGTAGGCGGTCGTGTGCGAGAGGGGATCTGTAAGGCTCTTGCGGCGATTTCGGGCGTCGTAAGTGAAAAAAGTCGTGCGAGTCAGTTCATCGGTAATAGCAGTCAGATTGCCGGCACCGTCGTAATCAAATGCAGTAATACCATTCTTAGCATCAGTGATTTGGGTTTCCCGGTTGCGACTGTCATATGCGTGCAGAGTGGTTCGCCCGAGTTGGTCAGTTTCAGCAATAACATTGCCGGCGGCATCGTAACTCGTGGTAAAAACGCCATTTAAGGCATCGATTTCCTGAATCAGCCGGCCTAAATCGTCGTACTCATACTCATTCCTGCGCCCGTTAGCATCAATTTGGGCAACCATTTGATTCGCCGCATCGTACTCAAAAACCGTCGCCTTCCCCAGCGGGTCAATCTGCCGAATCAACCGACCGCGAGCGTCGAAAACCATATTACTCCGGTTCCCATTCGCGTCGAAAGTAGAACTGGGATTATTGTCGAAATCATACCGCATCTTATCCCGCGACCCATCGGGATTGACCGTCTCAATCAGACGATTCCGACTGTCATAGCGACTCTCAGTTCTCCGCCCCAAGGGGTCAACGACCAGCACCTGATTCCCCGACTGATCGTAACTATAAGAAGTCACCGGCTTAGTTTGTGGCCCACTGCCATCCGGGTCAGCTTCAACCATCCTCACCAGCTGGTTCATCACATCATATTCATA
>Ga0185317_100394_pt1 | contig 11116 bp, 7 predicted proteins | sample DevilsHole_FD_128020 | JGI IMG/M metagenome (GOLD analysis project Ga0185317, IMG submission 128020) | Groundwater microbial communities from Devils Hole, Nevada to study Microbial Dark Matter (Phase II) - Devils Hole (SPADES assembly)... | ecosystem: Environmental > Aquatic > Deep subsurface >...
TGGAATCACCTTAGCTTCCGGGGGAAAACATTTATTAAGAAACCCGGTTTCTTTCTCCCAGCCCAGAAACCCAGAAACCGGGTTTCTGGAATCACCTTAGCTTCCAGGGGAAAACATTGATTAAGAAACCCGGTTTCTTGAAGTTTCTTACCGCTTCACCTAATGAACAGCGGTGCTGTGCAGGAAAGCTTCCACCTCACCGGCATCAGGTGCGCCGGCGATCGCGCCCGGTTTAGTCGCCGTCAGCGCCCCCACCGCACAGGCATAAGTCACCACTTTTTTCGCCATTTGCTCATCTTCGAGAATCCCAATCCCATGCTGGCAGAGCTGATGAATAAAACCGGCAAGAAAGGCATCCCCCGCGCCGGTGGTGTCTGCCACCTTCACAGGAAAAGCAGGCACCTGCGAGCAGGTATCTCCCAGACAGTAGGAACAACCGTGTTCACCGGCAGTAATCAGCACACCTTCCACTGACTCGATCTTGTGGGAAATAGAACTAGCATCCGTCGCGCCTAAAAGCCATTCAGCTTCCTCTTCGGAAAGCTTGAGAAAATCGACGTGAGGGAGCAGATCCAGAATCTGGTGGGGAGCAGCGGCGGTATCTGGCCAAAATACGGGTCGCCAATTCACATCCAGCACAATTTTCATGTAGTGCTTTTCAGCTAAATGGATCGCTCGCTCAATCGCCTTGCGGCTGTCGGGATAAGCCAGTTCCAGGCTGCCCAAAACTAGAAATTCAGCATTTTCAAACAGTTCCTCTGGCAACCGATCTTCCTGGAGATAGGTATCGGCAAATTCTGCAGTGTCTCGATCGCCAAAACCGGCAAACTCCCGCTCGCCTGTTTCTGAGCGCACGACGTAAATTGCCCTTGTGGGTGCTGTTTTCTGGCGCTGCATGCCGGTGACATCCACACCGGCTTCAGACAGCACCCGCACCAGGGAGTCGCCTGGTTCATCTTGGCCAACACAGCCGATAAATCCCGCTGGCGTTCCCAACTTGGCCAGAGCGCAAGCCACATTGGCCGGTGCACCTCCCGGATAGGGTGTCCAAGACTTAACCTGCTTTAGCGAGTGCCCGGGCTGGTCAGCCAGATAATCAAACAAAATTTCACCGAGGCAGAGAACACGGGGATGAGTCACGGCAAAACACCTTGTTCCAAAAGCGGAGCTTATAAACCTAGCTTCCGGGAGCGCTCCCGGTAGCTTTGGTAAAATTTGATACCCATTTGCAGTGCTAGCGATACCTTTAAAAGTCTTAGCAACCCTTGCTGTATCTGCTCTGCCACCGCTAAAGAATCATTAAATTTTGCGCTATATTATATAACAGCGAAACCCTCTTTGTCAAGAGGGTTGCACCATTTAGGGTATTCAACTCAGACGAAGGTATTATGCCGGCTGGCTTTGGGCAATCTGGTTTTCCTGGCGCAGATAAGCTTCGATAAACGGGTCGAGATCGCCGTTGATCACGTCTGCGATGGCGGTGGTTTCCACGCCGGTGCGCAGATCCTTAACCAATTGATAAGGATGGAAGACATAGTTGCGGATCTGGTTGCCCCAAGCGGCTTCCACCATGTCCCCCCGGATCTGGGCAATTTCCTGGGCCCGCTGCTCTTGAGCGATAATAAGCAATTTAGCTTTCAAGATAGCCAGAGCTTTTTCTTTATTTTGCAGCTGGCTGCGCTCCTCGGTACAGCGCACCGCAATGCCGGTGGGGATGTGAACAATCCGCACAGCGGTTTCCACCTTGTTGACATTCTGGCCGCCCTTACCGCCGGCGCGGGAGGTAGTAATTTCCAAATCCTTTTCTGGAATCTCCAGCTGCACCGAGGTGTCGATCGCGGGCATCACTTCCACACCGGCAAAACTGGTTTGCCGTTTGCCGTTAGCATTAAACGGAGAAATCCGCACCAGGCGGTGGGTTCCTTTCTCTGCCTTCAGGTAGCCGTAGGCGTAGCGACCGGCAATTTCCAGGGTGGCGGACTTAATTCCCGCTTCATCCCCCTCCGAAATTTCGGTCAGGTGCACCTTGTAACCGCGACTTTCCCCCCAGCGTGTGTACATCCGCAGCAGCATCTCGGCCCAGTCTTGGGCGTCTGTGCCGCCGGCACCGGCATTTACAGTCAGCACCGCACCTTTTTCGTCATAGGTTCCCGACAGCAGCTGTTCGAGTTCCCACTGGTCGAGTTCGCGGTTGAGCTGGGTTATATTCGTTTCCGCTTCAAGTTGCAGCGCCTGATCCGGTTCGAGATCCAGCAGTTCCAAAACAGCCATTGCGTCGTCGAGACTGGTTCGCCAGCGGTGATATTGCTGCAAGTGGGATTTCAGTCCGTCAAGTTTTTGCAGCGTCTGTTGGGCGGCGGCTTGGTCGTCCCAGAAGGCCGGTTGAGCCGCCAGCTGCTCCAGGTCTTGAATCTGGGCTGTCAGTGCCGGTATGTCAAAGATAGTCCTGGGTTTTCCCCAGGCGATACGACAGCGTTTCGATTTCGCGTTTGATGTCTAGGACTTCCATTATCTTTCAATCCCTGAGAGGGAGTCACACTAAGGAACTGACGGCAATCAGCATTATAGCAAATTTCCTGCTTTCTTGGGGTGCGTGACGCCCTTGGGCGTCACGCACCCTAGGTTCTATTTAAGGGGGGGGATACCGGCGAGGTAAAGGATGCCGGTGGGAATCTGCTGCCAACCCGCCCCTGCGGGATTAATCCCTGCTATTGAGGGCGATCAGCAAGCGCAAGATGAAAATAAACAAGTTGATGTACGTCAGATACATCGACAGGGCGGCACTCAGATACTGATCGTTGCCGTAGGTGCGAGGGAGGACAAAGAAGTCAACCACCGCCGCACCGACAAACAGAAACACCCCCACGCCGGAGATGGCAACTTCCAGCCAGGTGGGCGTGTAAACCCCAAACAGGGAAAGCAGTAATTGGCCAACTAGCACGACCAGCAGGGCAATGATGCCGAGCTGCACCGTTCGGGTGACAGCCATGCCGTCTTCTTCCGACAGGTTGGAGCCAATTTGTCGGGCGGCGATAAAGGTGACGCCGCACCCCAAAGCGGCAAACCCCACTCCCGGCAGGCCAACTCCCGCTGTCCGCAAGGCCAGGAACACCAAGCCGGTGAGGGTGTAGCCGGTCAGCAGGCTGTAAGTGGCCAGCAGGGGCAGAGCGGTGCTGTTGTTGCCCTGTGCAGCCACCCTTTGGGCCACAAAGAACAGAACCAGCTCCAGAATCAGAGCCACCCAGAAAGTGGGCATAAACAGCGCCGGGTTGGCACTTAAAATCCTCAGCCCGCCGTAGGTGCCGGCAGCGGTGAGGACAAGTCCGCCCCCCAGGTAGGGCAGGGCGTTGGCAATCACATTTGGCCCTACCAGCGACTGGTATTTGGCCTCCCGCATGGCTTGGCGGAAATCACTGGTATTGCTCATATTTTGTTCTCCGATTAGCTTGAAATTGCTGGCTATGCTTATTTTCGCGCATATTTCAGCGGCCCGCACCGGCACGCCCGCAGCTTTTGGGTGCGTGACCCAGGTGCGACCGGCTGCAACACGTCCTGTGGGGTGCCGGTCAATCCTCTTAGGTGACAGCCTTTGCTTCTGTTGTCACCCGCCTCTCAAACTCTGCATTCCGGTCAATTGCCCCTATTAATTTTACTATCCCTCTTCCTCTTTCTTCTTCATCCGAGTGCGTCCGAGGGCTGGCTGAGCGGTTCATTATTTAACAAAGTAATCAAACAAAAAATATCTCAGGCATCTCACACCTCGATCCATAAGGTGTGGGGGCGGCTTTCCCGTGGCCGCCCTGACCGGCTTTCCCGTGGCCGCCCTCACCGGCCACCTGCGGAGACGGCCCAGACTTTTCGGTAGCGCACCCTACCTTTTTCCTCGGATTGCTCTGGCAAGAAATTGCTGGGGGCTGCTTATTTTCACCTATATTTTGCCGGCCCTGCCTGGGCGGCCCGCCGGTATTAGCCTTTAATCCTTAAGAAAAGCTAAAAGCAAATCGCGGTTTCGGGCAGAAATTTGCGTGTTTGTACTGATACGCGGCAAAAGCACCCCAATCAATTCCGTAGAACAACCATAGTTGCGGCTTGGGGGAGGCACGGAGAATAGGTACAGCTGCTTTTCAGCGTCGGGTGCGTCCGGTCTGATGAGTTAACGATCCCAACTCCCTGAAGTAAAGGGGTTTCTACCATTGAGGACTTTTTAAGGATGGCAATTCAATCCTCTCTCCGCTCCCGTGGGATGGAGCTGCTGGTTTCCTATCACCAGAACCGCTCTGTCCAAGTTCGCAATCAGCTGGTGCGCTTGAATGCAGGCTTGGTGCGCAAGATTGCCCACAGAGTCAGCCACCAGTGCGCTGAACCTTACGAAGACCTGGAACAAATTGGCTATCTCGGCTTAATTCGGGCCATTGAGCGCTTCGACCCCAACCAGGGATGCGCCTTTAGCTCCTTTGCCGTTCCTTACATTCGCGGCGAGATGCTGCACTTCTTGCGCGATAAGAGCAATCCGGTGAGAATTCCCCGCCGCTGGCAAGATTTGCAAAAAGAAGGCCAGAAAGTTCGAGAGCGATTAACAGCGTCTCTCGGTTACTCTCCCAGCGAGGCTGAAATCGCCCGCAAGCTGGGGGTATCTCTCGAAGAGTGGCGGGAAAGCCAGCTGGCTACCCAAAATTCTACTCCCCTGAGTCTGGATGCCACGATTGGCCAGCAAGTGGACATGCCGGTGACGCTGGGAGATACGTTGCTCGACGCGCACTACCAAGCGCTGCAAAACGCTGAAGAGGAACGCCAGCAACTGCAAGGGGCTTTGAGCCAGCTGGAAGAAAAAACCCGAGAAGTGATTGAGTGTGTGTTTTTGAATGAAATCCCCCGCAAGGAAGTAGCTGAGAGGATTGGCGTCAGCCCGATGACGGTGACGCGGCGGATTCAAAAGGGGATTGATCAATTAATTTCGCTGTTGCGCCCACAAATAGCCTAGTCAGATTTTAGATTTCAGATTATTAAAAAGTAAATTTAATCTAAAATCTAAAATCTCACATCTATTCTCGCTTTATGGGGAATTTTTGGGCGGACCGGCAGACTGAGAGCGATAATCTTGCTGCTGCCGGTCGGCAGGGACAACATCTGGCAGGGGCCGGTTGAAGATGTAAAGCCAAGCCAAACCGGCTAACCCCAAAACAATGCCGGCTAGACTGACCATCTGGGCCATGCGCAGCGGCCCCAGCATCAAGCTGTCGGTTCTCAATCCCTCAATCCAAAATCGACCTGAGCTGTAAGCCGCCATGTACACTAAAAACAAAGTGCCGGTTTTCAGGCGCGGTTTACCCTTCAAATCGCGAAAAAATAGGGTAATTAGCAAGCTAAATACCATCAAATTCCACAGAGATTCATAGAGAAAAGTGGGATGGAAGTAATCGAAATTCATGTACTGAGGCGGGCGGTTTTTTAGGGGGATATAGAGTTTCCAAGGCAGAGCAGTGGGCCCCCCAAATGCTTCTGAATTGAAGAAATTTCCCCAGCGACCAATGGCTTGACCCAAAATCAGGGAGGGGGCGACCAAATCTACTAATTGCCAGAAGGCAATTTTCTGGATGCGGGCAAAAATTAAGGTGGCAGCGGTGCCGCCGAGAATGGCACCGTGAATGGCAATGCCGCCTTTCCAAATGGCAATGATATCGCCTGGATTTGAGGCGTAGTCTTGCCACTGAAACAGCACATAGTAGATGCGGGCGCAGGGAATTGCCCCCAAGACTAGCCAGATGGCCAAGTCGCCCAGCAGTTCTGGCTTCAGGTGCCGGCGGGAAGCCAGGTATTGGGAAAGGGTGATGCCAATCAGCACGGCTGAGGCAATCAAAAGGCCATACCAGCGGATGACGAGTGGGCCCAGGTTGAAGACTATTGGCCCTGGGGAGGCGAATTGAAAAGCTAAGGGTAGGGTGGGAAGATCCATAAATGTTGAGTTTGTAGTTGGGCTTTAGCCCATCTTAAGTTTGTCACTGAAAGGAGAAGAAGACAAGAAGTTAGTAGTTGGGCTTTAGCCCCTGTTAGTAGTTGGGCTTTAGCCCTGAAGTTTGTAGTTGGGCTTTAGCCCTGAAGTTTGTAGTTGGGCTTTAGCCCCTGTTAGTAGTTGAGCTTTAGCCCTGAAGTTTGTAGTTGGGCTTTAGCCCCTGTTAGTAGTTGAGCTTTAGCCCTGAAGTTTGTAGTTGGGCTTTAGCCCTGAAGTTTGTAGTTGGGCTTTAGCCCCAAGCCCCATCTTAAGTTGGTCACTCCAAGGCGAATAAGAAATAATAAAAAAATATTAATTTTATTTAAAACCTTGTGCCGGCAGGCAAAATAGGGATTGAACTGTTACGCGGGAAACAGCGAGAGGGAATTCTAAAGAAAAAAGGAATCCTGAAGCTGCCACCGAAAGGCACAAGCGTCCCGCCTGTGCCAGAGAGCAGCGGGGAACAGCAACCGGCACGCTAATCCTTGAGAGGTTGCAGTATGTCTCCGCCTGGGTGCGAGCTGCGAACCACTGAACAGGGGAGATTAAATTGATGGTGCTAGAAACCCGACACGAGCCGCAAGCCGGCTCCCACTCAGAACAGTCTCAGTCTTTCCCTGACGGGAATCTCAAAGAGCGGTCGCTAATGCGCCTGCAGCGAACCCTGACTCCCTTGGAAACCTGGGGCTTTGGTCTAACAGGTCACGTCACATGGCTGAGTATCGCGCCAGCGATCCACGCCGCTATTGGGCCTGGTGCCCTCTTTGTCTGGTTGCCAGGGGTGATAGCCGGCATCTTGCTAAACCTGCAAGTGAAACGCCTGGGGGAAAATTGGCCCGAAATGGCCGGGGGAACGCCCAACTACACCGCCCGGTTGCTGAACAACTATCCAGGGCTAGCCCGCTATGCGGCTCTAGGATATTACATTAGCTGGATATCGAATGTGCCGGTGGCAGCCATCATCCTGACTGACCTGATTGAGAGGAACCTGGAGCCTTTGGGTGTGGCCTGTCCCGATAACCTGATGAAAATAAGCTTTGTGACCGTTATCTTTATTGTGGCGTTTAGCGGCACCCGCGCTTTGAGCATCCTGCATTTATGTTTCGCGATTCCGGCGTTCGGACTGCTGCTGCTGTTTTGCCTGCAAGGTCTCGGCTGGCTGGCTTTCTCCCCATCGAGTCCGGGCTTTTTTCCCAGCCGCTCATCGCCCCTCACCTTTGTGGAGTGGGCCAAGTGGTTTTTCCTTGCTACCTACGTTACCTACGCCGGCGAAACCGCTTCCTCGTTTGTCGGCGACAGCAAGCGCCCGGCTGAAACGCTGCGCTTTCTGACGGTTGCCGCTTGGCTGATGCCGCCGGTGTTTCTGGGTGGGTCCTGGGTGCTGATGCGTCTCGCTACCGAAACCGGACTGGGGGAGGACACATTCTTAAATCTGCTAGCAGCCTCTGAGCCGTTCTGGGGCAAGTCAGCTCCCTCAATTGTGACATTCCTGCTCTCTGCCAGTTTCCTTCTCAGTTGCGCCACCGCAGTTTCCAATTGCCCCCGGATTTTGTACCAGCTCAGCCTTGACGGACACCTGTCACCCGTGTTCGCCGCTGTGTCGCGACGGGGCGTACTCGCACCCGCCCTAGTGTTTACCTTGTGCCTGAATCTCATTTGTCTGGTTTGGGGAAATGTCTCGCAAATCGTGGCCATCACCAATACTTGCTGGCTGGTGTCTTTCATGGCCCTCCATTTGGGACTGTGGCTGCGCCGGGGCAGGCCAGAGGTGCGGTGGCCGTGGGCGTCGCTGGGCTTGTTTTTGGCCGAGGTGGCTGTCCTGTTCGTTGGGGGCTTCGCTTGGGGCTGGAAAAACTTTCTGATCGGGTTCCTGTTTCCCCTCGCTATTTTGGCGGCAGACGCGGCGATGCGCCGCCTTCCCTTTCCGCCCTTTCACGCCGCTTGGTGGATTAAGCGCTACCGGCAAAGGCTCAAAAAGCCGGTGGAAGATTTTGTGGCCCTTCAGGTGACAGTCCTGATCTTGCTGGTTTGCAGCGCTGTTGCTGCCGGCTGGGTTTTGGGCCTGAAATTAAATGCCGTCCCCAGCGCTGACTATAATTTATTGCTGGTGCTGATTCAGGGTGTGGCATTTGTCGGGGTGGCGATTGCCTGCTGGACGAGCTTGCCTCAGGTTGTCTCGATGGACGAAGCGCGAGAGGCGGCTGAACAGCTGTTTGTGATTGCCCTGGACGCGATTGTGGCGATCAATGAAAATGGCATTATTTGTCAGGCTAACCCTGCAGCTGAACGCCTGTTTGGGGTGAGCGCCGGTCAGGTGGCTGGACGTCACCTCAATCAACTGCTGCCCGGATTGGGGAATCATCCAGATGAGTGGCCAGGCCGGTGCGAGCAAACCCTCAACCGGCACGGGTTAAATCCGCTTGTCCTGGAAGTTTCTATCTCAGACCGATTCTCCCAAAACGCATCGCCAACCAATCGGGATCTGCAAGAATATGTTGTGATTCTGCGCGACATCACCGAGCGGGTGCGAGCCAGGGAGGCGCTGCAAAAAGCTAATGATCTGCTAGAAATCAAAGTTGAGGAGCGCACCTCTGAACTCAGGCAGACTGTCGAGCAGTTGCAGGTGGAGATAAACGAGCGCCGGCGGGTCGAAGAGAATCTGCGAGCCATGCAAAACCAGATTATCGTGCAAGAAAAGCTGGCTTCTCTGGGAAGTTTGACCGCCGGCATCGCCCACGAAATCAGAAACCCCTTAAACTTTGTTAACAATTTTGCAGAGCTGTCCGCTGAATTGGCGGAAGAGCTATTTGAAGAAATTGAAAATCAAGCCTGCAGGCTAGAACCCGAAACAAGTGAGTGCATCACCGACCTGTTAAACGATTTGAAACAAAATCTGCAAAAAATTAACCATCACGGTCAAAGAGCGGACAGGATCGTCAGCAGTATGCTGCTGCACTCTCGCGCCAAAAGCGGTGACTGGGAGGCGACGGATATCAACAGTTTATTGGCGGAGTATGTCAATCTCGCCTATCACGGGATGCGGGCCAAGGATGCTGACTTTAACATTACCATAGAAACCGAATGTGACGAGTCTATTGGCTCTGTCGAAGTCGTGCCGCAAGACATGGGCCGAGTTTTACTGAACATTATCAACAACGCTTGCTATGCAGCCCTGAAAAGGAAACAAGAAATGGGCGGTGGCTTTTCTCCCCTCCTGAGCGTGCGGACTAAAAATCAGGGCGAGCGCGTTGAAATCCGCATTCGCGATAATGGCACCGGTATGACGCCAGAGGTGCGAGAGCAAGTTTTCACTCCCTTTTTTACGACAAAGCCAGCGGGAGAAGGGACTGGTTTGGGTCTGTCTATCAGTCACGATATTGTGGTGCAGCAGCACAGAGGAGAACTCCTGGTGGAAACGGAAGCCGGCAGTTATGCAGAGTTTATTATAATTTTGCCGAAACGGCCCGCCCTACAGACTTATAAGTAGCAACTTGGGTTAAAATAGAAAAAAGGAGGCGTACTGTGGTAGCTAAAATACTCTTTGTGGATGACGAGCCTGATTTAGAACTTCTGATTTGCCAAAAATATAGAAAAAAGATACGCAAGGGGGAATTGGAGCTGGTTTTTGCCCGGAATGGCGCAGAAGCGCTGGAAAAGGTGCGAGATAACCCCGATCTGGACATGGTGCTGACCGACCTGAATATGCCAGTCATGGATGGCCTGACTTTGCTGGCTAAACTGAATGAGATAGCTCCGCTGATCAAAACAGTGGTAGTTTCCGCCTATAGCGATATGGCAAATATCAGAAAGGCGATGAACTGCGGGGCTTTTGACTTTCTGACTAAGCCGATAGATTTTCAGGATTTAGAAATTACTGTCAGCAAAACCCTGGACTGCGTGCGACAGCTGAAAGAAAACCTGCGCCTGCGGCAAGAACAAGAGGAGGAGTTGCGGCAATCGGAAGCGCGAGAGCGGGAAAAAGCGATTCAGCTGCAACGAGTTTTGCAAGATTTGCAGCGCACCCAAGCTCAGCTGATTCAGAACGAGAAAATGTCGAGCTTGGGGCAGCTGGTTGCCGGTGTCGCCCACGAAATTAACAACCCGGTTAACTTTATCTACGGCAACCTCAGCCATGTCGGCGACTACACTCAAGCTCTCCTGGATTTAATTGACCTCTACCAGCAGTGCTATCCCAACCCTGACCCTAAAATCCAAGAGCTGATTGAGGAAACTGAGCTTGATTTTATCATAGAGGATCTCCCCAAAATGCTGTCCTCTATGAAAGTGGGAGCTGAGCGCATCCGCCAGATTGTGATGACGTTGCGCACATTCTCGCGGGTTGACGAAGCTGAAATGAAGCCGGTCAGCATTCATGAGGGCATCGACAGCACCCTAGTGATTTTGCACAATCGTCTCAAGACAAAGCCTGACAGGCCAACTATTCAAATCGTCAAAGAATACGGAGAATTGCCGCCAGTCGAATGCTATGCCGGCTTTTTGAATCAGGTGTTTATGAACATCCTCAGCAATGCGATTGACGCCCTGAATCAGCACGATAAAAAACGCTCCCCAGAAGAGATTAAAAACCGCCCCAGTACCATTACCATCAGCACCCAAGTTATGCACCGGGATTGGGTGCTAATCAGTATCAAAGATAATGGGCCGGGAGTGGATATTGATGTCATAGAACACCTGTTTGAACCCTTTTTCACCACTAAGCCGGTGGGCGAAGGCACCGGCTTGGGACTGTCCATCAGCTATGATATTGTTGTGCAAAAGCACGGCGGGCACCTGAGGTGTTGCTCGCAACCCGGACAGGGGGCAGAGTTTCTTATTGAGATTCCCCTCTTGCAGAGGGATCGCGCAGCGCTGAAAGCGAGTTAATTAGCCCGTCGCTGGTGCGCTCTCCCATACCGGCAGCGAAATATCTATAAACCTGGGATGGCGTCAGCCGTGAGAGGGCGGATATTTGAAGCCTTTTTCACAACCCTTGCCTGCGGGTGAAGGCACTTGGCTAGGATTCTCTATCACTTGTTAAATTATAGCAGATAAACAGGGCGTGCGGCTATTGCCAACTGGGACAGGGTGCGGAGTTTTGGATTCAAATTTCCATTAGGCAAACAGTTA
>Ga0185317_100395_pt1 | contig 11097 bp, 7 predicted proteins | sample DevilsHole_FD_128020 | JGI IMG/M metagenome (GOLD analysis project Ga0185317, IMG submission 128020) | Groundwater microbial communities from Devils Hole, Nevada to study Microbial Dark Matter (Phase II) - Devils Hole (SPADES assembly)... | ecosystem: Environmental > Aquatic > Deep subsurface >...
CAGCTCCCCAGAAACCCCCCCAGAAACCGGGTTTCTGCGACAAATTTTGCGACCGGCCCGAAATCTTTAATCAGAAACCCGGTTTCTCAGCCCGTTTCTCAGCCCCCCAGAAACCGGCTACACCACGGTTAAAAACTCAATCTTCGGCAACAGCGGCTCGTGGACAATCCCCACACCGGCAAACCCCCACCGCTGCAGCAACCCCTTCAGCTGAGAGCCTGGGATTGACTCCACGCCAAACTTGTCCTGGACACCGGCACCGTGGGTGTTGAGATAGCTCAGGGCGTCAAAATGCTCCCGAAACATCAGCAAATAGCCCGCTCCCCCACTGGTTTTTGGGTGAGCCGCCAGATAGCTGCCGTCAGTTTTAGAACGAACCAAATAGTAGATTTCTGAAAACATATTTTCTAGCCTGCATAAGCGAGAGAGTAAGGCCCCCTCTCGGTTAACCCCGGAACCAGAAACCGGGTAACTTCGGCGAAACCCGGTTTCTTATGCTCTCGTTAGGCGCTTTTACTCCATTCTAATTCATATCTGCCAACTTAATGCGCGGGTCAGCGAATTTGAGCAGCAAATCTGCCAGGAGATTGCCCAAAATCAGCATCACGGCACCCATCATCAGACTCGCCATCACCAGATACAAGTCTTGGGCGTTCACCGCCTGCAAAATCAGCCGGCCCAAACCGGGCCAATTGAAGAAAAACTCGGCAATGAACGCCCCGCTGAGCAAGCTGGCAAACTCAAACCCCAGCAGCGTAATCAGCGGATTAACGGCATTGCGCAGGGCGTGCATATAAATTACCCTATTTTCTGGCAGCCCCTTGGCGCGAGCGGTGCGGATGTAGTCTTGGCGCAGCACGTCCAGCAATTGACCCCGGGCAATCCGCTGCAAGCCGGCAAAACTGGTGACACTCAGCGCCAGTGTTGGCAAAATCATGTGCCAGCCAATATCCACCGCTTTGCCCAAAGGGGTGAGTTCCGCGTAGTCAATGCTCGTCATCCCGCCTACCGGGAACAAAGGCGAAGTGTTCTGCGCCAGAATTAGCAGCAGCAGCGCTGTGATAAAGCTGGGAAATCCCTGACCGGCATAGCTTATCACTTGCAGGAACCGGTCAATCCAGCGATTTTGGTTCACCGCGCCGACAATCCCCAGGGGAATGGCAATTGCCCAGGTGACAGTCAGCGAGGAAATCGCCAGCAGCAGGGTTGCCGGTATTCGCTGGCTCAGCAGTTCCGCCACCGGTCGCTGTGTGGCAAAACTGATGCCAAAATCCAATCGGGTGACAATCCGCCACAGCCAGCGCAGGTACTGCTCAACTGGGTGTTTGTCCAGCCCGAAATTGGCGGTGAGCTGCTTGATTGTGTCCTCGGAAAACTTGGGATTCTGCTTGATCGTATCTAAATAATCCCCTGGAGCCAGCTGAATAATCGCAAAACTGAGCGCCGAAGCCAGCAGCAGCGTCACGAGCGCCTGCAGCAGCCGCTTCACCACATAGAGAAACGTCTCGCTGGTGAGCGCCCCCACCAGCCCTTCCCAAAATGATTCCAGCCACCCGCTGACTGATGAAACCTTCACAGAACTCATAGCATTTTTTGCTGACTGTTAATTTTAAACTCTTCCCCGAACACTTCTAGCATTTATAAATGATTCGCGCTCCTATATTTCTGCTCCTTTCTTGGCGCACAGGCGCGTCGGGCGCGGTTTTTCAAAAAAAATGTTTCCCTCTTCAATTAGAACTGCTATATAATAAGGTATTAGCCATTAGCCAGTGACCAATGACCAATGACCCATCACCTCTAATACTCAACCAGCGTCAGCACCGGCACGCCTTCGGGCAGTTTCTGACGTCCGGCCAAGCCCACCAGCTCGACGACGAAGCAAAAACCCACGATTTCGCAGCCGGCCAGCTGCAACATCTGGGCAGTAGCTTTTGCCGTGCCGCCCGTGGCCAGCAGGTCGTCAACAACCAGCACCCTACTTCCGGGCAGCAAGGCGTCCTGGTGCATTTCCAGTCGGTCTGTGCCGTACTCTAGCTCGTACTCGACGAAGTGAACTGCAGCCGGCAACTTGCCCCGCTTGCGCACGGGCACGAAGCCAACGCCCAGTTTGTATGCCAGGGGCGTTCCAAAAATAAAACCTCGCGACTCCATACCCACAATGTAGTCCGCTCCCAGACCGGCGCATTTTTCCGCCATCGTGTCTATGGTGTAGCGCAGCCCCTCTGGGTGGCGCAGGAGGGTGGTGATATCCCGAAACATAATTCCCGGTTTGGGAAAATCTGGAATGTCGCGAATCAGAGATTTCAGATCCATGAGTTTATGAGTAAAAATTGCGAACGCTGTCCGCATCTGTGGCGCACTGCCGGTTGGCAAACTGCCCACCGGCATGTCCTTGGGGACGCGACAAAAATCCTAAACTAGAATTTACCACCGGATCTGCGCCGGCATTCAAAACCTTGCTGACTGCCTCTGCCCACCGGCATGCTCCCCCAACCCGAAAATGCCGGTCCCGATCGGATTGTCGGCTCGGCAAGTCCGCAGATTTCTCAGGCGGGAGAGCCGAATTGCATTCCCCAGTTGGGCTTGTATGCGGCGCAGGTACTGCATTATAGCAAAAATGTCAATGGGGGCGAGTCAGGATTTTTTGCTGGCCAGCCGTGAAAAATTCCATATCGCCCAGTTCAGTTTATTCTACCAGGCAGTAAGCATGCACGGTTCTCTAAGCGTAATGCCACCGAACAGTCCAACCGATACGTCAAAGCCGCTGATTTTGGACAGTCTGCCCGACCCGCAGATCGCGGAACACGGCTGTCCGCGCCGCACCCGGTTGCAAATAGATTTGATTCTACTGGCCATAGAAGCCTTAAATCTTAGAGGCTCAGAAGAAATCCTAGCTGCAGCCAAAGAACTGGAGCTACAGGAGATTATCCCCAATCGGGTGATGCTGTGGCGGCTGCGCAGCACTAACCCGCTGCGCCGTTACAGCCAGCGCCGCCCCCTGAAGTTGCAGGAAGCTAAGGCCCTGGTGGCGATCGCCTGCCACTTGGCCCGCCGGCAGACGGTGACGGTGCGCCAGTTGCTGCTGGACTACAGCCGGCTGCGGGACAAGCAAATCCCGCTGGACAGCCACTTGCGGCTGTCGGATTACCTGGAGCGCTTCCGGGCGCACTTCCGCAGCCGCATGAACCCCCGTCGCGCCGGTGTGCTGGTTTACAGCACGAATGAAAAGTTGAACGGGCTGGCTCTGGATTTGTTGGGTCAGTTGCTGTTGTGCACCGGCACGAGGGGAATGCTCAGATTTTGGATCGCTCTGTTTGACGGGGAGGTGCTATGACTATTCGACGCCAGTACAATTTGCCCAACTGCACTCTGATTTTAGACGGGCTGAGCGACAGCCTGATGGCCAGTCCGTCAGACGCCCGCCCGCTAATGTCAATGTTAGTCAATGTCGAGTGCCGGCTGGCCGGTCTTGACAAACCGCTGACGGGGGGGCGGGAGTTTTTGGAAAGTTTGGTAACGGCAACCAGCCGCTACGCTCAGGAATTTTTGAGTGGGGTGCCCCACCCGGGGGACGAAAACGGTCGCACGCCACTGGTGCGGCTGCAAAAAATAGGCGGGAATTTGCACCGGCTGACGGTGCAGTCGGGGGCGAGGATTGGGGAGTCCGGGGCAAGTCTGTCGCCGGTTCAGATGGATTTAACCACTGTGCAGCTGTTCGATTTGGTGGAGGCGGTTGACCAGTTTTTTGCGGACACTCGCACTCTGCCGGATATGTCGCTGCAGCTGACGCCGGTTTCTAAGAGATATGCCAGAACCTACGAACCTCTGGCCAAGCGGGCTGTGCCGGCAGCGCTGGGCCTGTCCAGTTTAGCGGCAGCCGCGATTGCTTTCTCCTTGATGCCGGTGCCTCAGGTGCAAAGGGCGGGCGAGCCGGCGTCCCAGTCTAAAACTGAATCAATTTCCACAACTGCCACACCCTCGCCTGAGTCCAAGAACGCCAGTTCTGGTTCGGATCTGGATGCGGTGCTGGCTTCTGTGCCGGAAATTACCGACCCGCTCCAGCTGGAAGATTTAAAGTCGAAACTGTACAGCCAAATCGATGCGGCTTGGAAGCGAGAGCCACCGCTGTCTGAGGAGGTAATTTACCGCGTCGGTGTCAGCGGTGACGGGGCGGTTGTCGGGTACAAGCCGGTGAACGAAGCTGCTATTAATGCTAAGGAAACTCCCCTTAAGGATTTAATTTCTATTTCCCCTGAAGGCGGTGCGGTGAAGGCGATCTCTTTGGCTCAATTCCAAGTTGTGCTGACTGCCGGTGGGGTGGTGCAAGTCACTCCTTGGCAGGGGCACAGCGCTTCGGCGAGTTCGCAGGCAGAGATTAATGACGCAACGCTGCTAGAAGAGTTGCAGCCAAAATTATACGAAGAAATTGACAGAAACTGGCAAACTCGTCCGACGTTTGAGCGCGATTTAGTTTTCAAGGTGGGTATTACTAAAGATGGGGTGATTGCAGATTTCACGCCGGTCAATCAACCGGCTGCTGATTACGTTCAGGAAACTCCTCTCCCCAGTTTGCGCCAGCCCGGAGCAGCCGGCACCCCGGAGCCCCTGGCTCAGTACAAGGTTGTTTTCACGCCTGGAGGAGTGCTGCAAGTCAGTCCTTGGGGGGGATTGCGGTAGGGGAGCGTGCCTTTTTTGACTCGGATGCCGGTATCTTGGGAACCCCACCAAGGGGCAGTCTCCGCCGGTGGCAGCGGCATAGGGCCGGCCATTAGAGGGCGGCCACTATGCAGCCGCCCCTACAAGCTGTGGGCGATTAGAGGGGGGCCACTATGCAGCCGCCCCTACAAGCTGTGGTTTTCCATGAGTGGAAAAAGTTTAAATCATCCTTATACTCTGCCCTCGCCCATAATGCGGCGTTGAGAGGGATTGGTTATACAAACCCAAGTTGCTACTTACCAGACAGTCAGGCGAGATCCCCCCCTAGCCCCCCCTTAAAAAGGGGGGGACATCTCAAATCCCCCCTTTTTAAGGGGGGGAAAGGGGGGATCTAGATGCAAAGACCTTGTAGGTAGCAACTTGAGTTATACAATGAACACAGCGCAACAATTTATTTATTTATTTTAAGATTCAATAAAAACAATAACTGCGCCTTAAATAATGGACTTATTTTTTTTATTTATGTCAAAAAATCGGTACTTTTACGGATGCTACTATCCAAAAAGGTAGCGTATAGTATTAGATGGGTGGGAGACAAAGCCTACCTGCTATATCGGGTAACTTAGGATAGAAATCTGTTCGCATGCGCCCAATTATCGGGGCCTTATTAACCGTTAAATTTTTAGTGTCTGATGAAATCCTTTGCTGCAAACCTCAGTCTATTACTAGCTGTTCTTCCCTACATCGGGGCATTGGCCACCGCAACACCGGCACTCGCCCAAGTCCCACCAATCACACCGGCACCCGACGGCACCGGCACGGCGGTCACTCCCCAAGGCAATACCTTTAACATACAAGGCGGCTCCCTGTCAAGAGATGGCGCGAATCTCTTCCACAGTTTCCAGAAATTTGGCCTGAGCGAGGGACAGACGGCCAACTTCCTCACCAATCCCGATATCCGCAATATCCTGGGGCGGGTAGTCGGGGGCGACGCTTCTTATATTAATGGCTTAATTCAAGTCAGCGGGGGGAATTCCAACCTATTCTTAATGAACCCAGCCGGCATCCTATTTGGCCCAAATGCCAGTTTGAACGTGCCGGCATCCTTCACCGCGACAACCGCCACCGGCATCGGGTTTGGTTCGGGGTGGTTTAATGCGGTTGGCAGCAATGATTATAATGTCCTAGTGGGGACGCCGAGTGAGTTTAATTTCGCGGTATCACAGCCGGGGGCGATAGTCAATGAGGGGAATTTAACCTTAACATCTGGTAACAGTCTGACGCTCTTGGGCGGGACAGTGATAAACACCGGCACCCTAACAAGTCCTGGGGGGTATATTACCATTGCGGCAGTGCCGGGTGACAGTGCGGTGCGGATTTCTCAAGAGGGGCATTTGCTGAGTTTGGACATTGAGCCGGCGGCGCTAACAGGAGCGGAAGGAACGCCGGTCCTACAACCTCTTTCTTTACCGCAATTGCTGACCGGCAGACCTGATTTTGGGCACGCCTCCGCGCTGAGTGTGAGTGAAAAAGGCGAGGTGTCCTTGACGGGTTCTGGGGTGAGGATACCGGCATCAGGGGGGATAGCTGCCGGCAATATTGACACGAGTTCTGAGGTGGGGGACGGCGGGGCGATTACCTTGAATGCCACATCAGATATTATAACAGGTTCTCTGCGGACTGCCGCCGGCGGCACCGGCACAGGGGGGAATATCGAGATTGTGAGCAGTGCCGGTGGGATTAATACGAGTGCCGGTGCTGTAGATTCCAGTTCGGTGGATGGGAATGGAGGGAATGTCACCCTGACGGCGGAACGAGACATTGTAACAGGTGAGATAAAATCCGGGTCGGTTGGGGAAATAATTTATTTAGGGACTGATGAATATGGCAACCAGCAGTTTTCATCTAAAGGAGGCACCGGCACAGGGGGGAATATCGCCCTAGAAAGCCGCAGCGGTGCTGTAGATACCAGCGCCGGCAGTTTGTCTTCTTATTCATTGGAAAGAGATGGGGGTTCTGTGACCCTGAGTGCTGCTGGGAATATTAAGATAGGTAACATCATCTCTTCTTCAGGTTACTTGGATATGGATACATATTATCACAGTTATTTTGGCCCCGGCACCGGCAGTGGGGGAAATATCTCTATTACAAGCCGTGACGGTGGGATTGATACTAGTAACAGCAAATTTACCACGCTATACTCTTATTCATATCAGGGAAATGGGGGTTCTGTCACCCTGCATGCTTTTGGGGATATTAAGACAGGTAGCATCTATTCTTATTCTCCAGGTTACTACGACGCAGATACAGGTACGACGTCTGGCACCGGCAGTGGGGGAAATATCATTCTCAATAGCAGTGCCGGTGGCATTGATACTGCCTCTGGCGGGCTATTATCTTATTCAACTGAGGGGAATGGGGGTTCAGTTACCCTGACAGCTTCTGGGGATATTAAGACAGGTGCCATCCAGTCGCTTTCGTATGGCACCGGCAATGGGGGGAATATCACTCTCAATAGCAGTGCCGGGAACATTTATATTGACAGTTGGAGTCTGGACTCTTTTTCACATCAGGGAAATGGGGGTTCTGTCACCCTGCATGCTTTTGGTGATATTAAGACAGGTTCCATCCAGTCGTATTCTTCGTTTGGCACCGGCAGTGGGGGGAATATCACTATTAATAGCAGTGCCGGTGGCATTGATACTCTCAGTGGTCAGCTGGACTCTTTTTCAGGTCAGGGGAATGGGGGCTCACTCACCCTGAAGGCTAGCGGTACAATCTCCACCGGCTACATCAATTCGTCTGGCTTATTGCGGGGGGGAGACATTACCATAACTAGCCAGTTGAGTGACATCATCTATCGGGGATTTATTGACACCTCTTCTCAGAATGGCACCCGTGGCAACATCACCGAAAATCCTTATGCCGGCAGCATCTCCACAGGAAATCTCAACGGGTTGAGGAATATCACGATTGCCGCTGGAGGTGATGACGAGCCAATTGCTGCCAGCCCAGCCGCCAGCGCCACTTCCGATGCCGGCAAAATTAACACTGTCGCAGGTAATGTCACCCTGAGTGCTCACAATGATATTACAGTCAGCCAACCCATAAAAACCTCTTCAATTACCAGTTTAGAACTGATTGCCGGTCGCAGCATCAACATCAACGCCGACATAGACACCTCAGCAAGCAACGGCAATATAGCACTGCGAGCGAATAGTAATAGTGCTGACCCCAAGTATCGCGAATCGGGCGCAGGTTCAGTGACAATGGCACCGGGCACTGCCCTCAATGCCGGCAGCGGCAATATCGTGATAGAGTTGGGCCGGCTTGCAGAAGTTGGCAACATCACCCTGAGCAATATAAACACGGCAGGCGCTCTCACAGTCAATGCGGCAACAGGAAATATCCTGCGCAGCTCAGCCGACTCGTTAATTACAGCTGGGCGTGCTTTCTTCCAGACAGCAACATCAGGCGCAGGCGGGATTGGGTTTCCGGCAGAACCGTTGCGCATCAGCGTCAGCAATTTAGAGGCTACTGCGGGAAGTAGCGGGGCGTTTTTCGAGTCTCCCGAACTGGGAGTAACGGTGGGTGGCGCAACCGAATTACCTATCGGGATTGTAACATCAGGTGACGTTGATCTACGCGCCGCCGCTGATATCGAGATTACCGAGCAGGTGAGCACTGCTAGTATTTTATCCAGGAATGCAGGGAATATTACCTTCAATAGTAGCAGCGGTGCCATTAATGCCAGCACCACTCTCAAATCTAACGCCCTACAGGGAAATGGGGGTTCAGTCGCCCTGACAGCTTCTGGGGATATCAAGACAGGTGAAATCTCGTCGTATTCGTGGGGCGACGGCAATGGGGGGAATATCGCACTCACTAGCAGTGCAGGTGGCATTGATACTGCCAACAACTTGTTATCCTCTTCTTCAGCTGAGCGGAATGGGGGTTCAGTCACCCTGACAGCTTCTGAGGATATTAAGACAGGTGACATCGAGTCGTATTCCAGGAGCAACCACAGTGGGGGGGATATCACACTCAAGAGCAGTGCCGGTGGCATTGATACTACCGGTGGCAGGCTCTCCTCTGGTTCATGGGCCGGAAATGGGGGTTCTGTCACCCTGACAGCTTCTGGGGATATTAAGACAGGTGACATTGAGTCGGCTTCCTCAGTCACCGGCAGTGGGGGAAATATCGCCCTCAATAGCAGTGCCGGTGGGATTGATACTGCCATTGGCAGGTTATCTTCTTATTCAGATCAGGGCAATGCGGGTTCTGTCACCCTGAGCGCTTCTGGGGATATTAAGACAGGGCAGATTGCCTCAATGGCGGGTTTTAACCCTAACGTCATGTGTTCCCCTGATAATTGTGATGTGGGCTTCACTCCAATTCCTGGCAGCACCGGCACCGGCGGAGACATCACAATCGAAAGCAGCCGTGGTATTATAGATACCAGCGCCTACGCACTCAACACCATGTCTTACGGAGGACGTGCCGGCAATGTTACCATCAAAGCAGCAGGACACATCGAAACCGCTGACATCCGTTCAGAAGGCTTATTGCAAGGCGGCAATATTACCATCAACAGCGCCAGTTCAAATAGTATCAATGTCGGCGGCAACCTAGACACCTATTCTGACAGTGGCACAGCCGGCACTGTTACCCTCACCAGCCCAGGCAGCATCACAACAAGGGAGATTACCTCCTACGGGCAAACCAAAAGTGGGGACATTTCTGTCACCAGTAACAGTACCGTCACGACAAACTCTATCAAAACCCAATCGGGAACCGGCCCCAGTGGCAATATTACCATAAACGGCAATAACATTGCAACCGGCAACCTCGACTCCCTCGGCAGAGATCGGGCGGGCAATATTCAAGTGACTGCCAGCGGGAACGTCACGACACTTAATATAGAATCTCGTGCGCAGTCAGGGGATTCTGGTAATATTGGCGTAGAAGCCGGTGGCGACATCACCACCGGCAACCAAACCACTACCGCCACCAACGGCAATTCCGGCGACATCACTGACACTGCCGGCGGTGACATGACAGTCGGCAACCAAACCACCACTTCCACCAACGGCAATTCCGGCAACATCACCAACACTGCCGGCAACAACATAACGGCAGGCAACCAAACCACTACTGCCACGAATGGCAATTCTGGCAACATCACTGATACTGCCGGTGGCAACATAACGGCACGCAACCAAACCACTACCGCCACCAACGGCAATTCCGGCAACATCACCAATACTGCCGGCAACAACATAACGGCAGGCAACCAAACCACAAGCGCCACGGGTGGAACTGCCGGCGACATCACCAACACAGCAGTTGGCAGCATTACTGCAGGCAATATCACCTCCACCGGCACTCAAGGCAGTGGAAATATCACCCTGACTAGCGCCACCGGAGAAATCAACACGGGTGCAGTTCACACAGATACGGGAGAAGTCAATATTAATGCCGGCGTTAACCCACTGCCGGTGCCAGTGCCGGTGCCTGACTCAACCCAAACTGTGCCGGTGCCTGACTCAACTCAAACTGTGCCGGTGCTGTCTAATCCCTTAATTCATTCCGTGAGTTCAGATAGCAGCACCAACCCCAACATATCCACCAGTAAAACTGCCCTCCCCGACGGGAATGCTGCCAAGATCAGCGACAGCAGCGCCCAACAAATCTTAGCTAGTCTCAATGTCCTCAACAGCAGCCCCCTGGCGGTAAACCCCACTCAAATCATAGCGCAGGTAGAGCAAAGCCGGGATAAGGAATTTGCCGATTATTTCGGGCAAAATCTCTCTAACCAATTGACCTCGCCAGAAAGCATCCGAGACGCTCTGTCAACCATTGCTTCCCAAACCGGCAACCGCTCTGCTATAATATATATCACCGCACTTCCCGACGAATTGGAACTCGTGGTGTTCCCGCCAGAAGGGCACCCGGTACGCAAAACTGTCCCCGCTGCCTCTCGTGAGGAACTCCTCAAACTTGTCGCCGAATTTCGGGATAAATTGACAAACCCCGTCAATCGCAAGTCTACCAACTATTTGCCCTTGGCAGCTCAGCTATATCAGCGGCTGATTGCCCCAATCGAACCGGAATTGCAAGCCGCTAAAATCGACACCCTGCTGTTCAGCATGGATGCGGGATTGCGGAGTCTGCCGGTGGCGGCGCTGCACGATGGCAAACAGTTTCTCATCGAAAAGTACAGTCTCGCCCTCATCCCCAGCGTCAGCTTAATGGACACCCGCTACCAACCCCTACAGGGGGCGCAAGTTCTGGCAATGGGTGCCAGCGAATTCCCTGACCAAAAACCCTTATTCGCCGTGCCGGTGGAACTTTCTGAAATTACCCAGAAGTTGTGGCAAGGCAAAGCTTTATTGAATCAGGACTTCACGCGAGACAACCTGATCGAACAACGCTCTAATT
>Ga0185317_100396_pt1 | contig 11064 bp, 7 predicted proteins | sample DevilsHole_FD_128020 | JGI IMG/M metagenome (GOLD analysis project Ga0185317, IMG submission 128020) | Groundwater microbial communities from Devils Hole, Nevada to study Microbial Dark Matter (Phase II) - Devils Hole (SPADES assembly)... | ecosystem: Environmental > Aquatic > Deep subsurface >...
GTGTGCCGGTGGCACAGCCAGATTAGATCCCTGTACGCGAATCGGGTTAGCAGCTGTTCCCCATTGCAAACCCACCGGCACACTTACTGTCAGTAGGGGCGCGGTTTGAGAGGGTGTGGCGCTGTAGGTGCTGCCATCCGCAAATTTGATTGCAGAAGCTGTACTTCCCAGAAATGAGCCGCCGATATCCAGTTTGGCATTGGGGCCAAAAATAATCCCGCTGGGATTGAGTAGAAATAGGTTAGCGGTGCCGTTGGTTCGGATTGAGCCATTAATGTTTGATATTGAGCCTCCTGTGACGCGGGTGATGATATTTTGAATGTCTGGGGAGTTGTTAAAGAACGCTCGCGTGCCGGTGGGGACAGAAAATTCCTTAAAGCTGTGGAAGAGATTGCCCCCCGCACGGGTGCCGGCGGTAATTTCCAGAGTTTCGCCAGAGGGAGTCACGGCGGAATTGACCGGCAGGGTAGCATCGGGCACAATTTGAGCGAATGCCGGCGGGCAAAGAAAGCTGGTCGTCCCAGCAAGGGCTAGGAAAAAGGTAAAGTTTTTCATGGGTTTCGGCAGATTGTTCATGGTTCGGATGTCAGAAACCGGGTTTCTTGAAGAAACCCGGTTTCTTCGGTCTCTCAAAACGAGATAAAATGACCGCTGATATCGGCTGCACTTGCATTCAGCACCGCCCCCAGCGAATTTCCATTGAGCTTGATGTCTGTGCCTTCAATGATACCATCTCCATTGGGGTCTATATCTTGATAGCGGACGTAGCCGGAGACAATCGCTTGCATTTCTTGGATATTAGCGCTAACCTCCCCGATAAAATATTGCTGTATGAGCCCAGAGAAAGGCGTTTGGGAATTAGGGTAGGACTTGAAATAATCCAGCAATTGCGAACTTAGGGACTCGGCATCAGAGTCTGATAGCTTTAACTTTTTCAGCTGTTCCTTTAGCTCGTCCCGCACAGACAAGGTGAAAGCTTCCAAGGTGATATTAGCTTCTGACAGCCCTCCTGTCAAGCCGATGCGGTCGCTCACTTTATCAAAGTCGATAATGATATCTGTCTCGTTTGAATTGGCCGCAGCCGCATCCGCTCTCAGGACAAATATATCGCTATCTGAACCTCCTGTCAAGACATCTTTTCCCAAGTCGCCAATTAGGGTGTCGTTTCCCTGTGCGCCAATTAGCAAGTCATCATCTCGACCGCCGCGCAATAAGTCATTTCCAGCGCCCCCATCGACCAAATCTTTACCCCTGTTGCCGTTGAGGGTGTCATCACCGCTGTCGCCGTAAACCCGGTCGTCATCTAGTCCCCCTTGAAGGAAGTCAGTCCCTTCTCCGCCGAACAAAACATCCTTTCCTGCATTGCCATTAACAAGCTCACTATCCGATGAGCCTATTACAGTGTCGTCGCCATCGAGGGCGCGGAGTCCACCGGCATAGCCGGCCAGAAGTCCTGGGGTTAATTGTACATCGTCTGGAAGAGAAAGGTTGAAGTTTAAGTCAAAAAAGTTTGGGTTAGCATAAGGATTGCTGTTGGGGTCGAGCGGCGGGCCAAATAAAGTTATCGTCATGGTAGAAGAATCCCCTACAAACTGTGTAAAATATGTCCTGTCCTTGTTGTCCTCGTTCCCAGCCTCAGGCTGGGAACACTTGAAAGGAGGCTCCCTCCCTCTCTCCTGGCAATTAAGCGATTTTCCCCGGGCGCGGGGGGGTATAACCCCCCGTTAATTAGCCAACAGGATCTTGAAATCGCGGCTCATCAAACGAAGTCCTCCTGCCCTGCGCGGCGTGCGCCAACGCGGACTAAAAAACAGTGTAGCTGCGGTTTCACCCGCCGGGAAACCGTGGGACAAATCGGGGAGGCGGAGCAATTTATTATCTCCAGACTATTGTAGTTGAGTGCCTGGCGCGGAGCGCTAAATTTAACAAAATTTTACACAGCGGCTTGTCCCGGCGCGTCAGGGAGGAGAAAGCCGGTTGCAGGCACTCCAAATTAAAATTATCTTATAAGTAAGGTGCGTTAGCGTGCGAGAGTACGGCACCCCCCAATCTTTGAATTACCGTCAAGGGGCTAAAATGTCAGAACCTCCTATGCTGTCGGAATCGGAATTGCGCGAGTGGCTCTTGGGAGTAGAAGAAGCCAACCGCAACAATATATTTTGCCACTGTCGCCGGTGCGATGCCGAGTGGGTGGACTCTTCCTTCCAGGCAGTTTGTGCCGGCTGCGGCAGTTCCGATGTGGAGCGCATCTCGTGCTGGCAGTTCCCAGATGACTGATATAATAACTCAAGTTGCTACCTACAAGCTGCTCCTCGTCCTCGTTCCCAGCCAGAGGCTGGGAACGCCGTTTTTGAGGCTCTGACTTGAAAAGGTTTGTAGTTGGGCTGCACGCCCTACCGAGGACAGGCGAGACGCCCCGCGATCGCCCCGCCCTGGGGACAATTTTCATCGGTGGCGGTGTGCGCAGTTGTAGCGCAGCGGCTCCGCAGGAGCATAGTGACTGCCTCCAAAAGTTGCAACTTGGGTTATAATATTCGCTAGCATATTTCTTGTGCGGTCAAGTCGGCGGCACCGGGTAGGGCGTGCAGCCCAACTACTTTCCTTGTAGGGCGTGCAGCCCAACTACTTTCTTTGGGCATTAGTAGGGGCGGGTTTACCAGCATCTGAACTGAGAGCCGACATTTTGGATAAACCCGCCCCTACTTTCTTTGGGCTAAAGCCCAACTACGAACTTTTGGGCTAAAGCCCAACTACGAACTTTTGGGCTAAAGCCCAACTACGAACTTTTGGGCTAAAGCCCAACTACGAACTTTTGGGCTAAAGCCCAACTACTTTCTTTGGGCTAAAGCCCAACTACTTTCTTTGGGCTAAAGCCCAACTACGAACTTTTGGGCTAAAGCCCAACTACTTTCTTTGGGATAAAGCCCAACTACGAACTTTTGGGCTAAAGCCCAACTACTTTCTTTGGGCTAAAGCCCAACTACGAACTTTTGGGCTAAATGCCCAATCCCCAATCCAAGGTTAAACTATCTACTATAAAATCTACCGGCTGCCTTTATGAGCCTGTGCGTCAACCCCAACTGCCCAAAACCCGAAAATCCTGACAGTATCCAATTTTGCCAGAGCTGCGGCTCTGAGTTGCTGCTGGCAAAGCGCTATCGGGTGACTCGTTTGCTGAGCCCTAAAGGTAACTTTGGCAAAATTTATGAGGTCAGCGACACCGGCACCCCCAAACTTCTCAAAGTTCTCACGAGCGATAGCCCGCAAGCTGTACAATTATTTCAGCAAGAAGCGCAAGCCCTAAGCCAAATCAATCATCCAGGGATTCCCAAAACAGATGGCAACTTTATCTTCTTTCCCCGCAACAGCAAGACGCCGGTGCACTGTCTGGCGATGGAACAAATCGACGGTATAGATTTGGCGGACTATCAGAAACAGCGAAAAAATCGCCCCCCCGACCAAAAGTTAGCGGTGGAATGGCTGTCCCAGCTAGCGGGGATTTTGCAGGCGGCACACCAGCAGGACCTTTACCACTGGAATATCAAAGCCACCAAGATTGTCCTCAAGCCGGACGGTCAGCTGGTGCTGACTGATTTTAGCGCTGTCTGGCAAGTGGCCGCAACTGCCGTGGTTGGCAGCAACAAGCCAGGGTTTTACACTGCCGGTTACACACCACCAGAACAGCAAAAAGGCTCTCCCGTGCCGCAATCGGATTTCTATGCCTTGGGGCGCACGTTTGTTTATCTGCTCACCGGCAAGCAGCCAACTGACCCCGCCATATACAATTCTAGCACAGATGAGTTGCGGTGGCGCAATTTTGCCCCCAATATTTTGCCGGCGCTGGCAGATTTAATCGATAAACTGATGGCACCGGCGGTTAAAGATCGCCCAGCGAGCGCGGGGGTGATATTGCGCGAGCTGGCACAAATTGAACAAACTCTCAATTCCAGCCAGACGGTTTCTCCGCCGGCGCAACCGCGAGTTTCTGTGCCGGTGAAACCGCTACCCGCTTTTCAAATACCGTCAATACCGTCAATACCGTCTCCCGCATCGTGGGGAATCTCTGCAGGGGAATGGGGCTTTTGGTGGCAGTGGGTTCTGGCGACTTTGCTGGGGAATCTTGCCGGTTGGCCTTCGGGTTTGGTGGTGGCGCTAGTCCTTTCCCTCCGTGCCGGTAACACTTGGGCTTATGCCGCTTTATTTGGTTTGCCGGGGGTTGGCGTGGGAATTATGCAGTGGGTGATTTTGCGGCAAATCGTCAAGAAAGCCCGCTGGTGGGTGCTAGTAAATTTTGTCGGCAGTGCCGTATTCGGTGCGCTGTTCGCTGTCGGGAATCTTCAGCTGTCGGGTGCCGGTGACTGGGCGAAGTTCGGTGCCCTCATGGGAGTTTGTGTTGGAATTGCCCAGTGGTTAGTTTTGCGGCAAATCGTTGGCAGTGCTGGCTGGTGGGTGCTAGTGAGTGTGGCCCTCAATACTGCCGGTTTGGCTGTTTTGGGTGCCGGTCTGACTGGCTTGAGAAATATTGTACTAGCTGTGATGCTGACTGTGGTGATGGCTGCTATCTTTGCCGGGGTTACGGGAGGCGTGCTGGTTTGGTTATTGCGCCGGTCTTTTCCAGAGGAGGTAAAGTGATATAGCGGTTCTGAGTTGGATGAGCTATGGCCCAGAAACCCGGTTTCTTAAAGAAACCGGGTTTCTCAGTCCCTCACTAATATGAGAGAGGCTATAAGGTTGGCTCTCCCAACAGGAAACGCACCCAAAAATTAAAACAGCAACAGCAGGGGCAGAATTTTCCCCAGCGGATTCAGCACATCTCCCAAAGTGTCCGAAACACTCGCCAAACCAGATTTCCCCACTACAATCACATCATTCGGGCGAAGCGTGGGATTGCTTTTATCATTAATACCTTCCTGAAAATCCACCTCCACACCCCGCTTTGAAACCGTCCCATTCGGATTCAACCGTATCAGCTCCACCTTCCCTTTCCGCGCTCGGTTGTTAAACCCACCGGCAGCCAGCAGCGCCTGATTTAAAGGCGTATTCGGCGGAACCTCCACAGATCCAGGCTTCACCACCTCCCCCACCACATTCACCGTCATTTTATCCGGTGAAAAACTAGCCGCAGCTAGCTGAGGCGCTTCCTCTGGATTGAGCGCGGTAGCCGTGGGAATAACAATCGTATCTCCCTCTTGCAATATCGCATCTTGCCGCAAATCCCCCGCTTGCAAAAGCTCCCACAAATTGACATTAAACGTCTGTTCCGAACCCTCCCTCGTAATCCGGCGCACCCGAATCTGGCGGATATCAGCTAACTGCGTAATCCCACCTGCCACTTGCAGCGCCCGCGTCACAGTCGGCAAATCTCCATCCTTCTCCGCTTTCACAACATGAGTGCCCGGACGAGCCACTTCCCCAATCACCGCAACATTCAGCGGCTGACTCTTAGCCGCCGCAAAATTAGCCGCCGCTAATTGAGAGGATTCCGCCAAATTCACCCCCGAAACCGTGGGAATTATAATCGTATCTCCCGACTGCAATATCGTATCCTGCTGCAAATCCCCCTCTCGCAACAGCCGCCACAAATCCAAAGCAATAATTTGCTCCCCACCGGCTTGCGTGGTGCGGCGTATCGCTACCCGGCGCAAATCCGCCGAAGGCGTCACACCCCCCGCAGCTTGCAGAGCTCGCGTCACCGTCGGGCGCTCCCCTGTATCGCTCGGCTTTACTGCATAAGAACCCGGTTTGGAAACCTCCCCAACCACCGCAATATTTACCGGCTCGGTTTTAGGAGCCGCAAAGCTAGCCGATGCTAACCTAGACGCTTCTGCTAAATTCGGAGCCGGTGCAGTCGGGATAAAAATACTGTCCCCATCCTGCAAAGTCAAATCTTGACGCACATCGCCCCCCTGCAACAGCGCCCACAAATCCACCCCAATTATCTGATCCGCACCGCTTTTTTGGGGGCGGCGCACCCGCACTTGACGCAAAGCAGCAGCTTGCGTAATTCCCCCAGCGGTTTGAATCGCCTGCGTTATCGTTGGGAATTGCAGCCCGCCTTTGCCATCGGGCGTGCCGGTGAGGGTAATGCTGTAAGAACCGGGACGGTTTATCTCTCCTGAGATTGCCACTTTCAGGGGGCGAGGCGCTACCAGAGTTAGGGTGCTAATCGGAGTTCGGATGAAGCGGGTATATCTCTGAGAGACAACAGCCGCCGCCTGTTCCAAAGTCATTCCCTGCACTGAGACTTTGCCAATTAAAGGCAAATTCAGCGAGCCGTTGACGAGAATTTGGTATTCCCCACTGTATTCCGACACATTTACAATATCCAGGCGAACGCGATCTCCCCCTCCTAAAGTATACTCTCCCTGCTGGGCTTCAATTGCAGAAATAGTCGGCTGCAGTGCCGGTTGGGGCGACGGAACTGAGATGGCTGTCATTCCCCCCGTACCCGATGCGAGGGGTGTCGGCGTTTGCGATGTGCTAGGCACAGATTGCGGTTTACTGGCAACTGCAGAAGGCGTCAGTACCGGCATTTGCCCAGTTATAACCAAAGCTTGATAAACAAACGCCGCCACCTCAGCCCGAGTCGCCACCCAACTGGGATTGAGAACCCGAACGTTGGGGTAATTCACCACCATGCGGTTTTCTAATGCCCCAGCAATGCTGTTGCGAGCGTATTCGGGAATGCGATCGGCGTCGGCAAAATAAGTATTTAAACTCGACGGACTAACTTTAGCGGGTTTCAGGTTCAATCCCCCCACTAAAGCCACCAGCGCTTCCGTTCGGGAAATATTTTGCTCAGGATTAAATAGCTTGTTGGAGTTTCCTCCCATAAATCCCATCTGATAGGCTGCTTGAATCGCGGTGTGAGCCGGGTGACTCACCGGCACGTCCGCAAACTGAACTGCAGGGCGAATCGCTGTTTTCTGAAAAGCTTTTTGTATTATAGCAGCAAATTCGGCGCGTGTCAAGGGCGCGTCTGGGCGAAAAGTGCCGTCGGAGAAAGCGAACATAATCCCCCGCGCCACGAGGGGTTCGATGAAACTTTGCGCCCAGTAACCGCGCACGTCAGCAAGCGGCTGTGGGGAAGTTTGCGCCATTGTTTGCGGCAGTTTTTGCACCTCTTTTTGCGCCTCTTTTTGCGGCAGTTTTTGCGCCAGTTGTTGCGCTACAACCTGCGCTACTTTCGCTGCCGGTGGGGCGACTGACTCCACCGGCAATTCCGAGCCGGTCCCGGCAATAACCACATAGTTACTAGCCTCGATTTCGTATTGAGTGTGGGACAAATTTGAAACAGCGCCGGCGCTGAGGGTATTATACTGAATTAGCGCAGCGGTCGTGCAAATCGCAACAGTCGGCAGACGCATAAGAGTAGCCTTGCTGTTAGAGGGAGTTGAATCTAAGTGCGAAAAGTCACCCGACTCCACTCTTGTAGTGGACATGTCGAGCCAAGCGGGCTGTTATTACACAGGTGCTCTCCACTGATACCCAAACCCCCGCCGGCAATCAGGACATGTTTCCCCGTGTGGCGGATATTTCAGGCTTGCCCCGCCCCTACCAGTCCAAAAGTAGCGGAAAGCTGATAGTCTGAAAAGCAAAGAGAGTTCTGGACATCGCAGATTGAAAACGCGCTCTAGTTACTGGCAGCTGCTGCCCTACATCCGCCCCCAGTGGCCAACCGTCGCTCAGGCGCTGGCGTGCACTCTGGGATTTACCGTGTTTTGGCCAATTCTGGCGTGGCTGGCCGGTCGCATGGCCAATTTTGTCGGCAACGGCGATGTGGCTGCGATCGCCCAGCTGAGTGGCTTGACTGCTATGATTTTCCTGATCCGGGGCACCGTGCAGTATGGCCAAGACGCCCTGATGGCTAAAGCGGCTTTGAAAATTGCCTTTGATTTGCGCAAGCAAGTATACGCGCACTTGCAGCAACTCAGCCTCAGCTACTTTGTCACCGCCAAAACCGGCGACTTGTCCTACCGGCTCACCGAAGACATCGACCGCATTGGGGAAGTGATTAACAAAGTCTTCCACCAGTTCGTTCCTTGCGTGTTGCAGCTGATTGTTGTTGTCGGCTACATGATCTGGCTCAACTGGCAGCTGACTCTCGGCACTATTATTGTTGCCCCACTGATGGCGGTTTTAATTGCCTGGTTCGGGGAGCGACTGCTGGCTGTATCCCGCCGCGCTCAAACTCGCATGTCCAATTTATCCTCTCTGCTCACTGAAATGTTCGGCGGGATTCGCCTAGTGCAAGCTTTTGCCGCTGAAGAATACGCCCTTGACCGCTTTAGCAAAGAAGCCGAACACAATCGGCAGGCGAAATATCTGGCTGAGCGGGTGAAGGCGCTGCAATTTGTGGTGGTTGGTTTTCTGGAAGCTGTGAGCGTGCTGCTGCTGTTTTTCCTGGGAGGTTGGCAAATTTCCCGAGGCAATTTGACGGGTGCCGGTTTTATCAGTTATGTGGCAGCAGTGGCGATGCTGATTGACCCGATTTCGCTCACCACCAGCAACTACAGCGATTTCAAACAAGGCGAGGCGTCTTGCGATCGCATCTTTGAACTTTTAGCCATCGCACCGGCAGTCATGGAAAAGCCAGACGCGATCGCTCTCCCTCCTGTGACCGGCAAAGTGGAATATCGCAACGTCACCTTTGCTTACGACATCCCAGAACCCGTAGGACAGGCGTCTCGCCTGTCCAATCCCCAACAATCCCCCAATCCCGGCACCCCAGTCCTGCAAAATTTAAGCTTGCTGGCGCGTCCAGGCGAAGCGATCGCCCTGGTTGGCCCTTCGGGTGCCGGTAAAACCACACTGGTTAATTTGCTCCCCCGTTTTTATGACCCCCAAGCCGGTGAGATTCTCATCGACGGCGTTAATATACGAGATGTGACTCTGGGCAGTTTGCGCCGGCAAATCGGCATTGTCCCCCAGGATGTCACCCTATTTTCTGGCACTATTGCCCAAAATATCGCTTTCGGTCAGGCTCAGTTCGATATCAAAGCTGTGGGGGTGGCGGCTGAAATTGCTAACGCCCACCAGTTTATCACAGAGCTGAGCGATGGCTATCACACCTGGGTGGGAGAGCGCGGCGTTAATTTGTCGGGAGGTCAGCGCCAGCGGATTGCGATCGCCCGCGCTGTGCTGCTCAATCCCCGGATTCTGATTCTGGATGAGGCGACTTCAGCGCTGGATTCGGAATCGGAAGCTTTGGTGCGGGAAGCTCTGGAGCGGGTGATGCGCGATCGCACGGTGTTTATTATCGCCCACCGGCTCGCTACGGTGCGCCGCGCCGACCGCATTTTAGTTGTGGAGGCGGGTCGGGTTGTCGAAGTTGGCACCCATGACGAACTCTTGGAGCGTGCCGGTCGTTATGCCAGTTTCTACGCCCAGCAGTTCAGTTAGGTTTTTGGGCAAATGCCCCATGCCCAACCTATAGCGTTTCCAAATACTTGAGCAGATCGGCCATTTCTTGCGGGTTGGGCTGGAACTGCGGCATGGGGGGGGTTTGGCCACTGGTGACTTGATGGATGAGGCTAATTCCGGATTTGCGCTGGGAGATGCTCTCCAGGCTTGGCCCAACTCGACCGTGGGCTTCCACGCCGTGACAGCCGGCGCAGTTCATTTGAAAGATGGCGTGTCCCTGCACCGGATCGCCGGTCAGAGATAAAACGCTTTTGACGTAAGGATCGGATATCTGAAACTGGTAGACGCCGGCAAGCACCAGCACGATGGCCAGAAAAGCTGCCAGCGCCACTAAGGCCAACTGCAGGAGCTGACTTTGCTGTTCGGGTTTGGCCAGTTGGTTGTCCAAAGCGTCTCTAGTTAAAGAAAGATGAACAAAAAGTTTTTCGATTATTAACATAGCTTAAAAGTGCCCGGTCGTGTGGGCAAAGCGCCGGTCTTGAGGTTGGGTTGGCCCGGAACCGCAGCCGGTGGGGGTGGGGTCCTTCATCCCTGCCGATGTTGCAGGCTCTTTTTTATGACTCCAGAGCTAGTAGTATGAGAAATGGGAAAAAAACCTTAACTTCCAAGCGCGAAACACAAGGAGTCATAAAATGGTAGAGCCTCTGCTTTCAGGGATTGTGCTGGGTCTGATTTTCGTCACCCTGGCGGGCCTGTTTTTTGCTGCGTACAAGCAGTACCGGCGCGGCAATCAGCTCGGTCTGTAGTTAGGGTTTAGGGTTTGGGGCTTAGGGGTTAGGGTTTAGGGGTTGGGGTTTAGGGGTTAGGGTTTAGCCCATACCCAATGCGATGATGCCATGCATGCGTGATGCCCCATTGCCCCATGCCCCATGCCCCATGCCCTTAGCTGGCTAGCCGGTAGAAGGTTAAGGCTGTGTTGCCGTAGACTTTCTGCCGGCACGCTTCTAGGGGGGGAATGGTTTCGGGGAGCTGTCGGTCCCGACTGTGTTCGGCGGCGAGTTCGCCTTCGGGTGCCAGGAGTTGGTAGCCGGCGATGGCTTCCAGCACCGGCTCGTAGAGGTTGCTGGCGTAGGGGGGGTCGAAGTAAATCAGGTCAAATTGCTGACCGGCAAGGGTTTTCAGTCGCCCGACGACATCCCCCCGCACGACTTGGAATGTTTGGTCGGGGGTGGCGACGCGCTGCCAGTTCTGCCGGATGATGGCGCAGGCTGCTCCAGATTGCTCGATGCCCACGACGGCTGCAGCGCCGCGACACAGGGCTTCTGCGCCCATCGCACCGGTGCCGGCGCACAAGTCCAGCCACCGGCAGCCGGCTTTAAGCCCCTGCCAAATATTGAACACCGCCTCTCGCACCCGTGCCGGTGTGGGGCGGGTGTCCAAACCGGGTAAGGTTTTCAGCTGCCGGTTGCCGTAGATTCTCAGGCTCATGGAGGAATGGGGGTGAAAGTTTTTAACTTAGTTTTTAACTTTCGGCCTACTTTACGTTCCGTTACATTTTAATGCCGGTGTGTGAAGCCGCAAAGAATCTTCAAAATTTCTGATCACTGTGCGCCAGCGGGTGCACAGGCGTCCCGCCGGTCCCTCCGCTGTCCCCCCCAGGCGTAGGACAGGCGTCTCGCCTGTCCCTCCGGGGTGCACAGG
>Ga0185317_100397_pt1 | contig 10989 bp, 5 predicted proteins | sample DevilsHole_FD_128020 | JGI IMG/M metagenome (GOLD analysis project Ga0185317, IMG submission 128020) | Groundwater microbial communities from Devils Hole, Nevada to study Microbial Dark Matter (Phase II) - Devils Hole (SPADES assembly)... | ecosystem: Environmental > Aquatic > Deep subsurface >...
CCTCAGTTAAGAAACCGGGTTTCTAGTCAGTCGGTGGCTAAAAGCAGAGATTGTCAAAAGAAACCCGGTTTCTTGCCGGCACTCTCCAGCGCCTGTTTGAAATCGGCGGCGTTTTTAAAGTGGATTTCTGGGTTATCCACGAGGGCTAAATCAATGACTTCTGCGAGGGGTTGGGGAATGGAGGCGTCGCGATTGCGGATGGGAATGGCATTTGTGGAGAGGATGGCTAGAAAGGGATCGACACCGGCAACGTTTCGGGGGAATTTGCCGGTGAGCATGGTGTAGAGACAGGCGGCGGCTGTCCAAATATCGACTTCTGGTTTGGCGTATTTAAAGTCTATCACTTGCTGTCGCGGCATGAAACTGGGGGTGCCGGCTTTTGTGCCGGTGAGGGTTTGACCGCTCAAACCGGCTAAATCAAAGGCTTTGGCTAATCCATAATCGCCGATTTTGGCGGTGGGGTTATTGCCGGCACTGTCCAGTAAAATGTTAGCCGGTTTGAGGTCGCGGTGGACTAAACCTTTGCCTTTGCCCAAACTGCCATCCGCTCGTTTTACGCAGGGAATTTCGGCGCTGTGGGCGTAGGTTAAACCGTCTAAAACTTGCAGGATAATGAGAATAGCTTCATCCGCAGGCAATTTGCCACCCCGCCGCTGCATTAAATCGGCAACAGTTCCCCCCGCACAGTATTCCATCGTCAAGAAAAAGGTGCCGTCTGAGTATCCATAATCGAGAAGCTTGACGACATTGGGATGTCGCAAAGCTTTGGTGTTTTCCACCTCGCGCAGGAATTTCTCGACAGCCCACTGATTGCCAGCTACTTCTGGCAGCATCACCTTGAGGGCAACCTCGTTTCCCGTCTGGTTGTGGCGGGCGAGATAAACCGCACCGAATCCTCCTTTGCCTAATAATTTTAGCACAGTGTAGCCGCGAATGGCAAGCAGATTTTCTTCCCCGGCATTGGCTCGGTGCAGCAAGCGTTTGAGCCAGTCAAAGAGGTTAACTCTGTTGGGGGGTTGGGGAGTCTCAGCAGCTTGCGCCACCGGTATTTTTTGGGCTGGATCTAACTCTCTCTCCCTCTCGACGCTGACTCGAAATACTGTATTCCCCAGTTTAATTTCATCGCCTTCTTGCAAGTCGTATTCTGGGAAATTCAGCTTTGCCCCTTCTTCTGGGGTTTGGTTGGGCTGGCGCTGTCCGATTTTTTGGCCATTGACACAAGTGCCGTTTTTGCTGCCAAAGTCGCGCACGCGGATATCGGGAGGGTTGATATCGAGCAAGCAGTGATAGCGGGAGATTGTGCGGTGATTTTCGTCATCCGGTATCTGGGGATAGCAATCTCTGGATCTGCCAATAATGCCGGTGGTGCGCTCTTCAAAGACAAATTGCTGCCCTGAGAGACTTCCTTGGGTGACAGTGAGGGTAACTTTTGCTGGCATCTGTTCCGGGTGAGTAAATTCTAAGTTTTAAAAAGGTTCGTAGTTGGGCTTTAGCCCAAAAGTTCGTAGTTGGGCTTCAGCCCAAAAGTTCGTAGTTGGGCTTCAGCCCAAAAGTTCGTAGTTGGGCTTTAGCCCAAAAGGTTCGTAGTTGGGCTTTAGCCCAAAAAACGCCCATCTACTTCTGCGTTGATCTGCGGTTTTAAATATTGAACCGCAGCCTGTAGCTGATTAACGCAGATGTGGCAATAGTGAAATCCCGCCTGTACTGTATTTTACCGCTGTGGCGTTCCGCCTGAGTACACCCCCTGTGCGGAAATAATGTGTCCGAGAATGAATGACGCGGAACGCACCCTAGGTTTTGGGACAGGCAAGATGCCTGTCCTACAAGAGATGGGCAAAAAAAATTTTTTTCGGTTCGCTTCGCTCGCCAGAGGGAAAAGAAAAGAGGGAAAAGGGCAAAAGGGGAAAAGGGCAAAGGGCTAAGAGTCCTCGCCGGAGAACCTAGGACGCAACGAGCTACGACGCTCCCGCCGCGCGAAACCCCAAATTCCCGTACCGATAACCCGCAGAGTTCCTGTTGCGGCTGGCACTGCGGCAATTGACCGCAGAGTTGACCCAGGAGCCTCCACGCTGCACCCGGCGATCTTGATTTCCCCCAGATTCCCAAACACTTCCATCCGCCGGCGCACCCTGGTAATTTTCATGCCAGGGATCGGCGCACCACTCCCAAACATTCCCGTGCATGTCGTACAGCCCAAAGGCGTTTGGCGGAAAACTCCCCACATCGGTTGTCTGTTGGCGATAGATTCCTTTCGGCTCAGAGGCGTAGGTATAGTTCCCATCGTAATTAGCCAAGTCAGCCGTAATTGTCTCGCCAAAGTGAAAAGGGGTTGTGGTGCCGGCGCGACAGGCGTATTCCCACTCTGCCTCGCTGGGAAGCCGGTAAGTCTTGCCGGTTTTCTTGGCAAGGCGAGCGCAGAATTCCACAGCTTCATGCCACGATACATTTTCCACCGGCCTATTTGCGCCTTTGAAGTCAGACGGATCGGGTTCGAGGTCGATATTGATTTTGGGGAAAGCTGCAACCGCTCTCCACTGCGCTTGAGTCACGGGATATTTCGCCATAAAGAAAGGCGCTACTCGTACTGTGTGCTGCGGAGTTTCATCGTCGTATCTCCCCTTCTCAGTTTCCGGGGAACCCATCAGGAAGGTGCCCCCTGGTATGGCTACCATTTCCAGGATTACCCCGCCTCCCAGATTTTCCGCAAAAAACTGCGCTTGGCTGCGCTTCCGGCTGGTTATTTCCCCCCGGCGGTTGACGGTAACAATCTCGAATTGAAAGGTTTGTAAGATCCCCCCCTGCCCCCCCTTAAAAAGGGGTGGTTCTAGGAGTTCCAGCCACTCCCGCACTGTCTGGGGGCGGTCTTTTGGTTGCAGCGCCATCCCTTTGAGAATCGCCTCACTCACCCTGTCGCTAATCCGGGGATTGTGTTGCTTGGGCGGCGTTAAGGGAATTTTAGCATCTTTGCGGAATTTCGCCGGCACCGGCAGTTCGGCTGTCAGCAAAACATACAGCGTCGCGGCTAAAGCGTAAACATCAGTATAAGCACCCCGCTCGGCTTTTTTTTCGTACTGCTCAACCGGCGCAAAGCACTCCGTCCTATCATTGGTGTGAGACTGGGCGATGCCCGAGGTAAATTCGCGAGCCAGTCCGAAATCAATCAGCACAGCATCTCGCGTATCCTGGCGCAGGATAATGTTGAGCGGTTTGACATCCCGGTGCAAAAATCCCTGGCTGTGCACGGCGGTTAGGGCTTCCCCAATTTGCCGGACAATCCGCAAGGCTTCTTCTTCTGACAAGACACCCCGATCTTCAATATATTGCGCTAAATTCTCGCCGGCAATGTATTCCATTACCAGGCACCACAAGCCTTGGTGCTGGAAGACTTTGTGAACTTTGACGATGTGGGGGTGGCTGCATTTGGCCAGACAGAGCGCTTCGTTGAGAAATTTTTCCTGATACTTGTCAAAATCGCTTTTTTGCTGTATTCTAGTGTTGAGGGCCTTGATGGCGACTAATGGGCCGGTGGGCTGCTGTCTGGCGCGATAGGTGACGCCGAAGCCGCCGGTGCCCAGGATGGCTTCAATAATATATTTGCCGTCGCTCAACTGCTGTCCTGATGTCCAATAGAGCATGGAGGAATAGGGGGAGTTTCAATTGCAGAGTCGGGCAGATTAATAGAATAATACCTTTTTCTGAGTCTTGCCGGCGATGGCCAGCCGGTGGGGCTCGGTTGGGCACCTTTGGGCTGAAGCCCAACTACGAACTTTGGGCTGAAGCCCAACTACGAGCTTTTGGGCTAAAGCCCAACTACGAGCTTTTGGGCTGAAGCCCAACTACGAGCTTTTGGGCTAAAGCCCAACTACGAGCTTTTGGGCTAAAGCCCAACTACGAGCTTTTGGGCTAAAGCCCAACTACGAGCTTTTGGGCTAAAGCCCAACTACGAGCTTTTGGGCTAAAGCCCAACTGCGAACTTTTGGGCTGAAGCCCAACTACAAACCTTGGGGCGGGCTGCAGTGGGCCAAGGGCCGGTGGCCTCATGTGGGCCACAAGGGTGCCGGTGGGGCTGGGTCGGAAATTTTCTGGTTGCCGGTTGAAAATAGTTGCGCAAATCGCCGGCAGGTGTGTTATAGTAACAGAGTGTTCGAGGGCATGTAGCTCAGTGGATAGAGCATTAGATTCCGGTTCTAAGGGTCGGGGGTTCAAATCCCTCCATGCTCGTTGACTGTTAAGTCCATCACATCCTTGTGGGATAAGGATTCTGGGGAATAAAAGGCCAGGTGCGGCTTTTTAGCGCCTATTTCTAAATTAATTGTTGAGCCCGATTGGGCTAAATTCAACACCAGCACCCCCGTGAAAGTAACGTAGAGGCGGATTGGAAATCTGCTTTCTACGTTCCGTCCAAAAGGGGCCAATTTAGCGGTTGGAATCCTCTGACTTCTTGCCCTGAACCCCCTTAAGAATGCGGCCAAGTTCGCTTTTTTCATCCACAGAAATGCGACTGGGCGAACCGCTGATAATTCGCTCGTAATTGCGGAAGGAATCCTTAATTTCTGGGCCGTTTTCAGTAATCGTGTATTCGCGAATGCCCTTGTCGTGCCAAGAACCCCGCATTTTGAAAACGTTGATGGCCCGCGCCATTTCTCCCCGGATTTCCACATACTGCAGCATTAAAATGGTGTCGGTAATGGTAGAAATGTGGGAATCCGTAATGGAGTGGGAGCCCATGAATTGGTCAGTGGTGTTGGTGAAGAAGCCGGTGATCTCCTCTTGCTTGGCATAGCCGGTGACGCCAATCACAAACTGCCGGAAAGCGTTGTTGCTGACTCCCCGCTCCAGTGCAGAGAGGGAGTCGATGGCGAGGCGAGAGGGTTTGAACTGAGTGAGTTCCGACTTAATGATTTGCAGGTGATCTTCCAGTCCTGCCGATTCCGGGTAGGCGCAGATAATTCTCAGCCAGCCCCGGCGTTCCATCTCCTCAAAATCGATGCCCCAAGAGTAAGCGTTGCGCAACAGCTGGGCGCGGGACTCCTCGTAGGCGAACAGGAGAGCGCGTTCGCCATTCAAGCAGGCATTTTCCACAAATTTGCTCACCAGCAGGGTTTTGCCGGTGCCGGTCGCGCCGGTCGCCAGAATGATAGAATCTTTGAAGAAACCGCCCCCGCACATTTCGTCGATAGTTTTCACGCCACTGGACACCCGGACATTGGAAGAACGCTGAGTCAATCGCATCGCTCCGAGTGGGAAAATGTTAATACCTTCATTAGTCATCGTGAAAGGGTATTCCCCTTTCATGTGGGTAGTGCCTCGCAGCTTCAAAATCTCAATTGTGCGGCGGCGGCGCTCTCCTTCCAAGACATTGCGGACAATGACCACGTTATCCGAGACAAACTCCTCCACGCCGAAACGGGCGACCGGCCCGTATTCTTCTGTCCGCTCTGTGGTCATAATGGTCGTAGCGCCGACTTGTTTGAGGCGAGCCACCAGGCGAAATATCTCGCGCCGGACCACGGAAGCGGCGTCATATTGCTGGAATACAGCGGTAACCGAGTCGATGGAAACCCGCTTGGCTTTGTACTTGCGAATGGCGTACTGAATCCGCTCGATCAGCGCGGAAAGGTCGAAATTGCCGACCACATCTTGTCCGTCTGGATCGGGGGAGGCGTCCAGAATAAACAATTTGCCTTGCTCCACCAAGCGCTGTAAATCCCAACCAAAGCTACAGGCGTTTTTAACGATATCGCTGGGAGATTCTTCAAAGGTGACAAACACCCCTGGCTCGTCAAAATAGGTGATGCCGTTGTAGAGAAACTGAACAGCCAGCAGCGTCTTGCCGGTGCCAGAAGTGCCGCTGACTAAGGTGGTTCTGCCCACCGGCATGCCTCCGTGACTGATGTCATCGAACCCTTCTATCATCGTGCGAATTTTTTGGACTCCCACCGCAGGTAACTGATTGCTTTGCCCTATTGGATCGGCTTCATTCATAGCTTTGGCTTATATAAAAGCGAATCTAACGAGAGAAACACAACATCCCTCCCCTGATAGTTTTACCATAAAACCTGTCACCGGGAGAAACATGTTGTGCGATCACCTCTATCTAACTAGAGGTTCGATTCCTCTTCACACAGCTCTTCATAGAGGAGGTCTAACCCGATTAAGACTTTCTCCCGGTCGGAGAGATCGCCAATTATTTTGCGCACCGGCGGCGGCAATATCTTGGACAGGGTTGGGGTGGCGAGAATTTTGTCCTCCTCCGCCAGTTGCGGATTTTTGAGTACGTCTATCACCTTGAGGGCATATACTCCCTGAAACTCCTGTTCGAGGATGTTCTTGAGTGTTTTCAAAGCTCGAACAGAGTTGGGAGTGTTCCCAGCCACGTACAGCTTGAGGACATAGGTCTTTTTTAGAGGAGACATACATGCAAGTTAAGGGTGTTAGGCGTGGGACTGGGGAGCGATCCTGGGTGAGTCTAGCGTCCAAAGTCCGGCAGAAAGCAGAAAGAAGAAACCTGAAAATTTGCCTTAAGACTCTCTGGGAATAGACCGGCGGTACATTTCGCACAGATGAGCGATTATATCAATCAGTGTCAATCGGTAGTCAAGCAGCACTTCTTCGCTTCTCCCTTCTAATTTTAACTGTTTGGCGAATTCGTCCATTAAGTCCATATGAATTTCTACTATATTAGTTACCGGTACATCGCCAAAAAAAGCGCTGTTCACAAAATCGTCTATTTTTTGGTTGAGGGAGTCATCTTTAGAAAAATAATTCAGAATTATTTGCCGGTAGTCCGATTTCAGGGTTTCTAAAAATTTTTGCCTTTCTGCCAGAGGCAGGTGGCGCAGAAAGCGTTGGGGATTCCGTTTGTAGTACACACCTAGGTATCCTAATCGCTCCCTCAATTTTTCAGCAAGCCGGCGCTGCTGTTGCATCAGGAAATGCTCAGTGGTGAGTTCGGTGCTGCTCTTAGCATCAGAAACCAAGTTTGTCAAGGGGCTGGGGGGGGACAGGTTGAGGAATTCGCCTATGGCTTGGTCAATATAACCCGCAATCTGGCTGAGTTGGGAGCCCGATACCTTGACTTCGGCGGTGTGGTAGAAACAAGTGGGATCGGCCTCGTTGAGAGCGGCATTCAGCGGGACCGCAACTAGCACTGTGGCGGGAGTGGGAGGGGGCTGGTACAGTTCGCCGTTGCTGCCGGGGGCGGCTGTGAAGTGGACAATCACAGCCGGCAGCAGGATGGCGCAATCGCGCAGCTGCTGGGCCAGAGGCCACAGGCCGGGGTCAGCCTGCAATATCAGACAGTCAAGTCGCTGCTTTTCGCTCTCGACAAACTGCAAGAATTCGACTTCCGAGTAGAAGTAAGTGACAACATAGCGCTCGCTAGCCAAAAGTCCCGTTAGGGACTCGGCCACACGGTGAGAGCGCAGGAAGATACAAATAGACAGTTGTGGACGCAAAGGCTTTGGCTATGAAGGGACGTTTGTGGCAGGAGCGCGTTTCAGCATCCGCAACCAAAGCAGCCTGCTGAAGAGGAGACTTAATCCTTACTTAAACATTTAACCTGTAATTGTAACCAATTGTAAGCGTAACGCATTAGAGAACCCCACGAGCGGGTAATAATTGAGCTGTCCCCCTTCAGAGTTTTAAGGGCTGTCGCGCTCTCTTTGATAGCGTAAGTTGAGTTGGTGACGGACTTTGGCGGCGCTGGAGCCCGGGCGGGCCGAATCGTGCCACCCGTAGCTGTGTGGGGGCCCTTGTCTCTCCGACAGCAAGATTTGTAATGTCAATACCCACCATTTATTTGCGAGCATTTCTCCAGACCGTGCCCACCTGCGGGCAGGCGTCAAGGCTGGGAACCGTGCTGGAAATTTTCAGCCTCGGTCAGTGCGAGTGTCTGGCGGTCGTCAGCGAGGGGCAACGCCTTCTGGGATTGGTGCACTTGCGCCGCTTGATGCCCCTGCTAGCCAAGAGCCTGCTACCGGACAGCAGCCTGCTGCCACCGGCTGCCACTGCCTCGGTCACAGGTACAGTCTTCCCAGATCTAGACCTCGAAAAGCGGCTCTCGGCAGCAGAACCGGCGCTGATCGAGCCTGTGGCCATCTTGAGCGCCGATCTCAGCCTCAGCCAATTCTGGCCCTACCTGCAAGAGGACAGCCTCGCCGGTGCGAGCGAGCGGGACTGGGCCTTGGTCGATGCAGCCGGACAATTCTTGGGACTGCTCGACCGGCAGCGGCTGCTGAAATTCCTGGCGGCGCACTGGCTGCCGGAGTGGGAAGCCACAGCCGAAGCAATGGCTGCCCCAGAAAGTTCCCAACCCTCAATTTTAAATTCTCAATCCCATTCCTCAGGCGCTGCCGGTCCCTCATCGCTCAACTCTCTCAACAGCCTAATAGAACTCTTGGAGCGACTGCCGCTGCCCCTGAGGTTGCTTGACCATACGGGTCAGGTACTGCAAAGCAATGTAGCATGGCACCGGCATTTCCCAGCAGTGCCAGCTAGCCGGGACGGGAGGGAACAGCAGCCTGAAAACCAGCGGCGGGAAAGGGCAACAGGCGAGGTGGGGGCGACGCCAAGTGGCCCGGAAGGCAGCCAAGGGCAGGGGGCTGCCCCGTGCGCTTGGGCTGCTGTGCCTTCGTGGTGCCAGCCTGCATGGTGCAAGCCCGTCCCCCCTTCAGGGGGCAAAGAACGCCCTCCGAAAGGGGGGGCAAAAACAGCCGAAACGGCAGCCTGCCTGAGTGTCTGCCGGCTGCCAGGTGGCGGCGAGCAAATCTGGCAGTTTGTCAAACTGCCGCTGGGGATTGCAATGCCGGCACCACGCCAACCGCAGCACCCCGACGGTGAAAAACGCCCCCCCTCCGCAGGGCAAAAAGAAAAACGCCAGCCCCGCTCTGCTGCTGGCTTACAGGCACCGTGGGCCGGTAGGGCTTTTCTGGTGCCTGACTCTGGAGTTGGTGCCAGCACGGAGCAAGAAGCCGCCACAGTGGGGGGCGAAGAAGAAACCCTGTGGCTGCTGCTGGCTCAGGACGTCACCGAGCAACAGCAGGTCACCGAGGAGCTAGCGGCTAAAAATGCCGATTTAGTGCAGCTCAACCGGCTGAAAGATGAATTTTTAGCCTGTATCAGCCACGAACTGAAAACCCCCCTCACCGCCGTTTTAGGGCTGTCTAGCTTGCTCAAAGACCGAGCCATCGGGCAGCTCAACGAGCGCCAAGCCCGCTACGCTCAGCTGATCTATCAGAGCGGGCGTCAGCTGATGACGGTGGTCAATGACATTTTAGACCTGACTCGCATGGAAAGCGGCCAGCTGGAGCTGGTTCTGGAGCCCGTTTCCGTGCCGGCAATTTGCCAGCGGGCCATAAAACAAGCCCGGCAAGTCCAATCCGCAGCCACTGCCCCAGGCTCGAGCGCCGCTGCTAGAACCCCCCCTGCAGAGGGCACCGCCGGCGACTGTACCGAGGAAGAGATTTCACAAATCCAGTTTGCCCTGGAAATTGAAGCCGGTATAGAGACGCTGATCGCCGATGAGATGCGCCTGCGGCAGATCCTGGTCAATCTCCTGTCCAACGCCTTTAAGTTCACAGAACCAGGAGGAGCCACCGGCTTGAAGGTGAGTCGCTGGTCTGGCTGGATTGCCTTTACCGTTTGGGATACAGGAATTGGCATCCCAGAGGGCAAGCAGCACCTGATCTTTCAAAAATTCCAGCAGCTAGAAAATCCCCTGACGCGCCGGTTTGAGGGAGCGGGGCTGGGACTGGTGGTTACCAGAGGGCTGGCCCGCCTGCACGGCGGGGATGTCAGTTTTATTTCCAGCGAGGGCAAGGGCAGCCAGTTTACCCTACTGCTGCCGCCGCACCCCCCGCAGCGCGACGCTGCCATTGGGGAGCCCGGCATCGGGGGAGCCGCACGCCGGCAACACTTGGCGCTGATTGTCGAGGCGGTGCCGCAGTTTATCGAAGCGCTGACCGAGCTGCTCACCGCCTCGGGCTATCGGGTGGTGATTGCCCGCACCGGCACTGAGGCTCTCGACAAGGCTCGCCGGTTCGCGCCGGCGGCGATTTTCCTCAATCCAGTGCTGCCACTGCTCTCCGGCTGGGACGTGCTGACCCTGCTCAAGTCGGATGTCGCCACCCACCAGATTCCGGCGATTGTCACAGCCACCCTGGCGCACAAGGAACAAGCCTATCAAAACCGAGCGGATGGCTTTTTGACCCTGCCGGTCAGTCAAAAGGCGTTGCAGAAGCTGCTCGACAACCTGATCGGGCAGAAGCCAGAACCCGCCACGGCGCTGACGGTTCTCCGCCTGAATGCGCCCTCCGAAACGGCGGCGTCTGGAGCTGGAGAACACAGGACAGCTGACAGCTTGATGCCGGCGGAGAATCTCAACAGCCTCTTGCAGCAAGCAGGTTACCGGGTGTTGGAAGCAGATGACCTCGATCAGGCCCAACTCCTAGCCGGACTTTGGCAGCCGGATGTCCTGTTGCTCGATACTGCCGGCCAGCTGCCAGACCCGCTGGCCTACCTGAAACAGCTGAGCCAGCACAGCAGTTTGGCCAAGCTCCCCTTGGTGGCGCTGGAGCCGGAGATCGCTGTGGCTGCAAGTCTTGTGCCCGAACTTTCCGTGTTTTCGTTTCCGCGGTTTCGGGGCTCCGCCCAGTCAGGTATTGTTGGCTGCTCTTCGGAAAGACTTCTTGGCCCCCCTGCAGGGATACCGGCAGCGTCGGCTTTGTTGCAGATGCTGGCGGCAGCTGCGGGCATCAGCTGCCAGCCGGTTATTTTAGTCGTGGACACTTCCACGCTGCCGGACTTGCCAGCAGCGGCTGTTCCGACTTCCGATTCCGCCTCCTCTGCCCCGCCCCAGCCAAAGCCAACCCCCGCTGCCGGGGAATCTCTGCCCACAGACAATCCCCACCCAAAGGGAATGCCTGCTTTTGTGGCCAGGGGCACGGGTGTGGGGCCTCCAGGGGGGCTGTTAGCTCCAACTCCCAGCCT
>Ga0185317_100398_pt1 | contig 10963 bp, 7 predicted proteins | sample DevilsHole_FD_128020 | JGI IMG/M metagenome (GOLD analysis project Ga0185317, IMG submission 128020) | Groundwater microbial communities from Devils Hole, Nevada to study Microbial Dark Matter (Phase II) - Devils Hole (SPADES assembly)... | ecosystem: Environmental > Aquatic > Deep subsurface >...
GGCATAATTTTATGATTTCCGGAAGAAAGCATATATACAAAACCGGTCTAAACTCGGGTATTTGTAAAAACCTTTCTTTCGGATATCCCTAAATTTGAGTGGATATGGCCTCCCTGACACCTAGAATGGGCCATCTTTCCCGTGTCCAATGGCCAAATTTCAGCTTGTTCTGGGGGATATTTTGTCCGCCTAGGGCATAATTTTATGATTTCCGGAAGAAAGCATATATACAAAACCGGTCTAAACTCGGGTATTTGTAAAAACCTTTCTTTCGGATATCCCTAAATTTGAGCGTGTGGCGGCGCTGCGGGCGATCGGGGATGGGGCATTGGGGCGATGGGGCATTGGGGCATTGGGAAGATTTTCAGATTTTAGTCCACCGCCTGTGAAGAGCGCGTCGTGTTCTAGCAGGCTCAGGCTTTTATTGAGAATTTCCAGCATCACGCGCTATAGCACTTGTCATTTAGGTCAGGACATTAATCCCCAGGCGCATGGCCCTATGCGCATGGCCCCAGGCGCATCAGACTACGAGCAATGCCATGCATGCGTGATGCCCAATGCCCAAACCTAAGTGAATATTGCGCTAGTACAGCAAAAATTTGTATTTTTTCCCCGCCAAAGGGCTGGGAAGTTTTTAGAATGACGGGGTTAAGAAACCCGGTTTCTTTGAGAAACGGGGTTTCTGGCGTTTCTCAGCTGGTGGCTTGCATGGTTTTCTGGCTGGGCACGCTGACGGCTGGCTGGGGTTTGTCTGCTATCTCTATGGGAAGGAACTCGATGTGGTTGAGCAGGGTGGTGACGAAGGCAAACAGCAGGAAGGGTAGAGACAGGACGAGGATCAGGCCCACGGTGGCCAAGGCGTAGATTTGGCGAGTGCTGCTCCACAGGGCGAGTGCTGAGGCTAGGCTGAGGAAGATGACGATTAGCCAAATGATGATTTGACCGTAGATATCGCCAAAGGTGAGAGTGCAGACTAAACGATACTTTGAGAGTTTATCCATGTATGTGATTCCTAGCAATATTGGCTTTACAAGAGGCTCTGACTCAGTTGTAGAATATTTCTAAATATTCTGAAAATGTTTGTAATGTTATTTTACAATCTGCCCTGAGTTTTGATCGGCCCGGATTCGCCTGACTCCCCTGTGCACTATCTTTACACTCCCGGACAGTAGGGTGGGCCAATTGTGCCCGCCCGGGATGCGCGGGGGTTGGGGGGGTGAAGCTAAGGCCAACATCAAAGGCGGCGCAACCGGCTCAAATGTGGGCCGCGATATTACACAAAATTTGTCAACCTGTGTTTTTTATAAGATTGTTTTAAGATTTACCGGGCGGGCTAGGTGACGAGCCTGGGGGGTGCCGCACGGGATTGGTAGCTATATATACCGGGGGCAGGTTTAATTAAAATTTAACTTTTTGAGGGGGAATTTTTAACCGGAATTGTTACACTAAATACTATTAAATTGCAAAGCCAGGGTGTAGAGTATTGGCTGATACAAAAGAAATCCCTTTAGGTTAAGGGAAATTTATCCTCAATAACGCTCGTGTTCGGGAGAACCGATATGTCTAGCTTGCCAGCTGCCAGGGCGGGAATCGTCAATAGGTTTTCGACTTTGCCCCACTTGAAGTGCCGGCGTCAGGAATGTTCTGAGGAGGTGCTGGCGGTGGATCAAGCTGCGGTGCCCTCCGTCGCCCACCATTCCGAAGACACCTACCGCCTGAAGCCGCCAGCTGAGAGTGCCGGCACATCGGGGCTGAATGATGTTGAGGTTTGTAGTCAGGAGGGCGATCGGTTGCTGGCGGCGAAGCGCTATGAAGAGGCGATCGCGGTTTACGAGCGAGCTTTGCAGCTGAAACCGAATGCCTGTTATGCGTGGCAGCAGCGAGGTGAGGCGATGCGGCGGCTGCAGCGCTACCCAGAGGCGATCGCATCTTGTAACAAAGCGATTGAGTTTAGCGCTAACCCGATTTCTCGCTATCAGGCGCTAAATGCTAAGGGGGCGCTGCTGTTCGAGTTGCAACTGTATGAGGAAGCGATTGGGGTTTACAACCAGTCGCTGGCAATTTTCCCGAATGGTATGGGTTCGCTTCACATTCTGGAAATGAAGGGTATGGCGATGTCGATGTTAAGACGCTATGACGAGGCGGAGACGCTGTTTGAGAAAGCTTATAATAAAGCGGTGGAGGTTGCTGCGAGTACGGCGAGCTTTGCGGGAATGTTGGCTGCCGGTTAGTTTGTATCCAGAAACTATCCAGAAACCGGGTTTCTTTGAGAAACCCGGTTTCTTTCGAGGAGGCAGAAACCTTTGAGAAACCCGGTTGTTTGCGCAGAGGCAGAAACCGGGTTTCTTTGAGAAACCCGGTTTCTTTCGAGGAGGCAGAAACCGGGTTTCTTTAAGAAACCCGGTTTCTTATATCTCACTCGTGATATGCGGGTTTCCGCCGGCGCTTGCCCAAGGTAAAGGCAGCAAGTGCCCCAAAGCTCAACAGTCCAAAGACTGTGCCCGGTTCAGGAACTTGCTCGGGGTTTGAGGGAGGAGACGGATTCTCAAAACCGGTATCCCAAAGCCAAGAAACCTGATAGGAATCATCAAAATAGTCAAATTCAGGTGGGAGAGGGGCTTCAGATGGAGTGGGTGCTAATGAGGAAGACAAACTTCCGCCACCGCTTGTGCCAGAGGTGCCGGCTGTTGGAGCGCTAGCGGTGTTCTTTCCTGCAAGCGCTCCAATGGCACCATTTATCCAACTCGTGTGCCGCGAAACGCGAGTTGCGGCTGAAATATCGGTGTAGCTGGAATCTGTTCGGTCGTCGTATAAGCCACTTATGAAAGAGTTGACACCGGCTAGCAAACCGTTAATGAACAGTCCTCCGCCACTATCCCCAGGAGCCACTTGGTATTCTAAGTTTAGAGGTTGGCTGAGAGGGTCCCAAGACTTGGCTGTGCGCGGATCGTCAAAGTCAGATATCAGTAAATTGTCAGTATACCCGTTACTGCTAAGCTTGTTCCCAAGTGCGATGATGTTCTGTCCAGCGCGTTTAGTTCCGACTGTGTTAATGTTATAGCCGGTTATGCCAGTACCTGTAGCGCCGAAACCAACGTATGTCCCCTGTTGCATATCCTCACCGGCACCGGAGAACAGGCTCGCCTTTGTGACATTCCCGACATTGCTCGCCAGACGCAGAACGGCAAGGTCATTGCCGGCTAGCAAATCCCGATTGGTGGAAAACCAGCTGGCGCGTGCTGTTGCACCGATAACAGAGTACCTGCTCCCGCCCACCCAAAAGGTGCCCTGGGTGAGAAATTGGTTTTGACTTTCAACACAGTGAGCTGCTGTCAGCACATAGGCAGATCCGATGAGGGTTCCCGAACAGCTCCAAGAGCTAGCAGAGTTTTTGGCACCGAGATAGCCAACACTGGCAAATGAATTTGCCAGATTTCTGTATTGCGAATCTGAGCGATCGTGGCGGATGGTGCCGGCTGCTGCGAGTTCGCTCGCGCCGGCTGTTGCCAATAGCGCTGTCACAGCGGAGGCAATTACGCGGGCGTTGCACAATTTCGGGATGCACCCCACCCCCCAACCCCCTCCCCGCTGGCGGGGAGGGGGAGTAAGAGGGGGTTTTCCATGAGTGGAAACAGTTTCAATTACCCTGTTAACTTTTTGGCTGCGTGTTATTGCAGTTACAGTTTTTCCAATGTTCATAGCAGACAACCCTGTCAGCGTAGTTGTTGGTGCGGGCAATCTCCAGAGGGCCATAAGTCAAGCTGGAGCTATCGCCCTTCGCTGCAAGACGAAGATTGCCTTGTTGAGGTGCCGGTGGGAGCTAACTACAAATCACCGGCATAGCTTGGCGACTGGTTTCTGCTGGCGCTTTCGCAGGGTGAGCGCACCCAAAGCGCCGAAGGCCAGAAGCCCCAATACAGAACTTGGTTCTGGGACTTTTTTGGGATCTGATTCCTGATAGCCTAGCGTGTACATGTCGAAACTGGCTAAATCGGTGTCAAAATCGAGTTTAATCGGGAAAACATCAGGGTTAGTTGGGTCAACGCTGATGTCGGTGATGCTAAACTCCTTCACGCCGCTACCGAGTAAGGAAACAAAGTTTACGCTGTCGCCGCCGGTGAATTGACCGAGAACGGTATCCCCGACCGAAACAGTAAAGGCACTGTCAAAACCGCCGGGTAAGTTGAGAATGGAGGTAAACAGGGAGTCGCTCGCCATCTTGTAGGTGAAGCCAGTAGCAGACGGTGGGTCATACCAGACACGCCCGGGCTGATTGATAAACTGGTAAATTAGCCCGTTTGTTCCGGCGGGATCGTGAACCGCATCCGGCATCAGGGGATTGGTCTGGCACTGGCCCTGACCTGGATCGGCGCGGTAAATGCCCTCAATGCCACTCTCAAGTTGAGCCCAGAAGGCAATCTGGCATTTATCGTTCATGCTCTCCCTGTCCATCGAGAGAGCTGTCACTTTAGAACCAAAGAGCGTATCGCCAACCCTAATCACCTTATCTCTTGCTAGCATATCCGCCCGCGCTTTATCAATATCCCCATTGTATTTGGGTGATAGGATATCCGGCATGCCTGTGAAAATGCCGAATATTTCTCCCCACTCTCCCATAAATGCCACCTCTCCATTGTTATTAATAGAAGCGCTCCGAGAGACGCTGTGGAGGGGTGCATTATTGCCAGCAATTATGCTAGTATTAGTTTGATTGCTGCTCAAGATAGCAGCGGTATTGTACCAACTATTTAACCCAGTCCGGTAGACTACTCTTCCGCTGTTATTGATGCTGGCGTCGTGGTATCGCCCAGTCGTGAAACTGGCCGGGTCAGACATGATGTTGTAGGTCGTAATGCCATCTTTGCTGGTGAAGACACCGTTGTCACTTGTAAAGGCAACCGTTCCATCGTTGTTGATGGAAGGTCTTTGAGCGTCAATCGGGCATTCCGCCCCGCCCCCACCACCTGAACAGTTGGTAATTTGAGTGGTTGCAGTGCCGTTGCTTTTGAAGATTTCCGAACCGCCTGCATCCAGAGCGGCAAAAAATGCCACTTCTTTGCTGTCATTGAGGGACAGTCCCTGCGCGAAACTGCTGTATTGGCCGTTGGTGCTGGCAATCGTCGTGTAATTGGTGATAGTGCCCTGACCGATAAGAATGTCTTGCCCGCCGGTGTTCAAATTCCCGAAAAAGGCTATCTCTCCCTTTTCGTTAAGGGAAAGTCCCTGACCGAAATTGCTAAACTGGGAATTTATATTCGAGGCAACCGTCTTGTTGGTTCCGCCGCCATTGATAAATAAACCCCTGCCGCCGGTTTTCAAATCCGCGAAAAAAGCTACCTGTCCGCTGTTGTTTATTGCGAGCCCTTGGGGTGGGGAGTTAGGGCTTTGAATTGACCAGTCCCAGTTAGAATGGCTCCAGGGAGTGGAAAACCCCTGCCCAAAACTTTTGAAGTTACTCCCCACTCCGATGCCAACCGCGTTGTTGCTGTCCGCAATCCTTGTGAAGGTAAAGGCTTCTGCCCTGCCACCGGCCAGGACGCTCAGGCACAGTCCTATGGCCACGACTTGAACTTTTTGATACCCTTTCATAGTTCCCTGATTCTCCTAATATATGGAGTCGCTCTTATTTGTAGATATGGGTCAAACCCCGACTTTGACGAGAAACGCGGTTAACAAACTTTTACATAAGCTGCCGGTTGGTCAGCTTTTTGATTCAAAAAGCCAGCCCTGCTCTCAGTCACAAGTGTTGAGGTTTTTGACGTTTAGTCCAGTGTAATCCCTTAAACGCTCACCCTCCAGGCTCATTTGTCTCACCCTTTGGCTCACCCTCTGGCTCATTTCCCTCGCCCACCGGCTCATTTGTCTCATTTGGCTCATCTTTCGGCTCACCACACTTAGCTATAATCCAATTTAGGCAAAATTATAATAAAGGAGCGACGATGGCGGGTTTGCTCAGGGCATCTGAAGAGGGACTGAGAATCGTGGACATAGCCAGACGCAACCCTGGCTGGAACAAGACAGGGGATGTCTGGTGTCAGGCGGCGCTGACTTCAAAAGCCACCTTGAAGCGGTTTTGGGCCAGACAGCCAATTCGGCGAGAGACGTTTATCGATATTTGCAAGGCTGTGGGCATCCATAACTGGGAAGATATTATTGAGCGCAGGGACATCCAGCACACAGAGCCACTCCTAGCTGCGGCGATTGCCGATTTACCGGCATCGGGCGAGCCGGCTGAAAGCTTCCCACTCCCAGAAAAACTGCCACCTGCACACACTTGGACAGGGCGAGCGCAGGAACTCGAAACCCTTAAAGCTCAAATTCTCGACGCCCATCCCGGGGTAAATCCCACCGCCATCTGCATTGTCGGATTAACCGGCACCGGCAAAACCGCCCTCGCCAACCAGCTTATCCACCAACTCCACACCGAAAAAGCCCCCTTCGCCGCCGCCGCATGGGCCACCTTGCGCTCGCCCACCGGCAAACCCCTCCCTTTTGACACGATTGCCGATTCCCTCTCCCTCTCCCTCTCCACCACAGATCCCCCCAACCCCTCCCAACTTCCCGGAGTTGGGAAAATCGAATCGGGCTCCCCTCAAGATAACTGCCTCAAAAAGACCGAAAACCTGTTAAAATTGCTCAAAGAAAAACCCTGCCTAGTCGTCTTCGATGGCGTCGAGACACTCTTGAAAACTGGACAAGCCGGAGGTGCCGGCTATTTTGCGGAAGATTGCGCCGATTACGCTTGGCTTTTCAAACATCTGGTAGAAATAGAACACCAGAGCAAAATCATATTTACCAGTCAGGAAACCTTGGCAGAATTGCACCTGCGGTCAACCCGCACACTGACGCTGACTGGACTCGATGCCGAAGCTGCTGTCGCCCTGCTGCAATCTTTTCACCTAACCGCTACCCCCACAGAACTGCACGAACTGCAAGCCCGCTATTGCGGACATCCAAAAGCCTTAGAACTCGTCGCAGCCTTGATTCGAGACGATAGCGAATACGGGGGAAGAGCCGGCAGATTTTTGCAGGATAGAGACTGGTTGCTGACTCGCGATATTGAGAGTATGCTAGATGAAGTGATGCAACGCCTCAGCGCGTCAGAGCGGACTTGCCTGTGCCGGCTTTCCGTCTACCAAACCTCAGAATATTCCCTAACTTTAGCCGGCATTGCCGCCCAGATGCCAGAGGTGAGCCGGTACGAGCTCAAAGAACACATCCTCCTGGCGCTGAAACGCCGGCACTTGCTAGAATATGACACGCAGCGAGAATCCTACCGGCTTCACCCCCTCGTCCGAGAAAAAGCCGGTCACATCCTGTCCCAAAATCCTGAAGACTTCCGCGCCGCTCACCGGCAAGCTTACCGCTATTTTAGCACCCTTCCCCTCAAACCAGAATCTGAATGGAAAGATATCGAAGATATCCAGCCGGTGATCAGGGCGCACTACCATGCGTCTCAGGCTGAAGATTGGGAGGAAGCAGAGCGGGCAATTGCCCGGATGGATAAGTGCCTGCGCCGGTGGGGGTATGGAGAAGAGAAACACTCACTTCCTTTATTATATCACCCCTCACAAGTTGCCGGCAATCTTGACTGTGAAGTCAGGCAGATGCTTGGCGCTACTGAGGAATGATACGCTGATTGGGCTAAAGCCCAACTACGAACTTTGGGCTAAAGCCCTACTACGAACTTTGGGCTGAAGCCCAACTACGAACTTTGGGCTGAAGCCCAACTACGAACTTTGGGCTGAAGCCCAACTACGAACTTTTGGGCTGAAGCCCAACTACGAACTTTTGGGCTGAAGCCCTACTACGAACTTTTGGGCTGAAGCCCTACTACGAACTTTTGGGCTGAAGCCCTACTACGAACCTTTGGGCATTAGTAGGGGCGGGTTCACCCAAAATCTTTCTGCTCAGTTCAGATGTTAGTAAACCCGCACCTACGAACCTTTGGGCATTAGTAGGGGCGGGTTCACCCAAAATCTTTCTGCTCAGTTCAGATGTCAATAAACCCGCCCCTACGAACATGGAGGGCTGAAGCCCAACTACGAACCTTTGGGCTAAAGCCCAACTACAAACCTTTTTATGTGTTATAATTAGGCATGTAAAGATACTCTCATTATCCCAGAGTTAGTGTCATGGAATGGCGAAACCGTATTTCTGCAAACCCCCAAGTGTGCCACGGCAAAGCTTGCATCACCGGCACCCGCATCATGGTATCTGTTATTCTCGATAACCTAGCTGCCGGTGTCAGTTCAGAATAAATTTTGCAAAGTTATCCATCTTTGACTCCTGAAGATATTCAGGCTGCGCTCGCCTATGCGGCTGAAATTGCCCGCGATCGCCGAAGTGCCGGTGAGCGTGGAAGTAGGCAGATGAAATTCAAAATTGATGAAAATTTACCAGCATAGTTGGCCGGAATCCTTCAGTCAGCTGGCTATGATGCTGTAACAGTTGCAGAGCAAAAACTCCCAGGAAATAGCGATGCTTTGGTGATTCAGGTGTGCCGGCAAGAAGAGCGGATTCTGGTGACGCTGGATTTAGACTTCGCAGACATTCAAACCTATCCACCTGAAGAGTTTCCTGGTATAATGGTACTGCGGGTGAGCCGGCAAGACAAGCCTTACCTGATATCAGTTTTTCGGCGTGCCATCCCGCTGATGGCTAAGGAGCCGGTGGACCATCGGTTATGGATTAACTCAAGTTGCTACCTACAAGGTCTTTGCATCTCGATCCCCCCAAACCCCCCTTAAAAAGGGGGGCTTTGAGATGTTCCCCCCCTTTTTAAGGGGGGGCTAGGGGGGGATCTTGACCTGACTCACTGCGAGCGTAACAGCTTGAGTTATGGATTATTGAGGAAACGCGGATAAAAATTAGGGGGGGGATAAGAGGGGAATATTTTTATGAACCGCCAAGACGCCAAGGAACCAACTACGAACTTTTGGGCTGAAGCCCAACTACGAACTTTTGGGCTGAAGCCCAACTACGAACTTTTGGGCTGAAGCCCTACTACGAACTTTTGGGCTGAAGCCCAACTACGAACTTTTGGGCTAAAGCCCAACTACGAACTTTTGGGCTAAAGCCCAACTACGAACTTTTGGGCTAAAGCCCAACTACGAACTTTTGGGCTAAAGCCCAACTACGAACTTTATGCTACAAACAGTATATATTCAACATGGAGTTGCTTGACAATGGTACTGATCCGCATTCCTAAATCCTGGGAGATTCCGGAACGAGAAGTGACACCTAGTGACGTTTTTTTCAACCGGCGTCGCTTCCTGAAAACCCTGATCGGTGCCGGTATCGGTGCCACTATCATGCCGGCACTCACCGGCTGCGAGAACAAATCCGAATCGGCAACAGATCCTTACACCGGCACCCTGAAACTAGACTCCATCAAGCGCAATCCCGCTTTCGCACAAGTTGACCGCCCCGTTACCGACCAATCCCTGGCATCCACATACAACAACTTCTACGAATTCGGGGGCACGAAATCCATTTGGAAAAACGCTCAAGCTTTGCCCACCGAAACCTGGAAACTCGAAGTCAAAGGACTCGTTAAAAACCCCCGCACTTACGACTTAGACGATCTGCAAAAAAAATTCCCCCTCGAAGAGCGAATTTACCGGTTCCGCTGCGTGGAAGCGTGGGCGATGGTAGTGCCCTGGATTGGATTCCCGATGAAACTGCTGCTCAAAGAGGCCGAACCCACATCTGCAGCTAAATTTGTCCGCTTCACATCCTACTATAACCCCCAAATCACTCCCGGTCCCGGCTTGCATTTCGGCCCCTTGCCCTGGCCCTATACCGAAAGTTTGCGCACTGACGAAATGGCCAACGATCTGGCCTTTTTTGCCACCGGCATTTATGGGCACACCCTGCCCAAACAGCACGGTGCCCCCATCCGCATGGTAACACCCTGGAAGTACGGTTTTAAAGGAGCCAAATCCATCGTTCAAATCGAGTTTCTCGACAAGCAACCGGCCACCTTTTGGAACACTTTGGTGCCCAGCGAGTATGACTTCGAGGCCAATGTTAACCCCAACAAGCCGCACCCCCGCTGGTCCCAGGCGACAGAACGCATCGTTGGCAAAGGGCCGGCGATTGCCTGGGAAGTGCGCTCCACTCTGCCCTACAATGGCTATGGCGAATACGTCGCCAAGCTTTACACTTAAGGCAGGGGCTTTGACCCAGCGGGACACTGACCCTTTGTAGCGCCATTTTCAGGGGGGGCGGGCATCGCTGGCGGCGAGGTGGAGGGGGCATTGGTTTGACAAATGACGCGCACTGTCATTTCCTCGCCATTGTTTTTTCTGACAAACACTGCGCCGGTGTAGCTGGTCAGCCCGCCCGCCTTGGCTTGGGCGGTAACAGTCACGCTCTGGGCGCGGTCGCTTTGGGCTAAAATCTCGTAGCGATACTGATCCGTTTCCGGGGGGATGCCGATGCCGAGATCCTCCAACTTTGTGGCAAATTTAGAATTTTCCAAATAATAAGCCTGCTGCGCTCGTGTCATCACCTCAATTACCACTTCGCCCTCACTTTCTGGCGAGCGCGTTTTTTTCATATCAACGAGTTGAGCGTTCTTAGGCAAAGTGGTGGCGTCGGAAATTTTCTCGAACAGCGTCCCCCCTGCAGTAAATGCTGCCGGTCTGGGCAGTCCGGGATTCGTGTTTTCCAGCTGCAAGCGCATCTTGCCGTCGGCGGTCAATTCCACAATTGTCAATACGGTTTCATCGCTGTTAATTTTCACGTCCAGGTGCATCGGTTTGGGCGAGGCATTGATTTCATACCCCATCTCGACAGCAGGTGAGGGCTCCTCCGGTGACGGGAGCACGATAAACAGTTTGCCTTCGGGCGCAAAAATGAATGTTAGCAGCCGCTGACCGGATGGGTCTTTTGCTTCCCACTGTCCCAGCAATTGCTTGACAGCGGGACTGGATGCTGGGGATAGGGATGGCGGGGG
>Ga0185317_100399_pt1 | contig 10961 bp, 6 predicted proteins | sample DevilsHole_FD_128020 | JGI IMG/M metagenome (GOLD analysis project Ga0185317, IMG submission 128020) | Groundwater microbial communities from Devils Hole, Nevada to study Microbial Dark Matter (Phase II) - Devils Hole (SPADES assembly)... | ecosystem: Environmental > Aquatic > Deep subsurface >...
CCCTCAAGCTCCCCCTTCCCGCATGCGGGGAGGGGGAGCTTGAGGGGATTAAAGCGCCTGGAGAAAAAGTTCCCACGCTCCTGGTGCAACGCCAGCACCTCCCCCCCCTCACCCCCTGTCGGCTGATTCAGCAGTCCAGCACTGAACCCAGCATGGGGAGAAGGGTTTGGAACGCTTGACCCCGATGGCTGTAGCGCCGCTTCAGCACCGGCGTCATTTCCGCAAAGGTCTGGTCGTGCTCTGGGACATAGAAGATCGGGTCATAGCCGAAACCGCCGGCACCCCTTGGAGCGTGGAGAATTTCCCCCCGGCACTTCCCCTCTACTTGCAGAGCGATCGCACCGTCAGGACGCGCGAGCGCCACCGCACAGACAAATTGCGCTTGCCGGTTCTTTTCCTCCCCCAACTCCCGCAGCAGCCGGTCGATCCGCTCAGCATCGGTTTTGCCATAACGAGCGGAATAAACCCCCGGTGCACCGTTGAGAGCGTCCACTTCTAAACCAGAATCATCCGCTATCGCCCACCGGCCCGTTGCTTTGGCCACTTCCGACGCCTTCAGGCAAGCGTTTTCCATGAATGTGGTGCCGGTTTCCTCAATATCAAGTTCGTCTGGCTTTAGCTCCAGTTGCAAGTTTAAATCAGTCAAATACTCCTGCATTTCCCGCAATTTACCAGTATTGCCGGTGGCGACTACTAACAATTTTGCATCAATCATTGGGGATTTGGCATTGATAATTGGGCATGGGACATGGGGCATGGGGCATGGTATAATATTAACTCAAGAACACCCTTGAGCGGGGTAGGGTGGGTTCCCTCGCGCGGGAACCCACCTCCATCGGGAAGGGTGGGATCGGAGTAGTTCCCTCGCGCGGGAACCCACCTCCATCCGTGCCGGTGGGATAGGGAACCCCCCTACGAGTTACAATAATGTAAAAACGCGATATCTGGCGTCTTTCCAGATGCGGAAAGACGCCGGCATCCCGCTGCGGAAGATATCAATTATAGCGGTTTTCGTAGGAGTGAGGGACTGAGAAACCCGGTTTCTTAAAGAAACCGGGTTTCTGGGGTGTATTCGGCGCAATTCACCGGCTTGCTGTCCATCCCCAGCATTTTCTCCGCTCCCCTTGTAATTTAACAGCAATTGTGCTATGCCAAGAGAATCTCAGGAAATTCTCTCTGTGGCAATCATGGAAATGAATACTAAAATTAAGCTGCTGGGATGGAGCGCATTGCTGGTAGTGGGACAAACGCTCGCCACCGCTTTGGGAGGACCGGCATCGGGTGGGGTGCTGGCGGCTAATGTGCTCTCAACTATCGCCGCTAGTGTCGCCGGCAATATGACGGCGACTGAATTGGGCAATTATCTGGTTGAGAAGCTCACTAACAGTGATAAAATTCTCCACAGTCGCGACTTGACAGAAGCGGCAGGAGAAGCTATAAGCCTTGTTATCATAGCGGCGGCTAAATCTGACGCTCTGATTGAGATTGCGGAGCGCAAGAAGCTGCCTTATCCACAACAAGACCTCTGTCAGCTCGCCGGCAAAACCGCTGACTATTGGCTGAATCTTAACACAAAAGCCGGCGCACCGGCAACTTCTCTCCTGATTCCAGAAGCTCAGCTGGCCAAGATTTTTTCCCCCGACTCTACAGAGTTTGCCACAGTCACCGGCTCCGACGCGGCTACCTGGGAAAACTTCCTCAACGATTTGGCTCGCTCTCAACACAAAACGCTCGATTGTGATATAATAAAAGCAGTTGCCGGCGAGCTGCACGCCACCTTTCCCCGCGCCTTTCGCCAGGTGCTGAAACGGGACAGTCAAGCCTTTGCGGGGATGCTGCTGGAGTTGCACACCGAGGCGCTCGGCTATCTCCAGCAGTTGGGGCTTCAGGCGGGAGAGATTCTGGGAAAATTGCAGGGGGTGGCGACTCAAGACCAGATGTGCCAGCTAATAGCGCGGCTGGATACAGCAGGAGTTGGCATCCGCACTGATTTAGCGGAGATTCGGGAAGTGTTGGAAAAACTTGCAGACACTTCCGCGCCGCGCCTTCCGCTTCCCTACGAGTGCGAGACGATTATTCAGGAGAAGACGCGAGACTTCGTTGGGCGGAAATTTGTCTTCGCGGCGATTCAGGAGTTCGTGCGCAAGAATCCTAAGGGCTATTTTATCCTGGAAGGGGAACCGGGCGTTGGCAAAAGCGCGATTATGGCCATGTGCGTGCTGGCAATGAATTGGCGGTGTGTGGCACATTTTAACGTGCAATCCCAAGGCATTACCCGCGCTGAGCAATTTCTGGAGAATGTCTGCACGCAGTTGGTTAAAGGTTTCCAGCTGGATTATACCACACTGCCTGCAAACGCGACAGCGGACGGCAACTTTTTGGCGCGGCTGCTGGGGGAAGTTAGCGCTAAACTGGGCGGGAAAAAGCTGGTGATTGTGGTAGACGCTCTGGATGAGGTGGACTTGACAAGCCAGACTTCCGGGAGTAATGTGCTTTACTTGCCCCATTCTTTGCCGGATGGGGTTTACTTCATTGTGTCGAAACGACCGCAACCCCTGCCTTTGCACGTCAGTAACGAGCTGACTTTTGACTTGATGCAGTACCCTGCTGAGAGTCTGGAAGATGTCAAGCGCTATATTCAAAAACGCACCGGCATCAGTGGGAAGCTGCAGGAGTGGGTTGCCAGTCAGGGATTGCCGGTTGAGGCGTTCGTGACGGCGGTGGCGGAGAAGAGCGAGAATAATTTCATGTACCTGCGCTATGTGCTGGAGGACATCGAGAAGGGTGCGTACCGAGATTTGAAACTAGAGAATTTGCCGAAAGGTTTGGAGCAATATTACGAGCGTCACTGGGGGCGGATGGGGATGATGTCCAATCCCCTGCCCATGCACAAGGTGGCGATTGTGTACGTCCTCGCTCAAGCTGGTGAACCCGTCTCACGCCGGCTGCTTGCGAAATTGTCTGGGGAAAAGGCGCTGACGGTGCAGCAGGTACTCGACGAGTGGAAGCAGTTTTTGCGCTTCGGTGCCGGTGGGTGGCGAAACCCGCTACGCCCTCTATCACAAAAGCTTCGGCGAATTTCTAGCTCGCAACGATATTCTTGAGGCGTATGGCGATGACGTTCATTGAAAAAATTAACGCTCGGATTGTTGATCAGCTGACGGGTGGGTTGGGAGTCACGGATATTGCGCAACAGTTGGACAGCCTGTTGCCAGAAGACAGGGAGTATGCCTTAAAGCATTTACCCAATCACATGGCCAAGGCGGGGCGAGGCAAGCAATTGTACCGCTGGCTGACTGACTTCCATTTCATCGAGGCCAAAGTTTCTGCCTTGGGGGCGCAGCCGCTCATTGACGATTATACTCTGGGCAGCAATCCCGATCTGAGCCTGTCTGGGGAGCAAGGGAAAACTCTGACATTGATTCAAGGGGCGATTCGACTGTCGGCGCACGTTTTGGAAGGGGATAAAACGCAACTGGCGGGGCAATTGTTGGGGCGCTTGCAAGGGACCCCCCCAATCCGCCCTGAACAAGGAGGGGCAAAGGGGAAATCCAGACATTCAGGCGATGCGGTCGCAAGCAAAACAGTGGAAAGGCGCACCCTGGCTGCGCCCCCTGACGCCCAACCTGACACACCCTGGAGGTCCGCTCCTGCGCACCCTCACCGGGCATACCAGCTGGGTACAAGCCGTCGCCATCACCCCCGACGGGCAAAAGGCGGTTTCCGGTTCATGGGATAGCACCCTGAAAATCTGGGACCTGAATAGCGGCGAGCCGGTGCTGACTCTCACGGGGCATACCGACTCGGTAAATGCAGTCGCCATCACCCCCGACGGGCAAAAGGCAGTTTCCGCTTCATCGGATAACACCCTGAAAATCTGGGATTTGAGGAGCGGCGAGCCGGTGCGGACACTCACCGGGCATACCGGCGGAGTAAATGCAGTCGCCATCACTCCCAACGGGCAAAAGGCGGTTTCCGCTTCATCGGATAAAACCCTGAAAATCTGGGACTTGAATACCGGCGAGCCGGTGCTGACTCTCACGGGGCATACCCGCTCGGTAAATGCAGTCGCCATCACCCCCGACGGGCAACAGGCGATTTCCGCTTCATACGATAACACCCTGAAACTCTGGGACTTGAATAGCGTCAAGCCGGTGCTGACACTCACCGGGCATACCGGCTCGGTAGAAGCAGTCGCCATCACCCCCGACGGGCAACAGGCGGTTTCTGCTTCTAGGGATAACACCCTGAAACTCTGGGACTTGAATAGCGGCGAGCCGGTGCTGACTCTCACGGGGCATACCGACAAGGTATGGGCAGTCGCCATCAGCCCCAACAGGCAACAGGCGATTTCCGCTTCAGAGGATAAAACCCTGAAAATCTGGGACTTGAATAGCGGCGAGCCGGTGCTGACTCTCACGGGGCATACTCACTTTGTACAAGCCGTCGCCATCACCCCCAACGGGCAAAAGGCGGTTTCCGCTTCATGGGATAACACCCTGAAACTCTGGGACTTGAATAGCGGCGAGCCGGTGCTGACTCTCACGGGGCATACCCGCTCGGTACTAGCAGTCGCCATCACCCCCAACGGGCAAAAGGCGGTTTCCGCTTCATGGGATAACACCCTGAAACTCTGGGACTTGAATAGCGGCGAGCCGGTGCTGACTCTCACGGGGCATACCGACTCGGTACTAGCAGTCGCCATCACCCCCAACGGGCAAAAGGCGGTTTCCGCTTCATGGGATAACACCCTGAAACTCTGGGACTTGAATAGCGGCGAGCCGGTGCGGACACTTACCGGGCATACCGACAGGGTACAAGCCGTCGCCATCACTCCCAACGGGCAAAAGGCGGTTTCCGCTTCAGTGGATAAAACCCTGAAAATCTGGGACTTGAATAGCGGCGAGCCGGTGCTGACTCTCACGGGGCATACCGACTCGGTACTAGCAGTCGCCATCACCCCCAACGGGCAAAAGGCGGTTTCCGCTTCATGGGATAACACCCTGAAAATCTGGGACTTGAATAGCGGTGAGCCGGTGCTGACACTCACCGGGCATACCGGCGAGGTAATAGCAGTCGCCATCACTCCCGACGGGCAACAGGCGATTTCCGCTTCAGTGGATAACACCCTGAAAATCTGGGACTTGAATAGCGGCGAGCCGGTGCTGACTCTCACGGGGCATACTCACTTTGTACAAGCCGTCGCCATCACCCCCGACGGGCAAAAGGCGGTTTCCGCTTCATCCGATAACACCCTGAAAATCTGGGACTTGAATAGCGGCAAGGAGATGGCTACTTTCACCGGCGACGGTTCGTTATTGTGCTGTGCTGTCGCGCCGGATGGGGTGACAGTGGTGGCGGGCGATAATTCGGGGCGGGTGCATTTCCTGCGGTTGGAGGGGGGCGCGACAGGGATTTGAACGCCGGCACACGATCGGATTGCAGCTGTTGGCGGGCGTGCCGGCGATCTGGATGTGGTGGCGCAGGGGAAACCGGGGCGCTGTTCCGAGCCGGTTTCCTTTTGGGTAATGGTGGGGAAAATCAAGCCTGACGCGCCGGCGGTTTGGTGGGCGCTAGAAGAGCCGGTGATTGAAACTGTTGGCTTCTTCACGAGAGGTTGCGGGTTGGGTGGGGGCGGGTTGTTCGGCGTTGGGGTTGTGTGGCGCAGCTTTTGGGTGAACCCGCCCCTACATGCTCCCATAAATTTGTTTCTTCATTCTATATATAAGGTGTTGCGCCGGCGGCTTCACCCGATACAGGATGCCGGTGATTTGTAGGGGCGGGTTCATCCGAACTCTTTGCCACAAATTGCCGAATATCAATAAACCCGCCCCGCCGACGCCACAAACCCCCGAATGCCGGTGATTTGTAGGGGCGGGTTCATCCGAACTCTTTGCCACAAATTGCCGAATATCAATAAACCCGCCCCGCCGACGCCACAAACCCCCGAATGCCGGTGATTGTAGGGGCGGGTTCATCCGAACTCTTTGCCACAAAATGCCGGTTCTCAATCAACCCGCCCCCACCAAAGCCACAAACTGAATGTTAGGCGATCCTCGGGGAATAAAGATGATGGAATGTGGCCCATTACTGACCTTATATGGCCGCACCTTTTCCATTCTCCTTAGGATAACACAAATTCGGAAATCTGTGCAATTTTTGCGAAAATTTCTGTCACACACAACCGGCACACTTAGAGCCGGCTGCAGACGAGCTGGTGGGGCGTGCATCCCAACTACGAACCTTGCTCTACTGCGGATGTGTTGGTAGGGCGTGCATCCCAACTACGAACCTTGCTCTACTGCGGATGTGTTGGTAGGGCGTGCATCCCAACTACGAACCTTGCTCTACTGCGGAGGAGCCGGTGGGGCGTGCATCCCAACTACGAACTTTGCTCTACTGCGGATGTGTTGGTGGGGGTAGGGTGCGTTCCCGCGCGAGGGAACGCACCCTACTACTTGGCGTCCTACTCAATGTCGTGTGGGGTGGGTTACGAAGCACGCGTTCCCCACCCTACAGATAGGATCTCTTCCTTCTTGGCGTCCTTGGCGTCTTGGCGGTTAATTATTAAAACCCAACACCCTAAAATCGATTCGCCCAATCTTTTGCCCAAGCTAGCGTTTCATGCACCCGCTTCAAATTAGCCGCCTCACAATATAGCCGCAACACCGGCTCTGTACCGCTAAACCGAATCAGCAGCCAAGAACCATCCCCCAACTTAAACTTATACCCATCCACCGGATTGCAATCCACCACCGGCACACCGGCAATTTCGGGCAGCGGTGCTTTTCGCAACTCTTCCAGCAAGCGAGAGCGCACCTCCATACTCGCCAGCGGCAAATCAATTCGGTCATAAGCCGCATTAAACCCCGTTTCCCCCTGCAACCGGCTGTAAATCTCGCCCAAATCCTCCCCAGATTCCACAACTGCTTCCAGCAAATACAGCGCCGACAGCAAGGCATCCCGTTCCGGAATGTGAGTCCCGTACCCAATCCCGCCAGACTCCTCACCGCCCACCAGCACCGGCACCTCCAGCATCCGGTCAGCAATATACTTGTACCCAATCGGCGTTTCAAACACCGGCAGTCCGTACAGCGACGCCACCTTCGGAATTAAATCCGAACCGCTCACCGTCTTCACCACTTCGCCGGTCAGCAAGCGCCGTTTCGCCAAATGTTCCAGCAAAATCGGAATCAAGATTTGCGAGCTCAGGAAATTGCCGGTGCTGTCCACCGCCGCAATCCGGTCGCTATCCCCATCAAACACGAACCCCGTGGCCATACCGGCACCCAAGGCCCTCTTGTGCGCCCGCATCACCCGGAACAGCTGCGACAGGTATTTCGGTAGCGGTTCCGGAGCGCACCCACCAAACAGCGGGTCCCGCTGGCTGTGGATTTCGCGCACCGGCACGCCCAACAGCAGGCTGAGCCCGCCGGCTGCCGCGCCGTGCATCACATCCGCAAACACCGCCACCTTCCCTCCCTCTACCGCCTCGCGAATCCGCGAGATATCCACCATCCCCCGCAGCCCCTCACAGTACCCTGGCCACGCATTGAATGTCTTCAGGGTTCCCGGTGTCCCAGATGCCGGTGGCTCCCTGTCCAACTTCGCTTCAATTTTCTTGGTCACCTCCGGGGAAACTGACCCGCCAAAATACCCCTTGACTTTCACCCCCAAGTATGCTGGGGGGTTGTGACTGGCCGTGATCACGATTGCGCCCAGGGCGCTATGCTGCTTAGCTGCCCAGCTGAATGCCGGTGTGGGCGCGTAAGTTTCCGACAGCAGCACGTCAAAACCCGCCGCTCGCACCGCCTCCGCCGCCACAGCGGCGAACTCTTCCGCCAGAAAGCGCCGGTCATAGCCAACGATAACTGTACGGCTGGAAGTGATATCGCCATAGAGCTCCGCCAAAACTGCCGCCGCCACCGGCGCAACCAATGCCACGCGCTCAAACGTGAAATCTGCCGCAATCACGCCGCGCCAGCCATCCGTACCAAACTTAATCGGGTTAACACTCACCGGCACAGAGGTTTGTTCAACCATAAGCTAATCCGCCTATTTCAATCCCGTACATTCAGCTGAAAAAAAGATTTTCCCAGCTGTTTCCTGCAACTACTATATTGCCTCAGGCAGCTTGCTCCTGCCACCGGCGCGGCAGCCAAATTCCAGCCGACTCTAGCTCACCCCACAAAAATTAGTTTTGTGTTTTTCTTGACAAAATAGCAAGAGTGTGCTATTTTGCTTTGCGGAACAGAAGAAAGATAATGAGTGAAGATGCGATCGCCGGTGCTGTACAGCTGACAGACTGTAAAGTAGGGCCAGGTTCACCAACACCCCTTGCTTCCCAGTGATATCTTATATCCCCTTCCAGCTCAAGCTGGGAACGCTGTTCAGGAGGCTCTGCCTGCTTTCGACCACATGCAGCATTATCAGCTTAACACTATTACTTATATAGCGAGTCTAAATGATTTGGCAAAGATCCGTAGGGGCTGGTAGGGGCGGGCTTTTGTGCCACCGGCACTACAGGAATTATCCAAATGATTTATCCTCGCTATATCAACCGTAAATAAAACTTTTGTCGGGCAAATATTACCTGCATATAATTTTCAATATTTGCGGCCTGCGATCGAGTTATATCGAGCGAGAAAGGCTGGCGATAATTTGCGCAAAATTATGTTGTTTTGCGGAAGGGAATAAATAGCAAGACAATTCTTAAAATAATAAGGTAGCATTACCATTGAAAGTCGGCAGAGCCTCTGGAACAGCGCTCCCAGCTTGATCTGGGAGCGAGGGAAAAGCGGCAAATTATTAAGCCAAGTTAACTGAGTTTCCTAGAGCGCCAGCCAATTGGGGAAGTTTCTCCTATAATAGGGTTGAGTGGGCGAACTTTACAAAATACTGGACAGCCCGCCAAGTTGCTGGCCACACCTAGCCCGCTCGATTCTGCTGTAAGCTGGGTATATTCACCTTTTTATTGTTATTGGAGCCGCAAATCGGATATGGCAAACCTGATTGGAAATGCGAACAGTAACGCCTTCTCAGGGACTGCGGAAGCTGATCAAATGTATGGGCTGGAAGGAGACGATACGCTTTTCGGTCTTCCAGGGAATGATTTGTTATATGGCAACGCTGGCAAAGATCAGCTGTTCGGCGATGCCAACAACGACACAGTAGCGGGCGGTGTGGGGGATGACAGCGTGTTTGGGGGAGATGGGGAGGACGCCCTCTATGGAAATATAGGGAATGACCAGCTATTCGGCAATGCCGGCTTCGATCAACTGTTCGGGGGAGACGGCAATGACACTTTGTGGGGCGGTCGAGATAATGACAAGCTTTTGGGTGAGGCCGGTGAAGACACCCTCTATGGAGATGCGGGTGAAGACGAGTTATTTGGCAATGAAGGAATTGATCGACTGTTTGGGGGGAATGGCAACGACACGCTGCGGGGCGGGCGCGAAGCGGACAGCCTGTTTGGGGAAGCGGATAATGACGTTTTATTTGGAGATAAAGGAGATGACATTGTTAATGGCAACAGGGGCAATGATTCACTGTTTGGGGGAGAGGGCAACGACTCGATACGGGGTGGTAACGGCGATGACACGCTGATTGGGAACGATGGTGATGACTATCTCTTGGGTGAGTTTGGTTCAGATACCGTGATTGGCGGTGCCGGTACAGATACATTTGTGCTGTCAGTGGCTACCGGCCCGGATTTTATCATAGACTACTTGGATCAGTCAGACTATATTGGCTTAGGAGATGGATTGACTTTCGACCAGATACAGATAGAGCAAGGCTTTAATTTGGTGGAAGAGAACTTATTGAGCCGGTTTACCATCATTAACGGCCCTGATGGCAAGCTGCTGGCCATACTGGCGAATATTTCCGATCCGAGTCTCCTGACTGAAAAGGATTTTAAGATCATTGGTGACACCGGCTTGGGTTCAGAAGGATTGCCCACTGACACTCTCGTCGGTGGTGGCGATACTGTAGTGGGCGGGAGTGACACGTCGGGCCAAACTACACTCTAGCTCTGCAGTGGCGTTTGCCCTCCAGGGTCTGCCGGCGTAATATTATATCACGTCCGCTTGTGCCGGTGGGCAATTAGAATTGAGGCCAAGGGCGACAGCCATTAATCTCCGGCACAATGTTAAGTTAGGCATTAACCGGATTTGAGACAAGAGGCTGAGGCGTGGGCGGAAAACTGATTGTATTTGAAGGGGTGGAAGGATGTGGCAAAACCACCCAGCTAAACAGATTGCAGCAGTGGCTGCTACCGCTGCCGGTGGCGGTAACCAGGCAGCCCGGGGGCACGGAACTGGGCCTGCGGCTGCGCCAGCTGCTCTTGCATGAGGGTGCCGGCTGCCAGATTCAGGAGCGGGCAGAATTATTCTTGTACGCTGCAGACCGAGTCCAGCACGTTGAGGAGTTCCTCAAACCCCAACTAGCTGCCGGTGCGATTGTTTTGTGCGATCGCTACACGGATTCGACTGTAGCTTACCAAGGTTACGGACGGGGGCTGGATCTGACAACCGTCGAACAGCTCAACCAAATCGCTACCGGCGGGCTGGAAAGCGATTTGACCCTGTGGTTAGATGTGGATGTGGGGGTCGGTTTGGCCAGAACGCGCCGGCGGGGCGCTGCTGACCGCATGGAACAAGCGGATTTGGCCTTCCACCGGCGCGTGCGAGAAGGTTACGCTGCTCTGGCTTTAGCCCACCCCGAGCGGATTGTGCGAGTGGATGCCAGTCTCAGTGAAGATCAGGTCGCGGAGCAGATTCAGACAATTGTCCGTCAATATCTGGCATGTTAGGGGTTAAGGGTTTAGGGGTTAGGTTTTAGGGGTTTAGGGGTTAGGGGTTAGGGCCCAATGCCCCACGCCCCATGCGATGATGCCCAATGCCCCGTACAAGCCGCCGCCCCGTACAAGCCGCCGCCCCGTACAAGCCGCCGCCCCGTAC
>Ga0185317_100403_pt1 | contig 10801 bp, 10 predicted proteins | sample DevilsHole_FD_128020 | JGI IMG/M metagenome (GOLD analysis project Ga0185317, IMG submission 128020) | Groundwater microbial communities from Devils Hole, Nevada to study Microbial Dark Matter (Phase II) - Devils Hole (SPADES assembly)... | ecosystem: Environmental > Aquatic > Deep subsurface >...
GTCAAAGCGCCGGCCCCAGAGGAGACTTCTTCTCTGGGGCACTTTGAACACCTTCTCCCATGCCTCAGAAAACCTCCTCCGCACACACCAACCGCGATCAATCAGCCACTCCAGACCCGGAAGAACCCTAGCTAAAGAAAGAGGTAAGGAACATGGAGAAGATTACTGGAACAGTTCGGAAATTCTGGGCGAATGAGAATGGCTCGATCATCTCGGCCGAACTCGTGTTGGTCCTGACCATCCTGGTGCTGGGCCTGTCGGTCGGCATGAGCGCCCTTGGCGCCGCGGTCAATCAGGAGTTGGAGGACCTGGCCGAGGCGTTCGGCGCGGTGGATCAGAGCTACTACTTCAACGGTGCTCGGGTCTGCACGGCGAACACGTCTGGCTCGTCCTTCAACGACAAGCCCGACCATTGCGACTGCGTGCCGATGGACACCTGCACGCACGAGCACATTCTGCCGCCGGAAAAGTGCGAATAACCTAGGACGCGCAAGCGACCTGGCGTGAAGGCATCAGACACTCCGAGGCGCACGGACGCGTGCGCCTCGGAGTTGTCGTTATGCGACAAGCATGCAGCTAGTCGGATGGAGGGGCACGGAAGCTGAGTTTGCGAGAAGTTCCGCCGGAAGAGAACGAGGCATGGACCGGAGCAGAGGCTGGGAACTGGAGACGAGGCAGGTTGTGTTCGTTCCAGAGAAACCTGTTTCTAGCCAAAGAAAGAGATACGGCCATGTCGCAGAAGAGCACTTTCGTCGGAACCGTCTTGATCCTGTGGAATGATGAACGTGGCGCGATCGTCTCCTCCGAGCTGGTGATCATTCTGACGATCGCGGTGCTGTCGATGGTTGTCGGGCTGGGCGCGGTGAGCATTTCGGTGAGCCAGGAGTTCGAGGATCTGGCCGAGGCGTTTGGCGCCGTGGATCAGAGTTACATGTTCAACGGCGCGCGGGTCTGCACCGCAGTAGCCTCGGGGTCCTCGTTCAACGACAAGCCGGATAGCTGCGACTGCGACGCGATGGAAGTGTGCAACCAAGTCGACGCAGGCCGCGAGAAGTGCGAATGACCCAGACGGAGGTCGGCTGAACGCTGCGGTCGACCCGCCATCCGAAACGAAGGCCCCGGGAGTGCTTTGGCATTTTCGGGGCCTTTCCTTATTGCTTATTGGTCAAGGGGCCATTGGCAGGAAATGCCGTATCCGGAGATTGAAGCCGGTCCTTGAAGCCTGAAGCGCCAGCCAAGGCTTGCTCCACATTGAAAGGGGTTCGAATTCGTTTAACCCGCAGCCGCAGGCGAGGCATGGCTGGCGTTTGTTGTGCCTCGCCTGCGGCTGCGGGTTAAACGACCGAAGCCGATTTCAGACCCTATTCCATGTGGCTTCGCCTGCGCTTCAGGCTTCATTACTCAATAACACACTCTGTCGCGACTCAGCCGCGCTATCGCATCAAGTTGGTCGCAGCGTGGCGCGACCTCATCCAGCCCGATCGGCCCAGCCCATCGCATCAAGTTGGTCGCAGCGTGGTGCGACCTCATCAGCGGGCCGAGACTGGTGATTTCACACCACACCGGCGGACGACGCGGCGAGTGGTTGGCTCACGGCGCAATACCCGAGTTGCAAAGCAGTTGCAGACCTTTGTGCGATTGGCCGTGACGGCGAACCGCGGTTGGCACGCGCAGTGCCTTACCCTCGCACGCCTGCAACACGTTGTGCGTTCGGTGAGAGGCAGAAGTCCCAGAGGCCAAAGCGGCCTTGTGCCCGTCACTGGCGAACAGAAAGAGGTGTGACAATGAAGCGAGCGTGGCGGAGTTTGTGGAACGACGAGAACGGTGCGATCATCTCGGCCGAACTCGTGCTCGTCCTGACCATCCTGGTGTTGGGTCTGTCGGTGGGAATGAGCGCCCTAGGTACCGCGGTGAACAGCGAATTGGAAGACTTGGCCGAGGCGTTCGGCGCTGTCGACCAGAGCTACTACTTCAACGGCGCTCGCGTCTGTACGGCACGGACCTCCGGATCGTCCTTCAATGACAAGCCGGATCACTGCGACTGCATCCCGATCGACACCTGCACACACGAGCATATCCTGACGCCGGACAAGTGCGAATAGAGCCGGCCGTCTTGCTCGCACGAGTTCATCGAGCCCCGGGCGACGCCACACGCCCCCGGGGCTTTTTCTCGTCGTCGCATCGCGCATGAACTTCAATGCTGAATCGCGATAGGTGGAACAGGCATTCCTGCCTGCTATGTTCCCCAATCGCGGGCGTATCGGAAATCCCGGTCGATCGTGCGTGTGGAAATCTTGGCGATCAGCGGCAGCCGGCGCTTGTACTGACTGCGGCGCACCATGCGGCTGACTCGTTCCACGAATGACCGGTCGAAACCGGCTGCAACGGCCTCCTCGGTGCGATGCCGCTGATCGACCAACAGCACGAGCAGCCGGTCCACCGCATCGTACGTGAAACCGAGTTCCCCTTCGTCGGTCTGGCCCACCCACAGGTCGGCCGTGGGACTCTTTGCAATGATCTCGTCGGGCACGCCCATGTGTCGCGAAAGCTGGCGGACCTGCGTCTTGTACAAGTCGCCTATCGGGTTGATGGCCGAGGCCATGTCGCCGAACTGCGTGCCGTAGCCCAGCAGCAGCTCCGTCTTGTTCGACGTGCCGAGCACCAGCGCATTCTGGGCGGCGCTCTGGTCGTACAACGTGGCCATGCGCTCGCGGGCCATCTTGTTGGCGCGGCGGAGCGGCGACGCATCGGGATGGTCGGCAAAATAGGCGTCCACCGCGCCGCTGATCGACAACGTGATCGAGTCGATGCCCAGCCAGTCTACAACGAGCTGGCTGTGCCGCATGGTCTCGTCGCTCGACGTCTTGTACGGCATGCGCACGCCGCACACGTTCCGCGGCCCGAGCGCCCGAGCGGCCAACGCAGCCACAATCGTCGAATCGATGCCGCCCGAAACGCCCAGCACCACACGCTCGAACCCCACGCGCCGGACCTCGCTGGCCACGAACCCCGTGAGCATTCGCTCCACCAGTGAACAGTTCATCGTCAGCAGGTCAGCCGCCCCGTTGGCGCTCATTCGTATCTCTCGCCCTTGATTCGCTGGAGTTCGCTGATCGTGAGCAGCAGCTTCTCGTCTCGCGCGAGCGGCGCGAAGATGCGAGCGCGGCGGATTTCCGCCGGATCGAACTCGGCGACGAGCAGGTGTGGCTCCAACTCCGGCGATTGAGCGATCACATCGCCGCCCGGCCCGATCACCTCGCTGCCGCCCCAGAATGCGACGCCGTCCTCGTACCCCGCGCGGTTGGCGTACACCACCGTGCAGCCCAGCATGCGCGAGTAGCAACGATTGAGCAGCCGCCACGTCTCGCTCGACGCCAGGTGTTCGCCTCGCACTCCGCGCCCTGGCGAATTCGACGGACAGATCAGGTAGTTCACGTCTTCGGCGCCCATGATCGTCGCGCACGACAAGTGCCAGAAGTCCTCACAAATCAAGAGGCCGACGCGACCAAACCGAGTCTCGAATGCGGCGATCCGTTCGCCGGCCGCAAAGTAGCGCTGCTCGTCGAACATGCCGTAGGTCGGCAGGTAGACCTTGCGATGCACATAACGCAACTCGCCGGCCTCGCAATACGCCGCGGCGTTGTAGAACCGGTGCTGCGGCGACTCCTCGACGAACCCAAACACCAACGCCGCGTCGCCCGCCGCATCGATCAGCCGCCGCACGATCGGCGAGTCGCGCGCTTGGGCCACATCGGGCACCATGTCGCGCAGGAAGTAACCGGTGAGCGACAGTTCTGGAAAGACGATCAGTTCAGCGCCCGCGGCTCGGGCTGCGTCTATCTGTTCCAAGTGCGCGGCGAGGTTCGCCTGCACGTTGCCCAGAGTCGGAGCTACCTGCCCAACGGCGATCTTGAGTTTCGACCGAACCTCGTGCGACATCGTGCTACTCCGCTTGAACGTGCCCGCCAGCACATAGCTTGATAGTCGCGCTCCGCAGCGTCAAGCTCGCCGGATAGCGAGGACGACTATGCTCTCCGCGGCCCAATGTGAGGCTTCCGGTCGTTTAACCCCGTTTAACCCGCAGCCGCAGGCGAGGACGCCGACTATTACCGTCCTCGCCTGCGGCTGCGGGTTAAACGGGGTTGAACGACTCACTTCCCATCACGTGCCGCATAACAGGAATCGTAGACTCGTCCATGGTCTTCCTTGACCGTCAGTCGCGCCGAACCTCCCAGATATGAATCAACCGGTCGAACCCGGCGGATGCCAGCAACTGGCCGTTTGGACTAAACGCCACGCAATAGACCGTGTTCCGATGCACGGGCTGTGCGGTCAACTCGCGGCGTTCGGCCACGCTCCACAACCGGACCGCTCCGGACTTGTCGCCCGATGCAACGATGCCTCCATCGGGCGAAAACGCCAGGCACTTGATTCCGGCCGACGCGGTGAGCGTCGCCCGAAGCTCGCCGTCCAGACTCCAAAAACGAACGGTCGCGTCGGCGCTGCCGCTCGCCAGCAGCTCGTCTTTCGGCGCGAACGCGAGCGCCTCGACGGTCGATTCGTGGCCGGCCATCGTGCGCATCGCTTGTCTCGTCGGAGCGTCCCACAAACGGATTGATCGGTCGTCGCCGCCCGACGCCACGACGCGGCCGCTCGAAGAAATCGCGACGGCCTGCACGGTCGACTCATGACCGTTCAGAACACCAATCGCCGCGCCCGCCGCATCCCAGAGTCGCACGGTCTTATCGAAACCGCCCGACGCCAGCAGTGGCCCGATGCGCGAGGCCGCCGCACACGCGAGATAGTCTTGGTGGCCGCTCAGCGTCGTGGTCGGCGTGGCGGCGTCGGCGGCCCAAACCTTCACCGTGCGATCGAGACTCGCGGTGACCATGCGGCCGTCGGCCAGAAAACCCACGAACGCAACGCCGTCGCCGTGACCCTTCAGCGTAGCCAGATGCCGACCGTCGGACGCGTCCCACATCTTCACCGTGTTGTCGAGGCTCGCCGTGGCCAGTCGCTTGCCGTCGTTGGTGAACGCGGCCCAGAACACCGCGTTGTTGTGTCCGAGCGTGTGTCGTCGCACCAGTTCCGCGGCGGGCACGTTCATGATGGCGCGTTAGATCAGTTCCGGCAGTGGCTGATAGCGGCTCGGATCGACCAGGTAATGCGGCCGGCCGCTGCGGTCCTTGACCGTGGCGTGGTTCACGTCGATGCCGAGATTGTGGTAGAGCGTGGCGAAGACTTCCTGGAAATGGACGGGCCTATCTTTCGCGTGTTCGCCGAGGCGGTTCGTCGAGCCGATCGCCTGGCCGGTGCGCATGCCGCCGCCGGCCATGATCGCACAGGCGACCTGAGGCCAGTGGTCTCGGCCGCCGTTCTTGTTGATGCGCGGCGTGCGCCCGAACTCTCCCCACGCAATCACCGTGACGTCGTCCGCCATCCCGCGTTCTTCGAGATCCTGCACGAGCGCGGTCAATCCCTGGTCGAACGCCGGGAAATGGTCGCGTGCGTTCTCAAAGTTCGTGCCGTGCGGCCGACCGTGCCAATCCCATCGGCCGTTCGCGAGTGTCACGACACGCACGCCCGACTCGACCAACCGGCGCGCGGCCAGCAGGTAATCGTTGTTCAGCGGCCCGGCATCGCCGTAGCCCGCCGGCTCGTCGCTGCCGCGTCCGTAGCGCTCGCGGATGCGCGGGTCTTCGCGCTCGATGTCCAACGCGTCGACGATCTTGCTGGAGGTCAATATCCCGAACGCCTGCTGATACTGGGCGTCGAGTCCCTCGATCGCGCCGCTCGACTCGGCGTCGCGCTTGAGCCGGTCGAGTTCAGCGAGCAGCGCCTGCCGGTCGCCGAGCTTGCCGAGGCTGATGCCGTTGAGCTCCCAGTTCGTCTTCTCGGCGTTCGGTGCGAACGCGGCGTGGGCCTGGCCAAGGAACCCAGCCTGTCCGGGATCGCCCCAGGTGCTGGTCTTCATGCGCGGCGATAGGCTGACGAACGGCAGAGTCCCCCGCGCCACCGGTCCTTGCAGCTTCGACACCGCGGCGCCGAGCGACGGCCAGCCGCCGATCGGCTGTGCGGTGACGCTCCGGCCGGTCATGCACTGGAACGCGGCGTGGCGACCTTCTGACCCGATCAGCGAACGAATGTAGACGAGCCGATCGGACATCGCGGCCATGCGCGGCAGCAACTCGCAAATCTGCACGCCCGGCACGTTGGTTGAGATCGGTTTGAACTCGCCGCGGATTTCGGCCGGCGCCTCCATCTTCAAGTCGAGCATGTCTTGGTGCGGCGGCCCGCCCGACATGAAGATCATGATCACGGCCTTGTGCGAACTACGCCCCACGGCCGACTCGGCGCGCAGCAGGTCGGGCAGTGCAAGCCCACCCATCGCCAAGCCGCCGATCTTGAGGAATGACCTGCGACTCAACCCGTCGCAGTACCGTTGTCGTCGGCCGAAGATTGTGAACATGCTGGGCACCTCCGAACGAGCGGCTGGCAGCACACGTCGCGGCCCATACGATAGCCTGCCTCGGCGGGATGAGTCCAGCGCGAGTTTCTGTGTTGGTCGTGCAACTCGTCCGCTTATTGGCGTTCGTCGGCGGGAGCGGCTGGTTGCTCGTCGGTCTCGGCGCCCGCCGGACCGGCGATTGCCGTCGGGTGCGCGCGTGTCACGCTGGCCCGGAACGTGGCGAGCACGGCGGCGACCACCAGCAACTGGAAACCGATGCCGAGCAGCACGCCGCGCGGTTGATCGATCGCCACGGATTGCAGCAGCGCGACAACCCGCCCGATCACTGTGATCAGCGCGAGGCTAACTTGCTTCAGCACCGACAGGGCTTTGGCGAGATACTCTCTCATGGTACAGGTCCCACAAACGTCGGCCGAACCGCGCGACAAACACCATCGCCGTTCCGACAATCGCGAAAATGAACGCTGCCAGTAGGAGTCGGTCGGCCAGGTCGATCGTTAGCAGCACGGCCCACGCAACCAAACAGCCCGACCCAACAACCGTACTCGTGCAGCAGTTAGTGGCGGCGCCCTTCACGATAGCCACGGCGCAATAAGCGACAACGAACACGGTCAGCACGGCAGCGACAATCGCTGCCGCGGTCGCAGCGCTCAGCGCCGAAGAACCCTGACTGACCAGCCCCAGCGCCGCGGGGAGCAGGCTGAACGCCGCGAGCACGCTGACCATCGCCCAGTCGCCCGCACCGCGCGGACGGAACGGTCGCCGCCACACGGCCGCGACAACGAGCACGATCGGCAGGGCAATCAGCCGGTATCGCATTGTGTTATCGGCGGCGATCGCGTCGGCCGCCACGCTCGGCATTGAGGTCGCCACCAGACCCACCAGCGTCATCGGCGTCCCGAACGCTCGATAAACGCGCTGGCTGCCGTCAGCATCGCCGTGCACCCGGCCGACGAAGTACAGCACCGGCCCGAGTGCGCCGATCCAAAAGAACCCTTGTCGGCCGAGATCGAGTGCGATCGGGAACATCGACCACCACAGCACCAGCGACGCCACCGTGGATACGAGCAAGACGCGCGATTGATTCGTGTACGCCCAGTGCAGCAGACACAGAACGAACCCAAGAAACAGCGACACGTGCGCCGCGCCAACAACCGTGGCCATGTGCCAGACGAACCAGATCGTCGCCAACGCGCCGGTGAGCAACAACAACGAAACCGAACCGAGCACCAGCCCGATCGGCAGCGTGCCCGCCGCCCAGAGGAAGAAAATCCACGGATAGAGTTCGGCCAGGCCGGTTTGGTCGACAATCAGCAAGAGAGCCGAGCCGTAGAACAGCGAACCGATCAGGAACAGAGCATCGCCGCGACAAGCGTCGCCGCGATGGAACCGGAACCAATACGCAGCCCCATGCGCCGCGGCCATGATCGCGATGGCCAGCCCCTCCTTCGCGGCGAACGGAATCGCACGCCACTGGTCGGCGGTGACGAGCAAGACGGCCAGGCACAGTGCGGCGGCGGCCAGCGCCAACGGCACGGTGCGCCCGTTCGGCTCGGCGGCTGTCGCGCCCTGCGTGTCTCCATAGTGTTCGCGGATCCGCCGCTCCGCGTCGGCGTCGATGACGCCCGCGTCGGTCCAGCTCGGCGCCTCGCGCCGCAGCCACTCGCGAATCACACAGGACAGCCAGGGGTTTCTCATGCTACACTTGGCACAACCTGCTCATCCCGACCTCGCTCGCCGGAGGTCCCAGACTGGGAGAACGTCGCTGATCCCGCCACGTGACGCGAAACCGTCTGCGGGATTATAGTCTATTCCGTCAGGAACTTCCTTGGCCAGGGACACGTCGAAAGGCCGTGGCCGTTTTCGACCTCACAAGGAGACAAGACATGAGACACTTCATCCGCTCGGTGGGCTACGTCGTGTTGGCCGGTTGCACCGGTCTGACGTGCCAGGGTCAGGAACGCAAGGCCGACAAGCCGGCCGCCGCCGCCGCGCTGCCGCTCGCCGAGGTGGTGCTCTATTCGAGCGGCGTCGGGTACTTTCAACGCGACGGTCAGGTGCAGGGCAACGCCCAGGTCGAACTGCGGTTCAAGGTCGACAACATCAACGATCTCTTGAAGAGTCTGGTCGTGCTCGACTTCGACGGCGGCCGCGTGTCGACCGTGACCTACGGCTCGCGCGATCCCCTGACCAAGACGCTCAAGAGCTTCGGCATCGACCTCACCTCGAACCCCAGCGTCCATGAACTGCTTGGCCAGATTCGCGGCGAGCGGATCGAGCTTGAGGCGCCCGTAACCGCTCAGAAGCCGATCGTCGGCACAATTCTGGGCGTCGAAAAGAAAACCGAACCGGCTGGCGACAACAAGACCGTCCAGGTCGAGTATCTGAACCTGCTCACCGAGTCGGGTCTGCAGTCGATCCCGTTCGCTCGCATTCAAAAAGTGAAACTGCTCAACGAGCAACTCAACGGCGAACTGCAACAGGCCCTCGAGGTGCTCGCCGCCGGCCACGACACTCAGAAGAAAACCGTGTCGATCAAGTTCGACGGCGAGGGTAAACGCAAGGTCAGCGTCGCGTACATCGCCGAGACGCCCGTGTGGAAGACGAGCTATCGGCTGGTGCTGGACGACGAAGACAAGCCGTTCTTGCAAGGTTGGGCGATCGTCGAGAACACGACCGACGACGACTGGGACAACGTGCGTCTGTCGCTGATCTCGGGCCGGCCGATCTCGTTCATGATGGACATGTACCAGCCGCTGTACGTGGCGCGGCCCGTGGTCGTGCCTGAGTTGTATGCGTCGCTGCGTCCACAGACGTACGGCGAGGCAATGGAAGAGAGGGCGGACAAGAAAATGATGGCGGACGCTCGCAAGGCGGGCGCGCCGCCCGCCGCGCCGGCTTCGGCGCCGGCGGGCGGCGCGGGCGGCGGGTTCGGCGGCATGGTGGGGGGCCGTCCGGAATCTGCTTCCCGAATGCGGCGCGGGGCCATGGCCGCCGACGCACTCGCCGGCGAATTCGATCGTCAGCAACTGGGCCTCGATCAGGGCGTCGCCTCGGCCGCCGAGGGCGCTCAGACCGGCGAACTGTTCGAATACGCAATCAAGACCCCTATCTCGCTCGGCCGTCAGAAATCAGCCATGCTGCCGATCGTCAGCGAGGCGATCGACGGCCGCAAGGTTTCGATCTACAACCAAAACGTCCACGGCAAGTTCGCGCTCAACGGGTTCCGACTTAAGAACACCAGCAAGCTGAACTTGATGCAGGGTCCGATCACGGTGTTCGACGGCGGCGCCTACGCCGGCGACGCGCGAATCGACGACATCGCACCCGCCCAGGAACGGCTCATCAGCTACGCGATGGACCTCAAGACCGAAGTCGAGCCGATCGCTCAGGCCGACGAACCGGAACTCGTGACCGTGCAGCTCAAGAAGGGCACTCTGATCGCCACGCGCAAGGCGGTCGAGACGCGCACCTACAACGTCAAGAACCGCGACCAGAAGAAGAAGCTCGTGCTCGTCGAGCATCCGTTTCGGTCCGACTGGACGCTGGTCGAGCCATCTGAGCCGACCGAGCGCACCCGCGACGTGTATCGCTTCGCGCTCGATGTCGATGCCGAAAAGGGCGGGCGAGTGAACGTCAAGGAGGAGCGTCAAGTACACGAACATGCTCAGGTCGGCGACATCGGGCCCGACATGATCGCGTTCTACGTGCGGGCCAAGCAGGTCAGCCCCAAGGTGAAGGAGGCTTTGCAGAAAGTGGCCGAACTTCGCAACAAGCTGGGCCAGACCGCCGCCGAACGCGGCCGACGCGAACAGCGGATCAATGAGATCACCCAAGAGCAGGGCCGCATCCGCGAGAACATGGCCCGGCTCGCGCAGAACTCGGAACTCTACAACCGCTACGTCAAGAAGTTCGACGAGCAAGAGACCGAGATCGAAAACGTGCGCAAGGAGATCGAAACGCTGAAGAAGACCGAGGCCGCCCAGCAAAAAGACATGAACGATTACTTGATGGGGCTGGATGTGAGCTGAACGAGTTGGAATGACGAATGACCAGGGCCAAATGCGTAACGAAGCCCGAATGGCGACTGTCCAACTTCGTCATTCGGGCTTCGTGCTCGCTTAGACATTCTGGCTTCGTCATTCGTCATTCGCTACGATAACGCCCTAAATGGCTTTGCGTGATTCTGGGAGTCCGCAGGGACAGTAGCCCGACGCGCCAGCGAGGGACCGGGCCTGATTTCTTGTGATTTCGCCATGTGCTCCCTCGCTGGCGCGTCGGGCTACTGTCCCAGAATCGTGCAAGGCTATTTAGCGCGGCTGGGCCGCAAAT
>Ga0185317_100404_pt1 | contig 10755 bp, 7 predicted proteins | sample DevilsHole_FD_128020 | JGI IMG/M metagenome (GOLD analysis project Ga0185317, IMG submission 128020) | Groundwater microbial communities from Devils Hole, Nevada to study Microbial Dark Matter (Phase II) - Devils Hole (SPADES assembly)... | ecosystem: Environmental > Aquatic > Deep subsurface >...
TCGCATCATGTTCTCCGAGACGGAATGATTCAGCACAGTTTCGCCACACGAACGAGTCTCGGCGAGAGCCGGTTACGCCGCGCTACGCACCGCTTGCACCTTCGCCGCTCAAGGTGATGGTCGCGCGAGCGATGCCGCTGGGAGTGTTTTCCAGCGACAACCGGCCTCCGTGAAATTGGGCGATCATTTGCACGATGGCCAGGCCGAAGCCGCTGCCGGTTTGAGAGGGTGCGGCGCGGAAGCGCGATTGCGACAGGTGCAGGACGGCAGTGGGGAAACTGGCTCCGTCGTTTTCGACAACGACTTCGTTCGGACTCACGCGGACGCGGATGCCATCGGGTGACGCGGCGTGGCGCTGGGCATTGGCGAGCAGATTTCGGATCGCGGTCTTCAGCAGCGTCGCGTCGCCGACAATCGTGACGGGTTCCGACTCGAAACGGATGCCGGGCGGTTCTGGCAGACAGCATTCCGCCAGCAGGTCGAGTCGCAGCGGTTGCCGGTCGAGTTGTTGAGTGCCGGCTTCGAGCCGCGCGTACAACAGCAAATCTTCGGTGCAGGAAGTCGCGCGATCGACGAGCGGCCGGAGTCGATCGACGGCGGTGGCGGCGGGTTCGTTGCCGGCCTGAGCCGATTCGACGACGGCTCCAATGGCGGACAGCGGGGTTCGCAGTTCGTGCGCGGCGGCGGCGAGGAATTGCTCACGCTCGGCGATGAATTCGGCCAGCGGTTGCAAGCTGTACCGAGCGAGCAGGCCGCCGACTCCGATGCCGGTGACGCCCAACACCAGCGCGACTCCGATCGCGGCCAGGCCGAATCGCCAGGCGGCGCGCGTCACCTGATCGGGATTCGTCGCCACGATGATCGCCGCGCGCGGCTCGACGCTGGTCGCTTCGTAGGTCGGGCGAGCCACGATGCGCAGCGGCTGGCCCTGCGTGTCGAGTTCCGTCAGCAGCGCCTCTTTGTTCGTCCGCACGATCTCGGCGGCCAGCCGCGCGAGTCGGTCTTCGGGCAATCGTTCGTTGGATTCGCCCAGATGAAAAATCGGTGACTCTGCCGGCTCGACAAACCACAGGCTGGAACCTGGCTCCAGCAGTTCGTCTTCGTACTTCAGCAGGTCGCTTTGGAATTTCCCGGCCTCGTCGAAATACGCCACGCCGTACACCGCGATCGCCTGCATCCGCAGCCGCGCATCGAGCTGGCTCTGAAAATGCCGCCCCGCCAGCCACACCGCAGCAGTCGCGAACACGATCATCCCGCTCAGCCACGCCGCCGACCAAATCGCCGTCAACCGCAGCCAGAGTCGCCGAACCGATGCGGGGAAGGCTTCATCGGGACCCGTCATCGCGTGCCTCTTCAAACATGTAGCCCCCGCCGCGCACCGTGCGAATCAGATCCGGCTTGCCGAGTTTTCGTCGCAGCGAGGCGATCAGCGATTCCTCCACGTTGGACATCGCCTCGCTCGCGTCGTCCCAGCAGGCTTCCATGATCTGGCTTTTGGTGACGACTCGCTGCCGCCGCGAGATCAGCAGTTCCAGCAGTGCCTGTTCCTTCGGACGCAGCGGAATGAGCACTCCGTTTCGACGAACTTCGCGCCGTCCGCGATCGAGTTCCAGCGTGCCGATGCGAACGAGCGAAGACTCCGGAGCGATTCCGCGGCGGACGATCGCGTGCAACCGCGCGGCGAGTTCCTCCATCGAAAACGGCTTGACGAGGTAATCGTCGGCCCCGTGCTGCAAGCCTTCGATCCGATCGCGAATCGCATCGCGAGCCGTCAGGAACAGTGTGGGAACCGATCGCCCATTCGTGCGCCAGTCCCGCAGCAGTTGCAGCGAATCGCCGTCGGGCAGCATCCGGTCGAGCACCATCACGTCATGTTCGTTGACCTCCGCCGCCGCGCGAGCACCCCGCAAGTCACGGCACTCATCCACCGCGTGTCCCAGCCCGCGCAAGTATCGAGCCAGTGCGTGACGCAGCTCAAAATCATCTTCCAGAATCAGAATCCGCATGACGGAAGGCTACTGCATCGGCTGCTGTTGAGTCACGCAGTGAATCATGCCGCCGTAGCTGTAGAGATTGCGGCAGTCGATCCCGACGACAGTTCGGTTGGGAAAAATCTGCTGCAAGATGCCCTTCGCCACCGCGTCATTCGGATCGCGGTAGGTCGGCATCAGCACATGCCCGTTCGACACATAGAAATTCACATACGAGCCTTTGTAGCCCAGATTGAAGCCGGAAGTCGTGCGGACGTTGTTGCGTGTCAGCGGCAAGAGCACGCGGCGGTACGGGATGTCGTCGATATCGGTGGCCGAGTACAGGCGGTCGATGTCGGCATCGGAAATTCCCCAGTAGCGCAGGTCGGCGGCGCTCATGGTCACGATCGTGTCCGGCAACGCGAACCGGGCAAAGCCGTCAATGTGCGTGTCGGTGATGTCGTCCGCGCCGCCGGGCGCTCCGTCCAGCCAGATGAACTTGCCGATGCCCAAAGTCTCGCTGAGGTAGAGTTCGACATCTGCTTCGGTCCATTCCGGATTGCGGTCCGGTTCAAGAATCGAGCTGCGAGTCGCCATCAGGACGCCGCCCCCATCGACTTCGATGCTGCCGCCTTCCAGGACGAGGTCATTCAAATCCCAACGCGGCAGGGCTCGCGACGAGGCGACCGCGATCGGCACGGTCTCATCCAACGAGTACGGCGCATCGAGGCCCCAGCCGTTGAATCCGAAATCGGAAACGGTCAGCCGTCCGCCGTTCGTCAAGTCGCGCACGAAGATCGGCCCATTGTCGCGAACCCACGTGTCGTTCGTGGGCCGAATCAGGAAATCAATTTTCGTCAGCGACACCCGCGCCGACTTGAGCCGATTCTTGATGCGCGTCACCTCCGCCGAGTTGTACGCGACGATGTGAACACGCTCCGACTGCACCAGCACGCGAGTCATCTTGACCCAAGTTGGCTCGACCTGATTCCGATAGCTCGTCCCGTACGTGAAGTGATGCGGCCATTGCAGCCACGTCCCCTCATGAGCCGCCGATTCATCCGGCATGTACCCCGACTGCGCCGCGACGGGCCGAGCCGACATCCCCACAAACACTGCCGACAGCGTCAGCAGACAAACCAACCGCGATTTCCAAGAGTTGCATTGCATGATCCTGACTCCTGATTTCTGTGAACGATGAATCGTCCTCGGCCCGCATTTGGCAGGAGTATCGGCCCGCAACCTGAAATCTAGCTGACACCGTGCAAAGATTTTTCGATTCAACCCCCCGTGGCGGCCCAACGGCAATCGATGGCGACGATCCAAATGACTAGTGCTTTGTCACAACTTAAAATGAGGGTCGAGTTGAGTTGTACGACGGCCTTCCAGTCCGTCGGTGACAGGCATGATCGACGGACTGGAAGTCCGTCGTACCCTAATAATTAGCTGTGACAAAGCACTAGTCGTAAGTGAGCTGTGCGGTCGCTTGGCAATCCGTCGCTGAAACAATTCGCAGCCAGTACGCCGTGAAGGCTGGCGGAAATTCGTGCATCAAGGGTTCACCGGCTGAGACAACGAATTCCTTATAAGGAACCCAGAGCCCGATTCCTGCAATGTCGCATTCCACTCGCAGCTTTGTCGCGGAGGTCGAGTTGTGCGAGAGCGTCAGGGTCTTGTGGTCGTAGCCGGTCATCAAAAACGGGTCACTGGGGATGTCGGCCTTGACGGACGAGTTTTTCCACGGGCCACCAATGCCGCGCGGCTTGCCGAGTTTCCACACATCGTCAATCGCTCCAATCCACAGTGCCGTGCGGCCATCGTCGCTGCGGACGATGTGCGGGTTGGTCGACGGTGCGTTGCTTGCGATGCCGCTCATCACGAAGAAGCCTCGGTACGAGCAGTAATCGTTGATGTTGCGGCGATGCGTGGCGACGGCCCTCGCTTTGGCGAACCCGCCCGCGTTTTCGGCAGGCAGCTCGAAAAAAGTGCCCGCCGCGTTGAACAAATCACGCTCGGTCGCGACTTCGCGGCAAACGCGCGATGGGCCGAGACCGCTTCGCCCGTTGTTGTCCGGCAAGCCGCGCGGCAATCGCCAGCGTTTGCCCTGGTCGTCAATGAAGAGGATTGAGGCGTCATCGCCAGACAGCACACCGGCTGGAATCGCAGCGTGCTTTTTCTGATAGTCATGAGCCGCAGAGTCTTCGCTGCGTTTGAGTTTCAAGTTTGCGTCGAGCTCATAGAGACCAGCATCGCGCACGCCGTCAGCGCTCGGTTCCATCGCCGTGAAGTGCAGCGTTCGCTTGTTCTGACCACGCGCCCGCACGATGCCGCCCGTGAGTTCCGATGTGTCCGCCAACGCCAGTCCATCGAACATCGCGTCCGCCTTCTCCGTGCGAGAGTCGCGATTCGAAAATGCAAACCAGGCAGTCGCCTGCTTCAGTGGCTGCCGGCTTGTCAGGCGAATCCACGCGGCGGATGGTTCGGAAGTCAAATCAAGCCACTCGCTGCCACGTGCCGCGAGTGGAATGTCGCGCAGCTTCCGCCACTCACCCGAACCCCGATCATCAACTTCCAGCGTTACTGTCACTGCCGCATCCGTCTCATGAATGAGATGCAGTGCTCGCCGTTGGAAGCCCGAGAACAGGAACGGATCGCTGGCGCTTCCTGCCGCCACGTCATCGTGCAACCAAACAGCTCCGCGTCCGATGACGGGACCAAGTTGGTCGAGCTGGCTCGGTTCGAGGAACCACAAGTTCGACTGCGATTGCGGCGCGGCGATTTCTCCCTTGGCTTTCCGCTTGTTGAGGAATTCATTCCGCGCCGTGTCGTCACAGCCGAGGACGATCCGATCGTTCCAGCGACAGAAGTCCCCGATCACTTTGAGATAGCTGCTGCGCGGCGCGATCCCCGCCGAATTCTTCGCGGAAAACGCACGAGGAAACTTCCAGAACATGCCGTGCATGGTCATCAGCAGCGAATCTTCGCCGATGTCGCGGATGCGCGGCCATTCGGTGTTCCAACCATGAGCACCGTCGTAACTGTGCGACGCTTTCGGCAGTCGGAATGCGTGCCAACGACCGCCATCGAGACACATCAAAATCAGCGAACGATGATCCCAGCCGATGCTCCACACGGGATCGCTTGGCTGGCTTTCTCCCGTGATCCCGCCCGGGCCGGTGACTTCCGTGAATTGATTGCGACGGACGATGGTCCATTGCTCGGCGCGGCCGTCCCATTCGGCCAGCACCCCGCTGGGCACGTCCGGTTTTTGCTGTGCCTGCGAACCGTGTTCGCCATTGTTGGCGTAGATGATTCGCCCCTGAGCCGCGAACAATCCTTTTCCGTGATAGCCCGGCAAGCTCGCATGTCGCCCGGTCTTCTTTTGTTCGTCGGCCCAAAGCTCCGTGACGGCGAGCGACTTTACATCGACTTCGTACAGACCCTCTTCCATCGTGGCGTAATAAATCCTGCCGGCCGGATCGGTAAGATGCCGAGCGTTCCCCGTCGGCCGCCCGAACATCTTTTGAAACGGAATCGCGCGCACGGAGCCTTTGTCGTCGATGGCATACGGCCCGATGAAGAGCTGTTTCGATTCACGGTGAATCATTCGATTGGCCGGCGTTCCACCGATGCTCTCGGGCCGTACGATCTGACGAAGGTCCGGCGTGATTTCATACAACTTGTCGGTCGAACCGTTCGGCGAGTGTGGTGCGTAAGTGACAACCCACAGCCGTCCCGCCCAAGGCACGAGTGCGCCTGTGCCGCATTCTCCCTCGTCATTAAACATGGCGAGTTGCGAATAGATGCCAGACAACGGCCTCGCTTGCTCGTCACTTCGTGCAGAAGAAGAACAAGACAGGCACAGAATGAAAACGATGGACCGAGCAAAGAAGTTCATCCAAGAGTCCTTGAGCGGGCCGGGTCGTCGCCACACTCGCCAGAGTGTGGAGTTGTGCGTGCCATTCAGTCCATGCTCTGGCGAGCGTGGCCACGGTGGCGAACGTCACTTTGCTGGCACGAGTTGCACGGCGTCGATGTGAACGCAGCCTTGAGCGCCCGCCACTTTGAAGACGACCGCGAAATTCCTCGTCTCGTCGAAACGGAACTTGCCAATCGACTGAAAGCCATGTTCCCCCTCCGGGGCTTTTGTTTGATCGAGTTTCACAGTTTTTGATCCCTCAGCACTCTGCACGATGATCGTTGCCGCTTTCGCCCGATTGGCATGTGCGCCCCAGGCGATCCGGACTTCGTATTCGCCGGCGCGAGTCACAGAGAACGGAAAGCGAGCGGTGGCTTTCGGGTCGCTCGAATAGCGGTAGCCCTCGGCGATGAAGCCGGAGAGGCTTCCTTGATCCTGCCAATCACCGGTGAGTTCCGATGCTTCATCGTCGATGACGATGCCCTGAAGCTGGGCGGGGTCGATACCGGCGAAGGTGCGTTCCGGGATCGTGACTCCTGGCGGCAGTTCCAACGAGCTGGTGAGCGATTCGCGCCGCATGGCCCCCGGTTGCTTCATCAACTCCTGCAGCAGGGGGAGATGCCGTTCGTAAACGCCGCGCGGCGAAGTCTCGTGCCGCACGCAAATCCAAGCCGCCTTGCCGACCACTTCGCCCATCATGCCGCACGTTCGCATCACGCGGATCGGGCCGATCGCTTCGCGCTCGACGCTGATGTCGCGGCCGGCCATGAACAGATTGCCGATGTTGCGGCTGTAGAGGCAGCGGTACGGAGCCCAGTAGGGGCCCTTGTAGCTGTATTCCGGGCCAGTTGTCGCGACCGAGATGAACTCTTCCCCCTTCAGACCTTTGTCGAAGCTCGGATGCGGCACGTGAATGTCGATATGCCACGTGTTGGGAAAGGCCGGATCGGGGAACGTCCTGCCGTTGCGGAAATCATCGGCGCGCAGCACGACATCGCCGAGCAACCGCCGTGACTCGCGCTTGCCTGCGATGAACGCGCTCCAGCCCAAACGGTGGTTTGGATACTGAGCGTCCACGTTCTTGAGGGCATCCCATGCTCCGTACATCGCCCGCATGTTGAGGTCACGGATACGTTCGATGTCGTTGATCGGGTCTTTGTCGAAGCCACTTTCCCAGAACCAACCGCCAAGATTGCTGAGCGGCGTATCGGCCCACTGAGCCTTGTAGTTCGATCGGCCTGGAAACGGCTTCTGGCTGAGATCCAAAGCCCACTCCAAACGCGGGAACGGGGCAGCCACCTTGCCGGCTGTGGTCTGCACCGTCAGAGCGTCCTTGTCCTTGCACTCGCAGTGCAACACTTGCTGCTTGTCGGCTTGATCGAGCACGTTCCAGAGATTGCTCGCCCCCATGTAGCCTTCGTTCGACATTTCGTAATCGGCACCGGCCAGATAGCCGACGGTGCCATCGCCGGTGCAGTCGGCGAAGAATTTTCCTCGGACTGTCACCCGCCTCGCCGTTCGTGTGTTCTGAGCCGTCACGGACACGATCTTCTTGTCAACGGTCTCAACCGCGTTGGCCCGATGCTCCAGCAACAGTGTGATCCGCGATTCCGCGCGAGCGACGCGCAACTTGCGATCGTCGTCGTAGATGTCGCCGCTCCTGGCATTGCCCGTGCCGGCTCGCTGCGGTGGACAAATCTCTTCAACGATGTCGCCAATGCGCGGAAACGGTTTTTGACGAGTATGCCCTTCCGGCCAGACTCGGACTTCACTGCTGGAATTGCCGCCAAGCACCGGTCGATCCTGAATCAGCGCGACAGTCAACCCATTCCGAGCCGCTGACACTGCTGCGGCCGTTCCCGCCACTCCGCCACCAACCACGACGAGATCGAACGTTCCGCCATCATCCGGCTCACCTTCAAGCTTCAGCAGCTTGCGTCGGAAGGCCAGCATCTCCGGTTCTTTGTTGGGCGGCACGAACCTGGCGTCGCGCGAGAAGACAATCGCATCGCAGCGACCCTCGAAGCCGGTCAGGTCATGCAGCGCAACTTTCGCTTCGAGATCCACCTCGACCGAACCACCGTCTTGCCAGTGCCACTCGGCTTCCTTCGTGCCGAAGGTTTCTTTCAACGGATTCCCATCGACGACAACCTGAAACCTGCCCGGCGCCCCTTTGACCTTCCACGGAGCCACCCAATCGCGCGTTCGTACCCAAACACGATACGTTCCCTTCTCCGGAAACCGCACGGTCGTGATCGCATCTTTGACGGGTGTCCCCAATCCATGAGCCAGCAAATACGGCGACCCCATCTGATCCATCGACTGCTGATCGAGATCCCACCCGCCAAGCGACGCAAACTGCTCGGCCTCCAACAGCACCTGTTGCGCTTGAGCTTGAATCGGGATCCCAACAAGCATCGCGATCAGTAAGAACTTAGCACGGCGCATTTGATATGTCTTCCTGCATGTCATCGGGCGTTTCAATTCCAACCACTGCGGGGCGGAATGGGCAACCGGGATTTACGATGTGGTGATTATCGCTGAAATCGCGACGGGTGGGAAGTCCTTCGTGTTGTTGATCAGTGTCGTGTCGGAGTTCTATTTCCGCTTCCTTTCATCGACGGAGCCGGAGGCGGATCATGGCAACCACAAGCATCGGACTGAAGCGAAGCCTCGTCAGTTCTTCAGCAACTTGGCCATCGCGCGGCCCAACCGCTCGCCGGTTTCGTAGTAGGTCTCGGCGTTGTGGTTGTAGTGGTAGCCCTGATTGGTCGGCGACACGTCTGCCTCGCGCCACAGGTCGCGCGTATCGACGGCCTTCACGTTGCCTTTGAACTCCGGGTATTTGCCCTTGTCACCGTCAACCGCGAGCTGCGCTTCGGCGATCTGTTTGCCGAAGCTCTCTGTGCCGGGATTGCCGCAGCCGGTGGCCAGCACGAACTTCGCGTTCGGCGAGTCGAAATCTTTCCGCAGCGTCTTGATGAGCCGCACGAGGTTCTGTTCGTAGCGACCGGCCAGCGCGGCGCTTTGATCTTTGTGGCCTTGCCACCACACGAAGCCGGTGACCTCGAAGCCTTGTCCTTTGTAGCCGGGGTAATACTTTTCGAGGTCCTTCAGCACGGCCTTCGCATGCGCGACATCGGCGTCGTATTGCCGGCCGGCGTACCACGGAACAGGCTTCGGCTCCGCGCCCTTGTCCCAGAAGTTGGCGACATCCTTGTAGCCCGCGTAAATCTTGCCTTCGTGCTCGAACCGCTCGCTGCCCGGCGGGAGCAAGTCCCAACCGAGGCTCCGATTGCCGATGCACGCCTTGAGCAGCAACACCGGCTCGTCAAGCACGTTCCCGATGACATGCCCGAAGCCCAGTTCCGGACCGAACGAACCCTTCGGCACGAGCCACTCGTTCCGCACGTCGCTGAAGCGATTCAAATCTCTGTAGTCGCCGCCGCGCTGATCCATGACATGGACATAGCGGACATCCTGCCGAGTGGTCCACATCCCGGCGTCATCGACGAGGTGCGGATATTTTCCCTTCTCTTTGACCATGAATTCCAGCGACCCCTTCGTCTCCTTCGGCCCGACTCGACCAAAGCCGAGCATGTTGGATTGCCCCAGCATGACGAAGACCTTGACCGGCCTGGATTGATCGGCGGGTTTTCCGTCGGGATCGGGCAGTTGGGCGGGCACGTCTGCGATGACAAGCCGCGACAAGAGCGACATTGCCAGAGTGATCGCGAGAGCTGCCGTTGTGAAGTGTTTCGCCATGTTTCGGAACCTTCTGAAGGAATCGTTCTTCAGTCTTCAGTCGTGACCATTGTGGCGGTCGATCCGAATGATACGCGAGAGTTCGGGAATGAACTACCTGAGCCGCTGCCGCTGTGGCCGAGTTGCCCGACCGAGTACGGTTCGCTCCTCCGGTCAGATCGACGAAGACCGCAGTCCGTCGATCGGCTTGCGGCGGGGTTGACATATTTTACCGTTCGGTATATTGTGGGGCCATGAAACCGACACGCCATGCACGATTCAGCTCCTGGCACTGACTGATGCCAACCGCTCGCCGTCGGCCGTCCTTGCTTTCGGCGATGTGGCTCTTCACGAACGTGCGAACGTAGGCGAGATACCGCTGTCGGATTGGATCCCAAATGAACGAGTGTGCGTCGGTGAAGTTGCCTTGTTCAGGGATCGTGTAGGCTGGTTTGCTGAACGGCCCGAGGAATTTCCAACGCAACCCGTCTCCGGACGAGAGCAGGCATTCGCCCGATCCGCCATGCGGGTTGTGAGACTTGAGATACACAAACGCCTTGAGCCGTGCGTCCGCCTCGCGCTCGCGCGGGTCGAGGAAGATGTTGGCCAGCTCAGCCTCGAAGAAGACGATGTTGTTCTCTTTCGAACCGGCGTGCTCGTGGAGTCTGAGCTTCGGCTTCATCCAGGTCCTGCCGTCCTTTGACTCGGCATAGCAGATGTAGCAAGTAAACGAGTCCGGTGGCCGGAGCGCCGGAAAGATCGCCGACTCGTAATACATCTTGAAGAGACCGTCCTTGGGATCGCGAAACACGCTGCCAAACAGATGCGGCCACTTCTCCCACGGCTCGGTCGCGCGAATGGCCACCTCGTCGCGCGGCCGCCCGGGATGCCACGTCCGCTTCAGTCCTGCCTGCTCAGCGATGAAGCGGTCGTCCAGAAACAGACAGGCGCGATCCGCAACCGCGAGCGGTTCATCCGCACTCACGAACGCGCCAGTGAAGACCATCCAAGCCACGAGGATTGAAGCGAGTCGTTTCATGGGAAAACCCTCTGAATGCCGACGATTTGGTCGTCGAGTTTCGTCCAGAACGAAAACAGTGTGGCGTTTTGCAAATGAAAGCA
>Ga0185317_100406_pt1 | contig 10715 bp, 10 predicted proteins | sample DevilsHole_FD_128020 | JGI IMG/M metagenome (GOLD analysis project Ga0185317, IMG submission 128020) | Groundwater microbial communities from Devils Hole, Nevada to study Microbial Dark Matter (Phase II) - Devils Hole (SPADES assembly)... | ecosystem: Environmental > Aquatic > Deep subsurface >...
GTGCTTTAGCCCAAAAAGGTTCGTAGTTGGGCTTTAGCCCAAAAGGTTCGTAGTTGGGCTTTAGCCCAAAAAGGTTCGTAGTTGGGCTTTAGCCCAAAAAGGTTCGTAGTTGGGCTTTAGCCCAAAATCTTCGTAGTTGGGCTTCAGCCCAAAAAGTTCGTAGTTGGGCTTCAGCCCAAAAAGTTCGTAGTTGGGCTTCAGCCCAAAAAGTTCGTAGTTGGGCTTTAGCCCAAAAAGTTCGTAGTTGGGCTTCAGCCCAAAAAGTTCGTAGTTGGGCTTTAGCCCAAAGTTTAAAGAACTCAAAGAAGAGGTCAAGCAGCGATTGCTGGAATCGCGGAAGCGAAGAGAAGCTGGAGAGCGGGGTATCCCTGCAGAGGAAGTTTATAATAAATTCGGCATTATCCAGTGATTAACTGCTAAATTGAGTGTGCGTTTACAGACGTAAAAATCCACTGCCGGCAAAAGCCCGCTGATACATAGTTGAGATAGATAATCTGTTATGCTAATAATACTGCTTGTGTTTTCAAAGGAGGCAGTCACGATGCTCCGGCACGAGCCGCTGCGCTACAACTGCGCACACCGCCACCAATGAAAATTGTCGCAGCTGGCGGGGCGATCACGGGGGCGCAAGCCCCCACAAGACTATTTTCAAGTCAGAGCCTCCAGAAGCGAGGAATAATAACCAGGTAAAAACGAGGTAAAACCGGCACAGCAGACTGAGATCCTTTCCCAGGCGAAACCAGGGAGCGAGAGTAAATCCCAAATCCGGGCATCCCAAATCCGGGCATCCCAAATCCCAAATAGGTATGAAAGTTCCTAATTATTTCCGATTTTTAAAAAGAGTGCGGAAATTCAATACATCTGCCGGTGAGCTGACTTTGACCCCCAAGACCATTGGTAAATTAGTGTTACCTACTGGCAAATTGGTGGCTTGCGACCCCATTTGCGGGCCTGAGTCACCAGGCTTTACCGCTGATCTAAGACCGGGCAGTTACCCCGTTATTTTGTGCTTTGCAGACTCCCCAGCGGGCGGGCGCAGAGTTGCTTACGCTATGCTCCGCCTCCAGAATATTAATCCTGTGCGGTGGGAGTTGGCTACTTCCTCTTACGAAGACGTAAGTACCCTAAAAGAAGGACAGTATTTTGGCTACCTGGTGGACTCGGGAATCGGCTGTTTTATGGACGAAGCTGCCGGTGATGTGCTGATTGAAGGTATAGAACTAGGAAATTTTCAAGAATATTTCGCCGCTCTGCTGATTGAAGCCATGAGCAAATCTGAATGGGTAAATTTTATTGTTGATGAGTCTACCGGTGCCAATGTTATGGCATTTTCTTCTGGTTTGGGTGACGGCATTTACGGAACCTATTTCGGATACGATGAGGACGACGATCTTGTTTGCGCTGTCACTGATTTTAACGTGTTGGGCAAGGAAGCGGAAACCTTGTTTGACTAGACTTTTTGAAAAAATCACAGTACTTACACAAAGCCTCTATATGTAGGGTGGGGAACCTTGGACAGGCGAGACGCCTGTCCTACGCCTTTTATCCCTAGGGCACTGATCTCCGTTACCAATGCGGCTAGTGCTATAAAAGCAAAAAACCAAAGCCCCGATTCACCGTACCGCACGCGATAGAGAACCGGGGCATATTGATTGCAGCAATCGCCAAATTTCACGCAAATTTTACTCGAATTTCGCCAGCCATCCTCTCTCAAACATCAGGCCATCACCGAAGCGTAAGGGCGGGCAAAAATCATCCGACCGGCAGAAGTTTGCAGCGAAGAAGTCACCACAACTCGCAGTTCGCCGCCAATATGGCCGCCGCCTTCTTCCACAACCACCATCGTGCCATCTTCCAAATACCCAATTCCCTGAGCCGGCTCCTTCCCTTCCTTGAGAATCTTCAAATCAATAGTGTCTCCCGGCAGATAAGTCGGGCGCACAGCCTGCGTCAGGTCATTAATATTGAGCACCGCTATTTTCTGCACCTTGGCGACTTTGCTGAGATTGTAGTCATTCGTCAGCAGCGTGCCGTTGATTTCTTGGGCCAGCCGCACCAATTTGGCGTCCACCGTGTGCAGTTCTTCATAGTCCGCTGGGTGAATTACAATCCGGTCTGGGTAAGTTTCCATCAGCCGCTTCAGGATGTCCAGCCCCCGCCGCCCACGCACCCGCTTTTGGTCGTTGGAGGCGTCAGCCACCAGCTGCAATTCCTGGAGCACGAACTGCGGCACCAGAATTTGGCCCTCCACAAACCCCGTCCCCAGCAGCTGTTCAATGCGACCGTCTATAATGCAGCTGGTATCCAGCAGTTTGGTAGAAACCGGCTTCAGCGTCCCCTCCGCCACCAGCAGGCTTTCCACGCTGTTGGGATTAATCAGCCGCAAAAAGCCCCGCCCGTGGGTGTCCGCCAAGTTGACCCCAGAATAGGCAAAGATGATGCTGCCCACCACCGCCACTAGGGGCTTTATAAATGCAAAATCTTGGGGAATCGGCAGCAAAAACAGCGGTGCCAGCATCAAGTTGGCCACCAGCAGCCCCAGCACCAGGCCAACCGCACGGGTGAGCAGCACTTCCACCGGCATTTGCCGGACTTGCGCTTCGACGCGCCGGTAAGTCGTCTGCGCCCACAAGCCGACTGCCGCCCCAAAAATGCCGCCAAAAACCGCTGTTACTGAGCGCAGCGCTTCCAGATTCGTCACCTGCTGCATGACGCTGCTCGGCAGCATGTCTATGCTGTAAAAACCGATTCCTACAGCTGCTAGTATAACTGAACTTACAATGATTACATCAAGCATCTTTTTAAGTGGATAGATTTCAGTCTGAGATCCTGAGGGAGGAATTCAAAGGGCAATTAGCGCTTGACTAATCGCCAAGCTAGTATATGCTCTATTATATCCTTAGGGTCTTTTTGTCTCTGTTTCCTGAATACCCATCTCCTTCAGTCAAGATTCCCGCCAATCCCACAAATATCTCCTTCTTTGCCTGCCGTGGATAACGCTGAGCTTATTTCTACCACTTTACCCCCACCCGCGATTGCCGGCATTCCCCGTTCAGCTTATCTTCACATTCCCTTCTGCCGCCGCCGCTGCTACTACTGCGATTTCCCAGTCTCTGTCGTCGGCGACCGCAAGAATGGGGACAGCTCCGGCACCATCCAGCACTATGTTGAAGTGCTTTTGCTGGAGATTAGCATAACGCCAGCCTTTTGTCAACCCCTGGAAACAGTTTTTTTGGGGGGCGGCACCCCGTCCCTGCTGTCGGTTGGCCAGATCTGGCGCATCCTGGAAGCGCTCCACCGGCAGTTTGGCATCGCCGCCGGCGCTGAGATTTCCATCGAGATCGACCCTGGCACCTTTACCCTAGAACAGCTGCAGGGCTACTGCAGTGCCGGTGTCAACCGCATCAGCGTTGGCGTGCAAGCGTTTCAGGACGAACTGCTGGGCCTGTGCGGGCGCTCCCACACCGTCTCCGATATTTACGCAGCTGGCGACTTGCTGCGCCGTGCCGGTGCGGACAACTTTAGCCTCGACCTGATTTCCGGACTCCCCCAGCAAACCCTGGAACACTGGCGGGCTTCCCTAGAAGCCGCTGTGGCCCTCGGTCCGGCCCACATTTCTACCTATGACTTGATTGTAGAGCCAAAAACCCCCTTCAGCCGCTACTACCAGCCGGGGGTCCAGCCCTTGCCCTCCGACGAAACAGCTGCCCAAATGTACCGGCTGGCGCAGCAAGTCCTCACCGGCGCGGGTTACGAGCACTACGAGATTTCCAACTACGCCAAACCGGGCTATCAGTGCCGGCACAATCGGGTTTACTGGGAAAATCGCCCCTATTACGGTTTTGGTATGGGCGCTACCAGCTATGTCGGCGGGCACCGCCTCACCCGCCCTCGCAAGACATGGGAGTATAGTGAGTGGGTGCAGTCTCAAGCCGAAAGCCGATCCCGCCAACCCACCTTAAAAAGGGGGGCTGCAGAAACTGCGATCGAAGATGCCGGCATCTCGGATTCCGATATTCTGCTGGAAACTTTGATGCTGGGTTTGCGCTTGGCAGAAGGTGTGAGTTTGCCAGCTTTTGCCGAGCAATTTGGCAGCGGCACGCTGCAAAAGATTTGGCAATGCTTGCAGCCTTACTGCCGGCAAGGTTGGGTGGAAATTGTCGGGGGTGACGGCGTGCCGGTGGCTGTATCCGACTGCCATCAATTGCCGGCTGCCTGCCGGCTGCGCTTGAGCGATCCGGAAGGGTTTTTGTTTTCTAACACCATTTTGGCAGCTTTGTTTAGCCAACTTAGCTAAGGGCAATTTAGACAGAAACCGGGTTTCTTGAGAGCCCCGACAAAGCTATGAGTTACCCTAGCAAAAGAAACCCGGTTTCTCACCCCCCGGCGCTAGACAGAAACCGGGTTTCTTGAGAGCCCCGACAAAGCTATGAGTTACCCTAGCAAAAGAAACCCGGTTTCTCACCCCCCGGCGCTAGACAGAAACCGGGTTTCTTGAGAGCCCCGACAAAGCTATGAGTTACCCTAGCAAAAGAAACCCGGTTTCTCACCCCCCGGCGCTAGACAGAAACCGGGTTTCTTGAGAGCCCCGACAAAGCTATGAGTTACCCTAGCAAAAGAAACCCGGTTTCTCACCCCCCGGCGCTAGACAGAAACCGGGTTTCTTGAGAGCCCCGACAAAGCTATGAGTTACCCTAGCAAAAGAAACCCGGTTTCTCACCCCCCGGCGCTAGACAGAAACCGGGTTTCTTGAGAGCCCCGACAAAGCTATGAGTTCCCCTAGCAAAAGAAACCCGGTTTCTCACCCCCCCCGGCGCTAGACAGAAACCGGGTTTCTTGAGAGCCCCGACAAAGCTATGAGTTACCCTAACAAAAGAAACCCGGTTTCTCACCCCCCCGGCGCTAGACAACTTTTGGGCTGAAGCCCAACTACGAACTTTTGGGCTGAAGCCCAACTACAAACTAATGATTCCTATTGCGGAGAATATTATAACTCGCAACCGTTATCCTGTCAATTATTTGTTGATCTGGTTCACAGTGGCGCTGTTTTTTGGGGAGTATAAATTGGAAGCTGCCGGTGAACTTAGGGATTTTCTCCTTTCGTGGGGAATCGTTCCCCAGCAGTTGAGTGCCTTGGCTTCAGAGGCAATCGGACAGAGAAATCCAGCCGCTTGGTTTGTCTTGCTATTTATGTCCGCTCGCTCTCTGCTGGGGTCGATGTTTCTCCACGGCAGCTTTAGTCAAATTTTGGGCAATCTCCTGTTTCTGTGGGTGTTTGGCAACAGTGTGGGGGATATTTTGGGAAGCGGGCGATTTCTGCTTCTCTATTTACTCGGCGGCGCCAGGCATCGCCCAAATTATTCTCGCCCCCGCTTTTGCGGTGCCGGAGGTGGGGGCTAATGGGGCGGTTTCTGGCATTTTGGGAGCTGATTTTTTAAGCTTTTCCAAGGCAAAAATTGACAGCATTTTGCAGCTAATTATCTTATATATAACCATCGAAATGCCGGCGCTTTTCTACTTGCCTTGGTGGTTGGCGCAGCAGGCATTTTATGGAATTGGGCAGCTGGAAATTGCCGGTGGCGTCAATCCGGGAGGCATGGTTTTCTGGGCGCAAATTGTTGGGTTGGCTGCCGGTGCCTGCTTGGTGCCGGTGATGGTAAAGCGCAAGCCCCCCACTGCGATTTATTAGAAATGTAGGGTGCCTTCCCCAAGGGAGACGCACCCGAGGGGAGCATCCCGTTTTGGCAACTACCTTGGGGAGGGCGAAGCATTCGGATTATCAATTGTTGGTTTTGCCAGAGAGATTCTTCGCCCGAATGCTTCGCCCCTACATAATCGGGATGCTCCCCACCCGAGTGACGCTACCTCAAGCATCAAGCTGACTGTTCTGCCAGCATTTCTCTGTCGCCAGTATCGCGCTTTGGCTGCATCCCTTCGCCAACCTGCAAGCGAGCGCAAGGAATCTTTTGTGACAGGATAATATTGGCGGGCTTAGGGCTGTGAATTTCTAGCTGCGCCTCTGGTTTCGCTTCAAACAGCAGGCGCTCTCCCGGAAAAATCACCCGCTCATAAAACCCATTTGTTAGCTGCGGTAGCCGCAGAATTTGAATGCGATTCGTCACGTTAATATAGCAGCAGAGAATGGCAGCGGTGCTCTCAGAACCGCAAAGCTCGTCAATGTGAATCATATCGGCAAATCCCCCTGGATATCGATGGCTTGTAAAAACACTTCAAAGTCGGCACCCGATCCTTGGATTTCGGTTACTCAGAAGCAGCAGACACTTCCCCAATACCGAACTGCTGTTTCGCTCGCTTCAGCTGTTGCCAAAGCGCCCTGATTTCTTGATAGGCTATTTCCGGGGCTATTTTGCCGCCGGTTTGCAGGCTGCAGATATAGCTGACTTTTTGAGAAAAGTCTTGCAGATTGGCATTGAAGGCCAGATTCTCTGGCGTAAAGTGCCCGAAGTATCGACTGCGCTGGTAAATAAAATCACCTGGTTTCATTCTGACATCTCCTCTCTCATCTGTCCCTCAAATATTCACACAAATTAGCTATGGTTTGTCCTATTTGAGAGCTAATCGCTCCAGCTGTTTACTAGCGGCAGCTTCCAGACACCTTATCTAGGGAACCAGACGCTGCCGGCTATAATTAAAAATCCGAAACATGCTGGATCGCGGTTTAAATTACTGCTGGGAAAATTTCCGGGTTAAACCAAGGTGCGATTGGGGCATACTTGTCGCTAAAAAGCTGCTGAATTCCCCGGTGAATATAAGCTTCTACGCGCAACCGCAGCTCTAGAGAACGGTAAGGGAACTTTGGCGGGGATAGGGTTTGTGCTGTTCCGTCGCCATCCTTGGAAAAGACCGCAAGTCTCCTGAGAACATACGCCATTAACTCCTGGCGCAGTTCGCCATTGGCAAAAGTCTCTTTATAGGGGAAATCGGGATATTGCTCCAAGGCTATTGCAATTTCCTCGCTCACCACTCGCACCGCTTGAATAACTGTGTTATCGTCCATATTACCTGTTTTCAGCTTGCTATTGGTACTCTAAGTGTTTTGACGTTCAGCAGCAGATCGCTCCCCGCTCTCACACCCTGGCGACAGGCTTGAAAGACTCAAAATATTTCTCCGCTTGTTCCCCAAGCTTTCACGCGCTCCGGATTCCAACCCACTCCTCCTGCGAAACCTCTACCTCTTCAGGCTCAATGGTGAGCGCCAGCGGCTGGCACTGCTTAATCTCGAAGGCAATGCCTTCCACCCCCTCCTGTTTCAAATCATCCAGGAAGCCAGAACAGGCAACTTCTGCTTCTTTGGCACTCAGGAAAGGGCCAAAGTAGTAGGTGCAGGGAGGCCGATCAGTAACTATTTCCAGCCACCAGGCCAATCCTAATTTTTCCAAATAAGACGTAAAAACGTCTTCTATCCTTTCTGGCAATTCCATGACATTTTCTCCTTCCTTAAATTGGGCCACCGCTCGCTCTCTTATCCTAACGCAAGTCTTCTACTACTGCTATAAATTAGGCTGTTAGCGCTCTCACCCCCTTCTCTCACCAAATCTGAAACTCAGGAAATCAAACATTCCCGGATTTCACGAGCTGGCGTCCCCAAACCCCCCTTCACTTTTTATTCACTTGCGCTGGGTAGTTGGCAGCACTGCTAGCATAGTCCTTCCGAGGCATTACCCCAGTCTCACTGATCAGATGGTTAATTTCTCTGACCGCATCTTGAATCCGCTGAATATATTTCATGCTTTCCGCCGCTGTCCACTGATGGTTATAAATTTCCAGCAACTGAGCCGAAAGCAGGATCACCGTCATTCGAGTGCGGAGCTCCTCAGATATCGTAGTGGCGCAGCCTGCGTGTATCTGGCGGATTTCTCGATCCAGCACTTCTTGCCATCCCGAGCTTTCCGCGATCGCCACAGGCACTGCTTCCAGAATCCCTGACTTTCTCGCATCCATATCTGCACCGTTCCCTGATAAAACTGTTTTTTCCACGCTTACCATTCAACCTAACAGCCGCTTGCGTGAAATCAAGTCTGCCCAAAGAGTTGTTTGCTGCGTGAGTTTGTATGATTTGTATGATTTGACTGATTTCGTTACAATTTGTAACAAAAATCTCCCTGCCGGCTCAGATAGGCCGCTATAGAGATAAGACTCGTGATATTAAAATCAAATAAAAATCCGTCCTCTATTGGTAAAGGAGTATGATAAAACGATCTCTTCAGGCATCTCCCGAAGGTGCACTCCGAGCCAAGCAGGCTGTGGCCCGCAAAGGATGGACGCAACAGGACTTAGCCAATGAAGTCGGTTTGAGGACTCGCCAGCCGATCAGCAGATTTTTTGCAGGCCAGCCGGTGGATCGTCGCGTGTTTATGGAAATCTGCTTCCAGCTCGGGCTCGACTGGCGGCAGATTGCCGGTCTGCCTGCAGAGGTTCAAGCCCAGCAATCCCCAACCCCTGTAGCCACCGTCGTGGCTGTCGCGCCCCTGGTGCAACAGCTGCGCTCCCTGTGCCACCACAAAATTGCCGATCAGTGCGGCAGTTTGCGGATGCTGGACGTTGCCCGCCCTGTAGACATAGGAGATATTTACATAGATGTCAATATCCTCGAAGAAATCACCAGCCGCCGGTGGCTGGATATCTCCGATCTGCTGCAAAACTTCGACCCAACTGAAGATCAATTTGACCGCTTGGGCCTGGGCCAGGTGCGCCAGCAGCGCGTGCCCGCCCTAGAAGCGATTGCCAGATACCCCAAGCTGATGGTGCTCGGCAAACCCGGTGCCGGTAAAACCACCTTTTTGCAATATGTGGCCATCCAGTGCAACAAAGGCCAGCTGATGCCAGACCGGCTGCCGGTGTTTGTCCGGCTGAAAAACTATGCCGACGACGCCGGCAAAACTCTCCCCCCCGGAACAGGGGGGCGAACCTTCACCTCTCTCGAAGACCACATCAGCCAGGAACTCTCCGGCTGCGGCGTCTCCCGCGAGCAGCTGGAAACCGCGCTCCAGCACGGCAAAGCCTTAATTTTGCTAGACGGCTTAGATGAAGTCCCCGAACAAGACAGCGAGGAAATCCTCAAACAAATCCGCCGGTTCTGCCAGCAACACTACAGCAACCACTTGGCCATCAGCTGCCGGATTGCCGCCCACAACTACCGCTTTGAGGGCTTCACAGAAGTTGAAGTTGCCGATTTCAACTCGGCGCAAATCGAAGCCTTCGCCAAAAAATGGTTTGTCGCCGCTACCGGCAAACCGGCAGACGGACCCGCACTGGCGGCCCAATTTATTGAGCAGCTCAAGCGCCCCGAAAACAAGCAAATCCGAGAGCTGGCCATCACCCCCCTGCTGCTCAACCTCGCCTGCTTAGTATTCAGCGCCAAAGCCGATTTCCCCTCCAACCGCGCCAAGCTTTACGAAGAAGGGCTGAGCATTTTGCTCGTCAAATGGGACTCCACCCGAGGCATTCACCGGCAAGATTGCTACCGCTCCTTACCCCTGACCGAAAAAATTCAGCTGCTCACCCACTTGGGAGCCACCACCTTTTTTGCCGGCGAATATTTCTTCGAGCAGAGCAAAATCCAGCAATACATCGCCGACTATCTAGCCACCTCGCCCAACGCCCCAAAAGACCCCGTAGCCCTCCAGCTCGACAGTGAAGCCGTACTCAAAGCCATTGAATCGCAGCACGGCTTATTAATCGAGCGGGCGCGACGAATTTACTCCTTCTCTCACCTGACCTTTCAAGAATACTTTGCAGCCAGAAAAATCGCCGCCTCCTGCGAATTTATTCTCCTCGCCAGTCACAGCGGCGACAAGCGCTGGCGGGAAGTATTTTTGCTAGTCGCCGGCATGCTGCGCCCTGCCGATCCCCTGCTGCTGCAGGCGTTACAGCACACCGAAACCCTCGCCACCTCCGACGAGAAAGTGCGGGAATTTCTCCGCTCGGTCAACCACAAAGCCCTCACACTTCACGCCAGGGGCAAACCGGCAGCCGCCAGAGCCTTTTACTTTTCCCTCGCCCGCGCTGTAGACCATTATTTGGTCGGTGCCCTCAACCTGGGCCCAACTACCTGTCCCTTTCCCAATTTCCCTTACTTTCCCCTCTCCCTTTACCTTTCCCTAGCTCACAGCCTCGACCGCGAATTGGCCAAAATCAATTCTGCAGGCAGCCTTTATACCGCCCTCAATTTTAACTTTTCCCCCAACCGCCATCTCGAAAAAGTCGATCCTGTTTTTGAAAGAGCTGTCAGCAGGCTTTCCACTCTGGAAAAAACCCTTGACTTTGCCCTCGAACTTGACCTAGCCCGCCAGCCCGAAAAAGCCAGTGAATTGCAGCGTTTGCTGCAAAAGCTGAGAGCTGAACTCCCCAACCTTGACAAAGACCTAGAAAACCTTAAGGCTTGGTGGGATGCCGCCGGGAGAACCTGGATTGACAAATTTATATCCGCGATTGATAAATACAGCCGTGCCGGCGTGCACTGGCAGTTCAGCAAGAAGCAAAGACAAGTTCTCAAAGATTATTATGAAGCGAATAAATTGCTAGCAGACTGCCTCCAGAGCAACTGCCAGGTGACGCCGGATGTCCGCGAGCAGATAGAAAATAGCTTGCTCTTAAGTCAGTGAGCGGGAGAGCGAGCAACCGGGTTTCTTAAAGAAACCCGGTTGCTCGCTCTCCCGCTCACTGACTTAAGAGCAAGCTATTTTCTATCTGCT
>Ga0185317_100407_pt1 | contig 10620 bp, 7 predicted proteins | sample DevilsHole_FD_128020 | JGI IMG/M metagenome (GOLD analysis project Ga0185317, IMG submission 128020) | Groundwater microbial communities from Devils Hole, Nevada to study Microbial Dark Matter (Phase II) - Devils Hole (SPADES assembly)... | ecosystem: Environmental > Aquatic > Deep subsurface >...
AAATAATATGATAACCTAAAAAATTAAAGACATCTTGCGCCCCCTCTACAGGAGCTGCCAATTATGATCATAGAAGACGAAGAACTCCGGATTACCTTCAAAGTTGCGAGCGAAGAACACTTGCAGAAACTGGATGACGGGCTGCTGCATTTAGAGAAAAACCCTTCGGAGCTGGGGTGTTTAGACGAGTTGATGCGGGAAGCCCACAGCCTCAAAGGAGATGCCAATATGCTGGGCGTCAAAGATATTGGCACCCTAGCCCATCAATTGGAACACATTTTAGGCACCTTAAAGCGAGGCGAGACTGAGCTAACGCAGGAGTTAAGCGACCGCTTGTCTCAGGGGTTAGATGCCATCCGCCAACTAGTCAGTGAAGCAGTTACCGGCGCTCCTGCCGGAGTGAACACCTTTTACACCCTCGCCCATTTAATGGGAGCATCGGTGAAACAGCAAACGCCGCCCAAGCTGCTGGAAGTTGCGGAAACCCTGCAAGCGCCCCCAGAGTCAAAATCGGAACCAAAATCTGAAGAAAGTTCTCAGATTACAGCCAGCAGTCAGCAATCGCCAACCCCACTGAAAACTGAGGGCAAACAGATGCAGAGTGCGGGACGGCGGACTGAGGCTTCTAGCACAGCACGACCCCCCAACTCCGAACCACCACTCAGCAGCAAAAATCGCGCAAATAAGACTTTTGCCACCAATAATTCCCCTCGCTATATCGAAGACGAAGAACTGCGGTCAACCTTCAAAATAGCCTGTGAGGAGCATTTGCAAAAACTCGACAGCGGATTGCTGCACCTGGAGAAATACCCCAACGACTCTGCCAAAATAGAAGAATTGCTGCGGGTTTCGCACAGCATTAAAGGCGACGCCGGCATGCTGGGAGTCTCAGATGTGAGCACCCTAGCCCACCAAATGGAGAACATTTTAAATGGCGTCACCAGGGGTGAAATCAGCCTAAGGCCGGCGATTTGCGACCGCCTGGGAGCAGGGTTGCACGCCATCCGCCGGCTGATTCACGAAGCGGTGACAGGCGAGGAAACCGGCCTCACTCTTGCCGACGCCCTCGCCCAGATGTCGCTCACTGAACGGACGCCAGAGGTTCCAGCACCACCGGCACCGCTGGAGGAACCCGTAGCAGAGGCAACCGAGTTTGATTCCCCCTACCCGCTTTTGGCAGACGGAGACTCCACGGCATACTTGCCACCGGCAAATGTAGGGGCGGGGAAGCCCGAGATGTTTCCTTTCGTTCCTGAACCGAATACACCGCAGCCTTCAATGGCTACCGCTAATGGCGCTCAAGGGGCGGGGAAGCCCGACGCCCAAAAAAAACTAACACTTCCGGCGCAGCCGGGGGGAATTACTTCCTGCCTGGAAGCCGGTGCGCCAGAGCCGGCACTGGAGGGCAATCACAACTTGCACGGTCTGCGCCCGCAAGTGGTTTCTGCCAGCCCCAAACCGAACAGCCCAGTCTTGCCGGCGGCAAAAGCTGCCGGTGCTGGCGACGGTGCGGCAATCAAAGCCAGCACCGACGGCTACCGCATCGAGACGATTCGCGTCGAAACCCGAAATCTGGACAGCTTGATGACCCAAGCCGGCGAACTCACCGTTACCAAAATTCGCATCGCGCACAGACTAGCAGAAATTGAGGAAATTGTCAACCTCTGGGAGGAGTGGAGCCGCGATAGCTTTGTCAATCGCTTTGCCTTCGAGGAAATCGGGCGGGGGAATGGCAATCGGGCGGTAGGGGCACCGCTGGCGGGCCTGGTGCAGAACTTGCACCACCGCGCCGAAGAGCGGCTGGAGCGCCTGGGGGCGATCGTCAACCGCCTCAGGGGTGCGGTTTACGAAGACACGGCCAGACTGGAAGTGGTCGCCGATGAGTTGGAGGAGGGAATTCGCACCTTGCGCCTGCTGCCCCTGTCCACGATTTTTAATTTGTTTCCCCGCATGGTGCGGGATCTGGGCAGACAGGAAGGCAAACAAGTGCAGCTGCTTGTGGAAGGGGGGGAAACTAGGGCGGACAAGCGCATCCTCGAAGAGATGAAAGATCCCCTGACGCACATGATTCGCAACGCCATCGATCACGGCATCGAAACACCGGCAGAGCGTCTGGCTGCCGGCAAGCCGCCGGTGGCCACGATTCGGCTGCGGGGTTCCCAAACTGCCGCCAACATTATCATTGAAATCTCCGATGACGGGCGCGGTTTGGATAGGTCGAGTATTAAACGGACAGCGCTCAAGCGCGGTATCTGTCGCGAAGAAGAACTCGCCGCCATGAGCGAGAGTCAAATTCAGTCTCTGATTTTCGCTCCGGGGTTTTCCACCCGCACCTTTGTCACGGAAGTCTCCGGGCGCGGAGTGGGGCTGGATGTGGTGCGCACCAATGTCGAGCGCCTCAAAGGCACTATCCAAGTGGAATCGGCACCGGGGCGGGGATGCACCCTGCGCTTGCAACTGGGCACGACTTTGGCCACGGCGCATGTGCTGCTGGTGGCCGTCAGTGGCCAGCCCTGGGCCCTGCCGGTGGAGTTCGTGCAAATGGCTAAACTGGTGCATCAAGATGATATTTTTACGATTGAAGGTCGGGAAACGATTCTCTTGGACAGCCAGCCGGTCTCGGTGGTGCCGCTGGCCGATTTGCTGGAATTGCCGGCCAGTGTGAATAACCTGCCTGTTTCATCTGCGGCGTCGCCTTGTATTATCCTGAAAGTGGGAGAAGAACGTCTGGGACTGCTCGTAGAGGCGCTGCTCGACGAGCAGGATGTCGTACTCAAACCGCAGAGTAAGTTGCTCAAAAGGGTGCGTAATGTTGCCGGTGCCACGATTCTGGGCACCGGCGAAGTCTGCATGGTTTTAAACCCCCAGGATTTGATCAAGTCTGTGCTGCGGCACGCTTTGCCTGTCACTCCCCTGAAAGGGGTTGAGCGGGCAAAAAGAAAACAAGTGATTCTGCTGGTAGAAGACTCTATTGCCACTCGCACCCAAGAAAAGCGAATTCTGGAAAGCGCGGGGTACGAAGTGGTGACTGCAGTAGACGGATTGGATGGCTTCAATAAACTGAAGACTCGATCCTTTGATGCGGTGGTGTCTGACATTCAAATGCCCAATTTGGATGGCTTGGGGCTGACTGCTAAGATTCGCCAGCTCAAGGAATACAGGGAATTGCCGATCGTTCTGGTTACATCTCTGGCCTCGGATGAAGACAAGCGAAGAGGAGCGGAAGCAGGTGCGAACGCTTATATTACGAAAAGCTCTTTCAACCAAGACGTACTCCTAGAAACTCTCAGAAGACTGGTCTAAGAAAGTGTGAAGTGTGAGGGATGAAGTGTGAAAACAACTTCACACTTCATCGAAGCTCGCCCAATACCGTTCACCCTTCATCCTTCCTATGCATCGTCCCCCGATTCGCGTTTTGCTAGTAGAGGACTCGCCTGTGGCGACAACGATCCTCAAACGAATGCTCGGCTCATGCCCCGATATAGTGGTGGTGGGAACGGCTCGCACCGGCACCGAGGGATTGGCGCTGATTCCTGCGCTCCAGCCTCATGTGATTTGCACCGACTTGCACATGCCCCAAATGGACGGGCTGGAATTCACTCAGGAGGTGATGGCCAACTTCCCTCGCCCGATTCTGGTGATCAGCTCTTCGGTGCATGAAGAAAATACCCAAAATGTGTTTCGGCTGCTGCAAGCGGGGGCGGTGGATGTGTTTCCCAAACCCCGGGGCGCAATTGGCAGCAATTACGAGTCTGTCCGCCTGGAGCTGATCAATAAAATTAAGATCCTCAGCGGCGTGGCTGTTTTTACCCTGCGCCGCAAGCAGGCCAACGCTGATGCGCCCTCTGGAAGCCTGTCAGCTGCCCCCAAAGGCAGCCGCACGGAACGGCAAGCTGTCAGTTCCGTGCGGGCGCACAAGGAGCCGCTTGACTGCAAGGTCGTTCCCAAACGGGAGCCCGGGAACGAGGGTGGGGTAGCAGTGCAGCGCGGAAGAGCCACGCCGCGCTGCGGCTACAGCGCCCCTGACTCACCCCCTCCGCCCCCTACCCCAAAGCCTGCAACGAGCCCACTTTGTCTGCCAATGGCAGACAAAAATTTTGCCGCTACGCCCCAGCAGCTCAGTAAAGTGGTGGCGATTGGGGCATCTACCGGCGGTCCGCAAGCGCTGCACGCGGTACTCACTCAACTGCCAAATAATTTCCCCGTGCCTGTGATTTGTGTGCAGCACATCAGTGAGGGCTTTTTGCAAGGATTGGTGGATTGGCTGGCGTCTGAGTGCCAGCTGCCGGTGAAAATTGCCCCCGCCTATGAGTGCCCAAAACCGGGAACTGTCTATTTCCCGCCAGAAGGGCGTCATTTAGAATTGGATGCCAGAGGCCGGTTTCTCTATTCTGCAGCGCCACCTGTATCGGGACATCGCCCTTCTGTGAGCGTCACCTTTAACTCTGTGGCCAGTTTCTGTGGCAAGGGGGCGGCAGGCGTCCTGCTGACCGGCATGGGGCGAGATGGCGCAGACGGCTTGCTGGCGATTGCTAAGGCCGGCGGCTTGACAGTCGCTCAGGATGAGGCTAGCTGTGTTGTGTTTGGCATGCCGAAAGAAGCTATCGCCCTCGGTGCCGCCCGGCACATCCTGCCGGTGAGCGAAATTGCCTCCCTGCTGGTCAATCAATTAAAAGTTGGGGCATAGGGCAATTGACAGTAGCGTTGGGAGTGGCCAGTCCCCGGGCAGAGCCGGGGCTTCCCAGGCACTCGCCGGTGAGCTATCTGGACGTGCTTGCTAATTGACAATAAACAGGCGCGGGCCGCAGCTTAACATAGCTTAATTTCAGAAAAAATTATTGAAATCATATGGAAATTCAATGCTTTTTAAGTAAATTTCCGGGGGCAAGTCTTGGGGGAACCCTGTAGAGTGGATAAAAATTACAGCCGGTGAGAGAGAGATGAAGCATTGTTTCCTCTGTCTGTTAGCTAGTGCTGTTTCTGGGGCAATGGCAGTAAGCCTTGTCTCTAGAGGAGTTACCGCGCCGGCAGATGTGGGAATGGGGGGAGTAGCTAACTCGACATCTGGAGTATCAACTGATAGCAATACTGCCGTAAAATTCAGTGTTTTTATGAAAATATCATTGCCCTACTTTGTCTTACCCATACCGGACAAGGAGCTGAATATGAGTAGCCCTTTACCTCTCGCCGTTAACCTCACCAACACTACACCAAACCAGATTCGAGCCGCCTATGACAACCTGACCCCAGAACTTATAGGGCCCGATGGTCAAGCGCTGCAACTGCAAAGAATTAGAGAGCCAAGTTTAAACTATAAAGCTACTTTGTGCGCCGAGTTACCTAAGCCTGGAACAGGGATATTATTCCGTTCTCCCGCCCTGGGCTGGAAGAATAACAAACTTCAACTCTATGGCGATGCCGGTCTTGGCTACAGGTGGTATTTTGACAAGATAAAGCCCGGAACATACCAGCTGAGGTTTACCTATTATAGTCGGGGTGGAGAGGTTTCGTGCTATGACCTGCAAACGCAGGAATTCAGGAAAATCGAAGGACTTGGAAGTGCCAGAGGCTCTACAAGCTTCGTTCCGATTCGCATAGTACAGCCGGTATCCATTGACAGCAATACGGTTCACATAGATGGGGTTCGCTTTGAACTTGTCATGCCAGAGCGAGTGCTGCCAATCCCAGAAAATAAGCCAGAGGCTACCACTCCCATAAAACTCGGTCTTCGCATTATCAATAAGACGGCAACCCCCCTTGGCTTCCGCGAGTCTTACAAAAAATTAGTAATTTTAGGACAGGACGGTAAAATCCTGCGGGGGAAGGGACGCGATGAGAATGGATTTCTGACAGTATACAACTGTCCGCTAGTCCAGCCTGGAGAGAATGTCACTTTCACTCTGGATTCCAGACTATCCTGGGAGAATAACAAGCTTCAACTTGTAGCTCCTGATGGCTTGGGTGGCTTCCTGTATTTTGACGATATCAAACCAGGTAAGTATCAGATAGGAATAGGATACTACCCTTGGGTGCCCGGGCTGAGCTGTAACTCAAAAATAGGGAGAGCGACGCTCTCAGAAGATAGATGGGAAGGTTTGGGATATACGCCATTTGTGGAATTTAGCATAGTTCAGCGTTGAACAAAAATGGGATTGCAATGTGTTTGGCTTTTTCCGTATATAGCTTAGGTTAAAAATTGATTATTTCTGTACGAGGAGGTTTAGCCAATGCAATTTAGACAAAAGAACCTAATTTTAATAGCGACGGTATTGCTGATCGTGACGGGTCGGCGGGCAAGCGCTTTCTCTCTTACTGGTGACACTAGCTCTAAATCCATCTCCTACAACGATGAGATTGGTGGTCAAGGGTCAGTAACTGTGAGAGAGGTTAAACTTCTCGATCCGCCCGATGAAAATAGTGATATAATAAAAATGTTAAACAATTTATCTGCCGGATGTAAATTTACTTTTATGCCATCCAATAATGGGTTTATGGTTGTGGATAATAGCCCCGCAGCAATTTTATGGCGCTCCTTATCATTCAACTGTAGCTGAGAGAATTGTGGCGAAATTATAGCTAAATTCACTTCAGCCTGCGGGCAGCGATTTTAGCAACTTTCACTGGAGCCAGCGTGTTATAAATTTTAAAATTTATGGTAATAAAGGGTCTGATACCGATTTCATTGATGTTCCCGATTCTCAAAACAACCCCTTCTATGATCTACAGTTTAACCCCCCATTAACACCTGGTTTATTTATAGACACTCCTTACACTACTAATATCTGGCAAGCTCATACCTTTGACGCTGAACTCTATGTGGCCAAATTGACGGTCACTAGAATAGTAGGGGATAAAGTGCTAGGAGACGTCACAATTTATAACGGTGTATCGTGGGGTTGGACAAGCACTTTTACTCCTCGTAAAGCCTCTGATTACCCTGGTGATGATGGCGGCTGTACCGGCGACAGCGGTGGCGGAGGGTGCGAGAGTGCCAACGCTTTCTACTCTAATAATGGAGATCCGCTAGTCTCGACTACCGGCTTTGGATTGCGCTTGAGCAACACTCGTCTTCGGAAAATACGGTCAGCTTTTCCAGTGCCTCTAACGGACAGCAGCCTCTGGCTTTTCACCCCCCACTCAAAGAGTCCACACAAACTTTTGTAGCCAGCGATAATCCTTTTACCCAACAGGAGTCTGAACTTTCTAAATCCTCTGAAGCTGTTCCCGAACCAAGCACGGTACTGGGTGGGTTGGCGCTCGGAACGTGGTGGGGAGCAGTGAGCCTGAAAAGAAGGAAAGATAAAAAGTCGTGACGCACCTTTACACCCTGCTATTTTCCCTGAGCATCATTCTTATTAATCCCTGGGGCGCAAGCCGGGGTTCTATCTGGACTGGCCCAAAGGTGCTGGCACTCGCGGTGATTGCTCTAGTCAACCTCGCCATCTTGTTGGAAGAAAGGCAAGACTTGACGGTTCCTCGAAGCTGGCGGATAAATCTGATGCTGTGGGCGCTATTTCTCGGAATCGGACTAATCTCAACCCTCGCGAGTCCTTTTCCTTTGCGCTCCCTATTCGGTCAAGAACAGATGGGCGACGGCTTGCTGTACTGGCTGTTAATTGCCGGTTTCACCCTCAGCAATACCTTGCTGTTAAGACTTCACCCAGAACTCGCCCGCTCGCAACTGCAAGGTTTGCTGATTGGAGGAATCATTCTCGCTCTCAGCATCTTCCCCCAAGTCACCGACTGGCGAATCGACTATACCGCAACAACCGGACAGCTGCGAGATAAATATATCTTAGCCAGCACCATTTTCCAACACCAGCAGCCGGTTGGCTTGTATTCCCATCGCGGTCACGCCGGCTTTGTGCTAGCTGCAGTAGCAGTTCTTTCCCTTGTGGCGTGCCGGTGGAAATGGATAAGTGCCGGCTACCTCGCAACTGCTTTGGCTCTGATTATACCAGCGCTGCTGCTGACCCAAACTAGGGCGGCAATTCTAGCCCTAACAGCAGGGATCTTTTATCTTCTAGGACGCAAATACTGCAAGCAACTCATCCCTCTTGCTTTAATCAGCCTGCTCGCAGCCGGCATCATCACCGGCACCCGACCCACCTATAATAATATACCACTCATCAGACAAATCGCATCGGGCAGAATTTATCTAGGGGAAGTTTCCTGGCGCGGAATTAGCCAGCGCCCCCTGCTGGGATGGGGTTTTGACGGTTTTGGCACTGCCTACCCCTACGTCCGCGACCCCAACTGGATGCCGGCAGTTGTTCGTTTGGGAGATTTCAGCTTCGACTACTTTGATAAAGACCTGCAGCTGAAAACCAAACCGCTAAAAACCGCCAAAGCCCACAATCTGATTCTCGACACAATTCTATCCACCGGCATCTTGGGAATGCTATCTTACTTCACCCTGTTGGGATATTATCTCGCTCGCCCCATCAAATCACCCGCTCGTGGCGCAGAGGCGGTAGCAATCCTTTATCTCGCCTTCACCTTCACCTGGTTTGAGTGCGCCCAGTTCTCCCATCTTGCATGGTGGTCGCTCAGCCTCTGGGGAGTTATCAATCAAGATATCTAAAATTATTAGACATATTTTTTGGGGCGATTTTAACCCAACTATCTTTGGATGAATTCAAAATATTATACCGAGTTGGGATAGATAGTTTTATAGCAGTAGCCACTTGAGCGCGGTTTTCAGTTGGATGAAGTACATGCCAGAAACCCGGTTTCTTAAAGAAACCGGGTTTCTCAGTACCTCACTCATATGAAAACTGCTGTAGGTGAGGACACCCTGCTCCCCCGCTCCTGTTGCCCTAAGCAATATGGCTACTGCTATACTTGTTTTTAGCGCTAGGTTTTGTGGGGGATAAGGAAAGAAAAGAGAGAGTATTTTTCCCTCGTTACAAGAGCCTGGAAACGAGGGAAACGCCTGATGATTTTTAAGCGAGATTGACGAGCTTATCCAAGTTGAGGTAAAATACAGCTTTGCCGTCAGCAGTGTGAATCAGTTTTTCCACAGCTGGCGCGAGTTTTCCTTGCCGGTACAGCTCAGGAATTGTTTGGCATGCCTAAAGAAGCAATCGCCCTCGGGGCCGCGCGGCACGTTCTGCCGGTGAGCGAAATTGCCTCCCTGCTGGTTAGTCAATTAAAAGTTGGGGCGTAGGGCGTTCGGGTAATGGGCGGCGGGCGATGGGGCGCAACAATTAATACGGCATAGATTGGGGAGGCATGGATTGATTGTTGTGTTCAATTACCCATGCGCTACACACTGCGCCCCTCGCCAGAAGCCACAATCAGTATTTGTCTGGAAAACCGGCCTGTATCAGTCGCTTGAATCAGAAGTTGAACCAGGTTTTAAGCGTTCTGTTTCTGTTCAGTCGAAACCTGCACACCGGCAAACTTGCCAACAACCATACGCAGTTGCTCGGCATCAAAAGGCTTGGTTAAATATTCTGTCGCACCGGCAAGGCGTCCTTGCACCTTGTCGAAAAGTCCGTCACGAGCAGTCAGCATAATCACTGGCAAATTTTGAAATTGAGGCAAGTTGCGCACCGTGCGGCAGAGTTCCAAGCCATCAATCCCTGGCATAGAAACATCCAGTAACAAAACCGCAATCTGGTGGTGGTAAATCAAGGAAAGAGCGTCCACTGCATTGTCTGCCACTAAAACCCGATAGTTTGGTTCTAAAGCCCGTTTGACCAGGTTTTGCATGACAGCGCTATCGTCCACTGCCATGACTGTAGGTCTGGAACTATCACTGGTAAGCATATTTTTTTTCCCCTGGCCGTTTTTCTGTTCAAAGCTACTGTACACGAGCGCGGGTGTGCCGGTGCGGCACTTTTACACTCCTGCGTCCTTTTGGGGAGGCAGGCGCTTCACCCACTGACACCTCGCAGCAGCCAGCGCGGTTCTATCGTGCGTACCGTCTCCTCTCAACCAGAGTGCCCTATTTTTATTTTAAGTCACCACCGCTATTGAGTTTTTCACTATTTTAGGGCAGAACAAGAACCCGAGCGCGGGGGCAGGGGGCGATCGTCCCCCGCAGTTCCTCAACCCACCGTTGAAACGCCCTCGGACTGGCACGGTATCGAACGGTCAAACTCAGCCAGACTCTGAGGCCACAGCAGGCTGACTGTTAAAAATCTTAAAATTTTTCTACTTCTGATTGCAGGTGCCACCTCACAGAGCCTGCCGGTTTGCTAACACAGAAATGTACACTCTCCTCCAAAAAAGCGATGAACTGTCCCCTGTGCGCTCATCCCACAACCCACAAACACGGGAAAACGACCAAAGGCAGCCAGCGTTACCGCTGCGCCAAATGCCAGAGGACTTTTACCGACAGCCTGGACACCGTTCACTACCGCCGCCAAGTCAGCCCTGACCTGGTGCTTCGCGTTTTGCAGGCGTATGCTGAAGGCATTAGTCTGCGGGGCATCAGCCGCCTGACGGGACTGGCCTACGGTACTGTGGTCAGCCTTGTTAGGGCCGCCGGTTCCGGTGCGCAGGCCATTCACCACCCCCCCGCGCCTCTGGTGGAAACCGCCACCGGCACTCCCTGAACCCCGAATAGCAGCCGACACTTGTCCATCTCCCCCTCTCCCTCACTCCTCTCAC
>Ga0185317_100408_pt1 | contig 10615 bp, 6 predicted proteins | sample DevilsHole_FD_128020 | JGI IMG/M metagenome (GOLD analysis project Ga0185317, IMG submission 128020) | Groundwater microbial communities from Devils Hole, Nevada to study Microbial Dark Matter (Phase II) - Devils Hole (SPADES assembly)... | ecosystem: Environmental > Aquatic > Deep subsurface >...
GGTTAGGGGTTAGGGGTTAGGGGGTAAGTGATAATTGACCAATGCGATCGTGCCCGAGCCCCACTCCCGCCACAATGCAAGGGTGCCTGATCCCGGCGCGGAACGGTTGCCCGCCACTCATCCCACCAGTATGCTGAGATATAGTAGGGGCGTTCTGAGGGATGTTACAAAAGAATGATGCAGAAGATTCTGGTAATTGAGGACGAGAACCCAGTTTTAACCAATATCCTAGAAATACTTAGCTCTGGGGGTTTCAGCGCCATTGGGGCTGAAAACGGGATCAGCGGGGTGCAACTGGCCTTGGAACACCTCCCCGACTTGATTGTCTGCGACGTGATGATGCCAGAACTTGACGGCTATGAGGTGCTGACCCAGCTGAGAAGTGAGCCGGCTACCGCCACGATTCCGTTCATTTTTCTGACGGCGAAGGCGGACAAGAACGATCTGCGGCAGGGGATGACCTTGGGGGCAGACGACTATCTCACCAAGCCGTTTCGGCGCAAAGAGTTGCTGGAAGCGATTAGCGCCCGACTCGCCAAACATCAAGCGGTGATCCAGCAATACATGGCTGAGCGCCAGCGGGCTGAAGCCCTGCAACAAAAAATGCAGGAACTCCAGCAGATAAACGAAACCCAGCAAGGGCTGCTGAAGAAGCTGATTTCAGATTTGTCCAATCCTCTGTCTAATATCAATATGGCGATTCGGCTGCTGAAAAATCCCCCGCCGGGAGGCAATAGCGATCGCTATTTGGACATTTTGCAGCAAGAGTTTGACCGGGAAATTGCCCTGCTCAATCAAGTGTCTGAGTTGCAAAATCTGCTGACGCCGGATAATATCCGGCTGCTGCGGAAATTTAATCTGCTTAACTCCAAAATCGAGCGCTGACCGCTGCGCGGGAATCCGTTTGATGGCGACGCGCTGGCCCGCCCCGAACTGCAACTCTGTCACTGGAAGGAGTTTCCAGTCTCCCATCTAAGAGCTATTATTTTAAATCTAAAAACGACTGTCCTGCTGCATTTACAAATATTCGGAAAAAGCTTTTATGCAGTTTTCAAATCTACCGCAATCTCCGCAATCTCAAAGTCTAATGTTCAAGATTCTGGTTATCGAAGACGAGGCTCTTGTGCGAGCCAACATTCTGGAAATCCTTGACTCTAGTGGGGATTTCGACGCCCTGGGGGCAGAAAACGGTTTGATCGGGGTGCGGCTGGCTCGGGAACACCGGCCCGATTTGATTGTGTGCGACATTATGATGCCGGAACTGGACGGGTACGGCGTCTTGGATGCGCTGAGAGCTGACCCGGCTACTGCGGCGATTCCTTTCATTTTTCTCACGGCTAAGGCTGACCAAGGCGACCTGCGCTTTGGCATGAACTTGGGTGCTGACGATTATCTTACCAAACCTTTTCGGCGCAGTGAGCTGCTGCTGGCGATCTCGACTCGCTTGGAAAAACAAACCGCCCTGGCAAATCGGTACAGTATCAAACTCAAGCAGGCAGAAGAACGGCTCAATTATTTGCTGCACTATGACAGCCTCACCAATCTCCCTAACCTGCAGCTGTTGCGAAACCGCCTGGGAGAGCTGATCGCCCAAGCAAGCCGCCACCAGCAAAGTCTGTCGGTGCTGTCTCTGGATCTGGATCGCTTCAACCGGCTCAACCAGACTTTTGGCTATCAGGTGGGCGACCAGCTGCTCAAAGCTGTGGCTGACCGGCTCGGGCTTTGTGTGGCTCTTGGGGATACGGTGGCTCGCCTGAGGGCCGATCAGTTTGCCATCGTCTTGGCTCCAGGCCAACACAAGCCGGATGCTGCCGAGACTTGCACGATCGTCCTCAATGCCTTCTGCCAGCCTTTTGTTGTCAGCGGTTGTGAAGTGTTTGTCACGGCGAGCATCGGCATCTCTGTTTACCCGCACGATGGTGGCGACGCCGACACCCTGCTCCAGAATGCTGACTTGGCCCTGTCCCAGGCCAGACAGCTTGGCGGCAATCAGTACCAGTTCTACACGCCCCAAATGAATGGCGTCGTCTCCCGGATGCGGATGCGGTCGGCCAGCCTGCGCCAAGCTTTGCAGCGCTGCGAATTTCAGGTCTACTACCAGCCCCAAGTTAACCTCCAGTCTGGGGAAATTGTCGGTGCGGAAGCTCTGGTGCGCTGGCTGCATCCGGAATGGGGGTTCGTCTCGCCGGCAGAATTTATTCCCCTCGCCGAACAGACCGACCTGATTTTACTCATCGATCAGTGGATGTTGCAAACTGCCTGCACCCAGATCGCCGCCTGGAATCGAGCTGGGCTGCCGCCTGTGAGAATAGCGGTGAACCTGTCGGGCCGCCAGTTCCAGCAGCCCAATTTTAGCGAAACAGTCCTCCATATCTTACTGGGTGCCGGTGCTGACTCTCAATATCTGGAACTAGAGCTTACAGAAAGAATTTTCATCCAAACTGTTCAAGAAAATGTCGAAATTTTGAAATCGTTAAAATCCCACAATATCCAAATATCTCTTGACGACTTTGGCACAGGATACTCTTCTTTTAAATATCTAAAAAGTTTTCCATTTGATACAATAAAAATTGACATGTGCTTTGTCCGCAATATCGATCGCGATTCCAAAAACGCCGCCATTACTAGGGCGATTATTCAAATGGCCCACAGCCTGAATCTGAAAGTGATTGCAGAGGGGGTGGAAACGGAAGCGGAACTCGCTGTCTTGCGCCAATATGGGTGCGATGCCATGCAGGGCTATCTGTTCAGCCGGCCAGTGCCAGCGGCAGAGTTTGAGCGGATGCTGCGGGAGGGCAAATGCTTGCCGGTGTAGGGAAGATTTTGGATGCAAGGATGGGGCATTGAGTTAATTATCTACTTTTCTGCTAAAATCTAACCCCTAACCAATGGTGTTAAGCTTTTAGGCTTTTAATCTTCTTATCTGCCCAAAGTCGCAGCAGGCGACAGGACGGCGTTCCCAGCCTGGCAGCTGGGAACGAGGGAATATGAGATAATGTTGGGATGTAAGCTAAAAGAGAAAATCGGCAAAAGTGCGTTAGAATTGGTTTATCGAGAAGATGCGGCCAAGATTGTGAGTGAGTGTGATGACAAACATGGAAAATCTGGGTGGGACAGCATCGGTAAAGTGCCGATTCCGGCATTACGACGGTTCGTGGCGCTCTCTTGGGCCCACCGGCTACAACCTGCTGGCTGAACCATGTTTGGCGGAGATTGCCGGCAACTCTTGCTCGCTGGTTTCAGGAAAGCGATCAGCAGAAATACTGTTGCCAAGTCAGAGAAAATTCCGGGCTGTATTCAACAGCAGATTCCAGCTGACTTGGCTGCTGGCAACGGATGGCGCTGTGCTGGAAGCCAACCAGACGGCGCTAGACTTTGCAGGAGTTAAAGCGGGTGATGTGAGTGGGCGTTTGTTTTGGGAGACGGGGTGGTGGAGTGTGTCGCCAGAGACTCAGCAGGGGTTGAGAGAGGCGATAGATCGGGCCAAAGCCGGTGAGACAGTCCATTACGAGGTGGGGGCGATCGGGAAGGGGGATGAGGCGCTGACGCTGGATTTTTCCCTGAAGCCGGTGTTTGACAATACCGGCAGTGCGGCGCTGCTAATTGCAGAAGGCAGGGAAATCGCGGAACTGAAGTGGGCTATTAAGGAGCGCCAGCGCTTTTTCAACAATTCCCTGGATTTGATAGCGGTTGTCGATTGCAGGGGTTATCTCACTTCAGTTAACCCAGCTTGGGAAAAAATCCTGGGCTACAGTCAAGAGGAATTAGAAGGCAAGCACTGCAGCGAATTCCTTCACCCCGATGACTGGGAAGCCAAAAAGACTGAATTTGAGCGGGAAATTGAAAGCCAACAGCCTGCGCGATCCTGCGAGAATCGCTGGCGCTGCAAGGATGGGTCATACAGGTGGCTGTCTTGGAACTGGGTGCCGTTTCCGGAAGAAGGCTTGAGCTATGGTTTGGCCCGCGACATCACCCAGCGGGTAAAGGCAGAGAAAGCGCTGCAAAAGCTCAACCAAGAGCTAGAAGTGAGAGTTGAGGAGCGCACAAATAGCTTGAGGGCGCTGAACCGGCACCTGCTTTCTGAAATAGTGGAGCGCAAACGCGCCGAGCGAGCGCTGGGCCAAAGTGAGGAGCGGTTCCGCAATTTGCTGGAAACCAGCAGCGACTGGGTGTGGGAAATAGATGAAAATGCCGTCTGCACTTATGCCAGCCCCAAAGTGCGGGACATCTTGGGCTGGGAGCCAGAAGAAGTGCTGGGCAAGACTCCTTTTGATTTCATGCCGGTGGCTGAGGCGCAGCGCGTTGCTGGCATTTTTACTCCTATCGCTCTGGCGCAACAGCCATTCAGCTGTTTGGAACACAGAAGCATTCATAAAGACGGGTATCTGGTTGTTCTGGAAAGTAGTGGGACTCCCTTCTTTGACTCAAAGGGCAAATTCCTCGGCTATCGCGGGATGACTCGCGACATTACGGAGCGCAAACGGGCGGAAGCGGCGCTGCGAGAAAGTGAGGAGCTATACCGGCTGATGACAGAAACCGCCACCGACATGATCAGCCGGCACACCCCGAAAGGAGTTTACCTGTACGCCTCGCCGGCGAGCCGCACTCTGCTGGGGTACGAGCCTGAAGAATTGGTGGGTAGCTCGCCTTATGAGTTTTTCCACCCAGAAGATTTGGCACAGATTGAAAAATCCCACGCAACTATCCTGGAATTGCCCGACATTTCGACAGTATCCTACCGCATCCGCCGCCAGGACGGCAGTTATATTTGGTTTGAAACAACGAGCCGGAGTGTGCGCGATCCTGAGTCGGGGAATGTGGTGGAACTGATGGCCGTTTCCCGGGACATCACAGAGCGCAAGCGGGTGGAAGAAGCATTGCGGGAGAGCGAAGAAAAATTCCGCCGAGTTTTTCAGGACGCGCCGATTGGGATGCTCCTGAATGATATCAGTGGGAAAGGGCTGCAAGTGAATCCTGTTTTGTGCCAAATCTTGGGATATACAGAGTCAGAACTGAAGGAACTGCGTTTTGATGAGCTTACCCATCCGGAAGATATTGACAGAGAAATGCCCTATATCCAGGAGTGTTTGCGAGGGGAAATCTGCCGGTATCAAATCGAGAAGCGTTACCTCAAGAAGAGCGGCGAAATTGTCTGGGTGCATCTGACTGCCGGCATGATTCGAGATGGGGAGAGCAAGCCGCGCTACGAACTGGGCATGGTGGAGGACATCACTGAGCGCGTAGAGGTGGAAGAAAGATTGAGATTGCGAGACAGGGCGATAGCTGCCAGCAGTAATGGCATAATTATCTCTGATGCCAGACTCCCCGATTTGCCGCTGATTTATGTGAATCCAGCCTTCGAGCGGATCGCGGGGTACTCTGCTGCGGAAGTGATTGGACACAACGATCGCTTTCTGCAAGGAGATGAGACAAATCAGCCGGACTTGGAGAAACTGCGGGCTGCGATTCGAGAAGGGAGAGACTGCAACGTTGTGCTGCGCAATTACAGAAAGGATGGCACCCTGTTCTGGAACGAGTTGAGCGTTTCGCCGATTTACGATGCCGGCGGGAATCTCACCCATTTTATTGGCATTTTAACGGATATTACGGAGCGCAAGCGAGCCGAAGAGGCGCTGCAGCAGGCAAAGGCTCAATTGCAGGCAGTTTTGGATGCGGTGCCCGGGCTGGTTTCTTGGATTGGTTCCGATTTGCGCTACATTGGGGTGAACCGGCACTTGGGAGCGACTTTTAACCTCGCCCCAGAGGCGTTTGTCGGTGAAGAGATTGGCTTTCTGGAGCGCCGCCCATATTTTGGGGAATTAATGCGCGAGTTTTTTGCGGGTGCGGACAGTCAAATGCGCCAAGAAGTGACTGTAGATGTGGGTGGCGAGTCTCGCAGCTATTTGATAGTGGCGCAAAAGTACGATGGGGGACGGGCGGCGGCGTCGGTGGGGATTGACATTACTGATCGCAAGCGGATGGAAGAAGAATTGCGAGCCACAACATCAAGGCTGACGGCACTGATTCAAAATCTGCAAGCCGGCGTGCTGGTTGAAAATGATTCCAGGCAAATTGCGGTGGTAAATCAAGAATTTTGCGCGATTTTCGGCATTCCGGCTCCGCCGCAAGCTCTGGTTGGGATGGATTGTGCCGGTGCGGCTGAAGGTTCTAAGAATCTGTTTGCTGAACCGGAACGATTTGTGCGGCGCGTTTCGGAAATCTTGCAGGACAGGCAAGTGGTTACGAATGAAGAGCTGGGGATGAATGACGGGCGGACATTTGAGCGGGATTATGTGCCGATTTTTGTGGAAGATAATTACAGCGGGCACTTGTGGATGTACCGCGACATTAGCGGGCGCAAGCAGGCGGAATCGGCCCTCCACCAGGCCAAAGACCAACTGCAAGCTGTCTTGGATGCGGTGCCGGGGTTTGTGTTTTGGATCGGTGCCGATCTGCGCTATATTGGTGTTAACCGGCATTTTGCTAATGCCTTGGATCTCACCCCAGAGGAGTTGGTCGGTGAAAAACTCTGCTTTGGCAATAGCAGCTATAATTTTGTTAAATTTATGCGCAATTTTATGGTGAGTGCGGAAGAATCCGCAGGCCAAATCATTGACATCCAAGTCGCCGGATCTACCCGCAATTACTTGATGGCGGTTCAGAAGTACCAGCAAGGCACTGCAGCGGTTTCGGTGGGTATTGATATCACAGAGCGCCAACAAACTGAGGAGCGGCTGCGAGCTTCGCTGAAAGAAAAAGAGGTGCTGCTCAAGGAAATTCACCACCGGGTGAAAAATAACTTGCAGGTGATTTCCAGCTTGCTCAAACTCCAGTCTGGATATATCAAGGACAAAGAGGCGCTGGCGCTGTTCACTGACAGCTACAACCGGGTGCGCTCGATGGCGCTCATCCATGAGAAGCTCTACCAGTCCCAAAACCTGGCCCAAATTGATGCGGCTGACTATATCCCCAACCTGGTTTCTGGTTTGTTCCGCTCTTACAGCGTCTCCTCTCAGGCGATAAACCTGAAAATAGAGGTGGACAATATCTGGCTGGACGCTGACACGGCCATTCCTTGCGGGTTAATGATGAATGAGCTGGTGTCCAACTCGCTCAAATACGCTTTCCCCTCAGGCAGAACTGGGGAAATTTTGGTAAAATTTTTTGTAACAGGGTCGGGTCAGTGCTGTATGATAGTCAGGGATGATGGGGTCGGCATGCCGGCGGACTTTAACCTGGAAGAGGCGGAATCATTGGGATTGCAGCTGGTCTGGAATTTAACCGGACAGCTGGGGGGTGACATCGAAGTGTCCTCGGACGAGGGCACGTCTTTTAAAATTATATTTCCCCGAAGATAAATTAGGTAGCGCGTCAATGAGTGTTAAAATTTTGGTGGTCGAGGATGAAGTGATCATCGGCATGGACATCAGGAAAAGTTTAAAAAATTTAGGGTATGAGGTTCCTGCGGTTGTTGCCACCGGCGAAAAAGCCATTGAGCGAGCCGCAGAAATGCAGCCGGATTTAGTGTTGATGGATATTATGTTGAGAGGCCATATCGACGGGATAGAAGCCGCAGACCAGCTCCGCAGCCGCTTTAATATCCCGGTCGTGTTTCTGACGGCTCATACAGATTTAAGTACCTTGGATCGAGCCAAGAAAGCGGAGCCTTTTGGCTATATTGTCAAACCTTTTGAAGAAAGAGAGCTGCACACAACTGTCGAGATTGCTATGGCTCGGCACAAAGCCGAATCAGAAGTCCGCAAAGCGTTGCAAAAAGAGCGGGAACTCAATGAGCTAAAATCCCGGTTTGTCTCGATGGTTTCTCACGAGTTCCGCACGCCGCTGTCCACGATCTTATTTTCTGCCGGCTTGCTGGAAACTTATGGCCCCAAATGGCCAGAAGAGAAAAAAGTCACTCACCTGCATCGGATTCAAAGCGCTGTCCAACAAATGACAGGGCTGTTAGAGGATATCCTGACGATCGGGAAAGCAGAAGCGGGAAAACTGGAGTTTAAACCCGTTCCGCTAAATTTGGAACAGTTCTGCCGCGAACTCGCGGAAGAAATGCAAATCACAGACGGCAACAAGCACTCGATCAACTTTGTCAGTCAAGGGGGGCTAACCGATGCTATAATGGACGATCAACTGCTGCGGCACATTGTCAGCAATTTGCTCTCGAATGCCATCAAGTATTCTCCGGAAGGCAGCACAGTTGACTTTGAACTGATTGGCCTTAAAAATGGGGGAGAAGATCAATCGCCGGCGGTGATTTTCCGCATCCAAGATCGGGGAATCGGAATTCCCCCAGAAGACGCAGACCGGCTTTTTGAAACCTTCTACCGAGCGACTAACGTGGGCACAATTCAAGGGACTGGACTGGGGCTGGCCATTGTCAAAAGAGCTGTGGACTTGCACGGGGGTGAGATTGCGGTGGAGTCGGAAGTGGGTGCCGGCACTAGGTTTACTGTGACGCTGCCCTATCGGGGTGCGGGTGGGGGGCGGGAGAGAGAAATTAGTGAGGGCCAAGTCAAGGAAGGTTAATTCGGGTGTTTTCAGGGTTTACTATGCTATATTTATTGAATAACCTTTTGGTTTCGGGGAAGTTTATACCGTTAGGGATCTCCTACTTGGAGCTAGCCTTTATAACTGACGGCACATGCAGCCGGTGGAAGTCAGATATAGCAGTGATGCAGGCTGTTTCCGACTTTTTGACTGTTGTTGTTTCCTACACAATTGCCCTCTGGGTTTTTCAATTGGCACGCCGGCGTAAAGATTGGCCATTTGGCGGGATGTTATGGTTTTTCGGAGGTTTCATAATTGCCTGCGGCACTACCCACTTAATAGAGGTTTGGACGCTCTGGAATTTTACCAATGTGGCCGGAGTTATGAACTTTATTTCTGTGGCTATTGCGGTAGCGCTCGCATGGCGGTTGATGCCCTTAATTCCGCAAGCTTTGGCGCTTGCCAACCTAGCCAAACTAGAAGCGGCTAACCGATCGCTGCAAAATGAAATTATGGAACGCCAGCATGCGGAAGCAGAGCTGAACCGCATCTTTAACCTCTCGGTTGACATCCTGTGCGTTGCGGGGGCAGACGGCTATTTAAAGCGCGTGAATCCAGCAGTAGAACCTATCCTCGGCTACACTCCGGAGGAATTTACAGCTCAACCTTTCCTCAATTTTGTCCATCACGAAGACAGAGACGCCACCCTTGATGTGGTGCAGAAACAAATAGAGCGCGGCGAAACTCTTGTCTATTTCCGGAACCGCTATCGCTGCAAAGATGGGTCTTATAAATGGCTGTCGTGGTCTTCGGTGCCGCTGGTGGAAGAGGGGCTGATATATGGCGCAGCCCGCGACATCACTGCCCTCAAGCAAGCCGAAGAGGAATTGCAGCGACGATCAGCGGCTATCGAAGCCGCTACAGACGGCATCGCCATTCTCGATAAAAACGGGGAGTACAGCTACATGAATCAGGCTCACGCTCGCATCTATGGCTACGACAGCCCGCAAGAAATTATCGGCCAAACCTGGAAACTTCTCTACAGTGAAAGCGAACTTAAAAGATTTGAAGAAGAGGTTCTGCCTGAGTTCTCTGTCAAAGGTTCGTGGCGGGGCGAAGCGACCGGCCAAAAGCGGGATGGCAGTACATACGCCCAGGAAGTATCGCTGACGGCGCTGGAAGACGGGGACTTGATTTGTGTTGTGCGAGATATCACCCCTCGCAAGCAAGTAGAAGCGGAAATTAAACAGCTCAATGAGAGTCTGGAATGCCAAGTGCGAGAGCGCACGGCTGAGCTGTCAGCTTCCAACGCCCTGCTATTGAGTGAAGTTGTCGAGCGCAAAGAAGCGGAGCGGCAATTGCAGGAACTGACGGAAAATCTGAAGCGCTCCAACCGGGAACTTGAACAGTTTGCCTATGTGGCATCCCACGACTTGCAAGAGCCCCTGCGAGCTGTTACCAGCTACACTCAACTGCTGTCCCAGCGCTATCAAGGCCAGCTGGATGCCAAGGCGGACAAGTGGGTCGCCTACATTGTGGATGGCGCGACTCGCATGCAGCAGCTGATTAATGACTTGCTGGCTTATTCGCGAGTCGGGACAAAAGGCAAGGAGTTTCAGCTCACAGACTGCAACACTGTGTTCCAGCAAACGCTGGCGAACCTGCAAGTGGCAATCGCAGAAAAAAATGCCGCAGTGACTTGCGACCCCCTGCCGGCTATAATGGCAGATGCGGGGCAACTCGTACAGCTGTTGCAAAATCTCGTCGGCAACGCCATCAAATTCTGCGGCTCAGATGTGCCGAAAGTTCACATTTCTGCCGTCAAGGAAGACGCTGATTGGGTGTTTGCTGTCCGCGATAGCGGCATTGGCATCGCTCCCGAGTACGCTGAGCGAATTTTCCTGATTTTCCAGCGCCTGCACTCGCGCCGGGAATATGCCGGCACCGGCATTGGGCTGGCAATCTGCAAGCGGATTGTCGAGCGCCACGGCGGGCGCATCTGGGTTGAGTCCCAGGTGGGAGAAGGAGCGACGTTTTATTTTACAATTCCTACAATCGGTCAGTCCTGTGATAGCCTGTCCGGTGGATTAACCGCATAAAAGCCCCTCACCCC
>Ga0185317_100409_pt1 | contig 10594 bp, 11 predicted proteins | sample DevilsHole_FD_128020 | JGI IMG/M metagenome (GOLD analysis project Ga0185317, IMG submission 128020) | Groundwater microbial communities from Devils Hole, Nevada to study Microbial Dark Matter (Phase II) - Devils Hole (SPADES assembly)... | ecosystem: Environmental > Aquatic > Deep subsurface >...
CTTGAGGTCGCGCCGCCCGGCGGCGCGACCTCAAGCTAGCCCGTCTCGCCCGGCGGCGCGACCTCAAGCCAGCCCCTCTCGCCCAGCAGCGCGACCTCAAGCCAGCCCGTCTCGCCCGGCGGCACAAGCCAACACAGGCCCAGTCGCCCTCCGCTCGTCCCCAAAAGTGCCGGAAGTGCCTAAACTGCCAGTGGTGCCTGGGAGACAAGTGCCAGCGCTGCCCGGACTGCCGGGAAATATTGGCCCTAAAATTCCAGAGCCGCCTGCGGAAAAGCCTGCCGCTTCCAGCACGCCAGAACCTGCCGCTAACCCAGAACCGCCGATTCCCCCACTCCCACCTGTCCCGCAACCGGACATCGCCCGCTCGGTGGAAATCAGCGGCCTAATCCAGGTGGGGAGTGAAACTCAAATCATTTTGAAAGCACCGAATGAGGCCACCAGCCGTTACGTCAAGGTGGGGCAGCGGCTGGCTAATGGCCAGGTTCTGGTGAAACGGGTGGAAGTGAATCAAGGTGCGGAGCCGGTGGTGATTCTGGAGGAAAATGGCATAGAGGTTGAGAAACTGGTCGGGGAAAAACCCGTAACGCCCGACGCAGAAGCACCGGCGGCGGCGACACCGGCACCGGCAGCACCGGCGGCGGCGACACCGGCACCGGCAGCACCGGCGGCGGCGACACCGGCACCGGCAGCACCGGCAGCACCGGCACCGGCAGCACCGGCGGCGGCGACACCGGCACCGGCAGCACCCTCACCACCAAGGTAGTCTGGCACTTAGCAAAGCGCTGTTCCAAAAGAGCTAGAACTGTGGTGAAAGGCGATCGCAGGCACCCGACTGGCAAGCTGGTCGGGATGTCTGTCTGTGCTGGACAAAAGCGCCAGTGTATCGTCGCTCTCCGCCGAGGAAATTATCTGAATGCCACTCGCAGGCAACTCGACATCAGTGCCGGCGGTGCCTAAATTGTGTCTCTCAGCCTGGGGCTGGGCTTTTTATCTATTTGGCCCTGGCTGGGCTAGCCCAGAGGCCAAAGCGTGCTACCGGCAGGCCCCGTAAATCTCAGCCGGTCTCCGGCGGTATACTGGGAAATAGTAGCCATCCGGCGATCTGCGGCAACAGTCGATCTGTCGCCCGTAACTCACATTTGTGATTTAGAGCCATCCGCGCAACGGTCGCCGCTGAGAGCCCCAACGGCAGCACAAACTGAACAAGCTGCTACATAAATGTAAAATATCTGCATAATGTACGGATAGCCTATAAATTGTGAATATGCTGTCAATATTAGATTATGAAAGTAATTGAACTATCTAAAAATGGCAGGAATCTGTTTAGAATAAAAACAAATATAATGTTGGTAATTTAAACTCTAAAATCATTTGATTGGAGGATTTTACCCATGCCTCACTCAATTCAAAAAATCGGGATACTAATAGGAGCGGCGTTCCTCTGGGGTTTAGGCACTTGTGTGAGCAAGCCGCTGCCATCAATTGCCCAAGACGCCGGTGCTAAACCTCCCAGCTGCGAAGGAAACTCCCGCAACGGTAAAGCAAAATGCAATTACGAGGGGGGTGACAATTATGTGGGAGATATGGTTAATGGCCTGCCAGATGGTAGAGGCATCTATGTGTACGGCAATGGAGACCGCTATGAGGGACAGTTCCGTCGGGGACGGCCAAACGGTCAGGGGGTTTTCATTTTTAAGGATGATGCCCGCTACGAGGGACGTTTCCAGGACGGTACGATCGTCAGCGGCAAAGCTATCTTCGCCGATGGCAATCGCTACGAAGGTCCGTTCAAGATCGTCAAAATGCTTGACAGCGGCAGCATTACCAGCCAGCCTCACGGGCGGGGGAAATTTATCTTCGCCAATGGAGATCGCTATGAGGGAGAGTTCTTCGCTGGGGCGATTTTTGGCAGCGGCACAGTGATTAGGACCGATGGCACTCGCTGCCAAGGACAGTTCTTCAATAGCAGCCTTGACGGGAAAGGCACCTGCAGATACCCAAACCGGGTTCGCTATGAGGGAGAGTTACGCCAGGGACGGCCTCATGGGAAAGGGGTACTGATACAGGCCAATGGCAAGCGCTTCCAAGGAGATTTCCGCGATGGCCAGCCGGTAGACCCAAAAGCTCCTAAATCCTGAGGCAGCAAGCAATTGGATTCGCGCTCACAGCAAATCTCAACTGACAAAGATTTGCAACGACTCCTAGGCTGCAGCGCTACAGTGGAGGGAGACTTTTTGTACTGTAATGCTTGTGGGGGTTTGCTGCCATGACCACTTTGCTTGATGCTTCCTCCCAGACTGGCCAGTCGCCCTTTGATTTTGCCCCTCACCCCACTCAAGATGCTGAGTTGCTCAGGCTGCTGGATTTTGTTCCCGGCTTGAAGGAACTATTGATGCTGCGCCAAGTGCACGCCTTGGAACACGCTACCGTTTGGGTGCTGAGCTCAACTCCTGGATCACCTGCTTCTCGGCGAATCTCTCCGGCGGGTGCTGCTGATAATGAGCTGTTGGGGGGAATGTCCACCGACAAAGGATTTTACCTCTATGGCCACGTCCATACCGTGCAGCTGCAAAGGGCGGCTCACACAGCCCTGCAGCGCCTCACAGGCGGTGAGTGGCACCTGGCTGTGCATCCGCGCTGCGGCACCAATATGTCGGTGGGAATGCTGCTGACAGCAGGACTGGCCGTTGGCATCCACCTTCTGCTGCCCCGAGGGCCGGTTGAACAGCTGATTGGTCTGGGCGTGGCTGCCACTACTGCGGCCCAACTGGCTCCTGACCTGGGCAGTCTCGCTCAACGCTACTTGACTACTGCGATTCCCTTCAATCTGGCTATTGAAGATATTAGTATGACTCGCGACCTCTGGGGGCGGAGCGCCCATTTCGTCCGTGTCCGCTGGCGGGAGTGACCGCACAGGCAACAAGGATGACGGGATCTCGTCGGGTTCTGCCGTCGCCAAAAGCCCCCGCCCCTGACCCCACCCCTGCGGGGTTCCCTTTGGCGCAAGCTTAAGCGCAGGGCGGGCCCGATAGGGTGAGGGGTTTTGGGTGAAGGGTTTTGGGTGAAGGTTGGCCCGCTTCTGGCACTCCTCTGACCTGCAGATCCCTCAGGCGGTGCGGGATTGAGACAAAAGCCGGCGAATAGCAACAAAACTTAAAGAAGATAGTGAGTCAAGAGTCTAAATAGGATAGTACGCTGAGAAACAAATACCTGTTTGATTTAACAATCCATCACATTCGGGAAGGAAGATCATGGTTCAACGCGGCTCTAAGGTTCGGATTCTCCGTAAAGAGTCCTACTGGTACAATGATGTGGGCACTGTTGCCTCGGTAGACCAAAGCGGCATCAAGTACCCCGTCATCGTCCGCTTCGAGAAGGTCAACTACTCTGGGATCAACACGAATAACTTCGCGCTTGCGGAAGTGAAAGAGGTTGAAGCTCCCAAGAAGGATAAAAAAGCGCCCGCTGCTGCAGCAGGCAAGGGTGGGGCCAAAGGGAAGTGATCGCCAGATACTCCCGCAGGGGGAACTGAAGGGCATTAAGTTTTGCCAGAACTTCCAGAAGTTGAAACGGTGCGCCTGGGGCTGAATCAAGTCACCTCAGGCCAGGAAATACTGGGTGGGGATGTGTTGCGACCTCGCACGATCGCCCACCCTGTTTCTGCTGGCGATTTTTTGGCGGGGCTGCAAGGGGCAACGCTGGCCCAGTGGCACCGGCGGGGTAAATATTTACTTGCCGAACTCTGCAAGCCTGCGTCAGCGCCTGAGGGGAGCGCTGTACCGCGTCAGCCTCTGCCACATCTTGCAAAAGCGGGCTGGTTGGGCGTCCACCTGCGGATGACCGGCCAGCTGCTGTGGCTGGATCGGGACACCCCCCTGCACAAACACACCCGTGTCCGCCTGTTCTTTACCGACAATCGCGAGTTGCGCTTTGTGGATCAGCGGACCTTTGGCCAAATGTGGCTGGTGTGGGGGGCTGCAGATCCCTCTGCCACGATCTCTGGCCTCGGACAACTGGGGCCTGAACCTTTCTCTGCTGAGTTTTCGGCTCAATATCTGGCAAAAGCTCTCGGGCACCGCCGCCGGACTGTAAAAACGGCTCTGCTGGATCAGTCGATTATTGCCGGTGCGGGAAATATCTATGCCGATGAGGCTTTGTTTAAGGCCGGTGTGCGTCCAGACTCGCTGTGCGCTGATTTGAGCCTGGAGCAAATAGCTAAATTGCGGGAGGCCCTGATTGAGGTTTTGCAGGAGGCTATTATAGCCGGTGGCTCGACGATTCGCAACTTTGTTTCTGTAGCGGGGGTGAATGGCAACTATGCGGGTGCGGCTTGGGTGTACGGTCGAGCGGGCCTGCCCTGTCGCGTCTGCGGCACGCCGGTGGATCGCCTGAAATTAGCCGGTCGGTCGTCGCATTTTTGCCCGCAGTGCCAGAAATAGCTGAGAGACTGTTTCTAAAGAAAAGTGAACCTGCCAGAAACCAGGGACGGCCACTATGCAGCCGCCCCTACAGGCTGTGGGCCATTAACTATCAATCGCCCATTGCCGGCTGCCCCATTGCCGGCTGCCCCATGCGCCAGAAGCGCCCTACAATTTTTAATGACAGCAATCCGAGAGTCCAGACAGAGTATGGCAGAAAAGAAAAATGGCGCAATAAAAAAAGGCGACCTTGTCCGCGCCGTCCGCGAAAAGTTGGAAATCAGCCTGGAAGCGCAAGCGTCTGACCCCCGCTTCCCCCCCTATATATTTGACAGCAAGGGTGAAGTTGTGGACATCCGGGGCGATTACGCTTTTGTTAAGTTTGGCCAAGTGCCCACGCCAAATATTTGGTTGCGTATCGACCAGCTAGAACTTTTTAAGTAGCCTGAAGCGGGGCGCGAGAGCTGGCCAATGACTGCTGTGGGGCGGGCAGTTCACGCGCCCACACCCTTGACAAGAGCCGATTTCTGTGGTATTGAGACGGAACGGGAATTGGAGGGCGGTGAGGCAAAAAGTAAAGATTAGCCAAATAATACGGGCAGTCGCCGGAAACCGGTGTCAGAATGATGCCGGAAACGGGATACAAAAAATATTGATATGACAGACACTCCTTTGTCCGAACCTGTTACTACAGGCACTCGCGTGGCGGTTATTGGTGCCGGCAAGGTGGGCAGCACCCTGGCCCAGCGGATTGCCGAAAAAAACATCGCCGATGTGGTGTTGCTGGACATTATACCGGGCATGCCCCGAGGCATTGCTCTCGACCTGATGGAAGCCCGGGGGGTGGAGCGCCATGACCGGCAGATTATTGGCACAACGGATTATAAGGATACCGCCGGCTCTAGCATTGTGGTGATCACTGCCGGTCTGCCTCGCAAACCGGGGATGAGTCGGGAAGACTTGGTGAAGACTAATGCCAAGATTGTGGTGGACGCCACTAAGCAAGCGATTGCCAATTCTCCGGACGCGATTGTGATCGTGGTTACCAATCCGCTGGACGTGATGACTTACTTGGCTTGGGAAGCTAGTGGGCTTCCTGTAAACCGCGTGATTGGTATGGCAGGGGTGCTGGACTCGGCGCGGTTCCAGACTTTTATTGCGATGGAACTGGGCGTTTCCGTGCGGGAGATTAACGCTATGGTGCTCGGCGATCACGGCCAGCTGATGGTGCCGGTGCCTCGCTACTGCACGGTTGGGGGTGTTCCGATTACGGAACTGATGGACGCCCCTACGATTGAGCGCCTGGTGCAGCGCACTCGCAATGGCGGAACGGAAATTGTGGAGTTGATGCAGACCGGCAGCGCTTATTACGCACCGGCTTCTTCGGCCTGTCTGATGGTAGAGGCGATTTTATTCAATGAGTCGCGCCTGCTGCCGGCAGCTGCCTATCTGCAAGGTGAATACGGTTTGCGCGATCTTTTCCTGGGCGTGCCCTGCCGGTTGGGCAGCCGTGGGGTGGAACAGGTGATTGAACTCCACTTGACGCCGGAGGAAAAGGCTGCGTTTATGGCTTCTGCTGATGCGGTTCGCCAAAATGTGGCACGGGCGAAAGAGATAATTGCCCCTGTGCCTGAGACTGTCTGAGGCATCCGCCGCACAAGGGTGCGCCTTTTGGCGCACCCCGCAGTCTCGCCGGAGCGCTACGGTTAGCTCAAGTTCGGTTGAATAATCATAATATCGTTTACGGGGCATTGGGAATTAAGAACAGCTCAGCGGGCTTCACTGCTTCCCTTGCCCTGTATTCGTAATATATTAATCAACCGGACATAATATTAATTGGCGGAACGGAAAACAAATTTTTCTGCAAAGGCGTCAGTATAGAACTGAGCGGACTGGGAAGAGCCGCTGGCGGCGCTCTGACGCGCCAAACCCCAGCATCCGGACTGATGCCGGCGCGAATCGTGACAGCAAGCCTCCGACTGCGATCCTTTAAAGGGCAACCCCTGGGGGTAAGAGTTTGTCAGATAGGTTAAAGACAGCGGTTAAAAAATAAATTAATCTTCACACTCTTCACCGGTGAACAGGGCTAGCAAGCCGAGGGGCACAACCACAATCGGGAACAGGATCAAGTACACGAGAGTGCAAAAACAGATGTCGAAAGCCTTTGCGCCCTTACCAACAGCCTTTTCAGAAGCCGAGACGAGGGAAGGTAAGGAAGCGATTGCGGAGAGCTTGGTTGCGAACAGTGGAGCTTTCATAGGGCTAGGAGTGTTAATATAAAAAGAATATAATAAATTTTAGATCAGACGTCTTCGGTTGATTTTGGGATTTTTTTCTCCCCGCTCCTCCGTATTACCACGGAGGCTTGCTGGCGTTGCACAATTGCGGCGATGTTCCTCACCCCCCAACCCCCTCCCCGCCGCCTAGGGGGACGTGAGAGAGGGTTTTGGATGAGTGCAAAAAGAGAAATCATCCTTCTGCTGTGCAACGCCGGCTTGCTGGCTAGTTTTGAGCGCCGGTTGAGATTTATAGCAGTAGCCACTTAGGTTATAACATGGGCATTGGGCATCATCGCATGCATCTGTGAGTCTTTCCTATGCGCGATGCCCTCTGCGTCTGGGGCCATGCGCCTGGGGCGTGAGCGCCATGCCATCGGACTCCACTGAGTACCTGACCACAGAAATTGTTATGGCCCGTGATTCCGTTTCTTCTATTAAAGCGCTCAATGCTGCGATTGCCAGTCACAACCCTTTTGACAGACTGCTTGCTGTCAGAGATCCAGAGATTTGGAGTCAGGGATTGCCGGATGTGGCGGCGCTGAATGGCCACGCTACAGGTGCGGTTTTTGAAGCCCTTGAGCGGGTGCGGGCTGGCAAGGCAAAGGTGATATCAATGGCCATCACCGGCACTGCCGGCACCGGCAAAAGTCATCTGATTCACCGGATTCGCCACCGGCTGCAAGTGGAAGGCAGTGGCTTATTTGTTTATGTTAATGCCAATCACTTCAATGAAGTTGGCTTGATGCGCCACGAATTCCAGCAAATCCTAGCCGATAGCTTGAAACGCTCCGGTTCCTATGGGGTGCTGCAGTGCCAGCAGCTGGCGACGGATATGGTCAATGGAGCTATTAAAGCGCTCACTCCTGAAGCTAAAGGCTTTACTCCTTTGGAACTGGTGAGAAAGCTGACCGTGAACAACCAACCTAGGAATCAGGTTTGGGTGAACCAAGTGACTGAGGCTTTTTTCAAAACTCAACCCGACATTTCCGATCCGGATATTGTGCGGGCGCTTATTTGGACGCTGTGCAACGCTCAAACTCCTTTTGCGCTTAAATGGTTGGCGGGCAAGGTGCTGGCATCCTGGAAGGCAGATGAGCTGGGATTGCCAAATCACAGTTGGGAAGATAGAGAGTATGTCGCTTGGGAGACGGTGCTGAAAATTTTGCAATTGGCTAGCAAATATTACCCGCTGGTTATTTGTTTTGACGATTTGGATTTAGGAGAAAACCCCGACGAGACGTTGAGACGGGAGCGGGTTGTGGCTAGCGCAGTCAGGCGTCTGGCGGACACTCTCCGGTTCGCCCATCTCCATTACGGAGTGGTGATGATCACGGCGATGGAACCGGCAACTTGGAAGAAGAAAATTCAGACTTTTCCGCCGGCACTGGTGACAAGTATTTCCGGGAAGGGCGCTCCGATTGAGTTGTGCGAGAATGTTGGGGATTGGATTGTGGATTTAGTCACTTGCTGGCTGCAAAACTTTTACGCAGAGAGACGCCTGACGCCTCCGGCGCCAATTTATCCTTTTGATGCCGGTCAGCTGCGGGCGCTGGGGCGAGAAAAGCTGGTGGTGCGGCAGGTTTTGGAGTGGTGCGCCCAGAATTTTCGCCCAGCTGAACTTGACCCGCAGGAAAAGCTGGAGCGGGCTTTTGAGGGAGCGATGGCTGTTGAGATTGGCGAGCGATACTCGGATAATTCCCTGCTTGCCGGTGCGCTTTGTTTTGGGTTCCAGACGCTGGTGGGACAAACGGTGGAAGGGGTGACGGTTGAAGCGGTTGCCGGTGAGGTGAAACCGAAATCAGCAAATCGCGGCTATATTCAGTTTAAGATAATTGGAACACAAAATGGAGAAGCTGTCAAGATAGGTGTGGCGGTTCTTCAGGACGATCGCCGGCAAACTTTGGCAGCTGGGTTAAAACGCTTAACGCAATACGAAACTTTTGATTTGACCGGCGGCTGTTTGGTGCGTGACGCTGACAGGGCAATTCCGGCTGGCTGGGAGGCTTGCGGTTATCTGCACCGGCTGGTTGTTGAGTTGGGGGGCAAATGGGTGGATTTGAAAGCTAAGGATATTCAACCGCTGGTGGCGATTTGGTCGGTTTATCAGGATTGGGCTGAGCAGAAGTTGAGTGAGGCGGACATTTTTGAGTTTATTGCTCAGCGAAGGCTGACGGTGGATAATGCTTTAATCCGAGGGATTTTGAGGGGGTGGAATGGTGAGGTTGCTGCTGTGGGGAAGGCTGTGGGGGATGCCGGCGGTGCCGGTGAGTTGGCGGACACTGCGGAAATCGGTGGAGATCGGGATTTTTTGCCGGATTTGATGTAGCCGGTGGTTAAAGAAACCTGGTTTCTCTAAGAAAGCTGGTTTCCTCGTTCCCAGGCGGTGCCTGGGAACGAGGATAAAGGAGGCTCTGCCTCCTCTTTTCACTCACTCTAATATAACCCAAGTTGCAACTTTTGGAGGCTCTGCCTCCAAAACGGCGTTCCCAGGCGGAGCCTGGGAACGAGGGTAACGAGGGTAACTGGAAAATATAAGGCGTAGGACAGGCGTCTCGCCTGTCCTCGGTAGGGCTAAAGCCCAACTACAAACCTTTTCAAGTCAGAGCCTCTTGGATAAACATTCCCTAGCAGAGCTAGGGAACGAGAAATGTGGGTTGCCGGTGTTTGCGCGGAATCAAGGCGGCGGGTAAGATACAGAAACCAGGTTTCTTGGAGAAACCTGGTTTATCAATTGTGTGAAGAGATGATATGGGAATAAGACTGATTCAGGTGGACGCTTTTACAGATAAACCGTTTGCCGGCAATCCGGCGGCGGTTTGCGTGCTCAGCGAGCCGGCGGATGCGGGGTGGATGCAGAAGGTGGCTGTTGAGATGAATTTGTCGGAAACGGCGTTTTTAGTTAAGGCTGAGGATGGGTTTAATTTGCGCTGGTTCACACCGGCAGTGGAAGTGGATTTGTGCGGTCACGCCACGCTTGCAAGTGCGCATGTTCTGTGGGAATTGGGGTATTTAGAACCGGCAGCGCAGGCGAGGTTTTACACTCGCAGCGGGTTGCTGACGGCTGCTCGACAGGGGGATTGGATTGAATTGAATTTTCCGGCTCAGCCGCCGGAACCGGCAAGTGCGCCGGAATTGCTGCGAGAGGGTTTGGGTGTGGGGTTGAAATATGTGGGGAAAAACCAGTTTGACTATCTGGTGGAGGTGGATTCGGAGGAAATAGTGCGCCAGATGCAGCCGGATTTTGGGGTGCTGAAAAGGCTGCCGGTGCGGGGGGTGATTGTTACGAGTTTGGCGCAGTCGGCGGGGTATGATTTTGTGTCGAGATTTTTTGCGCCGGCGGCGGGGATAAATGAAGATCCGGTGACGGGTTCGGCGCACTGCTGTCTCGCGCCTTTTTGGAGTTCGAGGCTGAAGAAAAATGAGTTTGTGGCGTATCAGGCGTCGGCGCGGGGGGGTGTTGTGCGGGTGCGATTAGCAGGAGAGCGGGTGTGTCTGGGGGGTCAGGCGGTGACGGTTCTGCGCGGGGAGTTGGTTTGAGAGGGGGAGTCAGGGCGGTCTCCGTGTGCCGCACCGCCCCTACAAAGGGGGGGACATTCTCTTGCGCCCCCCCTTTTTAAGGGGGGGTTTGGGGGGATCGGTCGGCTTAGACTGGGAGGTGGCAACTTGAGTTACCCTATACCTCTGGTTGCCGGGAATAGGGGGTAGGGGAGTCAACCCCACCCCTAACCCGGGCGCGTGGGGGGAAAAAGATTCCTTTTTTTCCTTGCCCCGTGTTGTAGTTGCGTGCCGGTGGTAAAATACCAAGTGAGCTATCAGTGGCACCCTCACCGCACCCACTTGTGCAATTTTCCTGTCGAGCGGGAAGTGAGGGGGCTGGGGGGATTGCCGACTCGGCGC
>Ga0185317_100410_pt1 | contig 10548 bp, 3 predicted proteins | sample DevilsHole_FD_128020 | JGI IMG/M metagenome (GOLD analysis project Ga0185317, IMG submission 128020) | Groundwater microbial communities from Devils Hole, Nevada to study Microbial Dark Matter (Phase II) - Devils Hole (SPADES assembly)... | ecosystem: Environmental > Aquatic > Deep subsurface >...
CTCTGAGACGTTTGCTGCAAGACTTGGCGAAACTGGTAAATTGAAAAGGTGCCCTCATCATAAAAACGCGGACTTTCGCGCACAAACCGGTCGCACTCCGTACTCGCCGCAGCGCGAATCGCCAGCTGCACCTGCGCTTCCACCCGCTTGAATGCTTGCTCAACTCCGGCATCGCTTCCGGCTAACCGGCACAGTTCGCGGTAATAATCCTGGCGGCGCACCCGATCTGTCAAATAAGCAAAGAAATTGGCAATCACTCGCTGCGCCTCAGCCGCCAATACTTCCTCTAGCTCATTGGCTAAATAATAAAACGCCTCCACTAAAATAGCCAGCAGGGGCGCAGTAGAATTGCGCGGGTGGCTTAAAGTCGCCTGCCGGTACGCTGACTCAACTGAGAAGGTATTCAGCAATTCATCGGTGCGGGAAACCATCTTGACTTTGAGCTTGCGGAAGTCTTCCTCGAAGCTGGCGCACTGATTGGTGATAGCCTGATTGACTTCCTCGCTGATGTGTTCTGTCAGAGCTGCGCCAATTTGTCGCAACTCCTGATTCAGCTGTTCCATGCGCCGCGATTTTACGCCTTCAATATTGACCGGCTGGCTCTGCAAGTCGCGGTATTGCTCCAGGTAGTGCCGGCTGATAGCGAGACACACCGGCTGCAAGTCATTGGCGAGGGCTTCAAACAGCTGCGGGCGCTTTTCTTCGGTGAGATAGCGGGTGATGCCGGTGCGAAATTCCTCAATGCCGCTATCTAAAATCAGCTGCTCAATCAGCGGCGCACCCCACTCGGCGAGAATGCGGACGTAGTTCTCATTTGGGGTTTCGTAGCTGTTGACAGAAACCCGGAACTTGCTGGGAAGCTTGCGGGAAGTGCCGCAATAGTTGTTAAAGGCATAGACGAACTGGGGGGTTTCCTCTTGTCCGCCTAAACCTTTGACGCTCTCGGCAAAGAGAGAATCGAGTCCAAAGCGCTCGCGACTGCTGGTTTGTTGAATCTGGCTCCCCCAGAATCCCAGCAATCCGCTGGTTTTATACACCCGGCTGCTGTCGCGGAATTGGGTATTAATCAAATCGTCCAGCCGCTGGCGCAACTGGCTGCTGTACCAAGTGGCGTCAATGCGGTTGAAGACATAAAATACGCGATCGCGAATGCCGGGATTGTCGCGCATCTTTTCCAGCAGTTCAGTTTCTTCGGTGGTCATGTCTCCCTCGGATGCCGGTTTGAGAACGCAGACAACAGCTGAGGTTTCTGGGTCTTCAATTTTGCGATAAGTCAGTTCGGCGTCTTTCTTGACCGGCGCGTCAATTCCCGGCATGTCAATCAGGACATTGCCATCTTGCAGCAGGGGGTGGTTGCAGTAATATTCAATGCGCTTCAAAACAGCGCTGTTGCTCCCCCGACGGGCGTAACCGGCAGCTTCTTTGAGATTGGAGAAGTTGAACTGCTCCATCGAAAATGTGTTATTATTAGTAGTGCCGATGCGCTCGCGATTGGCGGCAAACCCTTCTAGCAACAGCAGCAGGGCATTCGCCTGCTTAGCGCGGTCGGATTTGCTCTCGCCGCCTTCCATCTTGACAATGGTTTGGCATCCCTGGCGCAGCAGGTCAATCACTTCGGGGTCAAGATTTGGCGCACCGGCTAATCCCAGGCGCTTGCACAGAGCAACGGCTTGCTCTTTAATTTCGGCTTCACTGAGAAAGGTGAGGACGACTCGTTCTTTGTCGGTTTCGGCATATTCAATATAGCATTCCGTGCCGGTGGCGTGTCCTTCGGCGCTGTAGAGCAATTCGCGCCCTAGCAAGGCGTTGATGAGCATAGATTTGCCGGCACTGAATGCGCCGGCGAAGACAATCTCAAATTTGGGAGAAATCGCCTTTTTCAGGGAAGCTTGGACAGCGGTGGTGTCTTGGGAGCGTAAAGACGGCTCTTGATGCAGCAGCTGGAGCAGAGAGTCAACCTGTTCTGGCAAGTTCTGGCACTGGGGGAGCAATTGGTTCATTGGGGGTGTGAGAAACAGCGATAAATATAGGGTTTATCAGATTAGTCAGGTACTGAGAAACCCGGTTTCTTTCAGAAACCGGGTTTCTGGGGTCTACTTCATCCAACTGAAACCCGCGATAGAGCTTATTCTAGTTTCTCACAACCGGCACCCTGTAGAGCCGGTGCGTAAAATATGCTCTGTGGGGTGCGTTCCGGGGTTTTGGCACTGGGGAAGCAATTGGTTCATGGGTGCTGTGAGGGGAGCATCCCATTTTTGTAATCCCCCTCACCCCCAACCCCTCTCCCACAAGGGGAGAGGGGAGAATTCTTTATTTTCCCCCTTCTCCCTTCACGGGCGTTGGGCGCGGGGGGTGAGGGGGTGAAAATATTTAGCATTTCTCATATTAGTGAGGTACTGAGAAACCCGGTTTCTTTAAGAAACCGGGTTTCTGGGGCGCACTCATCTAACTGAAAACCGCTATATTCGGACTGTCTATTTCTTGGCTAAGGGCGCAGGCGTTTGGCTAGCACCGGCAACACCGGTAACAATTCCAAATAGCTGGGTGTTATCCATAACCTCAGCAACCCGCTGACTGTTGACGCCCCAGGCATAAACCGGCACATTGGCACCCGTGTGATCTTTGGCAGACCAAGAGACAGCCGGCACCTTTCCCTGACCGCTATTTTTCAGTACCTTCAAACCGCCGGTTTCGTGGTCAGCGGTGACGATAATCAGGGTGTCGTTGCGGTTCTGCGCCCAGTTGAGAGCCACCTGTACCGCCTTGGAAAACTCGACCGTTTCTTTAACTTGGCGCTGGATGTTGTGTTCATGGCCGGCGTGGTCAATCTTTCCCCCCTCTACCATCAAAAAAAACCCGTCCCGGTCATTATCCAAAATCGCCAGATCAGTCTGAGTCATTTCCGACAGATGAGGTAATTTTCCGAGTCCGTCGTGTTCGTAAGGCAGATGAGTTTGGCCGAACTGACCGGAGACTCGCGTGGCGGTTTCGGTGTTCAGCGCTTGCAGCTGCGAACGGTCAGTAACTACTGTGTAGCCGGCTGACTGCGCTGCGGCGGGTGACATCCCAGCGCCTCCGCCGCCAAACAGAACCGCCGGACGAGTTTGGGTGAGGTAATCGCTAGCAATTTCAGCTTGGGTTTTTCTGCTGGATTCATGGGCACCAAATGCAGCCGGTGTGGCGTGAGTCATCTCAGTTGTGGTGACTAAACCGGCGCTTTTGCCTCGCCCTTGGAAATACTCCAATAGGGTTTTGAGTTCCTTGCCCTCGCCGGGAATCGCCATGCTAATCGTGCCGTTTTTCACTTTAACACCCGTGGCGATAGCTGTTCCACCGGCAGCTGAGTCAGTCACTTCGCTGTCAGCGGAGCGCGTTGTCATTTCAGCTTTATGGGGAAACGCCTCAAAGGAGAGAGTACCTGGTTTGCCGGTGGCGTATATCCCAGCGGCTTTCACTTCTTCAACCCCCATGCCATCCCCGATGAAGATGATGACGTTTTTGGGCGCTGCTTTCATCGCACAGGAAACGCAGGCAAGTTGACACAGCGCCAGTGCAGTTAGTTTTTTCAGCATTCTTCCCTCGCTGTTCCTATTCTCAAGTTTTCGGTTGCGTAACACTTTGTCAGCTGAGCGACTGTAGCAGCCAAGGGCGGCTACAACCGCAGGGAAACCGCTGCTCATCAGACAAAACCTGCCCGCGCTGGTTTTTATCGCCCCCCCATTTCTCTGACGTTGATAGCAGATTCCTTGCGGCCCACTTTTATCATATAATAAGTTTCGCGAGCGGGCTAAAAATCCATCCATTTCTTGAATAAACTTTGCAAAACTTTGCAAAAAGCAACACCTTGCAAAGACTCGTGCGTTCCCAGGGGGAATGAGGAATTGCAGGCGGAGCCTCCCGCGTTCCCAGACAGAGCCTGGGAACGAGGACGAGGCCCACCGGTAGGGCTAAAGCCCTACTACAAACCTTTTCAAGTCAGAGCCTCCCTATGTGCGTTCCCAACCTGAGCCTGGGAACGAGGAACACTCTTCTCTCTGCGCCCTCTGCGTCTCGGCGGTTCAAATCAACCTCACCCTCCTCCCCTCAAAAAACCCTGCAGGCAGCTCCTGAACCCGCCCCTCCTCAGTATTCTTAAACAGCACCGTAAAAGCACCGGCACCGAGGCGATCTTGAGGCCATATCCGGTAACAGGGCATGGCTGTCAGGTGAGACTGATAGGCTGCTAAATGCTCGACAGACACCGGCTGAAACTGGGGGAATCTTTCCAAAAACCACTGACAAACTCCCTCATTTTCTTCGGGCGAATAGGTGCAGGTCATGTAGGCGAGATAGCCTTGCGGTGCCACTATTTGAGCTGAATTTGCCAATATTCTTTTCTGCCGGTTGGCATTTTTGTTAAGATTAACTGGGTGAAAGCATCCCGGTGCCTTGCCACCTTTTGCCAGTAAAGACTGACCGCTGCAAGGAGCGTCAACCGTCACAACTTGCGCAGTTTGCGGTATAATTTCAGCCAGGACTTGGGAGTCCAGGCTGAGAACAGCAGCAGGCTGCACTTGGCAGCGCTTTAAATTAGAAATCAGCATGCCGGTGCGCTTGCCAATCACCTCGTTAGATAGCAAAAGTTGAGGCTGCAAGGCTTTCCAAGAGAAGAGACTTTTACCTCCCGGCGCGGCGCACATATCAACTATTAGATTAACCGGCGGCGAGACGGAGAGGAGGGAAGACGCAGCAAAGACAGAGGAGAAGTCCAGACAGTAGAAATAGCCGCTGTCATGCAGGGGGTGCTGGCCCGGTTTTGATCCCAGAGAGAGCCGGTCAACAAATGCCGGTTGCCACGGCAAGGCCGGCTCTACCTCAAAGGGCAAAGTTGCCGGTTTTTCTCGCCGCCAGAGGATGCAGGGATTAAACGGCTGGGGGTGAACCAAGGCAGCAACAAATTTGTCCTGTTCTGCGGGATCTGCAAACAGCTGCCGGCTGAGTTTCAGTAATAGATTGGAAGGCTTTTCCATGAGACTATTAACTTTTAATTATACCCTAGTTATGGGTGGCAGTCTACTCTCACTCTTGTTTTCGATAAATGCGAGAGGCGGAGCCTCATTTGCTTTCGTTCCCAGCTGCCATGCTGGGAACGAGAAAAGCTGTTTCACGCTGAAGGAGTCACCGGCACAGCATTTGCCTTAACTCTCGCCTGCGCCTCTCGCCTCTGCGCCATTACCTTGGGTTTGAGGTAAAGATTTTCGATGAGAGCGGAAGCACCGGCAAACCAAGGCGGCACAATCAGCGCCCCAATAATCCCCAAAACCTGTACGCCACCAATCACCGCCAAAAGCTGGTAAAGGGGGTGAATACCCACAGAAGTTCCCACCAGCAAAGGATCGAGGACGTAAGTTTCTAGATTCTGGATGATTACAAATAGAATTAAAACCCAGAGGAACAGCCAACCACCTTTGGAAATCGCCACAATCAGCGCCGGCACTGAGCCCAAAATCGGGCCTAAAAACGGGATTAAATTGGTGACACCGGCAATTGCCCCCAAACCGATAGCAAAATCCGGCATTCCCAAAACGCTCAAACCGACTGCAGTCGCCAAACCCAAAATCGCCGAAACCAGCACGCGCCCACGGATGTAGCCTCCCATGCGCTGGCCGACCGGCAGCACTTGCGCCTCCAGGCGGTCCTCCCAAGGTTGGGGAAACAGGCGCACCACACTTTTAATCAGCGTGCGACTGTCCGCCACCATGTAGCCAGAAAGCAAAATAGCAAAAATCAGAGTGAAAAACCCGCCCACAATTCCGCGCGTGATGCCGTAAGAGCGCAGCAGCAGCTGTTGAGTGGAGCGAATCACCCAGCCGGTTAGCGCCTGGGTGTTGAAGAACTGACTGACTAACTCTGGCGGCGTGTTATCCAGGCGGCTAGCCAAACCTTCAGCGAGGACTCGCAAAGCTTCCGCATACACCGGCACTTGGCGGATCAGGCGGTCGATTTGCTCGATCGCCGCAGGCCCAATTAACAAACCCACGCCGGTGAAACCCCCCAAGAGCAGCAGGTAAGTCAAGATAGCCGCCACCCAGCGGCGGATGCGAAAAGTTTCCGCCCAGTTAACCACCGGCGCAATCGAAGCCGCCAGCACCACAGCAATCATCACAGTCACCAGCAGACTGCGCAACTGCCACAGCAGCACCAGCAGCAAGCCGGTGGCCACTACTAGCAAGACGCTGGAAATGGAAATGGTAATGCGCTGTTCGGACATGATTTTTAATCCGGCTGCCTCCCAAAACAAAATACCCTATTTTTACAATATAGCGGTTCTCATATTAGTGAGGTACTGAGAAACCCGGTTTCTTAAAGAAACCGGGTTTCTGGGCCACCCCTCTGGGGATAAGGGGCTGGGGTTGGGTGCCGGGTTCTTTTGCCTTTACAGAACTCATTGGCGTGGCGAAAGCGGAATTTTAATGATGAACTCTGTCCCCTGACCGGGGGCTGAAATACATTTTAATTGACCGCCGTGTTTTTCCACAACAATCTGGTAGCTGATAGACAATCCCAGACCAGTGCCTGCGCCCACGGGTTTAGTTGTGAAAAAGGGGTCAAACACCCGCCGGCGCACGTCTTCTGTCATTCCCGGGCCATTGTCAGTAATGCGAATCACAACATGGGACGGTCTGATGGGGCATGGGGCATCGGGCATGGGGCATTGTATCTCGGGAATGGGGCATTGTGTCTCGGGCACTGGTGATTTTTCTTCTTCCCCACGCCCTATTGAAGTGCGAATCCAAATAGTAGGGCCTTGGTTATGGCATGGGGGGGATTGCTTTTCTTTCCCATGCCCAATTCCCCATGCCCCATGCCCCTCTTCCAAAGCATCAATCGCATTGCTGAGGATATTCATAAACACTTGATTGAGTTGACCGGCATAGCACTCCACCTGCGGCAGGTGTCCGTACTGTTTGATGACTTGAATTCCTTTTGTGTCACCGGCATCTTGCCCGCGACTCCCTCGTTCCCCGCCTCCCGCCCCGGAGTTCAGCCGGTGCTGCAAAATCAGCAGGGTGCTGTCAATCCCCGAATGAATGTCAACCGGCTTCATCTCCGCTTCATCCAGGCGGGAGAAGTTGCGCAGCGAAAGGACAATCTGGCGGATGCGGTCAGCCCCAACCTTCATCGAATCCAGCAGTTTGGGAAAATCTTCCTGAAGGAATTCCAGCTCTATACTCTCCATTTCATCGGCAATTGCCGGGTGCGGATTGGGGTAAGTCTGCTGGAAGATATCGATCAGCCCCAACAAGTCTTGGACGTAATTATTGGCGTAAGTGAGATTCCCGTAGATGAAGTTGACCGGATTGTTGATTTCATGAGCCACCCCAGCAACCATCTCACCGAGAGCGGACATTTTTTCGGTTTGAATCAGCTGAGCCTGGGTGTTCTGCAACTCTTGTAACGCTTGGTTCAGGCGCTGATTTTTTTCTTGCAACTCCAGCGTTCTCTCCTCGACTTTCACCTCCAGAGTCCGGCTGTAATTCTCCAGTTGCTGGTTGGCTGTTTCTAAATGGGCGTAGAGGCGAGCATTTTCCAGCGAGATAGCCGCTTGGGAAGCCAGGAGTTTCAAAACTTCCAGCCGGTCGGGCGTAAAAGCGCCGGCAGTCAGGTTATTCTCGAAGTAAAAGAAGCCGGTGAGTTTCCCATAACAGACAATCGGTACGCACAATACTGACTTCGGTTGGTTTTGCCGGACATAGGGATCTGCCACAAACAGTCCTTCCCTCGCCGCATTATTTAAAACCACACTTTTTTGAGTCCTTTGCGCGTAATTGAGAACCGCCACCGGCACCGCCTGAGAAATCTCAAGCGCCGGGGATTGCCACACGGCAATCTCGTTTCCGTCCACCTCCCCAGAGGCTTCAATCTCCAGATTGCCGTCGCGCAGCAAGATGAGAAAGCCTTTTTGTGCGCCGGCATTCTCAATGGCGATTTTCATCAACTTGTCCAGCAGCCGGCTCAGGACTATTTCACCAGAGATGGCAAGCGATGCTTTCATCACTGCAGCCAAATCCAGAAATCCTGAATCACTGCCACTCGTGGTGGTTGTTGTGCGGTGAATGTCAATATCTGTGCTTTTTGGGGCGGCAATTCTTATGAAGACGTGCGGGTATCGCGCTTCCAGATCCTTGACTTTGGCAATCGCTCCCCAGCGAATATAGGCATAGTAGGACTCTAGAAGATAAAACCTGCCCATATTTTCGTTACCGCGAGCCAGATGAAACTCTCCAGCCAGCTCGCAGGCGAGCGCTTCTTCTTGGATGTAGCCCTGTTCTTTTGCACCTTGAATGGCGCGATCGTAATATTCCATCGCTTCCAGGATGCGCCCCAATACCCTATTGAGTTCCGCTCCCACTAAATCGCACTTGTGCTGGAAGTTAGAGGGAGCGTGACTCGCCCACAGCCGCATCTTTTCTTGGTTTAACTCCACTTGCTGGAGGTATTGCTGCTGTTCGCCAGGTTCAGCGCTGGGATACAGGGCGAGAAGTTGCAGGGAGTAGTAGAAGTTGTGCGTGGCAACAGTCATAAACCCAATCGCCGAATCGGCGTGTGCTGCCGACAGCCTGGAATTTTCAACCGCCCGCGAGCAATCTTTAAATAAGTAAGAGAGAATCCCTTTAGCCAGGTACAGCGAAAACAGTGAAGTGCGGTTTTGAGTTTCTATCAAACGGGGCAGCATTTCAGCTTCATGGAATACGGAGCCAATTAGCTGAGCCGGATTGCCGGCACCCTCACGTCCCATGAGATTCTCAACCAGCTGCTTCCATATCTGGGCGTAGTACACCGAAAATTCTTGCTTTAATTTCAGCAAGATATCCAGGGCTTGACTGAGCTGCTGCTCTACTGTTTCTAGACGCTCGCCCATCAAAAATAAGTGAGTGGCCCGGTCTTTAAAGCAAAGGCTGGCAAATTCTACATCTCCGGTTTCTAACCCAATCTGACCTCCCTCCAGCAGAGGAGCAATCGTTTTAGCGAGGGGAGCTTTCCAGTGTCTCAGTACAGTGTTAAAAGGCGAGTACACCCTAGCTTTTACTTCTCTGGCATTCAGTTTATCCACCAGCCTCACAGCCAGCTGACCGAAACGATAGCCAGAATCGGTGTCTCCCATAAAGCTGTTCAGGATCACCCCATAAAAAATGTAGCCTACAGCTGCCTGTGGGGAGTTTCCATATCGCACAGACAGATTGACCATTGTAAATACAATCGCCGGCAGCAACGCTGGAGCCGCCACAAAAGCGGGAGAGATGAGGGTGTTTAATACGCGCATGGCTGCCAGTTTGTGGGTATCGGTCATCACCGGCAGGCTGATTAATTCCTCAATGTCCAGCTGGTTAGGGGGAGTTTCCTCCAGACTGACTCCAAGCGCCTCCAGGGCTTGCAACCCCCTATCAATTGCTGATTTTAGCAGGTTTTGAGCGAAATCGAACTGGATTTGCACCTCATAGAGTTTGGCTTTTTCGAGAGCTGTTTTGGCTTTCTCTAGGGCAACAGCAGACAGCTGTTCCGAGCGCTGGAAGTTGGCTGTTAAGTATTCCGCTTCGCTGGCTTCCACATAGAGATTGAATGTCAGTTCATAAGACTCGCTCCAGCTGGATTCTCCCAGAAGTTTTATGCCCTCGTTCAAATACCGGACTGCCGGTTCATACGCGGCTGACGCCTTTGCCTTCTTGCCGGCAATCAGATTCAGGGAAGCCAGCATGAGCGGGGTTATAAAGTAATTGTTCAGATAACTAGGGGCCGGAAGGCTGTCCAGAAACCGGGTTTCTTTAAGAAACCCGGTTTCTTGGGTTTCTTGTGACTTCAGCTCTCCTATTAGTTCACTCCCGAAATTCAGCTGGTTGACAATATCAAAAATATGGGCTTCTCGCTCTTCGGGCGGCGTATTCTTCAGCAATAGCTGGCCAATTTTCAGGTGCGTTTCTTTCTGGCGATCCTCGGGAATCAGAGAGTAGGCAGCTTGCTGCACCCGGTCGTGCAAAAACTTGTAGGAAACCTTTAACTCAGCCAATTTCAAATCTGCCGGCGCATCCGAGCCAAAAACCTGGGGGCCAAAAACCAGGGGTATTTTGTAGGCATTGCTCAGAGGCAGAACCAGACCGGCTTGCAAGGCGGGCCACAAATCAGCGGCTGTAACTGCTGCGGATTTTTCACTGACGATCTTCAGCACATCCAAACTAAAGTGGCTGCCAATGCAGGCGGCAAATTTTAACACGCTTTGGGCGCTCTCTGGCAGCTTTTGAATATTTCTGGCAATCAGCTCAACGACGTTATAATCTTGTATCCCGCAGGCTTGAATTTCCTGAATGTCCCACTGCCAGCTGTCGGTGCCGGTGTCATAAACCAGCAGGCTTTCAGCGTGCAGCGTTTTCAGCAGCTGAGTCAAGAAAAACGGATTCCCTTGGGTTTTATTAAAAACAAGCTCAGCTAGCATATCTGAGCGTCTCTTGCTCCCCTCTCCCTTGATGGGAGAGGGGTTGGGGGTGAAGGTGTTCCGGGGTGAGGGGGCGGCGG